>Ga0315282_10013668_pt1 | contig 12192 bp, 8 predicted proteins | sample YL17G07_20_MG_FD_203693 | JGI IMG/M metagenome (GOLD analysis project Ga0315282, IMG submission 203693) | Sediment microbial communities from Yellowstone Lake, YNP, Wyoming, USA - YL17G07_20 | ecosystem: Environmental > Aquatic > Freshwater > Lake > Sediment | place: USA: Wyoming | collected... | reverse complement strand
CCACCTGTTCTGCTCAACCGGTTTCTTGGACGACATGTGGTTGCACCGTTCGTACTGGACCTACGGCCCGAACTTCCCGGAGGGTTGGTCGGAATACAATAGGGCCTCGAAGTCGGCACCGAGCGGAAAGATCATGGCCATTGGCGATTCGCGGGCCTACGGTTTCCGCCCGGACGGCCTGGGCAATACGTTGCTTCCCACGCCGCTGTATCGGCTCTATGCGTCCGACACGAAGGTCAGGGCGGCTGACGCAGCAGGCGCCGGTAAAGCCCCGGGCAAGGCAGGAAAAAAGGGGGGCAAGGCGGGCGGTGACGGAGAACCCGATAATATCGGCGGCGGGTTCAAGGTCTATTGGCAGGTGCCGTCTCCTCCGCTTCTGGTGAACGCCATGGCGCTCGCAGGAAAAAGCCTTCTTGTTGCCGGACCACCTGACGTGGCCGACGAATCGAAGATGCTGGGTTTTCTGCCGGGAGCCAACGACGAAATCAATCGCCAACTCAAGGCCCAGGACGATGCCTGGCAGGGCAAGATGGGAGCCCTGCTGTGGATCGTGTCGGCCGACGACGGCAAAAAGTTGGCCGAGTACAAACTGGACACCATTCCCATCTTCGATGGGATGTCGGCTGCCGGTGGGAAACTGTTCTTGTCTCTGAAGAACGGCACCGTAGTTTGCTGGGACAAGAAATAGGCTTGGCCCTCTTGCATAATCGGTGCAACTCGCGCATCACCGGGGTCGTTTCGCTGTGGGGCAGGAGGGCTGTGTAAACGAGAGGAGATCTGCTATGCGCAGGGATAGGAATCGCAGGGGGGGGCCTCTTCTCGCCGGAGTTCTTTCGGGCTGCATCCTCGGCGTGTGCGCTGGCCTTGGTCTTGCCGCCGACGTTTCCTCTTCCGCCGAGAAAGCGCAGCAGATTCTGGGGGTAACGGGCACCAAGGGCGGCTTGGTCGTTCACCTGGGCTGCGGCGACGGCAAACTGACGGCCGCGCTGCACGCCTGTGACAGTTATCTGGTGCACGGCCTTGACACCGATGCGGCGAACGTTGAGAAAGCCCGCTCGCATATCCGGTCGTTGGACCTCTACGGCCCCGTCTCGGTCGAACGCTGGGCCGATGCCGCGCGCCTGCCGTATGCGGACAACCTCGTCAATCTCGTTGTGGCCGAGGACCCCGGCAAGGCGCCGATGGACGAGGTGATGCGGGTCCTGGCTCCTCTGGGCGTGGCGTACGTCAAGGGCGCTGACGGCAAATGGGCCAAGACCGTCAAGCCCTGGCCGAAGGACATCGACGAGTGGACGCACTGGCTCCACGACGCCGGCAACAACGCCGTCGCCCACGACACCCGCGTCGGGCCGCCGCAGCGGATGCAATGGGTCGCGGACCCGATCTGGTCCCGCGGCCACGAACTCGTGACCAGCGTCGGCGCCGTGGTGACCGCGCGCGGGCGCATCATCTACGCCGTGGACGAGGGGCAGCCCGGCATCTACGTTCTGCCTTCGAAGTGGATGCTGGTGGCCCGCGACGCCTTCAACGGCGTCCTGCTGTGGAAGCAACCGCTGCCGCACTGGGCCGCGCCGGTCCTCCTGGGCGGACACACCAACAGTTTCCGGCCGAGACGCCTTGTGACCGACGGCGAGCGGGTCTATCTACCGATGGGCGAGGAGGCGGTTCTGACGTCGCTGGATGCCGCCACCGGCAAGCCCCTGAAGATGCTGGAGGCGGCCCGCGGGACGACGGAGATCCTTTGCGCCGACGGCCTTCTTCTGGCCCTCGCCTCGCCGCAGGGCGGTGCGGCTGCAAAGGGCAAGAAGGCCCCGGCCGGGGGAACCTCGTTCATCATGGCCCGATCCGATACGCTCGAGGTCCTCTGGCAAACCCCTGCCGTGGGGCTAGCCGGACAGACCCTCGCCCTCGGCGCGGGACGGGTTTTCTTCAAGGCCGGCGACAAGGTCATTGCGCTTGACGCCAAGACCGGCCGCGAGGCATGGCGGACGCCCCTGGCGGAGACGCCGGCCGATGGCACAAGGCGGGCGGGAGGCCCGTCGCTGGTGGTCCATGACGGCCGGGTGTACGTCCTCAGCGGCTCCAGGCTGAGCGCGCTGGCGGCCGCAACCGGCAAGGTGGTGTGGGACCAGCAGCGTGCGCCGAGTTCCAAGGGCGAACTGTTCGCGGCCGGCGGCTTGATCTGGCGGGTCCAGGGCAGCAACGTCGTCGGGCACGACCCGGCCACCGGCGAGGTCCGAAAGACTGTCGACGCCTCCGCTGTCTTCAGTCCGGGCCACCACCTCCGCTGCTACCCGGACAAGGCCACCGACCGCTACGTCATCACGAACAACCGCGGCGCGGAGTTCGTGAGCCTGGCGTCCGATGACCACGCGAAGAACGACTGGCTCCGCGGCAACTGCGGCCACGGCGTCATGCCCGCCAACGGCCTCCTGTATGCACCGCCGAATCAGTGCTTCTGTTACGCGGGCGTCCTGCTGACGGGCTTCAAGGCGCTGGCGCCGGGGCCCGTGCCGGCGCCTCCGGCCGACGCCTCGCGCGACGTCGCCCGCCTGGAGCGCGGGCCGGCCTATGATGCCGTCTCGAATCTGAAACCGGCAATCTCCGATCCGTCGGACTGGCCCATGTACCGCCACGACCCGTCGCGATTCGGCTCAACGACGGCCGCTGTCCCTGCCGCCGTCAAGCCCATCTGGCAGGTGGCCTTGGGGGGAAGATTGACGCCGCCCGTCGAGGCCGGCGGCATGGTCTTGGTGGCCGCGCGCGACGCGGATGCGGTCTACGCATTCGACGCCAAGGACGGCCGGCCGCTCTGGTCGTTCACGGCCGGCGGCCGCATCGATTCGCCGCCTACTGTTCACGAAGGGCTCGTCCTGTTCGGCTCCGCGGACGGCTGGGTGTATTGTCTGCGCGCCTCTGACGGTGCCCTGGCGTGGCGGTTCCGTGCAGCGCCCGAGGATCGCTACGTCGGCGCATTCGGCCGCATCGAGTCTGCCTGGCCCGTTCACGGCAGCGTGCTCGTCCTGGGCGGCACCGCCTACCTCACGGCAGGCCGGTCCACGTACCTGGACGGCGGCACGTACGCCTACGGCCTGGATCCCAAGACCGGCCGCGTCGTGCACCAGGCCCGCCTTGAGGGCGCCGCGGTGGCCCCGGGTGAAGTGGCGGCGTCGGACGGCAAGTCGCCCTATGTCCCGGCCTTTCACATCGAGGGGGCGCGCAGCGACCTCCTGGTGACCGACGGCACGTTCCTGTACATGGGTCCGCTCAAACTGGACGCGAAACTGGTCCGCCAGCCGACGCCGTACATCGTCCCCGCATCGAAGACGACGGCCCCGGACCTTACCGCCGCCCCCTACGTGGACACGGGCATCTTCAAGATGGGCCTGGAGAAGAAACGCGATACGGATTTTCCCTCGCTGGGCGTCCTGCGCGGCCCGATGGGCGACAAAACGATGGGCCTGCGCATGCTGGCCACCGGCGGGTTCCTCGACGACACGTGGTTCAACCGCACCTACTGGATGTATTCCAAGGTCTGGCCCGGCTTTTACATCGCGCACCTGGGTGCCAAGACCGGCGACCTGCTTGTTGTGGACAGCGCGACGACCTACGCCGTGCAGGCCTACCCGTCGCGGAATATTCACAGCCCGCTGTTCGCGCCCGCCACGAAGGGCTATCTCCTGTTCGCCGACGATAACGCGAACGAACCGGTCCTGGACGACCGGACGCGGGACCGCGACAAGGGCATGGGCTTCACCCGCCTCGCGCCGCCCAAGTGGTTCCAGTGGGTGCCCGTCCGCATCCGCGCGATGGTCGCGGCAGGGCCGACGCTCTTTGTCGCCGGTCCGCCGGACGTCGCCGACAACGCCGACCCGTACGCCGCCTTCGAGGGCCGAAAGGGCGCCCTCCTTTGGAGCGTTGCCACGGCCGACGGCAAGAAACTCGCGGAGATCAAACTCGATGGCGAGCCGGTCTTCGACGGCCTGATCGCCGCCGGCGGCCGCCTGTTCATGACCACCCGCGACGGCCGCCTGCTGTGCATGGGAGGCCCGTAAGGCGGTCTTCGGCCCGAAGCCGGAGAGACGGTTTCGCCGACAGGAATGTCTGCTCCACCATACCTTGGCGAGCGAAACGTCTCTCTCGCTTTTTCACCGCGCCGCGGCCCTGCCCATCATCGCGTGCACCGCGCGCATTCTCGCGAGATTCTGCGGGGCTTTTCGCCTGTCGCGGTACCGCCGGCCGCCCGCGCTTGGACTGGACGTTTGGTCTCGCGCCACCCTCCGCCGCCGTTTTGTCTCTCTTTGCCCCCGGAATCTCTGATTCGTTTGGACTCCCCCAAAAGAGTCCAAACGCGCGCAAGTTCAGCCAATGAAATGCCTTACGAAAACGAGCCTCGGAGAGCAAGTTGTGTTTCGCAGCCGCATGGTTGCTCGGGCAAACATGCCCGCGAAACACTCGACCAAACAGGTCGCCCGCCACCGATGGTGCAAGTGCGGATGAGTTGCCGTATAATGCCAGCCGCTTGACGGCGCCGACGCAGCGTACTGCCAAGGCAATGGAAACAAGAAGGAACGGGCGATCATGCCGCGCAAACGAGCCAGCATCCAGCACGTGAACCGTGCAGCCAGGAGGGGATATGAGTGCTGAGAACGTGCAAGACGACCCCGCCGGCGCCCCCCGAGCGGGAACCCTGCTGGAACGCCTCGAACGCTTCGGCGACCCTCGCGAAGCATGGAAGTGGCAGACCGGCGAGGTCGACTACGTCGCGCAACTGGCCCTGACGGCCGCCGACGTGCCGGAACTGCTGGCCATCGCGCGGCAGTGGGCCGAGCCGTTCGACTGGCCCGAGGACGAGAACGACGTGTCGGGGTACGCGCCCGTACATGCTTGGCGGGGCCTGGCACAGTTGCGCGCCACGGCGGCGATCGGCCTCTTGCTGGAGATGATGGACCCTCTGGATAAGGACGGCGACGACTGGTACCTGGAGGAGTTCCCACACGCCTTCGCATGGATCGGCCCGGCGTCGCTGGCCCCGCTGCGGGACTACCTGGCGGATGAGCGGCACGGCACGTACCCGCGGATCGCGGCCTCCGGGGGCCTTCGGGAACTGGCGAAACGCCACGAGCAACTCCGCGGCGAGGTGGTGAAGGCCCTCTGCGACATCCTGGCGCGATTCGAGACGACGGACGAGACGGTTAACGCCTTCGTCGTCAGCGATCTCCTGGACCTGAAGGCTACCGAGGCCTCCGAGTTGATCGAGCGGGCCCATGCGGCCGACGCTGTGGACACGATGGTGTGCGGGAACTGGGAAACCGTGCGCAAGGAACTGGGCGTCGAGGGCCTGGGGCTTGTCCCGAAAGACCTGGCGACGCGGAAGACATGCTTGTTCCCGCCCGAAACCCAGGCGAAAATGGAGGCGGCGTTCGACTGGTTGTTCCGCCGACCGATTCCGCCAAGCGACCATTGGGAGGGTCCGGACGATCTGGACGACGTGGACGCCCTGCCGGCCGATGCCTCGGTGCTGCTTGGTGCTCCCGTCGCGCATCTTCAACAGGCGCGGAAAGCAGGGCGCAACGACCCCTGCCCTTGCGGCAGCGGCAAGAAGTACAAGAAATGCTGCGGGCGGTGATCGGCCCGAGGAGAGCGGTCGCCTGTCGTCCTGACGGAGCGCACCGAGCACCTCGAACACTTGGCCGAGCGACTGTTTCCCGATGCCCGCCACCTGGTTGTTCTTCGGGGCGGCATGAGCTGGAAGGAACTCGGGGCGACCATCCCGGACAGCGAGCAGCGGGTACTGCTAGCAGCCGGGCGGCACCTTGGAGAGGACTTCGACGACGCCAAGATAGGCGTGCCGCAATCGAACTGGACGGGGCACGACATCTGGGCGATCCCGAAGCCTACCGTTGCGACCGTCGGAAGGACGCCTTGCTCCAGTGAAACGGGGTCCTCGTGCTGCGGTTTCTGGGCGAGGGTGTCGGCAAGCATCTTGATGACGTTCTCGATGCCATACTGCGGGCCTTGGCACACCAGCAGAAGGGGCAATCTTCGTAGCGGGCATCGCACCGGCATCGCGACAGGCCATTGTGCCCGGAACATGTTGCCGCTATGGTAGGCGAGGTTGAAGTATCTGGCGGGAGATCGGCCCAATGGCGAAGAGGACGAAGCGAAGCAGCGACAGCCAAGAAGATCCGATCACTTACCCGACGTGCGTCCGCCATGCACAGCCTAGAAAGGACGTCAGGCTCAGGCACTTCTTCCTCTGCGATTCGTGCACGCGCCAGTGGGTGCAGGAAAGGACCTTCTCGACCACCTCATCAACGGCGTCTTGATCGTCCGTCAGGCGCGGTATCTTCGCCGCTATCGCGCGAAGCTGTTCTTGAGATGGGTATCGCAGGCTCTGGAGGTCTAAGGCGTTGACTTGCGTATGCCCGCTGAACTGCCGGAAGAACGTATCCACCACAGTGGAATTTAGAAAGATACACAGTCCCTTGGCGAAGTCTTTGGGGAGACCACGACCGCCGCAGTGGAAGTAGTTCAGGTGATTCTCGAACCCGACCGGTCCGCCTGAAACGCAATCCGTATCGTACACAGCCGCTACGATCCGGCGCCGTTCCTCCTTCGCGGAAAACCGACGCACTAGCACGTACGCGCCGGGCGGCACCAACAGGTCTTCCGTGTGTCTATCAACTATGATCGCGTTGGGCTTGCGCGTCTGGCCGCTTGGCCACTTGATGCGACCCTTGTGAAAGTGCGCGGGGTAGATCAGCGGCGCTGTGCCAGGCTGAGGTTGCGGGCGCAAGTGGTTCCTCGCCCGGAAATCAACCACCCGCCCCGTGGACACCGAGAAGCCGATGTCGGCGAGGGACGCAGGTAATCGCGACATGCATTCGGCGGCGCGCTCACCCTTGTCATCTACGACAAGGTGGATGAAGCGGTTGGGATCGCCCGCTCTGACCGTCTGCTGATACGGCACGCGGCGGACCTTCACACGATCCGTTGATGCGGCCGATACAGAAAGGACAACCCGGTCTGGTTTGCGGACCCCTCTAGTCGCATGGACGATGATATTCTCCTGGAGAACCTCGTCCTCTTTGAAGGCGTTGCTACGGGACTCAAAGACGTGGACGCGCTCCAGGGCCATCACGTTGAGGAAGAACCGCCGGAACGGGCGGAAATACGGGCCATTGCAGAAACTGCGTGGGGTGACGGAGACCAACTCGCCCGCTTCCTTGAGTTGGCTGGCCGCCACGGCCATAAAAGCGGTGTAGAGGTTGCTCGTCTCGATGCCGAGCGAGCGTAGATTGCGCCTGGTCTCTGAGTTGCTGTGAATCTTCCGATACGGCGGATTCATGATGACGCAGTCGTACCGGCCCGTCCCTTCCTCGAACAGTTGGCTGTCGGCCTCCTTGGCGGCGGCTACGATGTAATCCTCCTGGCGGATTTCCCCCACGAAATCGATGCCGGCGGCTTCGCATGCCTCCCGACAGAACGATAGCGCCGTCTTCAGGTGCCGGGCCAGAAAGGCGTCGACCTCAAATGCCGTGACATGTATCCGTTCAGGAGGCAATGGCCGGTTCATCATGTTAGCCACGAACGCGGCTGTTAACGAACCCACAGCCGCCCCAGGATCAAGCAGACAAATGCTGGACTGGCGGGCATGAAACATCGAAGCCATGAAGGAACCGATGGCCCCAGGCGTCATGAACTGAGCGTCCTTGGCCCTGGTGGTAGGCTCGATTGTGCCGTTGACGGCAAGACGGAGCCGATCCACCTGATTCATCAGCCATGCCGCATCGCGCCGTAGCGTCGCGATTTCGCTCGTTTTCCCGTTTCCGGTCATCGCGGTAGCATCCTAACCCATCCTCAACACCAAATCCAGCCCGTGTCCAGGCTCGCGGGGCCATGAAGCCCAAGCGGCTCTGAGATGTCAAGCCCCGTCTCGTCGGGCTATCACTTCGTGCTTCCCGCCAAGACCCAGCGCCCTGCACTGTTCTTCCCACAGCAACGGGATCTCCTTCTTCAGGCTCCTCAAGGACAGCCCGTCGGGCTCCTGACCGTAAGGAATGGCCTCGATGATATCCGGCGCGAGTGCCGCCAGGCGGATGGTGCGGGCGACGAAGGACGGGTCGAGTTTCAGCCGCCGGGCGAGGTCGCTGACGGACTCAGCCTCACCGGACTCGATCATCTCCTGCCATCGGAAGGCCCGGGCCACGGCCAGGGCGAGCGCGCTGGGCGGCCGGGGTGGGGATGCACGGGCCATGCCCGGCGACAGGATGACCTCCTTGCGCTTGCCGCGCCGGCGGAAGGTCATGGGGATGTCGATGACGATGGCGTCACCGTCGCGGCGCACGGTGGGGCGCCCGGGCTCGCCCTTGCCGACAGCCGTGGCGCCACGGGCAACCGCCGGACGGACGCCGGCCGAAGAATCGTCAGTCTGCTCTATCACACCGTTGCCTCCACCAGTTCCGTTTCCGCACCTTGTACTTCAGACGCCAGCGCCACGAGGCCCATCGGCCGCAGGCGAACGGTCAGGCCATCGGGCCGGACGGTGACGCTATCCACCAACAGGCGGACGATCCGCTCCTTCTCGGCGGGGAACAACTCCGCCCACAGCGGATCGATTGTCTTCAGTGCCACGGCCACGTCCTGCTCAGTCGGAACGCCCTCTTGCTGGCGACCCAGCGCATCTTCTGCACTGTGCAGTAGATGCTCGGCTTCGGCATGCTCTTCATTCAGGCGGCGAAGTTCCTCGGAGATGGCGCCCTCGACCGTCCCGTCCGCCGCACGGACCAGCCTGCCAATCGCCTTACGCAGGTCCCCCAGACGTTGCTTGAGGGCATCGCGTTCCTTCTTAAGCCCTCGCCTCCCCTCTTCGGCCTGACCTTGCATCGCGCGGTACGTCAGGGCGACCGTCTCGGGGTCAGCAAAGAGCGACCGCAGGTACTCAAACACCGCCCCTTCAATCTGCCCGGCCGGAACCGACTTCACGGGGCAGGTGTCGTGGCCGTTCTTGCTGGCGGCGTGGCAGACGTAATACTGGTATCGCTTGCCCCGACGGGTGGTGTAGGCCGGCGCCATGGGCGTCCCGCACGCGCCGCACCGCAGGATGCCCTTCAGGATGGCCGCCGTCTTCTTCCGCGTCTGCGCGGCCCGGTACCGGCGGTTCTCGCCAAGGATGGCATGGACCCGGTCCCAGGTTCGCCGGTCGATAATGGCCTCGTGCTCGCCGGAGTAGGACTGGTCCTGATGGACCACTTCGCCAAGGTACCGGCGGTTCGAGAGCGTCCAGTGGACGTAGGTCTTGTTCCAGAGCGCCCCGCCGCGCCTGCTGCCGCTTCGGGCAGTCCAGGCCTTCGTGCGGTGCCCCTCGCGGTTCAACTCTCGCGCCACCAGCATGCAGGATCCGAGTTGTATGAACCGCCGGAAGATGTGCCGCACGAGGGCGGCCTCCTCCTTGTTGATGATCAGGCGCATCCGCTCGCGGTCCACGTCATAACCCAGGAGCGGCCGGCCGCCGGTGTACTTGCCTCTCATCTTGGCGGCGGCCAGTTTGTCGCGGATACGCTCGGCCGTGAGTTCGCGCTCAAACTGCGCGAACGAGAGCAGCACGTTGAGCGTCAGCCGGCCCATGCTAGACTTGGTGTCGAAGTGCTGCGTGACGCTCACGAAACTCACGCCGCGCTTCTCGAAGGTCTCCATCAGCCGCACGAAGTCCGCCAGTGACCGCGACAGGCGGTCCAGTTTGTAGCAGAGGACCACGTCGGCCCGGCCGGCCTCGATGTCCGCGAGGAGCCGTCTCAGGGCAGGCCGGTCGGTGTTCCCGCCGGAGAAGCCGCCGTCGTCGTACCGCGTGGGCAGCACCACCCAGCCGTCATGCCGCTGGCTGGCCACGTACGCCTCGCACGCCTCGCGCTGGGCGTCGAGGGAGTTGAACTCCTGCTCAAGGCCCTCCTCGTGGCTCTTGCGGGTATAGATGGCGCAGCGGACGGCCCTGGCCGGCGCCGCGGCCGGGGAAGCGACCGGTCGAATCATGTCCTGCTCTCCTTGCTCGCGGCCAGTCCGAAGAACCTGGGACCGCTCATATGCTGCCCTGTAATGGCCAGGGCCACCGCGGTGAGTGTGCGGAAGCGCTTGCCGGCGTACTCGAAGTCCCCGTCGGCGGTGGCGGTGATAACATGGTCAGCGCCGCCCCACGATCGGACCAGGCGCGTGCCGGGGGCAATGGCGCCGGCCCGCCGCCGTGGCGCGCGGCGCCGGCTGCCCGCAAGGTCATCCTCGGCGGCGACCCGCCGGAGGCCTTCCTGGGCCTTCTGCGACAGGCCGCCGAAGTGTATCTCCTGGACGCGCCAGGCCAGCCGCCGCACCAACTGGTCCGCCTTGTAGGCCGCCGGCGCCTCGCGGCCGAACAGGGCCTTCCACCGCTCGCGCAGTTGCGGAAGCGGCGTCCGCCCCAGCGCCGTAACCTGTTCCAGGACCGTCAGTTCCACGCGTGTTCTCCTTCGCGCCCCCCGACGGCCACACTGAGCCTCGTTTCGGCGGGAACCTCAAGGCAATTCTCCGCCAGAATCCGTCTCTCTTCGGCCCGGCGGCGCCGCTGGCGCAGGTGACCTGCCGCGAGGATGGCGGCAATCTCATCGAGGCGTTCGGCATCGGCCATCTCATTCGCCTTCACGGCGTTCGCCGTAAGGCTCCCCATCGTCTCCAGCACCCGCTGCCCCTTCCGTAGGTAAGCCCGTGCCTATTCTTCAATGGTTCCTTCGCCACGACCGTTCTGCTTGTGGCCACGCGAATCGGTCGTGGGCCAGGTTAATGTTTGTTGCGCGCGTGAAAAACTTTTTGCGCGCGAAATAAACTCTGTCTACCCCAGCGACTCCATCGCGTGCCCAAGCGGCGCCCCATGCCCTGGTAGGACCCGTTACGGCTCGCACCACTGGCAATTCCTCAAATGACGCAAGGCCTACGCCACGCCAGCGCAGGCGGCATGCAGGTGCTTGGGGTTCGGCGCCGCTGCTCGCGGTTGGTGCTGACCGCACCACGACGATGCGTGCACAACTGGCCAGACGCCGGCAGTGGACCTGTCGTGCCGGCCATCGTACGTCAGGGCTGCCCTCGGAGGGGTCAGGCGGCACTCGCCTGCCGAGCCGAGTTCGCAGCGGATGTGGATGTTGCTGCACTCCCCGAAAACCTCCTGCTGCTCGAAGAACTTACACGTCAGACAGGCGCTTCTGGCCATAGCCAATCTCCCTCCGATGCCGGTCAGTGCCGCGAAGTGCCGCAGCACCTCCCATTGTGTTCCGTCTCTCTCCTCACGCGCGCCCGCGCACGCGTGCGATCTACAATGGCCAGTGCCGCGGCACTTCGCGGCACTTCACGGCATCCTCGCCCCGGTCCTGTTCAGATAGATGCAAGTGCGACCCCCTCAATGAACCGGCCGGTGGCGTTGTTCCTGCGGGTCTTGGCGGCCGGCACGGCGGCGGCCAGGTCGCGGCCGAAACTCTGAACAGTGCCCGGATGGTCCCGGCCATTTGAGGCGCACCACCGTGACCATGCGGCATAGAGATCGCCGAGACAGCACCGATGCTGTGGACCGACTGCACAATGCTCGCGGACGAACGCGCCGACGGGGCTCAGGAGGTCTTCGAGTTGCTCGACCGCAGCGCGGCTGGACGCGGGTTCGATGAACCGGCCGTCGGCCCTCAGCCGATGCCATCTCTCGATGGCCCACTTCAGGATGCCCGGCAGTTCCTCAAGGAGCCGGTCTGTGAGCAGCGGGTCCTCCCGGCCGTAAAAACTCTGGGTGAACCTGAGGACGAGGAAGCGGCCCGCCAGGGCGCCGCTCGACTCGGTCAGTTTCGGCATCTCGTTCGTCAAAAAGGCAAACCGCGTCGGAAGTTTCAGGGTGACACTGCCGAGGAACTTGCGGTCAACCGTCAGGGTATCTTCACCGCTGATGCACAGGAGCCTCTCGACGACGATCGGCATGTGGTCGCCGCTGAACCGGGCGTCCGAGACGATGGCCAGACTCTTGCCGATGAGCGGCTGAAGGCCAAACGCCCCCGCGAGGCTCGACGTCGTCGGCCCGCAGACGTTCCCCGGTCCGACCAGGCGGGTCAGGACGCGAGCGATCGTGCCTTTGCCGGACCTGCGCGCGCCGGCCATCAAGAGCATCTTCTGAAGGCTCGTGTTCCCCGT
>Ga0315282_10013667_pt1 | contig 12192 bp, 6 predicted proteins | sample YL17G07_20_MG_FD_203693 | JGI IMG/M metagenome (GOLD analysis project Ga0315282, IMG submission 203693) | Sediment microbial communities from Yellowstone Lake, YNP, Wyoming, USA - YL17G07_20 | ecosystem: Environmental > Aquatic > Freshwater > Lake > Sediment | place: USA: Wyoming | collected... | reverse complement strand
CCTCGGCGGCGGTAATCCACCCCCAGACGCTCAGGAGTCCGAGCGGCCGCGGCGTCGAGCCGTCGCTGCCGGCGGTGGCCAGGTCTTTGACGACATTGACCGGGGTGCTGAGCAGGTCAACGGTGGAGACTTCGGCCGCGATGCACGCGATGAGGATGCCCAGAGTGACCGCCACGTGGAATTTCACCGGCGCCACGAACTTGTACATGCGCCGGATCGTCTTCCACTGGGCAATCAGACCGGTAGGCCGTTTGGCTTGAGATTCCACAAGTACGCAAGAACGCTCCGGACCCTTGGGGCAGTACAGCACGCACGTGCTGCAGTCTGATATAGCGGAAGAGGCGTGCTAACTCAAGTCAGCCTCTGCGCCGCGTGCTGCCCGAAGAGCGTTGTCGCTGTTGACCGCGAGGGACGCATAATGGTTAGAAAAGGCGCGGGCTGGCTACTCGTCACTTGCCATGTGTGTCATACGGCGTAACGTGTCAAACTGGTGGGGCGAGCCTGCGCGACGAGTGGCGCGTGACGATTGGGGGCAAGTGAGCCATGGCACAGGGAAGCAGCGGTCGGCCTCGCAGGCAGCCGGACGAAGTAAGCGCGCCCACGGGCGTTCAGCCCCCGGCAGCAGCCGGAGCGCCTCGCTCCGGCCCCCCGCCGGTGGGACCGAGCGGCCGCCGGGTAATCCCGGCGAGCGCAGCGCAGCCCGAAGCGCAGCCTCAAGAGCCAAGCACGCACGGTCAAGTCCCGCCACCGATCCCGCAGGCTCCCGCCGGAGCGGCGCCATTCTCCGCAGCGCGTCGCGACCCGGAGGGTCGCGCTGCGGCCGTGCCGGCGCCAATAGGTGTGCCGCGCCAGCGCATACGCACGAAGGAGACGGCGGAGACTCCGGAACCGGAAAATGGCGGTCCGCGCATCAGCCGCCCCGTTCTCATCACGCTGGTCGGGGCCAGCGTTCTCTTCGTCATTGTGATGGTGGTCGTGCTGACACGGGGCAAGCCCGCCGAGTCGGGCACGCCATCCGTGGCGAACGCTGGACAGCCGGGGGCCAAGTTTGCAGCCCCTGGCGCCGGCTCCGCAGCGAATGTGGCGTCCGCCACTCAAGAGAAGAAGGATATCGAGCCCACCGAGCCTCAGGCGCGGAAGCAGTGGCTGCTGGACCAGTATGAGCGCCAGACGCGCGCGACCCCGAACGCGTTCGGCGAGCTGCTTGAGCGGCTCGATACGATGGAGAAGACCTACGAGAAGGACAACGAGTGGGTGGACACCATTCAAGGCCGCATCAAGTCGCTCAAACAACGCGCGGAGAAGAAGGCCGAGGAGGTTGCCGAGGAGACCGGCACCGCGGCGATGAAGAAGGCTGAAGGCGGCGACTATAAGGGCGCTCTCGCGGAACTCGACAAGTTTCCGTCCGACCTTGCCCGCACAGCCGCCTCAAGCCGCGTCTTCTACTTCCGCAAGAAGCTCTCCGACAAGGCCATGGCGCTGTACGAGGAAGCCGACAAGCGCGCCGCGAGCTTGAGCGACGGCGGCGATCTCACGGGCGCCGCCAAGGCGTACGACTCGCTCGCGTCTTTCGGCCACCCGCAGCTCGACAAGCTGATTCCCATGCGGCGCGCGGAGATCAAGGACATCGCCGCGCGGGGCAAGAACCCGTCGGAAGGCAAGACGGTTGATCTCTCCGAGCAGCAGGCGTTCTTCCGCGCCGATGTGTACCTCAGCCTCCCGGGCATGGCGGTCGCGTATGACGCCGCGTATCACGAAGGAGCCTTGGGCGCACGCGAGACCGCGCAGCAGAAGATTGACCTGGCTCAGTATCCGCGCTCGGCTGTCTTCTACTACGCCCAGGCCCTGATGCTCGCCAAAGTGGGGGCCGCGGGCGACGCGCGCTGGTGCGCTGCGCAAGCAGCCAGGCTTGCGCTCCGCAACGACGCCTTCCGCTCGCGCCTCCTGTGCGTGGACGCCCGTCTCGCGCTGGCCAGCTTCGACCTGCAGGCCGCCGCGAACAAGGCCTCTGAAGCGCTCCAACTTGACCCCAAGAACGCCGACGGCGTCTTCGTCCTTGGCACCGTCTTCTCCGTCCTGACGCAGTATTCCCTGCCGCAAGCCCCCGAACGCGCCGAACACGCCAAGAAGGCCGCCGACTACCTGAAAATGGCCGTCAGGCTTGACGCGCAGTACGCTCGGGCCGTTCCACCGGCGCTGGCCGCGGAAGTCGGCGGCGCGGATGCGGAGAAGTACAAATACACCGGTTCCGGCGGCAGCCCGTACCTGCCGTCCGTGGTCCTGGTCAACGGCCGTTCGGCGCTGGGGGAAGGCGAGGGGACGGGCTTTGCGGTGCAGAGCACGCCCAAGTTCGCGTACCTCATAACGAACTTCCACGTCATCAAGGGCTTCAGCGAGTTCATGGTGACGTATCAGTTTGAAGCGCTCGGCAACCTTGTCCGGAAGACGTCGAGCGACGTCAAGGTTCTCGCCTCCGACCAGGAGAACGACCTGGCGTTGCTGCAGGTAGGGACGGAGCAGGAGATCAAGCCGTTGCCGCTGCGCCCCACGACGACGGGCCTGGCCTTGCCCATGAAGCTTGTGATGATCGGGCACCCCAAGGGGCTCGATTTCACCGTGATGACCGGCGAACTCGCCAGCCTCAACCGCGTCCATCAGGGCAAGCGCCACCTCCAGATCAACTCCAACACCGACTGTGGCATGAGCGGCGGCCCTGTGATTGACGAGACCGGCCACGTCATCGGTGTTACCGTGGCCAAGGTCATCGGCCTGGGCCAGAGCATCGCCATCCTGACCGAACACGTCCGAGACTTGTGCGCCAAAGCCGGGGTCACCGTCGAGCTGAAGACGCCGCCTGCGAAATAGGGAGAATCGGGGGCCAGGATTGTCGCAGAATTTGGGAGATTTCAGCCGCGGGACGCAATCAACGGCGTCCATTAACGTAAGAACACTAGGAGGCTTGCAGCCGCCCCCATGATTGAAGGCAACCTACGGTACCGCCTGCAGGTCCTGCAGGGGACGCTCCGCAAAGCCTGCGCCGCTGACGGCGCGGGCCGGCTGTTGTTCACGCTGGTGGCGGGCCTGCTGGCCTGCATCGTGCTCGATTACTTTTTCTTCCGTCTGGACCGGCCGGTGAACACGGCGTTCCGTATTGTCATGCTCCTCGGGTTTCTCGGGACGCTCTCGCTCATCGCGTACTTTCGTCTCATCGCGCCGCTGCGAGTGCCGCTGTCGCTGGACGACATGGCGCTGGCGGTCGAGAAGGAGTTCCCGCAGCTCAACGACAGCCTGATCTCCGCCGTGCAGCTCGCGCGTATCATGGCCGACGACAGATACATCAGCCCGGCGATGATCAAGGAAGTGGTATGGCAGGCGTACGAGTCAACGGCCGAGCTGGACTTCAAGCGCGTCGTCAAGTTCCAGCGCATCAAGCCCGTGCTGTTCGCGGCGGGCGCGGCCGCGGCGGTCTTTCTGCTGCTCTTGCTCACGCCGCTGCGTCCGTTCGTGACGACCGGTCTGGTGCGGGTGTGCGATCCGCTGTCGTCGGCCGAGTACCCGGTGCGTACGTTCATTGAAGTCACGATGGATGGCGCGACCGGCTCCGAGAAGATCGTGCCGCGCAACGACGCGCTGTCCATCGTGGCGGTGGTGCGGGGCGACCTGCCGAGCAAGGCGCGCATCCAGTTCGACCACGGCAAAGGCTTCGGCCGCGAAGAACTGCTCACGCCCGCCGGCACGCGGTACGATCCCGTCAGGCGCGAGAGGTACAAGGAGTTCCGCTACGACTACAGCCCCGTCATCTCCAGCTTCAAGTTCGTCGTCCTCGCCGGCGACAACCAGACGAACGACCGTTTCGTCCGCGCCGTGGACAGGCCGGAGCTGGTCAACCTGCTGGTCTCCTACGAACTGCCGTCGTACATCAGCGAGACGGCTACGCCCCCCAAGCGCGAACGCAGCCTGCGCAACGTGGTCGGCGCCAAGGCGCACCTGCAGGGCGATATCAACAAGCCGCTCCGCTCCGCAATGCTGAAACTGGGCAACGACCCGGCCAGGGAGATGGAGCTGTCGCTGGACAAGACGCGCTTCGTTGCGACCATCCCGCTCGAGGAAACCAAGGACTACGAGATCGCGCTGCTCGACCGGGACGGCCTGGACAACCGCCAGAACAAGATTCGCCACAAGGTCTGGGTGCTCCCCGACGCGCTGCCGCGCGTGACGTGGCGCAAGCCCGCCGTGGACCTGGAAGTCTCGCCCATGGCCGTCGTGGCGCTGTCCCTGGGCGCCGAAGACGACTTCGGGCTGAAGCGGGCGGGCATCAAGTTCCGGCGCTACAAGGGCGCCACGGTGCCGGAGCCGGCCAACCAGGTGCCGGGCGCGCGCAACGTCGCGCCCGCCGCGGTGGATACGAACAGCCCCGCGATCGAGGGCGGTTTCGACCTGCCGGAGCCGCAGCCGGGCGCGTTCAACCACAGCGCGCAGCGGCTCGACCTCGGCAAAGACTGGGTGCTGTCGGAGCTGGGCGTCGAGCCGGGCGACCTGGTCGAGTATTGGGCGGAAGCCTACGACTGGTGCCCTGCGCCGCGCAAGGGCGTTGAGCCGCAGATTTACCGCCTGCGCGTGTTCTCACCCGAGGAAATCCGGCGCAGGCTGGATGTCGAGCGGTTGCGGCTGCTCGAAGACCTGAAGGTCATCATCCGCGACCAGGAAGGCGACAAAAAGCAGGTCGAGGCCATCAAGGACCACCTCGCCGTCGGCAATCCGTTCGACACGCCCGACCGCACCAAGGTGAGCGAAGCGGGTGTGGTGCAGGAAGAGGTGCGCCGCAAGACGCAGGCGCTGCAGAACGCCTTCGACAGCCTGATCGCGCGCTACGTCTCCAACGGCTTGGATACGCCCGACGACAGGGACCGCCTGCAGAGCATCCGCGACGTGCTGGAGACCGAGCACAGCCGCAAGATGCCCGATGCTGCGCGTGAAATCGCCGCCACGTCCACGGCCAAGACCGATGACGACCGCAAGGCCAACCTGAACGCCGCGATCAAGAAGCAGGACGAAATCCTCGCGGACCTCCGCGCGTTGCTCGAACAGATGCAGAAGTGGGCCGAGACCGAAGACCTGCTGCGCCTCACCCGCGAACTGCTGCTGAAGCAGCGCAACGTGACGCGCCTGACCTCGGAGTTCAAGGATCGCCTCGGCGTCAAGCGGCCCACTGAAGCCACCAAGGACGAACAGGGCCAGGTCAAAGCGCTGGCGCACGAGCAGCGCGACTGCGCCAACGATATGAAACAGCTCTTCGACCGTATGACGCAGGCGCTGGCCAAGATGATGGACCTCGACAAGTGGGTCGCGAAGAACATTGATGACGCCATCAAGATCGCGCAGAACACCGACGCCACGCCCGAGAACCCCGACCTCGCCGCCGGCGGCGACCCGCACCCGGGCATCGAAGACAAGATGCGCGCCGCGCAGTCCGACATCCTCGGCAAGGACAACGAGCCGTACGGGTTCGGCATGGCGGGCGGCAAGCAGCGCGCCGTCGAAACAGGGCTGGAACGGATCATCACCGTGCTGAGCCGCCGGCGCGACGTGGACCAGCAGCTCATGCGCGACATTGACCAGTCCAAGCGCGACCTGCAGCGCATCCTCGAACGCCAGCGTGAATTGACGAAGCAGACGGCCAACATCCAGGACAAGGCGACGCTCGAGAAGAACATCGCCGAGGCCAGGAAGCGCGTGCAGGAACTCTATGCGCGCCAGCAGAAGCTGCTCGATGAGACGCGCAAAATGCAGAACACGCCCGACCCGCAGGCCGCGGCCCTGGAGGCCGGCGTGGAAGACCTGCGCCAGCAGTTGGACGCGCTGATCAAGGAACAGACCCAGGTCTTCAACGAGACCGTGGCCGCGCTCAGCCCCGCCGAGCGCGAGGCCGCGCGCGCCGTCCACGAACTGGACGCCCTCGAAGCCGAGGAACGCGCCCTTGCAAAGGAGAGCGTCAGCTACGCCGACGGCAGGGCGGCGAGGGTGCTGAAGGAGCGCTACGAGGCCGTCAAGCAGGTGCGCGTGCAGAACGAGGACCTGCGCGCCAAGGCCGTACACGCCGACAGCCTGCTCGACAAGGCCAAGGCCGCGGCTGAACTCCGGGGCCTGCAGGACGCGCAGTCCAAGCTGCACCTCGGCGCGGCGGCGGCTGTGGCGGCGTTGAAGCCCGCGGCGGAAACCCTGGCCAAGGAAGCGCCGAAGGACGCGCCGAAGGATTCGCCGCAGGCGGCGGCGTGGGCCGCGGCGCTGCGGGCGCTGGAACAGGCTGCATCGCTGGCGCTCAACGCGCCGGACGAGGTCAAGGCCGCCGCGGAGAGACTCGGCGCCGCGCAAGGCAAGGAAGCCTTGGCCGCGCAGCTCAACGCCACCGACAAACTGGCGCGTGCCGAGGAAGTGCTGCTGAAAGCACTGAGCCTGGAGCGCAAGCGCTTTGAGGACGGCATGGTGGATGGCGCCAACCGGCAGGCCGACACGCGCGGCCGGCTGGACGAAGTCGCCAACCGCGTCGCGCTGCTCATCCGTGCCGCCAACACCCCGGACCAGGCCGCGAAGGACCCCAAGCTGGCCGTCGCGGTCAAAGGCGCTCAAGCGGCCATGGTGGAGCTGGAAGGCAGCAGCCACGGTATGGCCGAAGCCGCCGACACAATGCGGCGGGCCGCGGGCGCGAACGATCCCAACGGAGCGAGGAAAGCGTCGGAGATGCAGACGGGCGCCGCTGACAGGATTGCCAAAGCCCGCGCGGCGCTGCTGGGCGCCTCGGACGAGATGGGCAAGGACAAGCGGGCCGACCACGCCAAGACGGGCCAGCGGCAGGGCCAGGTGCAGGACAAAGCCAAGACGCTCCAGACGCAGATCGAGAAAGTTGCGCTGGATATCGAAAAGGCGCACGCCGCGGCCGCCGGAACGCAGCCGCAGGCGGGCGACCCGAGGAGCGCGGCGCAGAAAGTCGGCGCGGCGGCGCAGAACATGGCCGACGCCGTGAAGGACCTGGGCAAGCCCAGCCCGAGCGGCGCGGTGAAGAACGAATCCAAGGCGATTGACGCGCTGGAGGAAGCGAAAAGCAGACTCGGCGACCTGCGGCGCAAAGTCGAGGAGCTCAAGACCCCGCCGCGGCGTCTCGAACGGCAGCAGAAGGACGTGAAGGACGAGGCGCGCCAGGTCGCCAGTGATGTCAAGGGTCTCGAGGACCAGTTGCCGCAGCAGCCCACCGACGCCAAGGCGTCGGACAACATCAAGAGTGCCTCGAACAGCATGCAGAACGCGCAGAACAGCTTGAACGCCGCCGGCGACAGCAAGGCCGGCGCGGCGCAATCGGCCAGCGACTCCAAGGAAGCAACCAAGGAACAGGAGCGGGCGCTGACCGAACTGGAGAAAGCGCTGAAGGCCCTGGACGAACTGGCCGGCAAGGCCAAGAAGGAGCAGGACCCGCGCATTGCGTCGGCGCTCGACCGCCTCCGCCCTCCGCAGTCCCTGCTGCGTGACGACGTGCTGAAGCTGCAGAAGAAGCTCGACCAGTTCCGCGACAAGACGGGCAACAAGAACGCCGACAAGGCTGCTCGGGCCACGCAGTCGGCCAGCAAGAACCAGTCGGCGGCGTCCAGCCAGATGGGCCAGGGCAACCAGGGCGGCACGAAGAGCTCGCAGGATGAGGCCGAGCAGGACCTGCAGGACGCGCTCGACAACCTGGACCAGTTCCAGCAGCAGATGGCGCAGCAGAACCGCAACGAGCAGCTCTTCCAGATCGAGCAGGAACTGAAGAAGATGGTGGCCGCGGAGAAAGAGATCCTGGGCAAGACGCAGGACGTCGAGAAGCAGCGGCCCGCAGCGGGCGAGCAGTTGCCGCGCCGCGCCAAACTGATGGTCAAGCAGGTCTTCGGCGACCAGTTGAAGCTCGGGGAAGCCACCACGGTCATTGTCAAGAAGCTGGCCGAATCGCTGGTGTTCCAATTCGTTCTGCAGACCGCGGCGAACGACATGAACGAGGCCGCCACCCGTCTGGACCGCGAAGAGAGCGGGCAGGTGACGCAGGACATCCAGGATGACGTCGTCCGCCAGTTGAACGACCTGATCGAGGCCTTGCGCAAGGAACGCACCAAGCCGCGTCAGGGCGGCGGAGGCGGGGGCGGGGGAGGCGGCAAGCAGCCGCTCGTGCCGCCGCTGGCCGAGCTGAAGATGCTGCAGATCATGCAGCGCAACGTGAACGTGCAGACGAAGAAGGTGGACGAAGAAGCCACGAAGGCGCGCACGCAAGGCAAGGACCTGACCAAGGACCAGAAGGACCGTCTGCGCCGGGCCGCGTTGAAGGAAAGCGAGATTTCGCGGATCACCAAGCGGATCGCGGACGAGCTCGATTCCGGCGGCTCGCAGCCTCCTCCCCCCGGCGGCCCGCCGGACGCCCCGCCGGATGGGAACTGAGCGAGGTCGCCCATGATACGAGAGCATGACCGAGTTGTTCTTACGAAGGACATCCCGTCCGAAGGGCTACTGGCGGGCGACGTGGGGACCGTTGTCCATGTCCACCGCAAGCGCAAGGGTTACCAGGTTGAGTTCGTCGCGTTGGATGGACAGACGGTTGCCATCGCCGCCGTGACTGCTTCGCAGATCAGGCCCGTCGGCAAAGGCGAGATTACCCACGCGCGGCAACTGGCTACGGCGTGACAGTGCCGGGGCACGGCTCCAGCGATAGACGGCGATGGAACATACTCTCCTCTTCTCATGTTTCCTGGGGCTGTTGTTGTTGGCGACGCTTGCCGCTGCGGGTGACGGTAACGCGAAGCCCGGCGCCCGGATGATGTTCGGCGACGCCTCGCGTAACGGCCGTCCCTTCGCCAAAGACCCGTGCGTCATCCGCCTCGGCGGCCGATACCTGCTCTACTATTCGATGTGCCCCGCCACGGACAAGAATCTGCCGCGCGGCTGGGCCATTGGTATCGCCGAGAGCGCCGACCTGGCGAACTGGAGGAAGTGCGGCGACATCCTGCCGGAGCAGGAGTGCGAGAAGAACGGCATCGTGAACGGCCGGGTCATCGCCCTCGATGGCAAGCTGCATCTTTTCTACAACACCTACGGCAACGGCAAGAACGACGCGCTGTGCCATGCGACGTCGGACGACGGCCTCAAGTTCGCGCGCGATCCCACCAACCCGATCCTGCGGGCGGCGGGCGACTGGAACTCCGGCCGCGCCATTGACCTGGATGTCGTGGAGTTCGGCGACAAGCTGCTGCTGTACTTCGCCACGCGTGACCCGACGATGAAAGTACAGATGCTCGTCGCGGCTGCGGCTGATCGCAAGTCGGACTTCGGACGCGCGGCCTGGAAGCAGTTGGGCGACGGCCCGGTGCTGAAGCCCGAACTGCCGTGGGAGAAGAGCTGCATCGAGGCGCCGTCACTCGTGAAGCGCGGTGACGCGCTGTTCCTGTTCTACGGCGGCGGCTACAACAACGATCCGCAGCAGATCGGCTGCGCTGTGAGCAAGGACGGCATGCACTTCACGCGCATCTTTCAGGAGCCGCTGTTGCCGAACGGCAAGCCCGGCGAGTGGAACTCGTCCGAATCGGGGCACCCGGGCGTCTTCACTGACGACGACGGGCAGGACTACCTGTTCTTCCAGGGGAACAACGACCATGGGAAGACGTGGTTTCTCTCCTTCGTCAAGCTCGGCTGGAAGGACGACAAACCGTACATCAAGAACGAATGATGAACGACGGGTGCTGAGCTTCCGTTCGCGCTCCGCTTACTGCTCCAGATATGAACCCGCAATCTTCGGCGCGTCTGCCAGGCCGAGCTTCTCGAGAATCACGCCGGCTTCCTGTTCGCCCGCGCGTGGCGGTTCGCCGTCGCGCATCACGACCTCGAGTTCCAGGAAATCGCCGAGGCCCTCAACCTGATCGAGGTGAATGCGTGTGCGGCCAAGCATGAACAGATGCCGCGCCTTGACCACCCGCCGCAGCACACTCAGGCCCAGGGCCAGCGTGTCCTTCAAGCCCGCGGCATCGGTGACCTTGAAGATCCGATAGTTGCATGTCCGCAAGCCCTTGACATCGGGCCGCTCATACGCAATCAGTTCCGCGCCGCCCGGCTCTTGTTCGCGGAGTTTCAGCCGCGCGCCCTGCACCGCCTGGAAGTACGTGTCCACCTGCCTCAGGATGCCGCGGTCCTCAGCGCCGAGCGCACGCACGGCGGCAAGCGTTGCGCTCAGGTCCGGCAGCCTGATCTTTACCTCGACGTTATTTGGCACGTAGACCAACCCGGCGCTGCGACTCCTCTGGAGCATAGCCCCCGAGCACCATCGGGAGGCGCTTCAACTCGCGCTTCAACGGGTCAAGCGCCAGGCCGAGCGCCTCGAGCGTCAGCGCGCCCAACTCGTCGCCAGCATGAGTCCTGCATTGCGAAATCGAACTTGCAGTGCTCCTAAAGGCAACGGCGCGCCGCCCCGCCCTATCTCTTCTTCTCCGGCGCGGCAGGCGCGGCAGGCGCGGCGGGGGCCGTCGCGGCCTCCTGTTCCTTCTTCCCTTCGGGCACCATCTTGCCCATGTAGTCGGGCAGTTGCACGCCGCCCACGTCCCGCATCACCTGCATCATGGGCGGCAGAGTGCGCGCCATGCTCTGCAGGAAGTTCGAAGTCCCTGTCGCGCCCTCCTTGCCGCCGCCTTCCCAGACCACGACCTTGTCGAACTTGATGTTCGAGATCGCGCTCGCGGCTGTTTCGGCGATGTGATCCAGGTGTTCGAGCATGAGCATCTGGAAGGCCTGCTGCGAGCCGCCGCAGGCCTCGATGATGCGCTTGAGGCCCTCGCCCTTCTTGGCCAGGATTTCGTAATTGCCCTTCGCTTCCGCTTCGAGCTTGGCGAAGATGGCGGACGCTTCGCCGATGGCCTGCAGCCGTTTCCGCTCCGCCTCGGCTTCCGCCTCGACGATGGTCTTGGCCTTCTCGGCCTTGGCGGGCGCTTCCAGCGCGGCGCGGCGTTCGGCTTCGACGCGGTCGGCCTGCGCCAGCGCGGCCTTGGCCATGGCCTTGTTCTGCGCTTCCTGCACGGCGGCCTCGGCCTCGCGCTTCTTGATCTCCGCCATGCGGTATGCCTCGGCCTGCTTGATGGCCAGTTCGGCCTGTGACGCGACGACGGCGGCCTGAGCGGTGTTTTCGCCGGCGACAGCCTTGGCGTTGGCTTCGGCCAGAGCGATACGCATGGCGCGCTCCGCGTCCTTGACCTGCGCGTCGCGCTGGTAGGCGGCGGTCTGCTCGCCGATCTTCTGCTCCTTCTCCAGTTCGGCGATGCGCACGGCCTGTTCGCGCTGCGCTTCGCGCGTGCCGATCTGCTTGGTCTTCTCGGCGTTGGCGACCTGGATCGTTTTCTCGCGGTTGGCTTCGGCCACGCGGATTTCGCCCATCTTCTCCTGGTCGGCCACGTCGCCGCGCGCCTGCTGGATGGCCTGCGCCGCGGACTTCTGCCCGATCGCTTCGATGTAGCCGGATTCGTCCGTGATGTCCGTGATGTTCACGTTGATGAGCACGAGGCCGACCTTGCGCAGCTCCGGTTCCAGCGACGTCTGAATGTGCGTCAGGAACCGCTCCCGGTCGCGGTTGATCTCCTCGATGCGCATGGACGCGATCACCTGGCGCAACTGGCCGAAGATGATCTCCTGCGCCTGCTGCTGGATGGCGCGGTAGTCGAGGCCGAGGAGGCGGATGGCGGCGTTCTGCATCACGGCCGGCTCCGTGCCGATGGCGACGGTGAAGACGCTGGGCACGTTGACGCGGATGTTCTCGGCTGACAGCGCGCCTTTGAGCGCGATCTCGATCTGCAGCGGCTCCAGACTGAGGTAGGCGTAGTCCTGCATGACCGGCAGGATGAAGGTGGCGCCGCCGTGGATGCACTTGGCTGTGTCGCCGCCGGGAATCCAGCCGTATTTGACCAGCACGCGGTTGCTGGGGCATTTCCTGTAGCGTCTGATCACCCAGACGATGGCGCTGAAGGCGACGAGCGCCACGAAGCCGGCCAGGATGTACCACCCCGAAAACTCATCGCCGGGACTTGCGCCCAACAGCATATTACCCATGAGACCCTCCTTCTCCACGAGGTGATCCGTCGTCGCCCTTGCCGGGCGGAAGACTCTTCTGTGCGTCATGAGACAGAGCCGCGCCTTCCTTGGGCA
>Ga0315282_10013666_pt1 | contig 12192 bp, 8 predicted proteins | sample YL17G07_20_MG_FD_203693 | JGI IMG/M metagenome (GOLD analysis project Ga0315282, IMG submission 203693) | Sediment microbial communities from Yellowstone Lake, YNP, Wyoming, USA - YL17G07_20 | ecosystem: Environmental > Aquatic > Freshwater > Lake > Sediment | place: USA: Wyoming | collected... | reverse complement strand
ACTTCAATAGCTGCCCGATCGAGAGTCCCGAGGTCTTTTTCCGCTTCCTCCGCCGCAGCGTCCATCTTAGCTAGAACATCGCCTTTGTCTTCAGTCAAAGCTATTCCCTCCCTGGCGTAGCATCTGGGCAGGTTCTAGAGGTTTACCCAACTAATAGACACTTAAAGCGTATAGTTTCATCGAACTCTGAGCATGGAAACGCGCGAGGCTAGGTGCCTTATGATCTCCTCACTCAATGTTGGCGAACGGGCCCCGAGAAGTTGGCGGGATCGACTTACCATCGTCATCTGGCGAACCTTGTGAAGTCAGGGGAAGTGATTGATGCCAAGTACGCACTCGCTAAGAAGCGAAGATCAGTCGATCCTCAGGAGAAGAAGGTTCAGTCTCAGCGGCCGAACCCTATTCAGACTGTTTCGATGATGCTTGCTCCCGCTGCATTCTTGGAGGCGATGAGTTTGGTCTCGAAGGCGTCTTTGACTTCCTCGACGTGTGAGATGATGGCGATTCTTTTGAATCGTTGGCGTAGTTGGCGTAGGATCTCGATTGTTGCTTGGCGTCCTTCTTCGTCCAGGGCACCAAATCCCTCGTCGATGACTAGTGTCTCGATTTTGCCCTTGTAGCCGCTGCGTCGTGCGATGACCTCCGATATGCCTAGACGAAGAGCGAGGTTGATCCGCATTCTCTCACCACCAGAGAATCGGGTTACCGGGTGTACGCCTGTGCCATCCTCTGCTTCCGTTACTAGCTCGTCTGTCTGGGTTCCGCCTCTTGTGGGTCGTCCGAACCGGAAATTCACGTTCATACGGCCGTTTGATAGTTCTCGTAGAATCTTGGACGCTTCCTCCTCTACCTCGGGGACTAGGTCTCTCAGAATTGCCGTTGGGATCCCGTCCTTGCCGAAGGCATCCTCAAGGATGCCATAGATCTCCACGTTTCGTGTTTGTTCAAATGATTGGGTTTTCAGGCGTTCAAGTTCTTTCTTTGCTTCAGCTATTTCCTTTAGTTGGGCGTTCAGGTGTCCGATGCTTGATTCAGCACCTGCTTTTTCTTCGCGGAGTTGAGCGAGCTTTTCTGACAGGTCGTTCTTCTGCTTTTCGAGCCTATCGTATTCTCGTACTGTGCTCTCCAGAGTCTTAAGATCGGATTCCTCTGTTTGTTTCTCCTTCGCCTTTTGTGCTTTTCTTGTTACGAGTTTTTCCTGTGTCTTGAGCAGAGTTGGAAGGCGTGAGATGATCGACTCGAGCTTCGCTTTCTCTTCACGCAGCTTGGCCAGTCTTTCTGATAGCTCGGCTCTCTGCTCCAAGAGTTTCTCGTATTCTGCTATTGATTTCTCAAGGGCTTTGAGATCAGATTCCTCAAGTTGTTTCTGTTTGGTCTTGGCCGCGATCTTTGCTTTCAGTTGTTTCTCCTTTGTCGCTACGGATGCGAGGCGGGACGCTTTTGATTTGAGCTCCGCTTTCTTCACGTGTAGACCTTGAATCTCCTTTGCTTGTTTCTCGAGCTCCCGCAGCTTGGGAAGGATCTCCTTTTCCAACTTGGTCTGTTCTAGGCGTGAATGGTTGTGATTCTTATCGTGCCCTGTTTGCAGTTGTTTTAGCTTGGTTTCGTAGTCTTCCAGGACTTTCTTCCTGTGCTTTTCATCCATAGGGCGCTTGCAGACGGGGCATTCCGCGGTCTTTGCCGCCTTTACCACTTCGTAGTGATCTTGCTCTTCCGCAATCTGCTGCTGGATGTGTTGGGCCTTCTGTTCAAGCTTGGTTGCTAGGCTGCTGACCTCGTCCCTGGATTTGGTTATGCCCGCTAAGTCGTCGTCGACTGTCTGCAGGTCTGTGATCTGTTTTTCGACTTCATCAAGGTCCTTCTTCGCGTCTCCAGCGGCCTTGACTTCCTCCGAGGTGTCTTCGAGTTCCTTCTTCGCGTCGTTGATCTCGTCTTGGAACGTGTCAATGTGGGCAAGTTTGACATCGTATTTCGTCTTGTCAGACGTAGCCTTCTTGATCTCGGCTTCGATCTCATCGAGCTTCTTCGCTCCTTCGATCTGCTTCTGAACGATCGTGAGGTTCTTCTGCGCTTCCTCGGCCGTTTCGACTTCCTTGGATGCCTTGTTGAGCTCTTCGGTGGTGTCGTCGATCTCCCGTTGTAGTGACTTTATGTGAGTCAGTTTGACATCGTATTTCGTCTTGTCAGACAATGCTTTCTTGATCTCGACCTCTATGGTTTCGAGTTCCGCTCTATTCTTGCTGATGACAAGTTCTGCTTTCTTCTGGATGGCTTTTGCTCGCTGCAGAGAGGACTGGACCTCGTTCTCGTTGAGGGCTTTCTGCAATTGCTGGCCGCGTAGTTGTTGGCCCGCTTCGAGTTCTGCTTTGGTTTTCACACGCTTTTCGTGCGCGTTCTTCTTGAGTTTCTCGTAGAGTTCGAGGTCAAAGATCTTGGATAATATCTGTTTGCGTTCGCTTGGCCTGAGGTCTGTGATCTTGTCCATTTCGTCTTGGCGTATTATTGTGGAGCTGACAAAGGTTTCGTAGTCCATGCCGATTATTGACTCGACGGCTTTTGATACTTGGGCCGCTCCTGCGTGCAATGTCCGCCCATTGCTGGTTGTGAGTGTTGCGGTGCCTGTGCCTTTGCGTCTTGCCGTGCGTTGGACTGTGTATGTCTGTCCGTCTTTTTCGAAGGTTGCTGATGCTAGAGCTTCTTCTTCCCCGTCTCTGATGATTGCGTCATTGCCGAGTTCCTTACGTTCGGTGGCGGTGCTTCGGCCAAAGAGGGCGTAGGTGAGCGCCTCGATGAGAGTACTCTTTCCAGCTCCATTCGGGCCTGTTATGCTTAGGGCATCTGTATTGGAGAGGTCAGCGGTCTGTGCAGCTGCGTAACTTTTGAAGTTCTGTAGCGTTATCGAGTGCAGGATCATGATTCGGCCTCGGCCAGGGTCTCATCGATAATCTGCTGTCCAAGTTTGAGCGCGAGAGTTCTGTAGTCATCATTGATCTTTATTCCCTTTAGGTACTTGGTGAGTGCTTGGGATGGTTCGAGCGTTCCTGCAAATGCTCCAGTCGTTGCTTTCTTCTCGCGAGCTAGTTTCTGGTATAGAAGCTGTTGCCAGAAGGCATCTTTTGTGAGATTTGCGATTTCGTCTCGCTGCGTCTGTGCAAGGACGTCTTCGATCACAATCTGGAGGCGGAGAATCGAGTCTTTGAGCGTGTTCTCTCCTATGGCTGCTTTGACTTCGTTGACGGGGTTCTGTGCGTTTCTGCAGTCTACCTGAATGTCATGCATTGGTCGCCCGGACACTTTGATGAATTTCCAGTGGGCGGTTCCGTTCTTGACTTCGACGCAGATGAAGCCCTTGTTCTCGCCGGCTTCGCTGAGGTCGACGCGTTCTATGGATCCGCAGTAAACGATTGGGGTCTTGAACTTGATCGCTTGATGTTTGTGCACATGTCCGAGCGCAATGTAGTCGAAGGTGTCAGTGTCAAAGGTTGATGGGAGGATCGAAAACTCTTCTCCGGCTTGCCAGATCCGTTCTGAGCCTGCGATGGCCCCTTCGATCGAGAGGTGGCCTACGAGTATTCCTGCGTCTGCGTCTTTCTTGCCTGCTCTGGAGAAGATCTGCACTTCTTTCTCTAATTGCTCGCGGAAGGTCTGAACCAGGACGCCTCGGTCGAGTTCGGTTTTTCCTTTCTTCTTGTCTGATGCCAATTTCACAGGATGCCTGTACGGGATCGCGAAGACTCTCACTGTCTCTCCGGAGAGGCATTCCAAGTCGAGGAAGTCTGGTTTTGAGAAGAAAGATACGTTCGGTACTTTCAGCTCGATGAATGGCTCGGGAGGTGCGGCGCGTCCTTCCTTCGCAGCGTCATGGTTGCCGGCGACGATTACGGTCTTGATTTGAGCCTCAGCAAGGCGTGAGAGTCGGCTTGCGAACATCTTGAGGATTGTCGGGTTTGGGGTGGGATCCTTGAATGTGTCTCCGCAGAGAAGGAACAGGTCAGCTTTGTTGCTTACCGCGTATCCGACGGCTTCATCGAAAGCGGTGAAGAAGTCGTCAATCCGCATACTGAGTCCTGTTGCTGGATTAATCGGGGCATAGTTGGCGACCCCCAGGTGCAGGTCACCAGTATGCACTATCAGCATTTCTACTCCTCCAGGGCAGCCCTCGCCTCGCCGTCAGACAATGGTCGGTCCTCTTTGCTTCCGGCCTTTGTTCCCCAGGAGTCGAACAATTCCTTGTCATAACTCTTGACTCGAATTGTGACCGGCACTGGAACAGCGTAGCCGAACAGTAGCGCTTCCTGCTGTTGGAGGGATCCGATTATCTGTTTGAAGTCGTCAGCATCAGCGACTCCAGCTAGTGCTGCACGGATGTCTCTGTCATCCACCAGCGCCATTACCATACGAGTCCATATCTGTGAACGGACGTCCTCTTCGATCTGTGAGGGCCTTTGGTCGATAACGCAAAGCGTGACTTTGTACTTCCTGAGTTCTCTGGCGATCGTGCCGAATACTGAGAGCGAAGCGGCTTCGGTTCCGAGGAATTTGTGAGCTTCCTCAATGAAGATCATGAGCGGTTTGAGTTCTGATTTGCTCTTCGCTTTCTTCTCTCGTACGGTTGCGTTCACGTACATGTCGTGGATGCGTCGCGAGATAATATTGGCGACAATTATGTATGCGGAGAGATCGTCTCCGAATCGTCCGAACTCGAGGACAACATTGGTCCCCTTCCTGATGAGGTCGGCTACGTAGGCGATCCCGCTCTTCTCCTGAGCGAACTTGTCTGCGATGAACGAGAATCGGCTCATCCGTGCGTTGAGTCTTCGGCGTAGGGCTGGGACTGTTGCTTCATGTATGCCAAGGTCGATTATCGTTTTGTCTGGGATCTTCTCGTCTAGGAGGGTTTTCAACCACTTGTTGCCGAGTTTCCTGCCAAGAATATACAGTGCGTCTGTCATGGGTTGGGACAGGTCCATTTCTCGGCGAGTGAGTATGACGTCCTCAACCTCGACATCCTCGTAGCTCATATAGAACGGATAGTCGTACTTGTCCGAGGACTCGGGGTCCATCGATACGACGGAGACATTGTGGGGGAATAGGCGCTTGAGCCCTGGTGAGGCTACTGTTTCTTCTGAGATGGAACTGTATCCGTACTCATTGTGCATGTCATAGATCAGAACGATCCCCATTTGACTCTTGATTATGTTGCCTGCTATGATCTTCGCTAGGAACGTCTTTCCTGAGCCTGCCACGGCGAAGATCCCGGCACTCCGCTTGAGAAGCTTGTCGTTGTCCAATACGACTTCGTAGTCAACGCCGAGAGGCTTCCCAACCGGGAAGAAGCGCTTCCCATCCGATTTTCCGAACACTCTCTCGATGTCTTCCGCTACTGCTTTCCTTGCCGGAGACAGGTGCGGAGGAACGGACTTGGCCAGTCTAACTTTCTCTTCGGTTTCCTTCGGAATCACCAGGAGCGGTTTCAAAGTCACACGCACATAGAGAGACCTACCCTTCAGCGCCTTCTTGACAAGACTGTTGGTGCTCTCTTCCTGATCCATGCTCTGTACTAGAACATCAGCGAGCCGTTCCTGGTTCGATGCGAGGTCGATGTCTCTGACTATTGTTACGTAATTCTGGACTTCTCCTTCAACAATCAGATACTGACCAACAGAGAGATCCTCAGGTGAAATGGCTGGAAGCAGTCTAACAACGAATCCGTCCGTCAGGTTGGCTTCAACTATCTCACCCAGACTGGACATCCTCTACTTCAGCCTCCCAACAAGTTCGGAAATCATTCTCGCGGAGATTCTTGGAGCGACAGCTTTTTGGTAGGTGTCGAGGACTTGCAGTAGGAACGGTTCTCGTTCGTTCTTGTCGAGTACAGTGACGACTTTTTCGAGGAGTGCACCAACGAAGTCGATTGGATATTCGATCGAGTTGTCCTCTATCAACCGGCTCATGTAGTCCACACGAAAACCTGGACCGCCTTGATGGAAACGCTTCACGAACGCATGGTCAATCGGTATGACCAGGTCATGGATCATAGGCGCGCTCGGTGGTAGTCTGTGTGAAACCAGTCCTTGAGCATCTACGTAGCCCAATACGTACAAGGTCTGGATTAGCCGCATCTTCTCGCTGAGATCAGGATAGACCTGCGCGAGTTTCTCGCGCTCAAGTTTGAGCGGCTTGGGAATTCTTGCTACGACGTCAACGGGTTGCATGGTCGAATCTTGAACGGCGCAGACTAGGTCGATCGCTCCGCTCCTTATCTTGGCTATCTGACCGAATTCTACGGCTTTTGTGGGATCGTAGGTCTGGATGGCCACGGAAGCGAGTGATCCCTCCGTGACCTCTCCGACAGGTGCCTCGCTCGTTGTCAAATTATCGACTCCCGTTTCAACCTACGTTTAGAAGACTCTCGAAGATCTGAACCAAACCGGCCCGCAAGAAATCTGTCCAACAGGTCATAAAATCCATCCTTCTCTGGTCCTGTGATCACGGCTTTTTCGTGTGCTCGAGTTAGCACGTATGGATAGCCGAATCCCAGAATCATCTGCGCCAATGCGATCCTGTGGATTCGTTCAACATCATCTTCGGTCATCCAATCGAAGTATGGTATCTCAATTCTGGCAACTTCGTTGCGATCAAGCTTCACATAAAACGCCGAGATCTTCTCTCGGTAATCGGCGGAACCAGATTTGTAGAAGTCGAGTATCTTCCTATGAACCGTGAAGGTCGATGATCTATCGCCTGGACTCAGTAGCGCGTTAAATAATGACGAATCGGTGAGCCCGATCAGGGGATAGCATGCTACGTTTCTCATCCCTTTGCATTCGGAGATGCAGTTCTCACATGCAGTTGGGATCCTGTCGCAAAGGATCGCGTACCTAATGGAATTGACCCAGTCCGCCGCACGCGATGCCGCTAAATAGCCGCTCACGAAGATCTTTCTTTGATCGCACAGTTCGAGAAGTTGCATCAACAATCCGACGATACGGCGCTTCGAGATGTCACTTCTCGGATCCAGGAACGAGTAGATCAGAGGTCCATCCATTAATAGGAATGCTTCCTTGGGTTTGGCTGATTCGAGGATCTCAGAGGCATGCTTCACTTCCATCTCAAGCCGCGTGCGATCCAGATCCTCCTTTGAGATTAGGCGTTGAGAACTGCCCTGTGTGACTAGAAGATCATCCCCCACCAGCAGATGGGGTTTGGATACACCAAGATATTCGACTGGGTCCCCATAGTGGAAGCGCGCTGAACCCATATTCACGAGTGCGCAATTGAATCGGAGGTGCCCTTCTGGGTAGATTTGGGATCCATCCACGCTTGCTACGAACTGGTCTCGAAGAACCTCCTCAGTCCAAGCCTGATCCTTTCTGAATCCTGGAATGGACTTCGGGGCCTGCGGGTCGCTGTCAACAGGAAAGGCGTATGAGTCCTCGCCTTTCGCCTTCAACGAGGACTTGATCGTTTCCAAATCCAAAGGTTCATCTCTCATACATTTGAGAGCTGCACCTAGCCCCGCTCTTGTGTGCTCGAATGATTCAGCAATCAAGTCAGATCTTACAGACAGCTCACTACGTAACAGATCGATGTCAAGCAAGAAACTACGATCCTAACAAGCTGAACCGTCATGGACACTAGAATCGATTGAATGTTTAGCACTTGCGGTGACTGATACTAGTGAACTGATTCGCGACAATCGACTAGCCGGAAGAAATGCGTTCTCCACATTCCTTGCAAAACTTGCTGTCCCCAGGTATGAGTGCTCCGCATCCCGGGGAGTCGATCCTGGCCATTGTGTCAGAGGAAGTTGTCTTTGTCATCCGGAGCGAGTCATCCTTTTGGGTCTCAATACTAAGAGAATCCCCTTTCTTCAAGCCAACACGGTTGACCCACTCAATTGGCAGCGAAACTGTGAATGTAGAATAGCCGACTCTTTGCACCCTTCTTACATGGATCAAGGAAGCCCGTCAAGGTAGTCCTTCTATGAGCAAATATCCCTTGGGCTCGAGCGCTCTTGAGGTGAGGCGACTGTGACCCTGCTGTCCGTCCTGATCGCGGTCACCGCAACTCGCAAGTAGACCCTTCGCGCAAGCTACGTTAGACATTAGATCAGTTGGTCTGCTTGAGTAGGATCTTCGAAGCAAAATTCGAGATCAACAAAGATCGGGCTGCTCAGATCGCTAGGAGATTGTACGACCAGTTCTACAGCGGAAAGGGATTCTTCGAAGGCTACAAGATGCCCGAATACATTCTCCCGCGCAATTTGGTGCCGGGTTCGAAACACCAAATTCAAGAACCGAGCCAGGTTCTACAGTCTCATGGTTGCAGTGGCGGATGCACAGGTGGGTATCGTCAATGGCCAGGGCCCGGGTCGACTTTGTCCTAAGAGCGAAATTCAGCAGAGAATGCTGGCGTTGGACGCCGCCTTGAAGACCGTTGAACCTCCCCCTGGTTTGGCAGACTTACACGGAGCATTGTCAAGGGGAACTAGTCACGTTCGTGAGCGTCGTATTCGCCATGACCACTTCTATGCAATGCTCACTTTTTCTGAAAGTTCGTGGCGCGAAAGATGGAAGCACCTTACCTCTTCTGATTGAAATGTGGGTACGAAGGCGTTCGGTACTCGTCATAGGGTTGATTCGTTAAGGGCGTTGCTCCAAAGCGCTCAGTAATCAAAGGCCTAGTCCAACAAAGTCGTCGATACGATGTTGCCAAATCCAGTCAATTCTGTTATCAGCTTCGTATTGAAGATAATTGACGTTGAAGTAACCACACAAGAACAAAGTATACCGAAGGTTCTCCCCATATCGACGACGAAGATTTGCGATCTTGTCTGCCTCCTCTTTTCGGCGTTTGTTCGGGTTAGTGAAGTCACCTGCGGATTTCGTCTCCACTAGTAGAGGTAGATCGCCAGGACGAGATTTGGATGGAGCAATAACGACATCTACTGGCACCTTTACCTGTGTCCCATTCTCCTGCTGTCCCCAAATGTTCAGGTGAAACACATACGTACTCGCCTGCATTCTCTCGAAGTCTAGTCGTTCGGATCTCGAGTACCCTCGCTGGTTCAACCAGTCACCTATCGCTGTAAGCTGCCTTCTTTCCTGCTCGTTGCGAATTATGGGATCAGCTATCGCACCAGACAAACGGTCGGCAATTATTGACTCGGCGCGAGCAGTCTCGTCAGATTCGGGCTCGCGATTATCCTGCACCCAAGGAAAAACATCGAAATCCATTAGCCTTGCAACAACGTCGCATATCCTCCGAAGCTGTTGGCTTGCATCCGCTTCTTGCATTTGTGGTGGGACACGGTTATCCTTCTCCATTGCGTCAATCAAATTGCCTGAAACTCCAGCAAGACCTGCTAGCCGATCCTGAGCAAGCGGAGGAGCCATTATCATCCTCAGAGTCTGAAGGATCTTAGGATGCTCCCGAAGGCTCGCGGGACCAACACTTCTAAGATTTCTGGTTCCCTCGAAAACGCGTCTTACTTGATCTACCGTCTCTGATTTTGTTTTCCTGTAGACTCTTGGGGCAAACTCGAGGAACCACTTGTTGTATTGATCGACTGATTGAGTAATGTCATCTTCCCAACGTGCGCGTTTGTCCGAGTTCGCAGGCATAGTCGTTCCACGAGTGCAAACTTCTTCGTAGTGTCGGCCTGTTATGTGTACCCCAGCGGGAACGTCGACTACCGTCGACCGTTAAATATCAGTCAAATACTCTGGTATAATGTCAGAAAATGGTCGCGTCAGCTGTTCTCTTGGGACGTGCCCTAGTAACTCAACTCTCTAAAGAAATAGCGCAAAATCTGTCGAAGAACATCAAGGCCGGCCCCGCCGAGAAGTCTATTGACGAATGGATAGCACGACGCATTGGCTCATCTTCACAGGCCTACGAAACCTTAGCGAGACAAGCCGCTTACAACGTTGTTCTGAAGGTGTTCATCTATGATATGATCAAAGGTAGATTTGGTCTTGATGAGCCTTCGACTGTATCCTTGGGGTCATATTTGGCGTCTTTCGAAACAGCCTACACCTCCACCGGTTGGCATTGTTTCCGGCCCACTCTACTGGACTCCATCGTGGTCGGGTGTAATCACCGAGCATCTGATCTTCTTCAGCGAATAATGTCAATCATGAAGAGCCTGCGCGGTCAATCTGTCGATCTCTTGGGCCGGCTCTATGAGGATCTCATACCGCAGGAAGATAGGCGAAAGTTGGGTGAATTCTACACTCCCCAACCAATCGCTGCTTTCATGACTCGATGGATACTTGACAAGCCACGGAGAATTGTTGACCCAGCTTGCGGCTCAGGTGGTTTTCTTATTGAAGCTATCTATCGGCTCATTGATCTTGGCATCAAACCGGTCGATGCCGTGAGATATGTGCATGGTGTTGACTACAATCCTCTCGCCGTAACAATGGCAACAGCTAACATATTATTACGAGTTCCAGAAAGCCAACCGAATATAGAGTGTTTTGACTTCTTGAAGGCGCACACTGCTCGGAGTTTCGAAAATATCGTATGCAATCCCCCATATACACGCCATCACGAACTGTCGGGGGAGTACAAAGAGGAAATAGCTCGAATAGTCGGAGACGAAGCGGGAATCAGGTTAAGCCGACTCTCAAGCGTCTATGTACACTTTCTGATTCATTCGTTGGAGTCTATGCGTGATGGTGGACGCATGGCGTTCATCACACCCAATGAGTTCTTGGATGTTGATTACGGCAAAATTCTCAAGAAGTTCCTACGCGAGAAGAGCCAGATACGCAGTTTCATTATTTTCCACGAGAGCAGCTTACTTTTTCGACAAGCGCTCACGACAGCCTGCATAACTCTCGTTGAGAAGGGACGAGCTCAAGAAGAAGTAACGGTCATAAAACTTGAATCCTGGCCAGATTCGTCAACTTCACTTATTGAGGCAATAGAAGGAACACGAACCTCGTTACCTGGAGCCAGGATAGTTCGAGTTCCTCAATCATCGCTAGATTATCAGACAAAATGGAGCCGAATTGGTGAGCCTGTAGCAGTTCGATCAAGACTCGTCGTTGAAATGCGAAATCTCGCTCGAGTTAAGCGAGGAGTCGCAACCGGAGCAAACGAATTCTTCATTCTATCCGACGATGAACGAAAGAAATGGAAGATCCATCAGAAATACCTGAGACCGATTATTGCGAACTCACGATTCGTTCCCTTCGTTGACATCACCGAGGCAGATCTGCGCTCACTATGCAGAGAAGGGATGAAGACTTGGCTTTTGGACATCAATCTTCCAATTGAGGAATTGGAATGTGATCCGGTGGTCAAATACTTGGCGTATGGTCAGCGAAGAGGCTTCAACAAGAGATACTTGACAAAAACACGGGACCTATGGTATTCGCAGGAGCATAGAGCGATTCCACCAATCATTTTTCCGCTCATGATACGGCAGAACCCTCGATTCGTCTATAATCGGACTCAAGCAATAATCAGCAACAATCTTCACGGTGTCTATCCAGAATCAGAGCTGTTCAAAGGGCACTCCCAAGTTGAGGCCTTTCTAGGTTACTTGAATTCCTCTTTGGCACTAGGTGATCTCTCGTCAGTAGGAAGGACGTACGGTGGGGGCCTCCTAAAACTCGAACCAGGAGAAGTGGAAAGGCTTCCAGTTCTTGACATTACAGCACTTGCAGAAAGGGACATCAATGATTTGGCACATGGATTTCTTGAGTTGTGTAAGGCTGCAAGGGTAGGCACGCCAGACGCAGCCAGATCAAATCTGGATGAGGTCGTCAAAAAGGTCACGCAACACACTTGACGGCTTCCATTTGTGGTATTGCGAAATCAAACAGGAAACTATCTTCTCCCTCACTCCACCTGTCACTTACGTCTCGATTTCCCGTCCACGCGCCTAAACCAAACCGGACCGTATCTATTTGTCTCGCTCTCGATCTTCTCCCTAACCTTCTGATAGATCCTGAACGACCTATCACTCTGAACATTGCTCCGTAGGTAGTGGAGAGTACTCTTGCCAACGCCTGACTTGCCCCATATGTTTCGCCAGGATGCTTCTAGGAGGTATCTGCCCCTAGTTAGGGGCAAGTACCACCGGGCCCGCCACTACTCACGACGACTGTGAATAGATCGCGTGCTGCGCATCGTGGGGGGTCAGCTGGTGCGGGCAACAGAAATTGAGCTGAGACA
>Ga0315282_10013665_pt1 | contig 12195 bp, 9 predicted proteins | sample YL17G07_20_MG_FD_203693 | JGI IMG/M metagenome (GOLD analysis project Ga0315282, IMG submission 203693) | Sediment microbial communities from Yellowstone Lake, YNP, Wyoming, USA - YL17G07_20 | ecosystem: Environmental > Aquatic > Freshwater > Lake > Sediment | place: USA: Wyoming | collected... | reverse complement strand
AGCATCCTCCCGTCCTTGCGGTCCAGGACACAACAACCGAAGCTGCATGGCGACAGGACGCGCTCGCCGGCCATGAGCACCAGCCCGGCAACGCCCTGGTCCGGCGGCGCGAAGGCCCATCGCGGCCGGAGCTGCCCGAACTGCCCGAGTTTGGATACGACCCGGGAGTTCTTCTCGTCGTTCACGTACGGTCCGATGACAGTGTCGACCGCGCCGGGCTCCGCCCTTGGCAATTCCAGGGGTCGCGGGGCCGGTCGGAGGGCCTTTGCCGGGTTCTTCGGCTCTACTTTGCCCTTCCATAATTGCGTGAAGTAGTCTTCCATCGGGTTCATGATGGCCGTCAGTGCTGATAATTCTTGCGTCCTGCTCCTTCTCAAACCATTGTGAGCCGGACCTAAAACGGAGGCCCGCACATCCATCGAGCTTTTGTTTAATTCGTTCTATACAATCCGCTTGCAGAACGGGCACATCTTCCAATCCGGTTGGAGCTCTTTACCGCAACCCAGGCAATCGACCTTGGGCTTGGTCGTCAGGTCCGCCTTGCAGTACGGGCATCTGAGCCACTCGTTCTGAACGGTCCTCTCACAGCTCGGGCAGGGATGCTCCTTCGGGATCTCCTCCTCGACCGGGGCCGGGGCAGGCGCACTGGGGCCCTCCGAAACGGGCACGGACTCGACATACGGCAGGCTCCCGGGGCTGTAGGTGGGCGCCTGTTGCTGGTAGACCGGTGGTGGGGCGTATCCCTGCGTGGGTGCACTTGAGTAATCATATGACTGGCCGTGGGTCGACCGGTGTGCGAGGCCCTTCGCCTTCTTCCTATCCTCCCGGAAGACAAAGTAGACGAACAGGCCCAGAACGATGACTATGGCGGTGAGAGTCCCGCAAATCAGGTAAAGCGGCGTCGATGACGATGTTCCGCCGTCACCATTATCTGGATTATCAATGTGAGGAGGCGTTACCACTTTTTCCGTTACCGTGATATTGTAATATGCCGTATCTTTGAGCCCGGCGCTGTCCGTTACGATCACGCGGATATGGTAATATCCAGCAGTGTGGAAATACATCGTGCATGCCGTGCTGTCCCAGCAGGCCGAGTAATTCTGATAGCTGCCATAGGAGCTGCTGGAATATCCCCAGGCGTAACGCAGCTCGTACACAGTGTCCTTGTCGTCGGTGGATGACGCGGCCGAGAAATATATCGGTTCATCGGTGTAGATGTCCCATCCCCCCGAGAGGTCGAGAACGGCCGTCGGCGGTCCGTTCGCCTCGACAACGGGTCCGAACGTCACCCAGGTGGAGTTCATCAAACCCCAGGGGTCCTTGACCGTGACCCTGGCCACGAAGGAGGTGCCGATGGGCATCCTCTCCTTGAGGACCCCATCGCTCGACCAGACCTGTGAGTCATCCACATTGTCTATGGTGATCCAGTACGTGAGACCCTTCGTATCGTCGGGCCACGGGTCGTACGAGCCCGTGGCATCGATGGTGAACAGGGCATCGGTGTCGCCTTTCGTGGGCGTGACGTTCAGGACCGGGACCGGGCGCTCGTTGTAGGTGAAAAGGGACCTCGACCAGAAGTTGGTCTCCCCCTGCTCGTCCTTCACCTCCACGGCGATCGTGAACTCGTCCTTCACCATGTACTCGTGCGTCTGCTCGGACAGCGGGATCCATCCGGTGTCCCACTCGATGGAATTGTAGTCGGCGGTCGCGTTCCAGGATACCCTGAACCGGAGGTTATTGTAAGAGGTCTCCCGGTCCGTCGTGTTGTGCGGGTCTATGAGCACATCCTCGCCCATGTGGAACAGTGGGAAATGCAGCACGTTCTCCTCCTTTGTGTGCGGCAGGTCTATGCTCACGGCCGGCAGGGCGTTGTCGTTGTACATCTCGGCCTTCTTGCTGTACCCGATGACCGTCCTGTCCCCATCACTGGAGATGTCGAAGTGGCTGTAGAGGCCGTAAACGTACCACACCATCTTGCCGGTCGCCATATCGTAGAGGACGACCGTGCTGTAACCGAGGACAACGTACTCGTCATTGCCGCTGAAGACCCCTCTGTATGACCATCCCCCGGTGGATATCTTGATGACCTCTTTGTTCTCGAAGAAATCGTAGACCACGCATTCCTTGGCGACGGCATAGCATCCGAACGCCCTGTAACCGGAGGATGAGACACCGACCTCGTAGACCGAACTACCCCTGTCGCTGGAGTGCAGGATCGACCCCGTTCCCGGGTCCAGGACATAGAGGGTGCCTTCCGATGTCCCCACGGCGAGATAGCTCCCGGAGCTGGAGAACTCGAGGTCCTGGGCATGGGAGCCTGCGAGAACCCTCAGCCTGCTCGCCGTGTAGCTCCAACTGAAGAGCTCCACGGCCTCCTGGCCGTCGGAGTGGATTGCTAGGGCCACCCTGGCGCCGTTGGGTGAGACCTTGCCGGTCCAGAGGCCCTTATCATAGGAGTCCGCGGTCTTGGGAAACGTGAGGTTCCATTCCAGCTTCCCCGTGGCCGCGTCGAAGCCCCAGGCCTGGCTCGTGCTCGTGACCAGCAGGTTCGTTCCATCCTCCGACAGCGAGATGTGGTACAGGTTGCTGAGGGAGGAGTTCTTCCATACAAGGTATCCTGACCTGCTTATGACGTAGACCCTGTTGTACTGCATGGCCACGATGGTGTCCCCGTTGGAGCTGACCGCGAGGTCGTCGATGGAGCTGCTGGTCCCGGTATTGTAGGACCCGACAACGCTCCCTGTGTCCCCGGCACAGATGAGGACATCCCCGTATGTCCCGACGGCGAATGTCGAGCCGTCCTTGGACATGTCCATTGACATTATATCATCGCCGATGTCGTTGCTGAAGTTCGGGTCCTTCCAGTCGATGTACGCGGAGGCGTGGCCCGAGAGCCCTATGAGCAGGACAAGCATCAAGAGCGGGACCAAGATAAGTGCGAACCACATGCTCGAGGGCCACGGGGATATCCCGGCATCGGGAAGCGACGTGTCGCGGGGCCCAGAAAGCACCTTGGTCACATCTCCAACCATTTCACTTCCCTCCATCCTGGTCGGACCGGCCGCCGAGAAAGGCGGATTAATGATGGGATTTCATTCATATAGATAATAATTTCCTATGTTGCTATGTATCAAAATATATATATTATTTACTTTATTTCAACATCATTAACATGGTATTGGTTGTAAAAAGGTGAAATTACCGTGGGATACGAGGTCGAGCCCGAGGACGGAGAGATGTTCACACTGATCGGCGAGGCCGAGGTGGCGATCCGGGGAATTGGATCACAGCTGCGCAAGGGGAACCTCGTGGTCACGGACCGCCGGGTGGCCTTCAAAGGCCGTCTGGCCTTCAAGACACCCTACCACCTCATAGCACACGCGGCGGGTTTCGGGGAGGTCGATTTCTCGATAGCCTACGAGGACATCCGGGGCGTCCGCGAAGGGAACCCTCTGTTGGGTTGGCACCTCGAGCTGGACTTCTACAACCGGGAGAAAGGCTGTGACCAGATCCTCGGTATCAAGCTTCACCGGTGGGGCAAGGCGGCGGATGCCGCGGACGGGATGGAGAAGGCATGCATCGCCGCGGATGTCGCGGGGAATCTCCCCTCGAACATGAGTTTTGTCCCCATCGTGGGGGACTTCCTGGCCATAGGCATCAAGGCCGGCCACTGGCTCGAGGGCAAGTCCGCATCCAAAGAGTGGAAGGAGACCATCGACGCCATCAAGGTGCAACGGGCGCACGATGCCTTCCATCTGAGGTCCCAGAGCGCAGCCGCCGTGCAGGCGAAGGAGAAGGTCGCCGAGGTGGCGCCTGCGACGATATCGGAGCCACCGGCAGAGACCGAGGAGCCCCCGGCGGCAAAGAAATCCAAAGGGAAGAAGAAGAAGGAGGAGCCCGAGGAGAAGCTGACATGCAGGCATTGTCAGAAGGAGCTCGACCCCGAGTGGACGGCCTGCCCCTTCTGCGCCTCGGACCTCGAAGCGCCCTGTCCAAAATGCGGGAAGGCCTCCCAGCCATCGTGGACCTGCTGCCCCTACTGCAAGACGAACTTGGACATACCGGTCGATAGGACCTCTGAGCGCACGGTGTCAAAGGGGAAAGAGGAAAAGAGGGAGATCCCCCACGTCCAGGCCTCCAAGGTGGGACCCGAGGAACGAAAAGAGAAGAAAGAGGAAAAGGTCGACCGCTGCCCCAAATGCGGCAGGGTCCAGAAGAAGCGATGGCTGATCTGTCCCTACTGCGATGAGAATTAAGAGTAATGGATCAGGGCCCAGACCGGGTGCCTGCTCATTTCTCGAGATCCTGCCTTAATTCCTCCGTGGGACCGGGGTCCCTCTCACATTTGTGGAAGCAGGGCTTCAGCGCTTCTTCCTGTGCTTGAGGAACGAGTGGCCTGTGTGGCACACGATCAATTTCCCGGTCTTGTCGTCCTTCATCGGTTTCCCGCAGGTCGGGCAGCCATCCTTCGTTGTTTTTGGGATGTTTTGCTTTGATGTGTTTTTCTTTGCCATGGTATCGCCGTAGGGGGGACTGTCAAAGAGAAGCATATATTTTACGATGCGATGAATGTGGATGATCGTGGCCTCGGGCGGCCGGGGCCCCTCCATTATTCTTGGATGCAGGACAAATCTTATAAATATAATAAATCATATTGAGATTCAATATTCTTTCGGAGGCATATTATGAAAACATCCCATGCTGTCGTAATCCTTTTGGTCGCGCTCCAGCTGATGCCGGTCATCATGCCTTCGGGAAGGGCAGATACAGCAAACGATGCCAGGGCTGGCCCCATGGGAAAATACAGCGAACTTCTCTGGCACGACGAGTATTCGAACTTCTCAAAGACCGCCGAAAGAGGGGCTCCGCTGTACATTTCCAACGGTAAGGTCATGGTGGGCAACGCAACCGTGGCACCGGCCTCAGATTCTCACACCGTGGTCCTATTCCACTTTGAGGAGGGCTCCGGGACCAAGGCAGTGGACAGTGGGCCCAATCACAAGAACGGGACCCTCACCAACATGGACCCGGCCACGGACTGGGTCAGTGGCATCAACGGCACGGGCCTCGATTTCGATGGCGTGGACGACGTTGTGATTCTGCCCAGCAGCGCGGTATACAATGTCAAGAACGTCACCGTCGAGGCTTGGGTGTACTCCAGGTTAGTGGCGCCCTTTTCGGACAAGTACGTGCTCTGCAAGCGCAACGGATACTACATGATGGACCACGGGTTCACAATAGACACCCCGTCGGTCGTGCCCGCAAGGAACACGATGCTCAAGACAGGCCACTGGTATTACCTGGCCGGGAGCTATGATGGAGCCACGGTCAGGTTCTATGTCAATGGAACGCAGGTCGCGTCCGCCGCGACAGCGGCCGGGATATCGCATCAGACGACGAACCTCTACATCGGTGCCGGGTTCAGCGGGATCTATCCGCTAAACGGCTTGATAGACGAGGTCCGTGTCTCGGACACGGCCCGCTCTGCCAAGGAGATAAATGACACATGGCTCAGCTACCAGGCCCAATTGAAAGGGTACAGGACCCCGCACACCCGGCTTCTGACCCAGAAGATCACCATCACGCCCAACCATGACTGGGAGGAGCTCAATGTCGTCAAGAACACCCCGGCCAACACATCCATAACCGTCACGGTCATCGACAACGCCACCGGGGACCCGGTGTTCGGCTATGAGAACCTGACCGATCCCAGCATCGACCTTGGGTGGATAGATCCTGTGTCCTATCCTGCCATCCAGCTGCAGGTCGATTTCACCGTCGTCAATTCCACCGTCACACCGGAGCTCGACTCCATCAACATCACGTGCATCCGAAAGAACACACCCCCGATGCTGAAGAGCATGAACACGACCGGGATCGTGCGGAGCCCGGGTTCGATACCGATAAAGTTCGACATCTTTGATAATGAGCAGCCTGCCAGCACGCTGAACGTGAGCGTGTGGACCGCGAAGTACCCCAACGGGACCTATGACACCACCAATCTGAAGGACCTTCACTTCGATGCAAAGTCAATGTGCTGGGTCGTGAACTTCACGGCCGGCCCCGCGACGGCGGAGGGCAGGTACTCTCTCATGGTGAAGATCGTGGACGACATGGGAGTCAGGCTCACGGTCACATGGGAGGCCAAGTTGACCGTCTACAGCGACCTGGGGACCTCCGTGGAGCTTGCCCCCAAGGACCTCACCATTCTGAGAGGAAGCGAGGGGCTGCTGACGATCCTGCCCCATCTTGGGGGGGTCCTGCCGGATGTGAACCTCACAGTGAAGGTGCTCAAGGCGGGAGCGCTGGTCAATTGGATAGGTGCGCCCTTCCTGACCGCGGGCCATTTCGCGGTTCGGGTGGACCCGCCGATAGGGGCCGCCCTTGGCGGCTACGATGCCCAGGTGTCGGCCTTCAACCCGGTGACGTACAAATTCTTGAACGTGACGGTAAAGGACGCGTTCTTCGTGAAGAACAATGCGCCAGTGTGGAACATGACAGGGCCATACGCAATGAACGAGGACACCATGGCGGTCTTTGACCTCAGGGCCAATGTCAAGGACCGGGATACGAATGTTTCGCTCATCACGATCGGGCTTGTTGGCAGTTCCCTGGGCGCCAGCGCGAACTTGGCGGTCTCCGTTGGCCAGCTTGCGGTCCTGACATTGCCCAAGGACTGGGCGGGCTCGTTCAATGTGACCTTGAACATATCCGACGGGATCGACAGTACGCTGGGCAATGCCACGGTGCTGGTCAACCAGATAGCCGACCCACCGGTCATCGATAAAGTGAACGATATGTCAAGGTACGAGAAGACGACCTTTTACTACAATTTCACGGCCACCGATCCTGACCCGGGCACTTCTATCGTGTACTCCCTGGACCCTGGGATATCCAAAGCCCTTTTGAACAATGTCTCAGGATACTCCTTCGACAACAACACAGGCAAACTGGTGCTCCCGCTGACCAACGACCTGGTGGGCCGCCACGCTTGTATTATCACGGTGACCGATGGACTGTTCACGGTCAAACAGCCGTTCAATCTCACGGTGATAAATGTCAACGACCCGCCCGTGTGGTCGGCCGTCCCCAACGATACGGTCAAGACCCAGGGAAAGACGGCCACTTTCGATGCATCGGCAACCGATATCGACAAGGGAGATGTCCTCAGGTATTCGATAGGCTCCGTTCCTTCCACGGATATATCGATAGATGCAAGCAGCGGGCACATCACGTATCTGCCCAAGTCCGTTGGCATCTTCTTCGTCAATGTCTCGGCCACCGATGGGGTGGCGTCCATCCATCACGAGTTCAAATTGGAGGTCCGGAGGCCCGGGGCCAACGCCCTGCCGGAGGCGACGCTAATCGGGCCCAAGGACGGCGCAAAGGTCGATCTGGTCAACCCGCTGTTCGAGTGGACCGTCACGGACCCCGACAGCGCGAACGTCACCTCCAATGTCTACATCGGGACGGACCTTTACGGCGTGAGCCATCTGGACACGAAATACCTTGTCGAGAGCGGCCAACTGTCCAGAAGGTTCATCCCGGTGCAGTTCCTGGAGAAAGGCAGGACATACTACTGGACCGTCGTCCCGGAGGACGAGTCCTCCTTCGGTTCGTGCAAGAGCGGGGTCTGGTCATTCACGGTCTCGGACACCGCAAGGATGAACCACGCACCGGTCATCGAGCATATTAACCCCATCACCGCGATCACGGGCAAGACCGTCAGATTGAACATCAAGGCCACGGACGAGGATGGGGATGCCCTGACCTATGCGATAGTGAGCGGCCCTTCGGATGTCACCGTGACATCCGACGGACAGCTCGTCTGGAAGGCCGGAAAGCCGGCCATATCGCCATATGTCGTAAAGGTGTCCGTCTCGGACGGAAGGTACGTCACGACCGCAACCGCTGAGATAACGGTCACGCCGGCAAAGACCAATATAGTGGCCTCCGCCGGGCCGATACTTGCCATAGTCGGGATAATTGTCGCCACGGTCGTGGTCGTCGTGGCCTATAAGATGCGGTCTAAAAAGAAGAGCGGGTGAAGACCTACCGGAGGTCTTGAGATATCTTTGGGCGAGGTGGGAGGACCGTATCAGGGTTCTCCTTATATTTTATTTTAATAATGGCATCATATTTTTACGAGCAATTTAGTGAACTATCCCTCTATCTTCTTCCTCAGTTCCTCCGTAGGCCCCGGGTAATGGCCCTTCCCGCGGAGCTTTTTCGTGTAGATGGCCTGGACCGGGCATCTGTTGTAACAGGCCCAGCAGCCGTAGCAGAGGCTCTCGTCGAACCTGGGGACTGGTAGGTGCATTTCAATATTATCCATCTTGAGAAGTATCCCATGGGGGGAAATAATTGCATTAATCTCCAATCGGAATCATGATTGCCCGGGGGATGGATAAATCCTGTGACCAACACGAACCCTTGTGACTGTAATTCTGCTGGGATCGTTCGAGCAGGATTGTTTAAAGTATGCAGTAGAACTGCAAACTTTATATATAAAGTGTGCAATACCACTATACATGAATAAAAGGGACATCAAAGATATCATCCTAGACCAATCGGTCGAAAAGCAGAGGATACTGAAGGCCAGACGAATAATCGAAAGGGAGGACCTGGCCTACTGGAAACGCTTCATCGATAGCGACCTCATCAAAGTGACCATGGGGGTCAGGCGGGCCGGCAAGTCCACGTTCACACATCTTCTTTTGGCAGGCCATGATTATGCATACATCAATTTCGATGATGAACGGCTGACCATGTTGGGTCAGGAAAGCCTCAACGATGTCCTTGAAGCGCTGTATGGCCATTATGGGGATTTCGAATATCTGCTCATAGACGAGGTGCAGAACATCGAGGGATGGGAGCTCTTCGTCAACAGGCTCCAACGAAATGGTGTAAGGACCTTCGTGACCGGAAGCAACGCCAACCTGCTGGGAAGGGAGCTCGCGACACATCTCACAGGGAGGGCCATCCAGATCGAGATGCTGCCGTTCTCGTTCAGGGAATTCCTGGTATGGAGGAACGTCGACGCGCACGATGCAACGACCCGAGGCAAGGCCAGGATCAAAAGGATGCTGGAAGAATACTCGCGCGTCGGAGGGTTCCCGGAGGCCGTTCGGGAACCGGGCCTGCGCAAGGAATTCCACAGGGGCCTCTATTCATCGATCATCAACAAGGATATTCTCGTCAGGAGGAAAATAAGATATGCCAAGACCTTCAAGGAGCTCGCGTCGACCCTGATGTCGAACTTCTCCAAAATGACGACCTATAATAAACTGAAGAAAGTCCATGGCATGAAGAGCGTCCATACGGCAAAGAACTATGTCGATTTTCTTGCCGAGGCATATCTTGTACAGGTCGTCGACAAATACTCAGAAAAACCGAAGGAGATTGCGAACTCGCCAAAGAAGGTCTATGCCATCGACACCGGGTTGATCGACGCGGTCTCTGTCTCGGCGACGGAGGACCGGGGGAACCTGATGGAGAACATGGTGTTCCTCCAGCTCATGAGAAGGAGAGCCGTTGGACCCGCCCTTGAGATCTATTATTGGTCCGACTATCTAGACCATGAAGTGGATTTCGTCCTTAGGACCGGGAAGAAGGTCAAAGGCCTCATCCAAGTGACCTATGCGTCCGGCCCCGATGAGATCGCCCCCAGGGAGACAAGCGGGCTCGTAAAGGCCGGCCAGCTCCTCGGTTGCAAGGACCTGAGGATCATAACCTGGGATTTCGAAGGGGAAGTAAGGAAGAACGGCAAGAGGATAGCTTGCATACCTCTTTGGAAATGGTTGCTGGAAGAGGTTCACTGATCCTCGAGCTTTTTCCTCAGTTCCTCCGTTGGTCCCGGGTAATGGCCCTTCCCGCGGAGCTTCCTCGTGTAGATGGCCTGGACCGGGCATCTGTTGTAACAGGCCCAGCAGCCGTAGCAGAGGCTCTCGTCGAACCTGGGGAACGGGTCGAGCCTGATTGCCTTGTAGGGGCAGCCCTTCTCACATTTGCCGCACTTGGTGCAGATGGCCTCGTCCACGAACTTGGGCCCCTGCGCCCTCTTGGACCTGTCACGCCTCATGTGGCCTGCGATGGCCCCCAGGATAGTTGCAGGCACGGGGACCTCCTTCACGGCCTTCCCTTTTTCGATGTCTCTGAGCTTGCCGCCTAGGTCCGAGATGCGGTCCTTGAGAATTTTCTCATGACCGAGCGGACGGTGTCCACAGGGATGCCCAGGAATCCGGCCGCCTGGCGATAATCATCCTTGTGCAATGCCGTTCCAATGGTCTTGACCTTTTCCGGGTCCGCATGCTTCACTCCTTGCTCGATGAGCTCCTCGCGGTCGCTTCCCGTGAAGAGATGAAGCGCGACGATGTCACATATGTCCTTTATCCGTTTGTGGTCCTTTGTGCGGTTCCCCACGGAATTCAATTTCATCGAAAGGACCATCGCGGGGGTTGGAACAGGGACATCGCGGCCCCCGATCCTTACCGTGGTCCTGTTCGAACCATCCCCGAAGACCTTTCTCAGGATAGGCTCGTCCGGAGGTACGAACCCGACAGCTTCCTTCACTCCGTTTAAAAATAAGGGGATCATAACATCGACGAACAGCGGGATGAGCATGTATTGGGGGATATCCTTCGCTCTCTCGGGCGCCACCTCCTCTCCCGTGTCATAGCCGAAGTACTTGACATATCGGAACGACAACTGCTCGAACCGCATCTCCCTGACAAGGAATGCGTCAAGGGCCTTCAATGTGGCCAGATCCGGGACACCGATGTCGATGTCCCTGGAGCCGAGATAGTCCCTCTTGCGCTCGCCGCGATACCGCTCGTTCACAAGATAATAAATCGCCCAGCCGCCGACCAGGCAATAATCCTTCCTCAGCGTATCCATTATAGACAGCAGGCAATTGTAAGATACCTGTGTCTCATTCTTTGCGTACATGCTGGCTCACCATCATCTCGAAGGCCTCCATGCAAACCCCGCCCTCGCGCACGAGATCTATCAAGAGCTGCCCCTGTGATACCACCAAGGTCCCCCGGATCCTCCGTGCCTCGTCGATGATATTGGTATCCACCGGGACCATGAGCCGGATGTTCCCTTTCCCGAGGAGGCCCTCCTTGAAGATCATCGGCGTCAATCTCTTCAGATCGGCCTCGAGGATATAGGCGTCGCATCTTGTGGGAAAGAGATGATGCGTGACAAGGTTCTCCCCGAAGTACGTCGTGAGGGCATAGTTTTTCACATTCTTCCTAAGGAACTTGACCGGTTCGGGAACATAGAATTCGATCATAGACCGAGGTTTTGGCAGTAGCTTGGCGGCGTATCTTGCCAGGCCTTCGATGTCAATGACCTTTGTACCGGAAAGGAGACCTTTTGCTACAAGGCTATGTACAAGCTTCCAGCCAAATGGTTGGGAAGCTCCGCTGACCTTGGATAGGCCGTACATCGTCCAGGACCCATCGGGGCTTTCGAGCAGCCTCTTGATGATACGAATATTCTTGATGTTTCGGCGGTCCATGCATAACTTAATGCACTTACCTAAATAAATAGGTTATGCATAACTTATTGGGATGGTTTATATAGTCAAGATATGCATCCCGTTCATGGAACCGAGAGAACCCAACGGATCTATCTTCATTTTAGCTTCTCTATTAATTCCTCCGTAGGCCCCGGGTATTGCCCCTTCCCGCGCAGCTTCTTCGTGTAGATGGCCTATAGTCTCCATTTCCCTGGCGCCTGGCAGTTGAGGGGCGGCAGCTCCGCGTATTCCTTGACATATTCGTTCATGGCCAGGTATTCCCCCACGATCAACTGCGAGGGCTCGACTTCGACCAACGAGTAGATCAAACGAAGGTTGATATCCTCTTTAGGCCCGACCAGCTCCCGCAATCGCAGGGAGAGGTCATAGCCATGATGGAACAGGCCGCCCTCACCGTGCCTGCGGCTGCCGCCTATGGCGGCCTTGAACTCCCGCCATCTCCTCCAGAAATTTATCGTGAACCCTATCACTAGGACGCCCTCGGGGTCAACCTTTTGGAACCTCGGTATCGGGCAATACCTCGATGGATCGTCGTACCTCAGGAGATGGATGCGGTAGATGACGCATTTGCCATAGAGCGGGGACCTGGGCTTCGAAAATGTCCAGTCGAGCTTGAGCCTCGGGACCTTTTTTAGGATATTGCCGACAGG
>Ga0315282_10013664_pt1 | contig 12195 bp, 8 predicted proteins | sample YL17G07_20_MG_FD_203693 | JGI IMG/M metagenome (GOLD analysis project Ga0315282, IMG submission 203693) | Sediment microbial communities from Yellowstone Lake, YNP, Wyoming, USA - YL17G07_20 | ecosystem: Environmental > Aquatic > Freshwater > Lake > Sediment | place: USA: Wyoming | collected... | reverse complement strand
TCTAACAATGTGAGAGACAAATTCTCAGATTTTTTGTGTAAGGATCTACGCCTCGTCCGGGACTTCGCCCGGAAGAGGTGGCCCCTCCGGGGCAGCAATTTTTCCTTCGTAGGGTCGGTGTCCTCGCCGACCGGTCCGGCAGGTGGGGTCGCCTGCCCCACGTTTGGAGATCCATGACCCCATATCGACAATTTTTTGTCGATATGGATGCCGTAAGCGCCTAACAAGTAAAACCAGAAATTAGCAAGTCATTCATAGCACATTTTTCATGGAATGGAAATGGGAAAATTACAGGTGGAGGTGTCTTTTCACTTATTCGTGGGAGGGAAAGTTGAGGGTGGGCAAGCAGCGCAGGGGGGATGCCGGAGGGAGGGATATTCTCGACTCCCGGATTTTGGGAGATAAGGTCTTTGCCAATGCCGCATTGAGAGAAAGAAAGCTGGCTGAAAAGGCACATGTATCCATGCCACTGTCGGATTTGCTGAAGGTTGTCTCCTCATTATTGCGCGTTGAACCTGGATTGATTCGCCGCCCCAGTAAGATTCGGTATCTCGCTAAGGCGCGTGGCATTGCCAGTTACGTGGCAATAAGAGAATTAGGATATAAAGGTATGGAAACCGGGAAGGAACCGAAATGGGAGGCCAGCGGGAGTCAGTATAGCCCTCCGCAGAGGGGAATCCTTTTGGCGGAACGACAGGAAATCCGTCCCCTGGTCGCCGTCAGTGCAGGTCACCCAGCTCGTATTGGAGGATTGCAACCAGTGTGATTGCAGCGGTTTCGGTTCTTAAAATACGCTGGCCCAGCGTAACAGGGATGAATCCAGCCTCCCTCGCGGACTGAACCTCCTCCTCTGTAAAACCTCCTTCCGGCCCGACCATTCCATAGACCCGTTGCGGGTGAAACCGCTTGAGGACCTCCTTCAAGGGCTCTCCTCCCTTCTCCCAGAGAAGGATTCTTAACCCCTCTTCCCCACAAGTCTCCAGGGCTTCCTGGAATGACCGGTAAGCCTCGACCCTCGGCACCCTTGCCCGTCGTGACTGCTGCATCGCCTTCACAGCGATCTCCTGCCAGCGGTGGGACTTTCTCTGCTTTGCCTCCCTCTCCGCAAGCGAAATGGACCTTTCGGATTTAAAAGGAACGATGGCCGAAACGCCCAGCTCGCTCGCCTTCTGAATGACGATCTCCATCCGTTCCCTTTCGGGAAGGGCCTGAAGAAGGATGATCTCCAGGGGAGACTCTGTAGGAGAGGGAAAGCTTTCGAAAACCCATATCGAAGCCTCCTTTTCCGAAAGGCGAACGACCCTCCCCCTGAAGTCTCTCCCCAGAGCATCCGTGAGGGTAATAAGAGTCCCCATCCGCGCTCCCTGAAAAAGAAGGGCCTCCAGAAGAGGCCCCTCGATCATGACTTCTTGATTCTTGTCGACCACGCGGTCGAGGAGGATCCTATCCATTTCAGGAAGGCTTCGCCTCCTTTTTTTTCTCTTCTTTAGCTCCCTCTTCCCCCCCCTCAAATTCCTTGATCCTTGTTCCTAATTCCCTGAGCTTTTTATCCACCAGGTCATTGAGCGTTCCCTCTTCAAAACAACCGCCCTCCAATCTCTCGCCCGATTTGACGCCCGTCAGGATCTCAATTCCCTGGTCGATCGTCTTGACCGGGTAGATATGAAATCTCCCTTCCTTCACTGCCTGCACCACTTCCTTTTTCAACATCAGATCATCGATATTGAGATGGGGAATCATCACTCCCTGTTTCCCTGTGAGTCCCTTCGCTTTGCAGACATCGAAGAAGCCTTCGATCTTCTCGTTGACGCCACCGATCGGCTGAATCTCTCCTTTCTGATTGACCGACCCGGTTACGGCAATATCCTGCCGCAGCGGAATCCCGGAGAGGCTTGAAAGGAGGGCATAAATCTCTGTCGAGGATGCGCTGTCTCCATCCACACCGCTGTAAGACTGTTCAAAACAGATGCTGGCCGTCATGGTGATGGGCTTATCTTGAGCATACTTTCCCCTGAGGTATCCGGCGAGGATGTAAACCCCCTTGTTGTGAGTCGGACCGCTCATCTCCGCCTCTCTTTCGATATTGATGATCCCGGCTTTCCCCATCGAGGTCTTGGCCGTTATGCGCGAAGGTTTGCCAAACATATGGTCTCCCAGATTATAGACAGAGAGACCGTTGATCTGGCCCACCACCATGCCATCGGAATCAATCATAATCGTTCCATCATCGATCATCTCCTGAATCTTCTCCTCGACAAGATTCACCCGGTAAATCTTCCTCTCAATGGCTCTGTCGACATGTTCCTCCTTGATCCTGTCGCTGCCTTCCTTCCCCGCCCAGTAGTTCGCCTCTCTCAAAAGGTCAGCGATCAGGTGGAACCGTGTCGAAAGCTTCTTCTGCCTTCCCGTCAATCTCACTCCGTACTCCACCACAGCGGCAACGCCTGTTTTATCGAAGGGTCTCAGCTTCTCTTCGTCACAGATTTTCCGGACGAAGGTGGCATACTGCTGGATCTTTTCCGTATCCTTATGCATCACCGAATCGAAGTCTGCCTTGATTTTAAAAATCTTCTTGAAATCGTCATCATAACCGTAGAGGAGATGGTAAACGTAAGCATCTCCGATCATGATCACCTTCGTATTGCACTCAATGGGCTCAGGTTTGAGGGCGGAGGTCGCGAAGAAGTAAAAGGGGTCATAGGTCTGAACCTCCATCACCTGGTTTTTCAGGGTCCGTTTCAAGGCAGGCCAAACGCCTGGCTCTACGAGGGCCTCCAGGGCATTAAAAATCAGATATCCGCCGCTCGCCCTCAGAAAGGATCCGGCCTTGATATGGCTGAAGTCGGTCTTCCAGAGGCCGGAGCGATCGACCACGCGTTCAATGGTCCCAAAAAGATTTCGATGGTTGGGCGTCGTCTCCACGATGATCGGAGAGCCTTTGGTCTCCGAATTGTCCACGATGACGTTGACCTGGTACTCTCCAAATGTATCCGCAGCCTGGGGAAAAGTCAGCCCGGGAATCGGAGAGGGCGGTGTTTCCTCTTTCTCCCGGAAACGACTGAGGTTCACCAGAACATCCTCCTGAACCTCGTCGAGATAGCGATGGACCTTCTCGAAGTTAAACTTCTCCTTGATGTCTGAGATCGAATCGATGACCACCGGAGAGGCAACCTCATTGTCCAGAGAAGTCAGTTCCTCTTTGATCTCCTTTTCCGATTTCCGGGTCTCCTTGAAGATATCTTCCAGTTCGTTCACCAGATCGCTCTGCTTCTGCCGGATCCTCGCCAATTCCTCTTTCGCCAACTTCCCCTCTTCGACCATGGTCTCCAGTTGATCGACATTGACGGGGTTGCCCTCGATCATGGGAAAGATTCCCGGACGGGAGTAAGGCCCCATCTGGATCTGAACCAGGGCAAAATTCTCTTTATTTACTTTCTTCTCGAAATCCCGGAACATCTCCGCCTGTTTCGTCCGATATCTCTCCACCACCTCTTTCTTCTTGTTGAGATAGGTCTCGTTCTCGAACATCAGTGGGATCTTCTTCTTCAGGCCCTCGATCAGGGTCTCCATCTCCTTCCTGAGGGCATTTCCCTGGCCGGCGGGAAGGCTCAACATACGGGGCATATCCGGATTCTTGAAGTTATTCACATAGCACAAGTCATTGGGCACCTTCCCTTTCACATTCATCTCTTCGAGAACACATTTGATCGTTGTAAAGCGCCCCGTTCCCGCAAGGCCCGTCACAAAGATATTATACCCGAGGCTGTTAATATCGAGTCCCACCCGGATCGCCTCGACGGCTCTATCCTGGCCGATGATCTTATCACAGGCCTGGACAGCATGGGTTGTCTCGAAGGGCAGGGTCTCAGGATCGCAATGCCACCTCAGCCTCTCAACCGGAACCTCTTCGTAGATCTTATCCGCCATAGAATCCCCTCCGTCCTTTGAGCTCCACATTCATTGTTTCCATTTTCTACCAGAATCGAGAAAAAGTCAACGGAGAATGAGAAAAAGTTGTGAGTTAAGAAGGGCAAAAAACCAGGGCCCGTCGAATCCCAATTCGAATTGCCTTTTCGGCTTGGATTTTGAGGTTTGAAATTTGAAGTTTCGAAGTTTGGTTCTTGACGGAATTTTGTGAAGGTCATTTGTCATGGTTTCGTGAAAAGTAACCTATTCCGTCATTGCGATCCCGCCAAAGGCGGGACGACGAATCTCATCATTCCAACGGGTTATTGAGGGTGAGATTGCTTCACTACGCTCGCAATGACCTCTTTAGGCATTTTTTACGAGACGATCATTTCTTCTTAGCGTGAAAGTTCTTTTAAGATGTTAAGCCGTTACCAATTTAATGGGTTTAAAAAATCCGAAAGACTTGTAGGGTGGACTTTTGCAACGCGTGTCCACCTTGAGGAGAAAGGAAAAAAATGGTGGACACACTTCGTTTTGTCCACCCGTCCTGTGGGATATTAGTACGAGACCCTCAATTTTGACCCTGAAATTGCCACTCTAAGGGCGAAATTAGCCCCATTTTTTCGTAATTCTTCTATAACATCAATCAGTTATCTTGGTCCGACCCCAGCATAGAGTGGGTTTTAGATGCCTTCTTTGGCGAGTTCCTGAATTAATCCCCGGCTCTTCTCGCTCACTCTCCTGGGGATACTAACAACCACCTTCACATATTCGTCCCCTCTCCCTTCCCCCTGAAAGTGCGGAAGACCGAGGCCTCTAAGCCGCATCCTGGTGTGGCTCTGCGTTCCCGGGGGGATCCTCACCCTTTTCGTTCCTTCAAGGGTGGGGACCTCAATCGTTGTCCCGAGAACAGCCTCTGAGAACGGGACCTCCCTCTCTACGACAAGATCGTCTCCCTCGCGGATAAACACAGGGTGCTCCCGGATCGCGATCTGGAGGTAGAGATCTCCCGGAGGCCCTCCGTTTCTTCCTTCCATTCCCTTTCCAGCTACCCTCAACTTCTTCCCCGCGGGAATGCCCCGAGGGATCCTCACACTGATCTCCTCCACTTTTCCATTTTTCCGATAGGAAACTCTCTTCTCTCCGCCCAGAGCAACCTCTTCGAGGGAAATGGGCAACTCATAGAGAATATCTCCTCCTTTTTGAGGCATCCGTCCCATATCCTGATAGCCCGTATGCCCCCCGAAGTATTCCCCGAAATCGAATCCGCCTCTTCCCCCGAATCGGGATCCCCGCTTTCCCCGCCCCCCAAAAAGGCCAGAAAGGATCTCATCGAAATCGAAACCCCGAAAGATATCTTCTTGAGTAAACCGCTCGCGGAACCCTTCGGCACCGAATTGATCGTACTGTTTTCGCTTCTCCTTATCGCCCAGGACCGCGTAAGCCTCGTTGATCTCCTTGAAGCGTTCTTCGGCCTCTTTCTTGTTCGGATTCCGGTCCGGGTGATGCTTCATCGCCAGCTTGCGATAGGCCCGTTTGATCTCCTCGTCGCTGGCGCTTTTGCTCACTCCCAGGATCTCATAATAATCTCTTGCCATCAGCTTCTATCCCCAATCGTCCCGTTTGTCTGCCGGCTATAGATGTCACGGATCATCCGGTTGAGATACCCTTCCGGATCATCCACTGCCTCTCTCGTAATGACAAAGTCATTCTGACCGGTCTTATCCCGGATCAGGCGGAATCCGTGTTCGTAACCTTTTGAAAGCCGCACACAGACCGAACACGTTAGATGGTCATTTTCTTCCTCTTCCAGGGCGATCTCCGTGATCCGTCTGATCGCTTCCTCCTCAAAATGAAGGCGGATGCCATGCCTGCGCAGAAAATCCCTTTGGAGCTCGTTTACCCTGTGCTGCGCCTCCGCCACTTCCTCAAAAACCGTGTTCACATCAAATCCCTTTTCAACCATACGGTTGACGATGAGATCGATCGCCCCTTCTGAAAAGACCATCTCATAACGCTTCTGAAATTCTCCTTCTCTACCCCGGATGGATTGTTTCAGGGCTATCTTCTCCTCGGAAAGGAGTCCCTCAAATTTGGCCAGCATCTCCGGATTCAAAGGCTCCAGGAGCAGTCGCTCCAGTTCCCGATCCGGGTCCTCCACCACTTCGCGAGTGACCACAAACTTACGGATCGTCGTGGAGGGAAGCCTTTTTTCAAACTTGAGGAGAACCCTTTCCACAGCGCTCACCAATCCCCTCGCTCCTGTCTTCTCCTCATGGGCTCTCACAGCCAGTTCATAGAGGGCCTCCTCCTCAAACTGGATGTCGATGCCGTAGGATTTGAAGTCTTTCTTCTTGCCCAAGATGATCGGGTTATTGGGGTTCTTGAGGATAGCGTAAAGGTCTTCGACCTCAAGTTTATCCAAAACGGTTGTCACGGGAAGCCTGCCAACAAACTCCGATTCAAACCCGTAGGCGATCATGTCCTCCGCCTTCACGTGTTTGAGATATTCAGCCCGTTCGTCTTTCGAGCGAATCTCGGCTCCGAATCCGATGCCTTCTCTGTTTAAACGCTTCTTGATGATCTCTTCCAGGCCGCCGAAGGCCCCGCTCATGATGAAGAGGATGTGCTTCGTGTTGATCGTCCGCTTCTCCCTTTTTCCCGTCCTCCGGTACTGTTCAATCGCCTCAAGTTGGGAGATCGGGTCATGGGGAACCTTGAGGTCCACCTCAGTCTCTTCCATGGGTTTTAGCAACGCCCGCTGGACCCCCGTCCTTGACACATCGGGGCCGATGAGGTTGTTGGACGAAGCGATCTTGTCGATCTCATCGACGTAAATGATCCCGTACTGAGCAAGCTCGATATCTCCGCCGGCTTCGTAGACCAGATCCCTCACAAGATCCTCCACATCGCCCCCGACATAGCCCGTTTCGCTGAACTTCGTCGCATCCCCCTTCACAAAAGGAACGCCGATCTTCTTTGCGATGAGCTTGATCAGGTAGGTTTTTCCCACCCCCGTAGGGCCGATCATCAGGATGTTGTTCTTGATGTGTCCAACCCCCTCATACCTGCTCCGGCCCTTCGTCATCTCGGTGAACTTGATCCGATTGAAATGGGTGCAGATCTTTGTGGCGAGAATTGCCTTGGCCTCCTCCTGTCGGATGATATAATCATTCAGAAAGGCTTCAAGCTCCTCGGGCTTCAGATCGAAACGAATCCTTTTCCTTCCCTCACCCGGCTCCTTCTCCTCTTTCGAAATCTCCTCCGTCTGAGGTCTTGGAAAGAGCATCGGTACCACGAGCTTGATCCGATCCCCGTATTTTTTGCCAAGGTATTCGTTCAGCTCCTTCTCAAGCTCTTTCTGATCCGGAACCTTGGAATCAATATCCTTCATAGAAGCAAAACTCCTTTTTCTTAATAAATTCCAAAACCAATATAACCATCGCCCCCTTGTTTTGCAACTGCCAGGGTAAAACCCATTTGCGTGAGGGATATATGAGTTTTTCTTACCCAATGCCCCATGGCCAGAGGTTCCACCCTCGAACCATGAAAATTGTTGCAGGTTAGGGTCAGGGTTAGGAAGCCGGTTTGGGTTAGGTTTTAAGGAGCTGCTATTTTCTGCATCCCTTTCTGAATCACGGGAGGTTGGTCACTCCACTTGAGGGACGCAGGAACATTAAAACGAAGAGGCCTAAATGAATTGGATCGATTTCAGTTTATCTCCATCCCACTCAAAATGACGCCTCTTTCGCTTCCCATGGATCTTTTCCTGGAGAAGAGCTCCCACGACGAGAGGAAGCGCAATCGTTGCGTCGATGTAGACAGCCGCATAGGATGACCCCTTCTCGATCTTTCCCCAGGATTTTGCCTCTTCAAAGGTGCAACCGGAGAGGCCTCCCCATTTGGGATCATCCGTGGTGATCTGTAAGGCGTACCGATGGCCACTCGCTTTCCGGAAGAGGAGCTCGCTCACGGGCCCGAGTTGCTGGATGTAGTTCTTAGGCACTCCTCCTCCAATATAGATCGCTCCCGTCTTCGGGGCCATCCGCTTCAGCTGGGCGATCTCGTAGCTATCCCGGATCTGATCGATGATCAGGCCTTCTGACGGGGCCTTTTCCCGGGCATGGAGGAACGTAAGGCCAATGCCAATGGAGCTATCGCACAGGGCCGGAACAAAGATGGGAATCCCGCATCGGGACGCTGTTTTGAGGATAGACCCCTCATCCTCCATATATCTTCCCAGGACGGCAAGATACTGCCTGGAGGAAACCACCTGCCCTGCTACCTCTTGCGGGACCCTTGCGAGAAGGTGGATGACCTCATTGATTTCATGATCGTCCATCAGGGCATCATAGACCCGCACGATCCGATGTCTCCGGAGAAGGTCATCATCTCCATCTTCAGATCCCACGTAATGCCGATACCCGGAGCTCTCAAAGATGTCATGGAACATGTTGGCACCGGTGGAAACGATGACGTCGACCAGCCTCATCTCGATCATGTCCCGGAGGACCCCCCGCATCCCTCCCGGGATCATCGCTCCGGAGAGACCCATGAAGATTACGCAGGTCGGGTCGTCGAGCATCTTTCGAAAGGTTTCAAAGCATTTGTAGACATTACGGCTCTGAAAGGAGGTGTGCTTAAAGGCCTGGACCAGGTCAAGAAGGGTCCGGGTCGTCTTGAGATCCAGGTGCTGAACGGGCTTCCGCAGGTATTTCGATTTTCTTTTTTCCTTCATTCGTTTGAAAGGGCAATTTTTCTGTGAAAGGTAACAAATAAAGGTAAACAAGTCAAGAAAAACATGAGCGCCTCTTTTGCCAAATTCCTTGACAATTGGAATGAAATACGATAATTACATGTGATTGTAAAAGAGGTAAGGCCTGAAAGAATGCCCTATCTTCGGAACACCGTAATGGAAACCATGGCCATCTGCAACTCACGGCGAAAAGAAGACCCTCCATTGAAAAATCGGAGGGGATTCTCCAGAAAAGGGTTGGGGTGGTTCAAGTCCTGAAAGGGTGAAGGTTTATGAAAAAGGACCCGATTCGAATTGCCATCGTTGGCGTCGGAAACTGCGCCAGTGCCCTCCTCCAGGGGATCGAATTCTATCGGAGGAACGGCCGGAAGGGCTCCCGCGGCGAAAGTCTTGGATTGATGCACCTTGATCTTGGAGGCTACAAGCCATGGGATATTGAAGCAGCAGCCGCTTTCGACATTGACCGGAGAAAAGTGGGAAAACCTCTCAAAGAGGCTGCCTTCGCAAAGCCCAATTGTACCAAAGTGATCTGCTCTGACCTGAACGATTCAGGAGTTGTCGTCTCAATGGGAGAGGTATTAGATGGTTATTCGGAACATATGAAGGATTATCCTGAGGATAGGATCTTCGTCGTAGCCGATAAGAAGCCCTGTAATGTCGAAAAAGTCCTACGGGATTCAAGGACGGAAATCCTTCTCAACTACCTCCCGGTAGGTTCTGATCAGGCCACCCGGTTCTACGCAGAGGCCTGCCTCAATACCGGGGTGAGCCTCATCAACTGCATGCCGAGCTTCATCGTCTCCGATCGGCAGTGGGCAAAACGGTTTGAAGAGAAAAGGATTCCGGCCGTGGGGGACGATGTCAAATCCCAGATGGGCGCAACGATCGTCCACCGCGTCCTTGCGAAGCTTTTTGAAGACCGGGGGGTCCGGCTGGAACGGACTTATCAGATTAACACCGGTGGGAATACCGACTTCCTCAATATGCTCAATCGAAATCGGTTGAGGAACAAACGGATTTCAAAGACAGAGGCGATCCAGTCACAGCTCGGGGTCCCCCTCGAGCCGGAAAACATCCACATCGGTCCTTCTGATTATGTCCCCTGGCAGAACGACAACAAGGTCTGCTTCCTCCGGATGGAGGGCAGGGGGTTTGGGGAAGTTCCCTTGAACCTTGAATTGAGACTTTCCGTGGAGGACTCGCCGAACAGTGGCGGTATGACCGTGGATGCCATTCGCTGCTGCCGGATCGCCCGTGAGCGGGGAATCGGCGGTCCCCTTCTTTCCATTTCTGCCTATGCGATGAAGCACCCTCCCGTTCAGTACTCCGATGATCTGGGCAAAGTCATGGTTGAGGAATTTATCGCAGGAAAGAGGGAGAGGTGAGAGCCATTAATTCTCAATGAGCAATAATCCGTTAGCAATTGTCAATTAGCATCCACGACTTATTAAGCGGCCATAATTGTATGGACACTGGAGACCAAATTCTTCCTTCCCTCCGTTCACAAAAGGCAAAAAACCGTTCGCCCTGAGCCTGTCCTTCGACCTCGCTCAGGACATTCGGAAAAAAACCCTTCGCCCTGAGCCTGTCGAAGGGCAAGCTCAGCACGAACGGCTTATGTGAACAACATTGGGTTACGGGAGATTGTGGAAGAAGATGTCTTCCCAATTATGGACTCCTTAGTAGGTTCATTTCACCAAGGAGGCCAAGTCCGCTTTTTTGCCCGTGGCCTGAAGCCCCCTGAAATGTTCGACCACCTTCCTCAAATCCTGCCCCAAATCGTTGTACAGGGCTTCAAACTTATCAAGCTGATGAAAGTACCGGCGATAGGCCAGAAGGACAGCATTGTTCAGTTCCGTTTTCTCCAGGTCAGGATAAGTATCCGTCTTAAACTGAGATCTCATCTCCCTGAACTCTTCTTTGAGCGAAAGGAACATATTTCCCCGGTCTCTCAGTTTTTGCTCTCTCGAAATCTCCTGCCGGTAGAAATTTGACAACCGCTCGCAGGCCCGACCGACCCACCGGGAAAAGAGAAGATCGTCCTCCTGTTCATCGATGGCCCTGCTGACCTCCATCGATGTCGGCCCGTACTTCTCTTTGAAAAAGTCAATGGTCGCCCGATTTCCGATAAACGTTGCCACCTGCTCGTTCAGACCCGTCTCCCCCTTGAAGTAGATCGTGGCATGGGTCATCTCATGGAAAATAACGTTGGCCAAGCTCGAATCGTCCCACCTCAACATGGAGGAGAAAATGGGGTCTTTGAACCAGCCCAGAGTGCTGTAAGCACCGACTCCCTGGACAAAGGTGTCAAACCCTTTTCCATCCAGAGATCTTTTCTCGTGGAGAGCGTCCTCCCGGGTGAAAAAACCTTTATAGGTGACTTCCCCCGTTATCGGGAATCTCCATGAGCGGAGGCGGAGCCGATCCTTTTCGCAGGCAGTGACGATATAAACAACAGGGCCTCTGATATCAAAGAATCTGGAATAATTCTCCGTCCTCTTCAGGCCTAATCGTTCCTCACCATAACGTTTCACTTCCTGGATGAAAAGAATCTTCTCCTTCACCTTTCCATCGATCCCTTTCTGCTCCAGGACCTCCGGAACGGAAATGCTGTAATAATGGATGTAACCCTGATGCCATCCGAGGTGGGAGATGTAAGAGATCTCTCCGCAGCCAGCAAGAAAAATCGGGAAGAGGAGGAGAAAGGTTCTCTTCAAAAGAACGCATCCGCTTCTAATTTTGCACATCGATTATCATCATAATCCCTCAGCCCCTTTTTAGCAAAGGGGGCGAGGGATTTGAGCAGTTAGTGTTCAATCTTTTCTTAACTTCTGCGAAACAATGGCCCCTCCTAACAGTCCGAATCCGATGATATCCGAAACGGCAAGGGGATAGACCAGCAGTAACCCTGATGCAATCAGCAAAATCCGCTCATAGAAGGTCGTCTTCTTTAAGATCCAATTTTCCGCCCCTCCTGCCAGGGCGGCAATCCCGATGAAGGCAGTGATTGTCGTCCAGATGACATCGAGAGCCGGTCCTTTCAGGAGGATACCCACCCCTTTCGGGTCCAGAGTGAACATAAAAGGCACGATGAAGGCAGGCAGGGTATATTTCCAGGCATACATGGTGGTCTTATAAGGGTTCCCCCCTGTTAAAGCTGCGGCTGCAAAGCATGAGAGGGCTGTTGGCGGAGAGACCTCTGAAAGGATCGCATAATAAAAAACAAACATATGAGCAGCAAAGTCTGGAACTCCAAGCATGATCAATGCCGGTGCTGCAATCACCGCAGAAATAATGTAAGAAGCCGTGACCGGAATTGCCAGCCCAAGCACCCAAACAATGAGTGCTGTATAGATCGCCGTCAAGAAAAGACTTCCACCGGCATAGGCGATGATGATCGAACTGAACTTTAACCCCAGACCTGTCAGGGTCACCACACCCACAATGATTCCAGCGGCTGCACAGGTTGATGCGACAGTCAGAACTCCGATTGAGCCTCCTCTCAATGCCTTAACTAACTTTTTGGGATA
>Ga0315282_10013663_pt1 | contig 12195 bp, 10 predicted proteins | sample YL17G07_20_MG_FD_203693 | JGI IMG/M metagenome (GOLD analysis project Ga0315282, IMG submission 203693) | Sediment microbial communities from Yellowstone Lake, YNP, Wyoming, USA - YL17G07_20 | ecosystem: Environmental > Aquatic > Freshwater > Lake > Sediment | place: USA: Wyoming | collected... | reverse complement strand
CCCACCCGGCAGCCGGCCTATCATTTTGACTGGCCGAGAGACGGCTCTTTTTACGACCTCTCGCTCGACCTCGCCGGACTCCACGACATTGCCGGGTCCCACATTGACTTTTACATGCGCACGCAGCGGAGGCAAAATCTGGCCTTTGGCATTGCCTGGGCCTTGGGCGGGAAAAACCTGTTTTATTCTCCCAGGGGGCACTGGGTATCGAACATTTACACCGACGGCTCTCCGGGCAAGCTGGCGCTCATCCCGGTGGAAATCGACGAGACCGCGCTCCTGGTCTGGGACCTCTGGCGCCACGAGCAGTATGTCCCAGAAGCCGAGCGGGCCGCTTACGGTAAAAAACACACGGAAGAATTGACCCTCGCCGCGGACGCGCTGCTCCAATATGTGGATGTGAAAAAGGGCTGGACCAGAAAAGTTTTCGAAGACGACAACCCATTCCCCGGCGCAACCCTCCACGGCGCGGCCTCGGTCCTGGCCGGGCTGGCATCGGCAGTGGACGCGGGCCAGAGATGGGGCGCGGACCCGGCCAAGTTGGAAAATTGGCGCAAGGCCGCGGTCTCTCTTCGCCAGGGCATTTTGTGCCGGCTTGAGAATGATAAGACCATTGAGCAGGGCGGCTGGAGAGGCATCCAGTGGACCCTGTTCCCGGCCCCGGTTTTTGAAAGCTTTGACGACCCTCTGGCGCAAAAGCTTTTGAGAAAGCTCGCGGAGGATGTCCGGGAAAAGGCGGAGAAGAAGCGGTCCGGGTTCGCATACCTCGGCGAGCAGGTCTTCATCCTGGGAATCGCCTCGGCCAAAAATCCGCAATACCGGCCGCTGCTGGCAAAAGCGGTCAAGGTCCTGGTCAACGAGGTTCCCCTGCCCGGGGCCGACTGCTACGGAGAGGTCACGCTCTGGGTCGAGATGCCGGACGGAACCAGGGTCAGCCAGCAGCGAACTTCCATCCCGCACCTCTGGACCGGCGTGACCACTTATCTGGCGGTGGAAGCGCTTTACCGGCCGGAGAGATTTTTTTCCCAAATACCTCCGATTCCCAAATAAGCCATGTCCGAAACTGAACCGAAAACCGGAGCCGGCGCTCCTCAATCCCTGGAATTTTACCAGGCTTACTCCGGGCTTTTCTTCCTGACCATGAGCCTGGTTATGGCCGCGCTTATGCTCTTTGCCCGCAGGGGCCTCTACACTCCTCCTCTGCTTGTGATGACCAGCGCTTCGCTCCTCGCCTGCGCGGCCTTTGTCCCGTTCCTGCTCCGGCAAAACTGGCGCGATAAAACAGCGGACCGCTGTTTTGTTTATCCGCTGGCCAGTCTCGCCATGCTGGCTTCTCCGCTTCTGGTCTGGGTGTGGGGCAACTGGTTTGTCTATCTCTATCCGCCGGTAGCCCTGCTTGCGGTTTTCCGCTCTTTCCGCTTCCTGAAAGAGATGAGACGGGGCGAGCTCTTGTTCCTGGTCATCGTAGCGCCGCTCCTGTCGATTTATGTGTTCCTGTATTTCAATCCCTGGAACTACGCCGGGGTCTATGCCCCGGAAAAGGCCCTGCTCGGCATCGTTCGCAAAGACACCTATTATGCGACCTCCATCGCCTATATGCTCCAGAATTTCAGGACAAGCTCCATCGGTGTGGACGGCCTGCTCCGGCATCATTACCATATCGGGTCGCATTTCTGGTTCGCCTCGCTCGGGAAACTTACCGGACAGCCTCCGCTTTTTTCCTACCCAATAGGTCTTATGGTAGCGGGAATGCCAGCCCAGTTCCTGGCGCTGGTTCTGGCCTGCATCTGTGTTGCCCGGGCCAGGTGGAAAATAACCGGCTATCTGGCGATTGCGCTCTCCCTGGTTTTCATCATGGACGCTTTGGGAAGGCCGAGCCATTATGTCAGCGAATCCTACGGTTTGGCTATCACCGCGTTCCTGTTTTTTCTGCCCCTGCTTTTTGACCTTATTTCCAGGCCCAAGCGCTCAAACCCGGATGACCTGGCCCGGCTGCTTCTGGCCGCGGCCGCGGTCCTGGTTCTGGGCGCGCTCAAAATTTCCGTGAGCCTGCTCTGGGCCGCGGGCCTGGCTTGGGCCTTGTTCAGGCTCCACAGCTTTTCCAGAAAAAACCTGGCCGCGGTCCCCGCCCTCGCGCTCCTCTGGTTCCTGGTCTTCTGGATTTATCATGACCCGGGCAAAAAGTTCGTCATCGTTCCCTTCCAATTCTTTATGAGCCATCCCCGCCTGTTGTTCCTTTCCTGCTTCCTGGTGCCGCTCCTGGTACTGGTCTCGGCATTTTTGAAACTGCGCATTTCCAGACCCGGAGAGCTTATTGCGGCTTTCCGGGCCGGGAGCGCGATTGAGCTGGAAGTGCTTCTCCTGGTCTGTGTGGCAGGCGCCCTTCCCGCTCTCCTGCTTTGGCTTTCAATTGCCTGGGCGTGGTTCTTCTTCAATGTCTGCCAGTGGCTGGCCACCCCCCTGGTTTTTGCATACTTGTCCCCTCAATCATTCCGCGGAATCAAACACAAGGCCCTCGCCGTCAGTGCCTGCCTGCTCCTGCTGGTGCCGGTCTGTTATAAAACCGGGGTGCATATCGGAGGGTTGTTCGACTTGAGATATTTCACCAGATTCAGGGCCTCGCTCAAGAACCTGCAAAAAGCGCATCCCGAACTGGCGACCGAGCCGTATTCCATTTACGGGCCGAGACTGGGCAAGCTGCTCAAGGACTATCCCGGCTATAAGGCTTGCATCCTAATCCGCAAAGCCGCGGCAGGGAAAAGCAAGGGCTTTGCCGTCTATGTCCCTCCGAGCAACACCCGGTTCTGGCAGACGGTCAAGAACTGCTCGGCCCAGCCGATGTTCGTGCCATCGGTCACCGGCGTTCCCATGCTTTTCGGCCTGCCTCCTCTTGCAATGAACTGCGAACTGGAATTCTATGGATACCCTGATTACAGCCCCGATGCGCATTCCCACGAGGTTGACCAGAATACTTTGTGCCAGCACGGCCTGGCCAGAAAAATCGACACCGTGTTCGTGCTGAACAGCCTGGACCATCCGGCCCAGAACCAGACTCTGAACTGCCGAAAAAGAATTCCCTGACCTTGGCGCTTCAGCGGGAGAATTTTTTCTCGATTTCCTTGAGCGGGATTTTCCAGAGCGCGGGCCTGCCGTGCGGGCACTGGCCCGGAAAGGGGGTCTCGTCCAGCTCCTTGAGCAGCGCCTGGATTTCGCGCTCGGCAAGCGGCTGGCCGGCCCGGACCGAGGAGTGGCAGGCCACCACCGCGAGCAGATGGTCCATGCGCTCATCGATGGAGCTTAACTTGCCGAGCTCGGAAAGCTCGTCCGCCAAATCCGCAAGCAGGGGGCCAAGCTCGATATTTTCCAGCAGCCCGGGCGCGGCCTTGACCAGGAAGCTGTTTCCGCCAAAGGGCTGGATTTCAAAACCCAGGCTCTCGAGCAGGTCCAGGTGCTTGTTGAGCATCTGGGCCTGCTGGAAATCCAGCTCGATGACTTCGGGGAAAAGCAGTCTCTGCCGTAAAAGCTCGTGGCTCTGGTACCGGCTCTTCAATTTTTCAAAATTGATCCGCTCGTGCGCCGCATGCTGGTCAATAATGATAAGGCTGTCCTCGGATTCCAGAACCAGGTAGTTGGAATGGAACTGGCCAATCACGCGCAGCGATGAAAAAATATCCGGCCCCGGAGCGGCAACCGATTTCCGCTCCAGCGCCTCCCCGGTTTCAGCCGGCGCGGACGGCTTGGCAGCCTGCGGCTTGATAGGCTCGGCCTCGGGAATTTTTGCTTCTGCCGGCCGCTCATACAAGGCGCTGATTCTGGGCTGGACCGGCTTGGGCTCCAGCTTGAACCGGGGCCGGCTTTCGAAAAATTTTTGCATGGCCTGTTCCACCCGGGCCTTGTGGCCCTCGGAGGGCTTCTCCGGCTGGAGGAACCATTGCGGATGAGCAAGCAACACCGGCTGGATGGTGTCCATCACCGCCTGGTAGATTTTGGCCGCAGCCGGAAACCTCACCTCCAGCTTGGTCGGATGCACATTCACATCCACCTCTGACGCCGGCATTTCCAGGAACAGGATGACTGCGGGATAGCGCAGCTTGGGGATGAGCGTGCGATAGGCCTCAAGAATGGAATGGGTCAGGAGCTTGTCGCGCACATAGCGCCGGTTGATGTAGAGATAAAGATGGCGGGTGGTGGAAAAAGTCAGGTCCGCGGGCGAGACCAGGCCCTTGACCAGAAGCGGCCCGGAGCCAAGCGAGTCCTTGAATTCTTTGGCCACCGGCAGCAATCGAGCCGCAAGCTCACGGTCGAGAAGCTGGCGGGCGCGGTCTTCCATCCGGGAGGCAGCCGGCGCGGCCAGCATGGGCTTGCCCTGATGAATAAGCTCAAAGCTGGTTCCGGGGTAGGCGAAGGCGATTTTGTTCACCAGCTCGGTGATGTGTCCGAGTTCGGTCTCCACGCTTTTCAAAAATTTTCTCCGCGCCGGCACATTGAAAAACAGGCTGCGGACCTCAACCGAGCTGCCTTGCGCCATGGCCTCCTTCTTCACCTCCCGAACCACGCCGCCTTCCACCCGGATCGCGGTGCCCAGTTCCGAGTCCCGGTCGCGGGTCCTAAGCCAGAGCCTGCTCACCGAGGCGATGCTCGGAAGCGCCTCGCCCCTGAACCCGAGCGAGCGAATCGCGAACAGGTCAGCCTCATTTTTGAGCTTGCTGGTGGCGTGCCGCTCAATGGCCAGGAGGGCGTCATCCGCGGACATGCCCTCCCCGTCGTCCGAAACCCGGACCAGGCGCTTGCCTCCGGCCTCAAGCTCAATCACCACCCGGCCGGCTCCCGCATCCAGCGAGTTCTCCAAAAGCTCCTTCACCACGCTCGCCGGCCGCTCCACCACCTCGCCTGCGGCAATCTTGTTGACCAGGCTCTCGGACAATAAATAAATCCTGCTGGACATTTAACCCATAATATATTAAAATTACCCCCAATTGTGAAATGAAGAATAGGCAAGAGAGCCTGATTCAGGCCAAAACCGCGGAGGAGATATTCACCGGCATCAACAAAAGCCAGGTGTCCTATTCGCTGATTGTGGCGCTCTGGGTGGCCGGGGTGGTGGTCTATATAATCTATCTGCGCCGGCAGCTTGCCCGCCGACGGAAGGAAGGCGAGGCCGAGAGCACCAAGCGCAAGCGGCACCGGGGCAAGAAATGCCCGCAGTGCCAGAACATCATCAGTGCCCATCGCGATTTCTGCCAGCATTGCGGGTACAAGTTCTCGGAGACGGAACTGAAGGCGGCAACCGCGTCCAGCGAACATCAGCATCAGCATCATTCCGGGTCCCATGGCAAGAAGCGCCGGGGCAAGAAATGCCCGCAATGCAAAAATATAATCAACTATTCCCGCGAGGTGTGTCAGCACTGCGGATACAAATTCAACTCCGCGCCTGCCGGCAATTCCGGACCCACGGATCCAGCCAATAATCCTTGAAGCCCGTACCCTGAAACCAATTTTTAGCTCGCCTGTTATTTCAGCTGCGGCCTTTCTCTTGCAGAATTGCGCCGAAGCGATAAAATGCAATATGGGGAGTATTGAGTCTTATAAGGGGGATTGGGAATGTGGCGCCGGTCAAGCGAGGCTCTGCAGCTGTGCCAGGCCGCGGAGCGGCAGGAGCCGGAAAACGCGCGGGTGCAACACCACCGGGACTTGGCTTACGAGCTTGCCGGCAGCCGGGAACAGACTGGGCACAAGTTCCGGCTCGCGCTCGAAATTTATCCGGGCCAGGAAAAGTCAAGGGAAGAGCTTGGATGGATAAAGAGATGGAAAGCACGGTGATTGTCCGGCGCAACACCCATGTGGTGGAGGTCGGCGGGGTAAGAATCGGCGGCAACAATCCGGTGGCGGTGCAGTCCATGACCAACACTGAAACCGCGGACCTCAAGGCCACGCTGGCGCAGATTCGGAGCCTGAAAAAAGTCGGCTGCGAAATTGTGCGCGTGGCGGTCAATACTGATGAGGCGCTCGCGGCCATGCCGGAACTTTGCAAACGCTCTCCCCTTCCCATCATCGCGGACATCCAGTTCGACTGGAAAATGGCCGTAGGCTCAATCAAGGCCGGCGTGGCCGGTCTCCGGCTTAATCCCGGGAACCTGCGCAAGCCCGAACAGGTCAAGGCTGTGGTTGAAGAGGCTCTTCCGCGAAAAATACCCATCCGGGTGGGAGTGAACGCCGGGTCCCTGGACCGGGACCTGGTCTTGAAGCACCGCGGGCCGAATGCCGAGGCCATGGTTGAAAGCGCCCTGCGCGAGGCCCGGCTTCTGGAGAACCTGGGTTTTGACCAGCTCAAAATATCGCTCAAGTCCAGTGATGTTCTGGAAACGGTGTTCGCCTATGAAAAGATGTCCATGCTGGTCAACTATCCGCTCCACCTGGGCATAACCGAGGCCGGCACCAGAATCCGCGGGGCAGTGGCATCGAGCATCGGAATCGGGATCCTGCTTTACCGGGGCATCGGAGACACGCTCCGGGTTTCCCTGGCCGCGCCACCGGAGGAAGAGGTTCGGGTGGCCTGGATGATTCTGAACAGCATGGGGATTCGGCGGAGGGGCGTGCAGGTCATTGCCTGCCCGACCTGCGCCCGGGCGGAATTCGATGTGGTGAGGGTCGCGGAGGCCATTGAGCGGAAGCTCGCGGGCATGGAAAAGCCACTCAAACTCGCCATTATGGGCTGCATCGTGAACGGCCCGGGAGAGGCCCGGCTTTGTGAGCTCGGAGCCGTGGGCACTTCGAAGGGCGTGCAGATTTACATCAAGGGAAGGCGCGAAAAGACCATCCCGGCCCGCAACCTGGTTCCAACCCTGGTCAAGCTGGCGGAAGAGCTTGCGGGCTGACCACCGCTATTCCGATTCGATTCAAAAATCAAACTTCCCATTCGGAATAATTTTCAAGATGTCTCGCCGCCGGACCTAATTTTTTCCTCCCCGGATTTTCGCGGTCAATTGCCCATTTTGCCGGATTGTAAAAAATGTATTCACGAATCCGGCCAAGCTCTTCCTCGGTCCGGACAATGTGCTCATAATAATTCCGCTGCCATAACTTGCCGGGAAATGGCGGCCAACCGTTGTTTTTGACCTTTTGAAGATATGCGTTGGTGGTCATGGTTTTAAACCATTGAATGATTTTGGGCAGGGGCGAACCCGCGGGTTCGCCCCTTTGGATGGATGAATCCGGGCCGACACACGGGTCGGCCCCTACATGGTGGATTCCGGGAATGGCGATGATTCCGTGGAAATGATTGGGCATAATTGCAAACTGGTCCAATTCAATTCCGGGGAATTTACCGGGCAATTTTTCCCACCACGATTTTAATAATTGCCCGGCCTGATTTAAGACCATCTTGCCTTCGTCAACTTGCCCGAACAGGCATCTCTTTTTCTGCGTGCAAATGGTGACAAAATACGGGCCGTATTGCGAATAATCATAACCTTGAACCCTTAAATTCCTGCGCTGGGCCTCCACTCCTCTCATTTGAAAATCATGAACGGCTAATTCCCATTTCGGGTTGAGAAGGGTTCAACGCTCGGTGATATAGTCGAAAAGCCTCAAGCCGTCCTTGATGGCGTGGACAAATGCCCATCGGAACGGCTCGGGCGGGAGCATCATTTCCATGTTGTGCACGAACAGGAACTTGGTCAGCTCGGAGTCCGGGTCAAAGAGCAGGTCGTGGATGATGAGCCCGGCGCTGGTTGAGAGGGCGACCCCGTGTCCGCAGTATCCCATGCCATAGGCGATGTTGCGATAGTCCTGGTAATAGGAAAACTTGGGAACGAAAAATCCGGTGATGGCCACGGGTCCTCCCCAGCGATGGGTTATCCTGACATCGGAGAGCATGGGGAAAAATTCTTTCAGGTCTTTTTCCAGGCCGGTAAAAATTTTCTGGTGGCTGTCCTTGTCCTCGCACTTGTTGCCGTAATAATAGGGCGCGTCGCGTCCTCCGAACACCAGGCGGTTGTCCGCGGTCATGCGCAGGTAGTGGACTAATTGCCTGCGGTCTTCAATCCCCTCCCGTCTCACCCATCCCAGCTCCTGGTAATGCTTCTGGTCCAGCGGCTCGGTCATAATGATATAGGTGAACATGGGCACATACCAGTTCTTGTTTATCTTCAGCCGGACCGTGAAGGCGTTGGTCGCAAGCACCAGATATTTGGCCTTCACCCGCGCCCCGGGGGTATGAACAATGACTTCCTTGCCCGGGTCAAATCTTTCCACCGGCGTGCGCTCGAAAACCTTTACCCCGCTCCGCTCCACCGCGGCCTTCATCCCGCGCGCGAGCTTGGCCGGGTTCAGGATGCAGGTGTCCGGCTCATAAAGCGCTCCCACATGGAAAGCGGTGTTGAGCCGGCCCTTGAGCGCGGTCTTGTCCAGGAGAACTGCATCGTCGCAGCCGACCTTGTGATAGTTTTCAAAATCGTGCTCCAAGCCGCGAAACTGGAACTGGTTGTGGGCGAGCACCATCAGGCCGTTGTATTCCAGGTCGCAGTCGATCTTTTCGGCCTCCACCAGTTCCCTGGTCCGCTTCACGCATTGCAGCATGTAATGGTGCGCGGGTCTGGCGCGCTCCACGCCAAAAGCCCAGACCAGGTAGGTGATGTTCCATCCCAGGAGCGGCATGGAGAACCCGCCGTTTCTGCCGGATGCTCCGTATCCGACCACCTCGTTTTCCAGGAGAGCGATGCTCAATCCGGGCTGTTTCTTCTTGATGTAATAAGCGGAGCTTAAACCGGTGTATCCTCCGCCGATGATGCAGACATCCACCTCCATGTCCCCGGCCAGGGCCGGATTCTCCTGGTAAGGTGTTGCGCCCAGCCACCAGCTTTTGTCTTTGTATTCCCTCATCTTGCCATCCTCCATTTTTCAGCTTGACAAATCCATATAGGAAAGTCAAGGTCAGGCGCGGGGATTTCGAGTATCTTACTACTCGGAGCGCTTAAGAGATGACATTTTTCCGCGTAAAGCGGCCGGGAAAGCTCCGAGGCGAGCACGGCATTTTTCACGGTGATGATTCGGACCTTGAAATTGGGAAAGCCCTTCTCCTTGAGCGGCTCCAGCTCCGGGCAATCTCGCCAGATAACATCGGCCAGGCCGCTAGCGCAAGGCTTTTCCCGCGGAGCCTTGAGGTCAAAGAGCTAAACCTCGAAGCCGGTTTTGGCCAGCTTAAAAGCCAGCCAGGCTCCGGCAGGGCCGGCGCCGATGATGCCGATTTTTTTCAGACTCATCCGCGTCTAAGTTTATCATCAGGCGAGAAAAGTTGCCATAGGCTTTGGCTTGCAAGATAGCGCGAATGAGGGCTTAATCAAAGGAATAGAAATGCCGGTAGTAAAACTCGCTGAAAAAACGCCGCACGCTCTGGGCCCACAAATTGTTTGCATAATGGGCCACGCAGGGGAACAAGCATTGATTGCAGCTTTCGAGCCTGGAGCACTGGGCCTGGAATTCAGGGGTGGAGGCCAGCTTTTTCAAGTCCATATTCCGGGCCCATCCGTAGCCTTCGCTTTCCGCAAACATTCTGGCCTCGCAGGGCCAGAGCGAGCCGTCCCATAGCATCTGGAGCGATGTTCTCGGCATGTTGCATATGAACCCTGCCGAATTTTTCATCAGTTCCAGCGAGTAATTAGTGTTGAAGATGGGGTATTTCTTTCGCTTCATTTCCATAACCCGCTCAAATGCTTCGCGCCTCTCTTGCGCATCCAGAACCAGGCTCTTGTCGCAGCCAAAAAGTTCAACCACGGGAAAAAACTCGATTAAAAGTTTCAGTTCTTTTGCCAGACCGGCTAACCCCGGTATCTGGTCTTTATTTAACTTGCTGAGATTGGCCCAGATAACTATTCTGCCTTTGGGCTTTTGGGCTTTAAGCGCTTCCACTCCGGCCAGGACTTTCTTAAACAGGCCCGGGTGATTTCTTATTTGGTCATGTTTTTCGCCGACCGCATCAAGGGATATGAGCAGCACGTAAAAATTGGGGGCCAAGGCCGCGCTGAATTCCGTCAGCCTTCCGCCATTAGTGCAAACTATTACCCTCAATCCCAGTTCCGAGGCGTATTTAATAATATCAATCATCCCGGGATAATAGAACGGCTCGCCGCCGTAGGCCGAATAAGTTGTATAACCGGCCTCGCTCAATTTTTTCAGAATGCCCTTGAGCTCATCGTTCGTCAGTTCTTTGCGGCCACCTGCATCTCCCTTCCAAGTGTTGCAGAACGCACACTTGCAATCGCAGCGATAGGTCGGCTGGTGATAGAGAATGGTGGGCCTGGCGAATACGAACCCGGCTAGCGTTTTTGAAATATGACCCATTCCGTTTCTATTATAGATTATGATTATGCTAATTGTCAAAATAACCTTGGACAAGCACTCGCTGCTAATGATTCGCTGCTTCTTGCGCCGAACTCGCCCGGCTTTTCCGGCAAAAAATATCTTGTCTTTTATGCTTTTTCCTTTTATATTAGAAGCTCGATGGGCAAGAGTCCGAGCGTACTGTTCAGCTCCGTGTTCAAGCCGTTTGCCGAGGCGGACAACCTTTACTCCCGGTTGGATTCCAAGATCGAGTTGTTCCACAACCAGCTGACCAAGTACCAGGGGGTCTTCTCCCCCCGCGTGCATTACAACACCTTCGGCCTTCACGCCATCGCCAACAACCTCGGAGTCCCATCAATGGTGCTGGATTATCCGACCCTTCCCCGCTTCATCTCCGAGCTCAAAAAAGGATACGACTATGTGGGCATCGGGTCCATCATGCCCAATTTTGCGAAGGTGAAGCGGATGGCCGAGGAAATCCGGAAATGGTCTCCTCAAACCAAAATCGTAATTGGCGGGTTCTGCGCCGCGATTGAAAACCTGCGGCAAAAACTGGAGGTTGACTATATCTGCCAGGGCGAGGGCATATCCTTCATGCGCGAGCTGCTCGGGCTTTCTCCGGAGTTCGAGTTCCGCCAGCCGGAGGTTTACTCGGAGACGCGCGAAGTCCTGGGCGTGCCTTTTTTCTGGGGAGACTATCATCCTTACCTCATCGTGGGCCTGGGATGCGCTTACGGGTGCGACTTCTGCTCTCCCAGCCATTTCTTCGGCAGAAAGCACATCAAGCTGATGAAAAGCGGCGCTCAAATCATGGCCGAGCTCGAGCGGCTGGGCCAAAAATTCCATTCCCACACCTTCTGCCTCATCGGCGATGACAATTTCCTCATTGATAAAAAGCGCGCGAAGGAGCTGCACGGCCTGGTCAAAAAGAGCGGGAAGCAATTCAACATTTACCTTTTTGCCAGCGCGGACCTGGTTTCCGAGTGGGCGCCTATGGAGCTGGCCGAGATGGGCATCTGCAACATCTGGATCGGACGCGAGTCCAGGTTCGCGCCCTATGCTAAAAACCGGAACATTGATATGAGAGCCCTGCTCGACGAGCTGCGCAAGGCCGGCATCAAGGTCGTGTTAAGCTCCATCCTGCTCATGGATTTTCACACCCGGGAAAACATCCGCGAGGATATTGAAGACCACATCGCAGCCCGGCCGGCTTTCAGCCAGTTCTCGTTTTATTCTCCTCTTCCGCAGACCCCGCTTTACCAGCGGCTGAAAGAGGAAGGCCGGCTGCTTTTCGATATTCCGTTTGAGGAATGGCATGCGTTCAAGCAGCCCTGGTTCATCCATCCGGAGTTCAGCCTGGAAGAGGCGGAAAAAGTCCAGGAACAGGCCTACCGAGATGATTTCAACCGGCTGGGACCGAGCATCGTCCGAGTCATCCGCGACGACCTTGAAGGATACCTCCAGCTCCGGAAATCATCCAGGCCGCAGCTCAAGGCGCGCGCAGAATTCATATCCCAGAACTTCTCTCGGTACCGCGCCATTTTGCGCGGCTGCGAAATGCTCGCGCCCTCGCGGGAAATGAAAGAATTCATCCGCGAAATCCGCTTGCGGCTGGAAGCGGAAACCCGCAAGAGCAGCGCCCTGGAAAACCTGGAGGCGCTCGGCCTTTTCGGCTTCGGAGAAGCGCGCTCTCTCCGCACCCGTTTCTTCGGGGACGCCATCCAGCCGAAGACAAGAGTGTGGCGCTATAAAGGTTGGTAGGATTACGACCCGGCCAGCCCTGCACCCGGCTTTTTTTTTCCCTATTTTTAACTAGAATCTTAATTGAGACATGCAGCAACATCCCAAAGTGCTTTT
>Ga0315282_10013662_pt1 | contig 12195 bp, 13 predicted proteins | sample YL17G07_20_MG_FD_203693 | JGI IMG/M metagenome (GOLD analysis project Ga0315282, IMG submission 203693) | Sediment microbial communities from Yellowstone Lake, YNP, Wyoming, USA - YL17G07_20 | ecosystem: Environmental > Aquatic > Freshwater > Lake > Sediment | place: USA: Wyoming | collected... | reverse complement strand
ATCGGGGCCTCCTTCATATATGAGTATTTATACTCATACTATTAAACCACAAAAGCGCCCGCATGTCAAGAAAAATGTGGGCACTTGATCAAAAATATTCCAAAAGGACTAAACTGTTACGTAATGCGCTCATGCAAAGCTGGGGTCAGGTCTATTTTGTTGGCATCTGCATCTTTGCCAAGATCATTAAGAGAAAGAAGGGATATTATTACAGGGTTGTTTTACTTCTTCGGCCAAGACTACGTGAAGGAATGTTAAGAAAATAGACCTGATCCTAATTTTCGGCTTCTCCTAATAGAATTTAGGAATTCCTGCTTAGCGAATATATTCTAGTTTGCTTCCTTGTCTCCTTTTCAATTACCCCCTCCTCTTCAAGGTATTTCAGATGCGAAATCGCCTCCCCGGTGGCAAACCATTTTTGGGGGACAGGAAACAGATCCCAAGAATCATAGACGATATCCCAAGTCATCTGGGACGCCACTTGGAAAGCACTCTTCCCACCGCTTTCCAAAATAGAAATAATCTCACCAAGCCTCCTTTGGTGATGATCTTTCAATTCCTGAATTCTCTCTTTGGGATTCCTGAAGACTTCCCTATGGCCCGGCAATACCAGTTCAATATCGAGTTGATAGACCTTGTCCAGGCTTGCCAGATATTCCTTTAAGGGATTCCATTCATCAGACCATAATATGATGGTGGGCGTTATGTCATCAAGAATATGATCTCCAGCCACAAAGATCTTCTGGTTCGGTTCATACAGACACATATGGCCCTTTGAGTGACCCGGCGTTTCAATACATTCAAATACAAAGTCTGAGATACGAAGGATGTCGCCTCCTTTCAAAATATGGAAACTTAGTGGTCCTGTTGATCTGAACTTAAGACCGGGGTGGGTGTGAGTGAGCCTCTGAAGCTCTTTCTCCGGAAAACCGTTCATACGAGCAAAGTTCATAATATCGTCCAGAGGGATGCCAGACTTAATCCAATCGCCATCTGGGCGATTAAAGTAAATCCTCGACGACTCTGTGACAAGGTTTGAAACGAGTCCGAGATGATCGGTATGGAAATGCGTAATAAAAAAATCTGTCTTATTTAAATCGATTTCAAGTTCCCTCAATCCTGCTTGCATCGCATCCATACATTCTTGCTGATTCCACCCTGTATCAATAATTAAATTTCTCTCTGGACTCTTGATCGCATAGGCGTTCAGGGCTTTCAGAGGATTCTTCGGAAGAGGGATCTCAATTCTGTATAGATTTGGCAAAATCGGCGTCATCGTTCCACTCCCGGACGTACCTCTATACCATAAATGTTTTTTGATTTCTACCTGCAACGAGATCCGTTTCCAGGGAGATTTCTTGTAGAATCAATACTGGTTAAATGAGTGTGACTCTCGGGCTGTAAAACGCATCCTGAGAAAATGTCTCATTCGATTTGTTATCTCAGAGGCAAGAGAACTTGCCCATCTCTCTCCTCTCCCAAAAATGAGGCACTTCGGTTCAAATGCAACTTAGGCCCTTTCTTCATTTTCTCCTCCTTCAACCCCTCAATGATCTCCTTGAGAATGGCAGGCGAATATGATGCCAAAAGTGGAACGGGCGTAAGCCATCGGGCGCAAGGGGTTTTCCACCCAATGACCCCTTTTGCCCTGAGGAAATCCAATTTTACTATTTTTACCCTTTGTGCTATTGATGGTATGTTTTGATTTTGAAGCAATTCGAGATCGACATCGATTGGGTGAGGTATAACTGACATCCATGGGGCTCATCAGACTTCTTATCAACGATCCAATCGCTTTTGTTCTCCTTATCATTCCACTTTTGTATTCCGTGGTCATTCACGAAGTGGCTCATGGGTGGGTTGCCAACCGGATGGGCGATCCCACAGCCAAATTGTTGGGCAGATTGAGCCTCAATCCGCTCAAGCACCTCGACCCCGTCGGGACACTCATGCTTTTTCTCGTGGGGTTTGGGTGGGCTAAACCCGTTCCCATCAATATGAACAACATTGCGGACCAAAGAAGGGGCCTCATCTTTGTCTCTTCAGCCGGAATCCTTGCCAATATCCTCCTTGCTTTTGGAAGTCTGCTTGTTTATAGGCTTCTGGATCTTACATCAGCCAGAACGGTAGCCCTGATTGCCAACTACATCGCTTCCATCAATATTACATTGGCTGCCCTCAATCTCATTCCCATTCCCCCTTTGGATGGCTCCAAAATCCTGATGGGATTCGCTTCCAGAAGAACCCAATACTTTCTTGCCCGCATCGAACCCTACGGATTCTTCATCCTCATCGCCCTACTCTACCTTGGATGGTTGGACGACTTCATCGGCTTCATCCGTGGGATCATTGTGATGATCATCAAAGTCCTTCTTCCATGAGGGATTCTTGAGGAACAATAGTTCCTTCTTCTCCGCCCGCTACCCTCACCAGATTGAAGTCTTTAAGGACGATCCCCTCTACTCTCAACGTCTTGACGTTCCAATCCCTTCTGTGCTACCTACATTGGGGGATTTGAGTGAAGCTTCCCGCCCACAGGGCGGGGCTTCCGGGAAATGTAGTTATCATTAGCAAGGTCGGCTTTGACTCCAGTTCTGGAGTCCGTTTCCGCCCTCCCCGCCCCTGCCTATCGGCAGGAAGGCGGGGTATCCAGCCGACTTGCCCGTGAACCTCTCGTTTAGGAGGAATCGTGGATTTTAGTCTCTGTAAGAGGATTGTAGAAAATATCTCTCATGTCATTGTGGGGAAAGAACAGTCCATCGAACTCCTTTTGGTGGCACTTCTGGCGGACGGCCATGTTTTGATTGATGATATTCCCGGACTGGGGAAGACTTTGATCGCCAAGTGTCTGGCCAGGAGCATCGACGGATTCTTCAGAAGAATTCAATTCACGCCTGACTTGTTACCTGCGGATATCACCGGTTTTAATGTTTATAACCAGCAAACAGGGGAATTTGCTTTTCAAACCGGACCCGTCATGACCAACATTCTCCTTGCCGATGAGATTAATCGTACGATCCCTCGAACCCAATCGAGCCTTCTGGAAAGCATGGAAGAACGCCAGGTCACTGTGGATGGAAAAACGTATCCTCTGCCTCATCCCTTTCTTGTCATGGCCACCCAGAACCCCATTGAGTTGGAGGGAACGTTTCCTCTTCCCGAAGCACAGTTAGACCGATTTCTTCTAAGAGTGCGCTTGGGATATCCTGAGAAAGATGAAGAGATCGCCATCCTGGAACGATTTCAGTCGGAAGATCCTTTGCTCACACTGGAGGCTGTGGCACACCCCGAACAGATTGTTGAGTTACAGCTTGCACGAAGGAGAATCCGTATTTCGTCTCCAGTGAAGGAATACATTACAAACATTGTGAGAGCGACCCGCAACGCTCCTTCCTTGCGTCTTGGAGCGAGCCCTCGAGGCTCTCTCGGTTTAATGCGTACCGGTCAAGCACTGGCTGCGCTTCGAGGGCGGGAATATGTGCTGCCCGATGACATCAAGCATCTGGCACTGCCTGTCCTTGCTCACCGATTGATCCTGAGGGAAGAGGAACGACTTCGAGGAGAAAACCAAGAGCGTTTCCTGGATGAGATCATCCGTCAAATACCGGTGCCTGCCCCTACTGAATAAGGGATCAAGATGCAAACACAGGAGACCGGAGTACCCTCTTTTTTCGTTATTCCCCTGATGCAATTCTTCGTCGGGGCTCTCCTCCTCATTGCATTACTCAATGGTCAACGGGATCTCATTGTTCTGACACTGCTTGTCCTAGGAGTGATGGTCGGTGCAAGGCTCTGGGCCCAAAGGAGCCTTGTGGGACTCCAACACCATTCAAGGATCGACAAGCTCAAAGTTTTCCCGGGCGAAAAGCTCACCCTGAAGGTAACCGTAGAAAATGCCAAACTCCTTCCGATTTGGCTTCAAATGAACATCCCTGCCAAGGGTCTTCTCCCGCCCTCCTCCGGGGAAACTGCATTAACGAAGGAAAGCAGCCTCTTATGGTATCAGAGGATACACTTCGACTGGGATTTTATCGCGGACCGAAGAGGGGTGTATCAGGTGGGTCCCCTTTATCTGCAAGCGGGTGATCTTTTCGCTTTTTTCTCCAGGCAAAAGAAGGCTGAAGAGTCTCACTCCATCATTGTTTACCCAAAACTCATCTCGCTCAGATCCTTCCCTTTGCCACGGCTTGATTTCTTCGGCGTTCCCAAGGCGAAAAACCCCGTTCAGGATCCGGTCTACATCTTAGGCACAAGAGATTATCAGCATGGGCAACCGGCAAAATATATCCACTGGAAAGCGAGTGCCCGCCACAATCGACTTCAGGAAAAAGTCTTCGAGTCTACACATCAAGAAAAGATTCTTCTCGTCGTCGATGTAGGCTCGTTCGCGCGACACCAAGCTGAAGAGGACTTCGAACGTGCCCTCGAAGTCGTAGCCTCTTTGGCCGTGCGGTTAGACCAGCAGGGGCACGCATTAGGGCTGATAGCAAACGGGTGCCTCGTAGGAGGAGGCCCTGCCATCGTACCCGTCGCAAGAAATGACCAGCAAATGCCTGGCATCTTGGAGCTTCTCGCTAGGCTTCAAATGAAACATGATGGAGATATTATAGATGTGTTGCGTCATAGGCTGACGTTTTCATGGGGAGCAAGCTGTATCCATTTCTCCTGTGAAGAGGATGAGACTGTCCACTCTATAAAGAGTTACCTTCACCAGCGCAGAATTCCAGCAATGTTTTTTGTCTGCCAACGTCATGTTTTGCCCGAGAAAGGCAGATTTGATTTTCGACATGACATCTATCATCTCGATGAAATTCGGAGCAAAGAGGAAGGGCATGAAGGGACGAGGTAAGACATTTCTTTTCTTGGCCTCTACGGGGATGGAATTGAGCTACCTCTATGCCTGCGCCAATTTTCTTACGCTTGCCGTTTTCAATCACACGTTCCCATTCCCGGAGGCGGTCGCTTCCTTTGTGCTTGCTGCGGTCCTAACCCGTTTTACTCAGGGAAGAGGATGGCGGGTGATATCCGTTCTTGGGATACAGGCCCTTGGCTTTATTCCAGCTCTTTGGGTAATGGTCAAGGTATTCAATGCTTGGTCGGACTCTTTCTTAAGTCAAACCTGGTTTACAAGAAACTACGAGAACCCGACGGGTGTCATCGGCTGGTTTGTCGTTCTTCTTCTCGTACTTTGGACCTATGGGTTTTGGCACGGAGGTACTGGCCTCGCTAAGAGGGCAACGGATTATTCGACTATTTGCTCCCGTTTTGACCGGGGCCTTTTTGCTTTCTTTCTTCTCTTCCTGACAAAATTCCTGTTGCGGACAAAGGGAAGTTTTGAAATAAAGGATCCCACGTCCGAATTTTTGGTCTTCTCATTCTTGATATTCGGCCTGCTTGCTATTGGACTGGCTCGGAACCGGAGTCCTATCCCAAAGGACTTTCTTCCCGGCTACCAAAGCATCGGAGTGATTTTGAGTTTTACGACAATCGTCCTCTTGGTCGGTACAGGCCTGGTTCTGTTCTGTCTTCCTTACTTAACGCTGGTTGCTGAGAAGGGTTATGACATCCTTAAGATTGCCGCTGGTCCCGTTGGCTACGTGCTATTAAAGATTTTGATGTTCATTTTCGGCCACCCAATCCGTCAAACTGAAAGGCCCCAACCCCAAAAGGAGATCGTGCTTCCAGACCTGACTTCCCAGTCCAGGAGCAGCGAGTGGATGGAACTCCTTGGAAAAATCTTAGCCTATGGCATGTGGGCACTCCTGGGAATCGTTTTGCTGATGATCGTCGGCGTAACCGTGTTCTTGTTATTCCAGTGGCTCTTTTCGAAAACTCCGGTCGGCCAGGAGAGACAAAGTCCGCGAGATCTCATCTGGCTGTGGGTTGAAAGACTGAGACGATTTCTTTATCTTTGCTGGAGTTGGTTGCTCCGAAGATTCAAAGGCCATAGAGGGGTGATCCAACTGTATATCGCTCTTCTGACCTGGGGACGACACAGCGGCTTAACTCATTCTCTGAGCGAGACACCCAAAGAGTACGGGTTGCGCCTGAAGCATCGGTTTCCCCTCTTGACGAGGGACATTGAATTGATTGTCGAGTCCTTCAACGAAGTCGTTTACGGAGAGATGGACCTTGGTAAACACCAATTGGCCTTGACTCAAACCGCCTGGCGCAGACTGCGCAGCCCTCGCCATTGGCCATCGCGTTTTAGAAGCTGGTTTCCTGGTTCTTCTGATCGCACTGCTTCTTTAAACGGCCCGTGATCCGGAGTGATTGTGCACTGTGTGCTAAGGCAATGTTGTGGCCTCAGGAGAAGAGCACCAGAATCGCACCGACGACCAGGAGAGCATTCCCCAAGAGCACCCAACGACTGAAGCTTTCGTATTCCCGCATGAAGAGGAAGGAAAACAGCAGGCTCCAGAGCGGGATCGTACGAAGCATCAGACTCACCACGATGGCTGATCCAAATCCCAGGGCCACATACCTCATCAATTGAGCAATGTTACTTGTCAATCCACTGTAAAGAGCGTCCTTTATTGATGTCTTGTCTCCCCCCAGTATTTCTTCCCGATGTTCTCTGTTCAGAAATGACGAAGGTGCAATCACCAAAGAAGCTGACGAATACGCGATGAAGGTTCCAGCGACCGGCGTCCCCCCGTTTTCCAAGCCCAGTTTGATCAAGATGGCACTGCTTCCCCAGAAGAGAGCTGCTCCAATTCCGTAGAAAATTCCCTCATAAAGGGTTCGACGATCCAATTCCTTTCCATGCTCACCTGCCCTCGAAAGTGCGCCTCCTGACGATACTGTTTCTTTCAGGAGGACGAGTGGGCCCATCAATGTGCAGATGATTCCAATGAGCATGGCGAACGACACTGTCTCTCCGAGGATCAACATGGCCAAAAGGACAGTGACGATCGGATTCAGGCTGGTTACAATATTGGACCGTGTTGCTCCGATCAGTCGGATAGAACGGTATCCCCAACTGCGCCCCAGAGCAAAATGAACTATTCCTGAGAGAGCCAAAAACGTATGAGCCTGCCAGGGGAAATGTAAGAGTTTCCATATCTCTCCTGTCAGCACTGCCGCGGCTAAGAAAAAAATTGGACCCGTAAAGACTGTCAGGGTGGCAATATAGTTCGCACTCACCCGGAGCATTGCACGACGAATGATGATGGTAGTCACTCCAAATCCTGCTGCAGACAGTAGCCCCAAGATCGCGCCCAACATAATTCATTTCTTAGCATAAACCAAGAGAAAGCGAAATAACCGTGATCTGGAAATTCGTAGACCCGCAAGAGAAAATTTGTGTTATAGTGTCTTCGAGAGGAGAATAAACATGCCTAAATACAAAGTGATCGCCAGGGCGAAAGACAGCAAATGTCCTTACGTGAAACAGGGAGATAAATTTGTCATCGAGGGGACGATGGTTAACCTGAAAGAAACAGATAGTTTATGTACTGTGGCTTTGGGGGCCATCCAGTACTCCTTGTTCATGATGGGCAAAGCCAAAGACCCAAAAGACTTCGGCAGAGAGGACGTCTATACCCTACAGTGCCCTGACCCTGAAACAAGGGTGATTTTTGAGATCTCCAGAAAAGTCATTGGAGATTAGATAGAAGAACGAGTCGCGCTTCTATCATGTAATTGTACCCCTGTGCTTTTTGGGTCACTCATTTTTGAGTCTGCGGAGTGAAGCTTCCCGCCCATAGGGCGGGGCTTCCGGGAGATGTAGATATGATTGGCTTTGACTCCACTACGGGAGTCCGTTACCGCCCTCCCCGCCCCTGCCTACCGGCAGGAAGGCGGGGCATCCAGCCGACTTGCCCGTGATCCTTTTAAGGAGGGATTCTCAATGACATCCCATGAGAAATGGCATCTTCCTGAGGATCGCTATTTTGACCCTGACCCAGTGCAACGCCAGGTCGCCATGGAACTATACCAATCGGTGGCCAATCTCCCCTTGATCTGTCCCCATGGGCATGTAGATCCTCGGCTTCTGGCCGATGAAAACGCCTCTCTGGGCACGCCTGCTGATTTGTTGATCATCCCTGATCACTATGTCTTCCGCATGCTCTACTCCCAGGGGATTCCTCTTGAGCATCTCGGTGTCCCTCGGATCGACGGAGGTCCGATCGAAAACGATCATCGCAAAATCTGGCAGGTTTTTGCTGACCACTTTTACCTCTTCCGTGGAACTCCCACCGGCGCATGGCTGTCTCACGAATTGATCAGCCTGTTTGGTATTGAGGAGAAACTCAGCGGAAAGACAGCCCAAGGGATCTATGATCAGATCGAGGCCAAGCTCGGATCTCCCGAATTCAGGCCTCGAACGCTGTTCAAGCGCTTTAACATTGAGGTGATGTGCACGACCGATGGAGCCACAGATACCCTCGCTCACCACCAGACCCTCCGGAAATCCGGATGGAGCGGCAACGTTCGGCCCACCTTTCGGCCCGATGCCGTCACGAATCTCCTGACTCCGGGCTGGAAGAAGAACATCGAGACACTGAGCAAGGTGAGTGGTATCCCTGTGAGCTCCTACAAGCGATATATCGAAGCCCTCGAGAATCGTCGAGCCTTCTTCAAGAAGATGGGCGCTGCGGCCACCGACCACGCAGCCGAAACCGCCTACACAGGTGAGCTCAAACCTTCTGAAGCCAATGCCATCTTTCAGCGTGCCCTCAAGGGGAAGATCACCCCTAAGGACGCGAAGCTCTTCAGCGGCCACATGATCATGGAGAGTGCCCGTATGAGCATTGAGGACGGCCTCGTGATGCAGTTTCATGTAGGAGCACTCCGTGATCATAACGATCTGATCTATCATCGGTTTGGCCCTAACATGGGTGCGGATATCCCGGGCCCATGTGAGTTCACTCAAAACATGAGGCCCCTGCTCAACAAATACGGCAACGACCCTCGCTTGGCGTTGGTTCTTTTTACCTTGGATGAGTCAACCTACGCTCGAGAACTGGCCCCTCTTGCAGGACATTATCCGGCGGTGAAGCTGGGTCCTCCTTGGTGGTTCCATGACAGCATCAACGGAATGGAACGCTATTTCGACCGCATCATGGAAACCACAGGGATTCACAACACGGCAGGATTCAACGATGACACCCGGGCTTTTCCTTCCATCCCAGCCCGACATGATCTGTGGCGTCGTGTGACCTCCAACTGGATTGCCGGTCTGGTCGTTAGGGGCATCGTCGATAGAGACGATGCAAACGAGATGATTCTGGATATGGCGTACCGTCTCGCCAAGCGCGCGTACAAGCTCTAGCTTTCCCTAGGTGAAGGCCCATTTTTTCACAGCCTCTGAATGGTTACGAGGTAACACTAAGCCATGAATCCCGAAACATTCTTAAAAAATGGTAGCGTTCATGTTTGGGATCAGAGCTTTGCCATGATCAGATCCCGAAGAACCCACCCCGAAGCGTTTGCCAACATCATTGATCATAATGAAATCACGGTCATCATGGATCAAACCAAGGTGGATGAAGAAGATGTCATTGAAATCCAGAAAGACTGGAAGCTTTTAACCTTCGAGATGGTTCTGCCGTTTGAATTGGTTGGATTCTTGGCCACTGTTTCCAATGCCTTCGCAGAAGAAGGAATTCCTATCTTCGCTGTTTCTGCCTACTCCACCGATCATATCTTTGTCAGCGAAAAAGACCTACCCAAAGCCAAGGAAACACTAAGAACCCTCGGATGCCGGATCGACTGACCGATAGCCCACCGTACTTTCTTTTCTTTCAATTGAAACGGCAACTTAATACAAACGCATTTCATAAATTGACAATTTTGAACTCTTGCGTTTGTATTAGTTCCTGCAATAGAACGGTGACCCTTGACGGAACCCTTGGGCATAGTTAAATTCTTAACGTTGCCCAATGAATTCAAAATCGTAGACCTGGGAGGTTAGCGTGATCCTTCGAATGTTAGTGGTGGGACCCATCCAAGCGAATTGCTATGTTCTGGGTTGTGAAAGGACAAAAGAAGCAGCGGTCATTGATCCGGGCGGCGATGTGGACAAGATTCTAATGACCCTCGCAAAAGACAAGCTCCATTGTGTGTACATCATCAATACCCACGGCCATTTTGACCACACAGGAGATAACAAACGTTTAAAGGAAGTCACTGGGGCTAAGCTCGTGATTCACCGAGCGGACGCGCCCATGATTTTAGATCAGGGATCAAGTGGTAGCATGTGGGGAATGGAGGTGGAGGATTCCCCTCCCCCTGATTCTTACGTTGAGGAAGGGGATGTCATTACTTTTGGAGACATCTCGCTCCAGGTCCTTCACACCCCTGGTCATTCTCCTGGAGGTATTTCGTTACTGAGTGATAAGATGGTTTTTGTCGGAGACACGCTTTTTGCAGGATCGATAGGCAGAACCGATCTTCCTGGAGGAGACTACGAAGAATTGATTCGAAACGTCAAGGAAAAGATTTTTCCCCTGGGAGACGACGTAGTCATCTATCCGGGGCACGGGCCAAAAACAACCGTGGGTCGAGAAAAAAGATCCAATCCGTTCTTTGCTAGCGGCGGGGCACGCTGGCCGTAACAACGTTAGGTGGCGTGATCCTTCCTTTGACCGGAGCGTGCCCCGCAAGCCCCGCGCTGTGCCTGCCTGCGGTAGGCAGGCGCGGGGAGCTTCACATTCTTTTCATCTCTGATCCAAATTTTTACCATAGCCCATTCCAACCGAGGTGTTGCAACTAGACTTTCCCCTTGCACACCTTTCTGAAATTACACCGCAGGCTCACCCGCTCATCTTCGACCTTCCTGAAATGCTCCTCATCGAGCGGGATGTTGTTTCGAACATCGATGAGGAGCGATTGCATGTCCTTCATGCTCCCTCGCATGTACCCTGTAATATTTTCGACATCCTCCTCGGTAACCGCAAAGGAGGAAGCCTTGTTGTAAAGAAGGTTGAACTCGATGATTCGGATTCGGTCCAGGGGAACGTCCCATTTTCTTGTCGCGTAGAGGGCATAGCAACCCAGTTGAACGGATAAGTCCTCGTGAAAGCTTCTCCCCGTCTTCCAATCATAAATAAACACCTCGTCCCCTTCTTGGATGGCGCAGTCAATGGCGACAAAAACCCTCGTTTCATCCACCTGGAAAGACGAGAATTCCTCTACCTCGAGCCATCCGTCTTTGCGTTGGGACTTGAGGGCATCATAGATGTCCGAGGCATAGAAATTCCTCAGACACATTTCCACATCCCGAGCAAGATCCTTCCACTGTTCGTCCGTTACGCTTATTTCGTATTCGTGTTCAAAAAGGGCACAGGTTTTGGGGAAGTTGAGATAGTGTTTTGATCGTGAGGAGCGAAAGTCCGTTCTCATTCTCTGTAGGGTCATCGAAACGATTTCATCCACTGAGAGGACTTTGATGCCTCTCCGCATATTGTTAAGGCTTCGTTCAATACACTCATGGACGACTTCGCCTGCCCAGACCTGCCGGTTCTTCAGATTCTTCAGAACGTAAATTTCCCTCGTTCTTACTGGAGCATCTTCACGCCAGCCGTTCCAATAGCCGTAATAGGCGAACCAGTATTGTCGAGGACAGGTCCGAAACACCTCGTCTCTTGTTTTCGACCACGAGAATTCGTTTTTCAGCTCAGCCATGAAATGTAACCGCTCCTAAAAAGAAAGACAATTCCTTATGAGTTTATCAGAACGGTCACGAGGAGTCAAAAATGAATGGTGAACCCAGGGTGAAGCGGCGTTTAAGACAACAAAACCAATGGCTAATTCAGATTGACAACGTGGTCAGAGTGGTGTAAGTTAGGTTTTAGAAGAAAACAAAGGAATCGGATAGACGCCTTACCGTGAAGGAGACGTACAGAGAGTCGTTCAATGGTATGCTCCTAAGAAAGGAGGAACAAAAGATGAAAAGATGCTGTCTCATTTTCGTGATCCTCACTGTTTTCGTTACCTGGTTGATACCTGCTGCCAATGGCGCGCCCATTATTATCAGAATGGGCCATGACGGGGCAACAGCTCAACCCTATCATCCTGCCCTTGAACTCACTGCCAAAATCATAGCCGAGAGGACAAACGATGAGGTCAATATGCAGATTTTCCCCTCTGGGCAGCTCGGTTCCCAGCAGGAACAGATGTTAGCCACCATCCAGGGGACCCAGGAGATGTGGATGTCGAATCCTGCCTGGTTGGCACAGTACTCCCCCA
>Ga0315282_10013661_pt1 | contig 12195 bp, 8 predicted proteins | sample YL17G07_20_MG_FD_203693 | JGI IMG/M metagenome (GOLD analysis project Ga0315282, IMG submission 203693) | Sediment microbial communities from Yellowstone Lake, YNP, Wyoming, USA - YL17G07_20 | ecosystem: Environmental > Aquatic > Freshwater > Lake > Sediment | place: USA: Wyoming | collected... | reverse complement strand
AGTAACCGTCGAATTCACCACAAACATGCCCATCAGACTCACATTCGACATACCCCAACAAGGCCGACTTGCATACTATCTAGCACCAAGAATCGAAGCAACCGAGACCAGCAGCGGCGCATTGTAAGCCAAACGCTAACCAAATCGTGCTATCCCAATAGCCGGCCCTTGCTCTGACCACTCTGAGAATTCCCTTAATGCGACTCTCGAACAAGCGTGCGAGCTCGCCGGTACTTCGCCTAAGACTTCCAGCCAACTCAGACAAGATCGTGTCTCACAACCGATGTTCCTACTGTCTAGGTCTTAGGTCCATCGAAACAGGAGGCGAGTAGCGCAGGCTTCTCAGCCCGCATAGGTAATGCGTCACTTGACTCTAGCACCTTTAGATGGAGCCGCTTCTCCTAGCGTAGGGATGGAGCGTCGTTCCACCGAGGGTGATCGGGGCCTCCGTCAGAAAGCCGACGAGTATGATGAGGCTCCAGGTATGGCCTCTTATCTCGACTCTTGAATGGAGCCATCTGACTGCATCTCTCACAACGACCGTTCGCACGTCGCAAGACGTAGACTCTCACCGCCTCACTTCGATGATAGACGTTCCGTCGAGCCTGCTGAGGCGTCATCTCTCTTTTCTGGACGACATGCATTAACAGGTTGACAAATGATGAGCTTGGTCTTGCTCTGAAGTTTTGTGTTCGGTGGCGTTTGCATAGTGCTCAACCCACTCAAGGTGCCTGTGTTCGATCTTCTCCTCGACCTCCTAGAAGCTAACGCCCACAAGCTTGAGCTGACAACTTATCAGAGCAACTTTCAGTCGGACTACCCTTGATCTGAGAACCAGCAAAGTACTTCAGTTCAGTACACGTTCTTGTGTCCTGGTACGTGAGGCATGAGCGAGTTCGGGCCGGCCTACGAGCCCCCTGCCAGGAGACCTTGGAAGCTGGCGGTAGCAGTTCCAAGTTCTCTGGTCGCCGATGTTCCTCATCTTAGGGAGAAGACGACTCGTCTGGGATTCCTTGGGCGAGCGCTCGGGATCTTCAGGGTCGACGAGGTTTTCATCTACACCGATCTATGCAGCACTGAATCAAAAGCACAGGGACAGCTCATCTGCTCAGTCCTGCGTTATATGGAAACACCCCAACATCTCAGGAAGCATTTGGTAGGAATGAATCCAGACCTGCGCTTCGTCGGGGTTCTCCCGCCGCTCCACACTCCCGACCATCCAGCTTCGCGAGAAGCCAAGGATTTGAAGATTGGCGAGATCAGAGAAGGCGTCGTCATTGATTCCAGCACAGGGATCAGTCGAGCCGACATCGGAGTAGGTTCGCCTGCGGAGATAGCTGTTGGACTCCGCCGCGGATCACGAGTTACTGTCAGAATAGAAAGTATCGCTCCGAACATCGTCGCCGAATTGATCGATCGCACCCGGATAGACGCATATTGGGGGTTCCGGGTTACGTTGAAGAACCTTCCATTGGGAAGGCTCATCCAAGAAATCAAGCCGGACGTGGTTATTGCCACGTCAAGGCTTGGAGAGAGAGCAGATACGGTGGTGGAGCAATTGAGGAAATCAATGACGAGAGCTTCCAGTATACTACTTGCATTTGGGTCCCCGAAGCGCGGACTCCATCAGATTGTCGCTCAAGAGGGCAACAAACTCAGCTCGGTCGCAACATTCACTGTGAACTTCATTCCAGATCAAGGAACGCAGACTGTCCGAACTGAGGAAGCGGTCTACTCGGCTCTTGCATTCTTGAATGCGATTGACGCACAATCACACTACCGTACTGCTGGTCCATGACCTAGAACTTCTGGGTCAACCATCCCCCTGCGAAGGGATTAGATCTCACAGTTGGCACCTCCCAAGTTGCTCCGTCTGAATACGATCTCAAGTCTAAGAAACGATGTGCAGCGAATAGGGATAGTTTCTTATCGCTCTTCGAGGGATTTTGTGAAAGACGCAATTGGCGACCGGAGATGATTCTCACACTGCATCCGATGTTGTAGTGAGCCTCCAAGACTCCTTGAGAACTTTCGCGAAGGATGTCAAGAAGAATCTTGACATGACTGAGCAAGAGGTCTACGATAACCTCGTGAACTCCCGCTTCTTCAAAATATTGAGTTACGAAGGGTACGGTGTTGATGTGCGCTCACAACAACCAGTTCGCGGATACGAACCAGACTACTATTGTCTCGATAGCTTTGAGAAGGCAATATTCGTCATAGAATTGAAGAAACCGTCTGACGACCAGAGAACTCCGCTTGAGGATTACAGAGACAAACAACTGAAAGAGAAGTACGTACTACCACTGAAGGCCCAATACGGGATACTTACCAACGGCGTTAGGTTCATTCTATATGAGCGAGTGGGGCAGAGTCTAGTTGAGAGGGTGAGACATGCAGATCTCTCGCAGGTCTCAATTGACGAAGCAAGAGAGATTTATTCCAAGCTACGAAAGCCGCTCATAGATCTAACAGCTCTGTCGGAAGTCACCTCAAGGATCAAAGAAAGTCTTCGGGAACCGAAGGATCTCAGTGTTGAGACTGCACGGAGTGACTTCTTCCAGATATTCAAGCTCAATTACAGATCGAAATTCGGCGAGCTTGTCAAAGCTCTAGAAGAACTGCTTGAATTCTGTCTAAGCGAGGAGTCACATAGGTTCACAAATGGCGCCTATTCTTTTTGGCTGAAGTCCTACGCTATTGAACTAGATGAGGTCCCCAAGCCATGGCGACCTTTCACGAGTATGAAGAACATAGGCAAATTCATGTTCTCTCTGGAAACCGCCCATGCTCTGGTCTCAAGACTAATCTTGGCTAAAGTTTCAGAAGATTTCGCCCTACCAGGCATAGGCGTGCTCTCCGAACTTGAGTCGGATGTGGGACGGTACTCGTACCGTGGGAGAACCTCTCTCGTCGTTTACCCACTTGCGGTGACAGAGGTCCTCTCAAAACTCCGAGATGCACTCGTAGAGTCCATCTTTGAAGAGGACTTGTTTATGTGGTGGCACGATGCCCTTCGCGTGTTAGATGTCGAGCATCCCAGAGAGCTCTTGGAGAACAGAAATCCTACACTAGAGAGACTCGGCAAGAGTCTGATCGAGGTAGTCATTGCTCTCTACGCTTTCGATTTTAGGAATGTTGAGGACATAATCGGTGACTTGTACCAAGAGTACTTCGATAAGGATACGAGGAAGGCCCTTGGAGAATTCTACACGCCGACAACGATTGTCGACTACATTCTGGACAAAGTCAGCTACCAAGGATTAGCAAATGAGCGCCTAGTGGACCTTTCGTGTGGATCTGGTACATTCGTAGTTCAAGCGCTCAGACGATATCTCAAAACTAACTCGCAGCGTTCCTCTGGCATCGGCTGGGATCAATTACTTGACAATTTGTGCAATGAACCGAAAGTTGTAGGTTTCGACCTCAACCCCTTTGCGGTTCTAATGGCTCAAATTAGGTACATGATAGAGGTTGTTCCCTATTACAAGAAAGCCATTGGAGCCAACCGCAGCTATTCCCTCAAGACCATTCCGATCTTCATGACTGACTCGCTGTGGAGTGAGAAAGCACAGGCAATCGGCGCTCAAACTCAGATAACCGGATTCACCGAGCGAGGGGGAGACATCATCTTCTCCTTCGAACTTCCCGTTCAAGAAAGTCCAGGGAAATTCCTGTTCATAGAGCTCAACATGCCGACACGGAACAGGCTGGGGCTTGACAACGCAGATCAACATTTCATTGTCGTTCGAGCTCTTTTTAGTCAGATCAAGAACAGCGCTGGAAAGAGGCACTACGCTGTTGATCCGGAATTTGAAGATCGATTGTGCGAAAGATTACTGGCGACAGCTGACTTCGAAAATCCAAGAAGACTCGTCAGTGATCTGAAGCCTTACGCTGAGAGGATACTCAGCAGGATAAAGGAACTTTACGAAAAATACGATGATGGCAGACTCATCAAATCAATGGAAGACAGAGTCCTCGCGGGCATATTGAAGAACTTTGTAGCGTTCGACTACGTTGTTGGCAATCCCCCGTGGGTATCCAAGCAAACCAAGAGGATTTTCCTCTCGGACGAGTATCAGGCCGAATTAATCAAGCTATACACATCTGCGAATGCTGGCTTCGACCTACACGTACCTTTCATCGAGAAAGGGCTCAGCATGTTGAAGAAGGGGGGCAAGCTTGGCTACATCGTATCAAACACTTTCTTCAAGACCTCATATGGTGAATCAATAAGAGCCATTCTGGCCCAAAACAAGCTCCTACACGTAGTGGACTTTACAGATTATGATGTGTTCGAGCAACCAACAAACTACTCCGCAATCCTAATCGTTCAACGAAGCGAAGAAGAACAACTGTACGCTTCAAAGATCAATAGCAATGGAACAGTTGATTGCGCTCGTGTCTGTTTTTGGTCTGCTGACCTAGAAGGCTTGATGGATGTCCTGCGAAAAGGCAAATCATCAAAAGACGTCGACATTTTCAAACTTGACCAAGAAGCTTTCAGTTCGCTGGTTCTTGCCCAAGACGGATTCGTATTGCCTATCGAGATTGCACCTTCGAGAGCGAAAGTTCGCAAGAGGGTTCCTATCTCGGATACATGGGTGATTGCTCCGCTAGAAGAGACCCAGATCCTGAGGCATGTCGAGAAGATTGGCGACAAACGCCTGGCAACATCAAAGGTCATCCGTGACAACAAATCTGTCGAATATTCAGGAGAGAAGGCATTTGTGCAGGACATTCATCAAGGAATTATCGCCAGCGGTAAGGATGTCTACAGTGTCTCATCGATCGACAAACTGACATTTGATCAAATACCGACTAGAGAACGAGTAACAATAGAACCAAAAGGATTGCCAGGTAAGAGTTTCCCACTCGAAACTGCCCTGCTGAAGTTGCTCTTGGACGGGAAAGATGTCAGGCGATGGTCTTCACTATGGATGGGGTGGGCCCTCATTGTTCCATACGAGCGACATGGAGAATCATTCGAGCTAATATCACCGAAGGAGTTGAGAAGCAGGTTTCCAGATACTTATCGATACTTCTCTAGCTATGAAGTGCTCGACGCTCTGCAACGTGATTCTACGGAGAGAAAGAGCATCATCGAAGAGCTGATGAAGAGGCTAGCTGCCCCGGACCTGCGCGCACTGAGCAGAGAATTGAGGACTGGCGAAATGAATGAATCCATACCTTCCGAGCTGTGGTGGTACAAGTTCATGCGAAGGCAGAATGTAGAAATCGTGGATAGACCGAAAATCATGGTCTGCACGACGGGAACGCAAAACCGCGCTTCCTTGGACACCGATGGGATCTTTGCTCCGCACAATGTGCGGGTCTACAGCATAGTGGCAGCGAAATCGAGGTTACCCTTCGTGCTCGCTATTCTGAACTCGAGCCTTGCGGGGTTCTTCCTGAATCATGTTTCGACTATTAAGAAGGGCAAGACCTTCGAATACATCAAGCAATGCTTGTCCCTGCTACCAGTGAAATCGCCTAGTTCCCGCCGAGAGAAACGACTCGTGAAAAGAATGGCGAAGATCGTTTCGTCTTGCATGAAGTTAAGTCGTTTGCAGCAGAAAGTCGAGAGATTTCCAGATTCGTACTTGGCTGAATTCGAAGGAATAGAGCTGGATAGACTAGTTCACCGGTTCAGACGAGATCACGTCGAAGCGAAAGCTGAAGTTCAGGAGAAACTGTCGGGCATTCAATTTGACATATACATGGGTGACTCTGAGAGCATAGAATCTGAGTTTCTGACAAGCAAAGTCAAAGCGAGATACTTGAAGAATTGTATCGACGGACGCACTTTCAGGCGAGATGACAAACTGGTGATTCCGATCCCAAGAGATGACTCCATGTGTGAGAAGCTAATGCGAAGGTTGGAACACGATAGGACCCTCAATCCTCACGAGCGTATCAAGAAGCTGGAGAAGGAGAATGACTCGTGTGTCCTCGCGTACTATGAGATCGACGAGAAAGAAAAGGCAATCATCGAGGATTATATCTCAAGGTTTTCCGCCGAGTACGTCAAATCAAGGGAGGAAGAGCTGCAAAAGAAAGATGATCGGAAGGGAAGTCCCTTTGAAACCTTACAAGCTAGCAGTGAAGAGGCGCAAACCTGACAGAACTCCAAAATATGTCAAGGAGCGTTTGTCCAGCACTGGCCCAAGACATATGTCGGCGACCCTTGAGAAGATCCTCCTAGGCAACTCCGATGGATGTTTATGGCGGCTCTTCTTTTCGTTCAACTTGTCTCGCACGCGCTTCTAAGCTTAAAGTGTCAGATTCGAATACGCAGGAGATTAGGCACAGAATAGCAGGTAGGATCTTGCCCACCAGACCCGGTTCTTGAAGACCGGTTCGCCGGTGGATAGAGGTTCAGTCCTTTGCTCTTGAAGCCTTTCTCGAAGCCTACCGATGTTGAGCGTCTCTCCGATTAGGAGTATTAATCTCAACGAACCTGTCTTTCAGGGATCGATCTCTTAGCACCTGATCTATGAATCTCTTAGCACCTGATCAATGAATCCTAGAAAGCCAGTCCACTAGTTCGGTTGTGCGAGGATTTCAGACTTTGGGTCAAGTGGAGAATTTGTTAGGGCTTCCTCCACTAACCTGTTGCGTCGTCGGGTAGGTTGGTGCGCGCATCTGTTCCCTACGACGAAATATGCTGACCATCATGCTGTTCTGGTTCACAGTTCGTTCGCCGCGGATCTCAACTATCCCGACGTGTTCGATCGTATCGTCATCATACAGACCAAGGAGATCGACGTACTCAGACTGGCGGTCCTTCCTGATCTGACGAGTGCAGAAGGCATCTATGATCAGCTTGGGAACATTCTCGATGTCGAAAGGTCGGTTTCCGGATTTCTTGACATAGATACGAAACGCCCACCATTGTCCAGGAGGAATATCTTTGGGAAATTGTTTCGCAGCTTCGAACCGAATACGTCTCCGCTTATCTATGTCTCTCTGAGTTGCTCTCATGTTTCCGTACGTGAAAGCCTCGTGCATTTCGAAGGAATGTACTGGAGAATAGTCGACTTTGTCGCCTAGGTCCCAGGTCATCATCAATCACTCCTACTTGCAAATCAAGTTTCTCTCGAGTGGATCGGTGCACTAGCATATTAGCGAATCAAGTTCTGGATATTGCTTTCCTGAGAACTTCCAGTACCTCATCTAAGTTGTCCGCGTTGTTGAGGATTATCCTGCAACATGGACCGTTGTAGAAATCTTGGACCGCCTTTGAGAGGGAGTGTACTTCATGATGACGTACCATGGACCTAACCTCGGGCTCTTCAAGCATGACGACTATGTTGAGCTTCTTTCGACGGAACTTGAAGAATGCACGGTTCCGTCCATGAACAACCGAAATGTAGTACTTCTGCGGATTGAGAGTGACTTTGTCATGTTCCAACAGAGCTTTCTTCAGCTCATAGTAAGCAGCCTTTACTGAGTCGGCTACTCCTTCTAGATGGTCCTCTTCTGTATACGTGGGCCTGCCTTCACCAGATACCGTGCCTGGTGATTCAACTTCGAGTTGGATGGTGGAGAATTCTGGATTCATGGAGTAAATGTACTCACCATCGTTCCTGAACTCCTTGAGGATGATTATGGTAACAACTTTTCCCCAGGTGTCAGTGTATGCTTCCATGATCTCTGGAAACTCTTTCTTATCGCCATCTATTACAATGAGCACATTCTTGCTGTTGTCAATTGTGTCTTTCAGGAACTTGAAGACTTCTCTTTCTTTGAGCCGACTTCTAAATTCGTCGCGGAGCGCCTCGTCCTTGTTGATGATCGTGAAGAGCTTGTCCGTTAGCTCATTCTGACTCCGTTGGTTCTTGAAGAACGCGAAGAACTTCGTAATTTGTGGAAATATGTGACTGTTGAAATCATGAGACGACAGTTCAACTTCTACCAGATAAAATTCGGGATTCTCGATGTCACTCAGGTCGAACAGTACTCCGTCGGGAACGGCTCCGCCAAGAAACTGTGTACCTATGCGGTTCTTCGCATCGACATAGATTGTGTCAGTGCCGAAGAATGCCTTTGCGTTGCTCGCCACGACTCTCTCAAGATCTTCTTCTTTTGGGTAGACATGTTGCGCGAACCGCTTGCCGTTGGAGAATAGGCACGAAGACATAGATGCCAATGAGCATTTGTGAGCTAATAACCCCTTGCCGTTTTCGTGAAGCGCAACCCCGAATTGGCCTCGGGGGTGGTCCACGTCTTGCTGTCGCTAACTCTCTTCTCAGCACTGATGGTGGCTTTTCTCTCGTTGATGATTCTTGAATAGGCAGTCCCGCCTTCTGTCTTGTGGTCAAAGCAGTCGAACCCTCGGAGGGATATTGCGAGTTGAGTATCCAAGTGCGCATTGTCATCAGAGATCGTGTGATACCAGACCAACATCGCCGGTTGAGAAACCATAATTGCCGCGGGAGCTTCGGCAGAGAAAGGTAAACAGAAGCATCAGTTTATCATGGGAGACGAGAGACGAATAGAGAGATGTGGTAGCTCGCGCTGAGGTATCTGAAAATGCCCGAAGAGGAGCTATACAAATCGATCGAGGACATGTTCGCAAACGAGGGCTACCTTTCCATCAGCTCTCGCAGGAGACTTCCGACTGAAAGAGTCCACAGCGCATTCGGAGTTGAAGTTCACGGCGCAACAAAGAAGATTGACGTGGTTGCATTCAAGTGGGGAAGCGATGGGGGCTCGAGGCAAAAGCTGTCGAATGCAAGCCCGGAAGAAGTTGGGAGGCCCCAGGTGCAGCGTTGGGACAAGCCACAGCATATCAAAGACTCTTTCCACGCGTGTACGTGGCTAGTGAGGCCACCGAAGAGAACCTGAAGCACGTCGATTCCCTCCTGAGACACCTTGGCCTAGGCTACATAACAGTCAATGAGAACAGAGCTGAGGAGATATTCCCACCAGGAGCAAACACGCGGTTCAACCAGCGAGAATTCCAGTTGCAGGTGCACGCCAAGGCGGCGTTGCTACTGGCAGCTCGCGAAGTATTTGGCAAGGAGAATTTCCAATTCGGCAGAGCCGATGAACCAAGCAAGGTTTGGGTTTCCAGCCTAGAAGCCTGCAACATCTCATCAAGTTACAATTCGGAAGAGAAGAACAACTTCTGGTTCTGCCTCAATCTGGAGAAGGAGGCGGTGAGACGGGTGTTCAACACTCTGAACCCGGAGGATTTCTACAACTTTCTCTCTAAGTTGCCATCTGACTACATATTCTGGATAGCGAAGATCGAATCGTATCGTCCAAAGAAATACGTGGACGAACAATCTACGTCAGTCCCAGACATCACCCTTTCAAAGATCAGGAAATGTATTGACACGATGCAAAGCTGGGGATGGCAAGCCCACATCCAGGTACGTAGAAAGACACACCTCGACAACATCGCAAAAGAGAAGATAGTCTCTGAACTCAACAAATCAATTGCAGACTTGTCCTCACTTCAGGAACATATGTCCACAGTTCTCCGCAGGTAAGATGTATGAACCCCAGGTTTCTTGTGGACTGATATATCGCAGACGAAAACCACAATCAACCATAACAATGTTCTCGACTGGAACGATGACTAGCACGGGGTGCAGGTCAGAAGCCTCAGCAAGACAGAGCCTCAGAATGACGGCGTCAGAGATCGTGGGCTTGATTCTTGTTGGTGGTGGTGCGCACTAGCCTACCCACACGCAAAAACTGGCATGTTTAGAGCACCGCAAAGCTGCGGACAACTCGCGGTTAGTGCTATATGTGAACCGATCCAAAGTGACACCGCATGGCAATGCCCGCTCTGCCTGGCCTAGGGCATACGTCTGAGAATACGGTCGTCTATAATCTACTCCACGACATGGTCTCTCGATTGGAACATCGTTACAGCCGGCATCGACTGACAGTGATTTCTCCAACGCCATTTTGGGAGCGCCGCTATGGATTCGACGCGCTTATCCATAATCTTCCACCTGGAGTCCTTCATGTGTATCAATTCAAGCGACCACATGCAACGAGAAACGGCTGCGTGAAGTTCGTGATCAACAGGGACCAACACGGTGCCCTCTTGAGCAATTTCCTTGGAACGGCACGATACGTGTTCTGTCCATTGCCCGAGACGCTTGATTTCGTTCATCACAGAAACAATGCGCTAGGATACGCAGTGTTCCCCTATGCCCATGACATTCCGGGTTGGGGAAACAAACGGAACAGGACACGGACGATCAGATATCCGAATCCTCTCGCCCCTCGGATGGGCTGTCTCGGAATCACTGATCCGAAGAAGTACCTACCGCTTCCCAAAACATGCTTAACGTCATGGGAAGAGGTTGAGAGCGCTCTGTTGGATACAGGAGTCAGAACGGGCGTGGATGCACCACTTGTGCGACGAGAAAAACCGGTCAAGCATGTGGGTCGTGTTTTCTATGTCCATGTCTCCAAACTTGAGAGAAAGGGAGCCCGTGAGAATCCAATGATCAGGCAATATGACAATGTGTCTTCCGCTCGGGTGCAGGCGCTCAAGGAGGAGCTAGGCCTCGTCTGATCCGAATCCATCATTTTCACGCATCACTACATGAACTCTGCGAGTCCCACTAGACCGCTTTGGACTTAAGCCAGTTACTTGGCCTCTTTGAACTTAAAACAAACACCCAACCAACCATACAACCATAGTAAACCAATCACTAAAACACCCAATGAGGAGGACAAACACTCGTTAAAACACTCCGAAACACAACACAACCGTCTGTTATATCATCTGTTAAAACAAGTGTACAAACGTGTGTGGTCCCTTGGTGCGGGCACCCTAATTTGAGTCCTATGACTACCCTTGAAAGTGCGGCGGACAAGATCAAAGGATATGACTCAACCAGCCGAGTTGTATATTGGAGCGGACGTGCATGAAAGAGAATCCCAACTTGCCATCTTCGAACCATCAGGCACCCTCCTCACAGAGAAAAGACTACCAACCACCAACCTCCAAACCTTCATAGACTCCCTACCCGGAGAGAAACATGTAGCAATAGAATCAACAGGATTCATCTACCCAATCTACGACAAACTCTCCACACTGAAATCCTGCCACGTCTCCGTAGCCCACCCCAACAAAGTGAAACTCATAGCAAAATCAAAACTCAAACATGACAGAGCAGACGCAAGAATCTTAGGAGAACTCCTCAGAACCAACTACCTACCTGCATCGTACATGCCAGACCCCGAAACAAGAGAGAAGAGACTACTCATCAACGACAGAGTCAGATACGGGCTCAGGAGCGGAGAACTCAAAGGCTCAATACGATGGCTCCTCAAAAGAAGAGGAATACAAATCCAACACACCTTCAAACCCGAAGGAAAACGAAAACTCAGAGAACTAGACCTACAGGAGATAAACATCAGGCTGGATGAACTTCAGCTCATAGAAGCCATAATACGAAAACTGAACATTCAAATCGCAAAGATCGTCCAAGAAGACCCAAACGCAAAACTCCTAGACACCCTACCCGGCGTCGCCCCATACACAGCCCTATTCCTATCCTCCGAGATAGGAGACGTAAACCGCTTCCCAGACTCGAAACATCTCTGCGCATACCTCGGCCTCGTACCCTCCCTCCATCAATCCGGCGACACCACCGTCACAGGCCACATAACAAGAGAAGGAAACAAATGGTTGAGAAGAAACCTAACAGAATGCTCCAGAGCCGCCGTAAGGAAAGATCCACACCTAAGAAGATTCTACCTCAAGTTGACGCATAAGCGAGGAGAGAAGAAAGCGACAATCGCCATCGCCAGAAAACTGGTCGCATACGCGTACTGGATGCTGAAGAGGAACCAAACCTACGAGGAGCTATCACCCTGGGACGGTTCATGAGGATAATCCTCGAGATTTGAGTAGGGAAGGCGCCTCGTAAGGGCGAAACAAGGAAAATGGGGGAACCCCCGAATAGTTGAATGCCAGCCTCTCCAGCAAAATCCAACCATGAGCGAAAACTAATTACGCATAGTCATAGTTGAACCGTCGTCTGGGAGTCGTTTTTCGTCGTCGTCGGGTAGGCTGGTGCGGGCGCCCGAATTTGAACCGTCGTTTTGGGTAATTTGTGTGTGTGACTTTATGAAAGACGTTGTATAATGTGTCTTGGCTGGTTTAGTCCGTCGAGACCCTGGTCTATGCGACCGAGTGTGTGACTGGACTGAATC
>Ga0315282_10013660_pt1 | contig 12195 bp, 8 predicted proteins | sample YL17G07_20_MG_FD_203693 | JGI IMG/M metagenome (GOLD analysis project Ga0315282, IMG submission 203693) | Sediment microbial communities from Yellowstone Lake, YNP, Wyoming, USA - YL17G07_20 | ecosystem: Environmental > Aquatic > Freshwater > Lake > Sediment | place: USA: Wyoming | collected... | reverse complement strand
AGATCAGCGGCATGAACCCCGAGGAGGAGATACCGGACGAGGTCCGCGAGCGCGCCTACTACGCCAAGCCCATCTGGCAGCGCAACCTGACGATCCTGGCCGGGCCGCTGTTCAACATCGGGGCTGCGGTCGTCATCCTCTTCGCGCTGCTCATGGTGGGTGGAGAGGCGCGCACGACGCTCACCGTCGACTACGTCCAGCCGGGCACGCCGGCGGCCGCGGCGGGTCTGCACGCGGGTGACACGCTGGTCGGCGTCGACGGTGGTCGCCTCGCCTCCTGGGACGAGGCGGTGAGCTTCTTCCGCGACCACCCCCACGACCAGGTGACCCTCACGTGGCGGACCGGCGCCGGCGTCGAGTGCACGGCGACCGTCACCCTGACCACCAACCCCACCGACCCCAACTCGCAGGCCGGGTATCTCGGCGTGCGCTCGCGCGTGGTGACCGTGCGTCCGGCACCCTGGACCGGTCTCTGGATGGCCGTTCGGTGGACCGGCGACATCGTGTATCGCACGTTCCAGGGCCTGTGGCTGCTGGTCAGCGGTCAGACGCCCGTCGGCGGGAGCGAGGGCGCCGTCGGGCCGGTAGGGATCGTCAAGCTCTCGCTCAGCTTGTGGAACCAGGACCCGAGGCTTTACGTCCTCCTGCTGGCTTTCCTGGCCGTGAACCTGGGCATCATCAACCTGTTGCCGCTGTTGCCGTTCGACGGCGGACACCTGGTGCTCAACACCATCGAGCGCGTGCGTGGTCGCCGCGTCCCGGCGCGTGTGGTCGAGCGGTTCGTCGTGGTGGGCGTCGCTCTGCTGTTGACGTTCACGGTGTACGTGACCTGGTTCGACATCCGCGGACGCTGACGCGGAGGGGGCGGCGGCCCGCTTGAGCGGGCCACCGCCCCCGTGCCCGCCGCCCCAGTGCCGCCGCTCGAGGGTCCGCGGTGAGGCTGTTGTATCCTCACCGCCATGGGTGCGCCCTCGGAGGCCGAGCGAACGTTCGCGGCGGAGCTGACGCCACCGCCGGCCGGCGACCCTCTTCCCACCCATCCGCGGCTCTTTTGGCTGGCGGTCGTGGCGGCGTTCGTCGTGGCGACCACGGGCGTCGAGCGCTGGGAGGCGCTCGGCCGCCGCCTCGGTGTGTCCGTCTGGACCTACGCGAGCGACGCCCGCGGCGACGCAGGCCTGCACGGCGTCGTGGTACCCGTGCGCCGCGCCCTGTTCCTCGCCGCCGTCGTCGCCCTGGTGTGGTTCGTGAGCCGGTCGCTCCACGGTCGCGTCGCCGGCGCCGTGCGCACGGCGGCGCGGGATGTCGCGCTGTGGTCCGTCGGCATCTTCGCCGCCCTCCTGGCCCTCATGGGCCGCGTCGGTTTGGACGGCATGGGGAAGGGCTACGCCTTCATGAGCCGTGATCCGTTCGGCCAGCAGAGCGGCTGGTACTATCGCCGGCTGCTCGTCCCGGCGCTGAGCGCCGAGATCACCTCGTTCGTACTGACCGCGGGCGCGACCCTGGCGACGTGGGCAGGGCTTGCGGCGGCGGGTCCGCTGGTCAGCCCGCAGGCGCGCGTCCTGGTCGCCGAACGAGCCCAGCGCGACGAGGTCGCGCGGGCGATCGAGAGCACGACGCGCTACGTGCACCTGGCGTTCACGGACATGCTGACACTCATCCTCATCGCCCTCTGTCTGGTCTGGCTGCGGCGACGCTGGGACGGTCTGCGCTGGTGGCAGGCGCTGTCGATCCTCACGTCCGGCTTCGTCATCTTCCAGTTCGAGCTGCCGGGCTACACCGACGCCCTCGTGCTGATCCTGGCCCTGCTCGCCGTGTCGCTGCCCCTCGACGCCTACGGCCGCGCGGCCCTGTTCGTGCTGGCGCTCACGACCCACGAGACGGCGGCGGCGATCGTCTTCCTGCCGCTCATCGCGGTCACGTTCCCGCGCCGCGAGGTGCGCCTGCACGTCGGCGTGCTGGCTCTGTACGGCGTCCTCTGGCTGGCGAACTTCGGTTTCCATGTGGGCGACGCGTTGGCCGTCAACACGCAGCCCACGGGGCGCTCGGCGGCCGCGTCGCTGGCGCACGACTGGACGCTGGCCGTGTGCGCGGTGCTGGCCGCCTACAAGGCGCTGTGGATCGTCGTGGCGGCGTGCGAGGTGCTGCTCGTGCGGCGGCGCGAGTGGCGTTCGCTGGTGGCGCTCAACCTGATCGTCGGTCTGCCACTGCTGCAACTGCCGCTGGCCATCGACGGGTCGCGTCTGGTGGCCTTCGGGTATCTCGGCGTCCTGGCCGCCTGCGTCTACTGCGCGCGACGGTCGCCGCGCTGGGCCATGAGTGCGCTGCTGGCGGTCAACCTGGCGTTGCCGAGCGTGTTCGTGGGGACGTGGGAATCGGCCCTGATACCGAACGTGGTGTGGCCGCGCGGCGCGTACGCGATCTGGAACGTCGTATGGGGGCTGCTAGGCTGAGACGATGACGGCGGTCGGGATGGCGTGATGGCGATGGCGACGACATGAGGGCGACGGGAGCGACATGACGGCGACGGGAGCGACATGACGGCGGAACGGGTGCTGGTCAGCGGCGGCGCCGGGTTCATCGGCTCGCACCTCGTCGACGGCCTCCTCGAGGCCGGTCACGAGGTGCGGGTGCTCGACGATTTCTCGAGCGGCCGGCGTGAGAACCTGGCTCACTGCCTGGACAGGATCGATCTCATCGAGGGCGACGTGCGCGACACGGCGGCGGTGCAGGCCGCGGTGGCCGGCTGCGCGAACGTGGCCCACCTGGCGGCGGTGGCCTCGGTGAGCGCCTCGTTCGCGCAGCCGGCCGAAGTCAACTGCAGCAACGTCGGCGGCACGGTGAAGGTGCTCGAGGCGGCGCGCGCGGCGCGGGTGAGGCGGGTCGTCTTCGCTTCGTCGTGCGCCGTGTACGGCGACGCCCAGCGTCTGCCGGTGGACGAGCAGGCGACGCCGCAGCCGCTGTCACCGTACGCGGTCGGCAAGCTGGCCGGCGAGGGCTACTGCCGCGCGCTGGCGGACGGGTCGTTCGACACGCTGGCGCTGCGCTTCTTCAACGTGTTCGGGCCACGGCAAGACCCGTCGTCCGAGTACTCGGGCGTGATCGCGCGCTTCTGCGAAGCGGCCGCGGCGGGAGCCGGCGGCGTGGTCTACGGCGACGGTGAGCAGACGCGCGACTTCGTCTACGTCACCGACGTCGTCGCCGCGCTGCTGGCGGCGCTGGCCGTCAACGGGCCTTTGGGCGGCGTGGCCGTCAACGTGGGCAGCGGAGACGAGACCAGCGTCCTCGACGTGGCCGGCGCCGTGGCGGCCGCGAGCGGCGCCCCGCTGGCGATCCGCCACGAGGCGGCGCGGGCCGGCGACATCCGCCGCTCGCGGGCCGACGTCGGACGTGCCGCCGTCATGCTCGACTGGCGCCCGCAGTACAGCTTCGCGGAGGGTCTGGAGCTCACCTGGCGCTGGTACGCGCGACGCGGCTAGCGGCGCCGCGCGGTCAGCCGGCCGGCTTGCGCGCCACCAGGCACCAGGCGCACGTTAGCAGCAACTCGCGAGGATAGTCGGCGAGCTCGGCGGCGACGGCGTCCGTGAGGAAGCGCTCGCCCTCGAGACCACCGGGGTCGTGGTGGGCGTCGCGGCCCTCGAAGGTGAGGATCTCGAGCGTGGCGGCAAAGGCGGAGCGGTACTCCTCGGGTCTCAGCTTGTTGAGGAAGTAGGCGGAGGAGCGGCCGCCGCGCAGGTGGCCCCAGGGGGGCGACCTGCGCGGCGGCCGCTCCTCCGGGAACGCCCAGGCCAGGTCGTGGCCGCCGGAGAGCGAGTAGTAGTTGTGGATGACCGCGTGCAGAAGACCGCCGGGGCGCAGGAGGCGGGCGGCCTCGGCGGCGAAGGCCGCGACGTCGGGGATGTGCTCGACGACGGCGTTTGAGGCGATCACATCGAAAGAGGCGTCGGGGAGTGGGTAGCGGCTGCTCTCGGGGTCGGCGAGGACGAAGCGGATGTCCTCGCTGAGCGCCGGCGAGGCGCCGGAGAGGCGCTGGATATGGCGGTAGTAGCGACGGTCGAAGAGCAGGCGGCGGACGGCCGTCTTGGCGGCGCGCTTGGCGCCGGCGCGGCGGAGCTGGCGGCGGAACTGGGCGAGCAGCGGCGCCGGCGCGACGTCGTCGATGTCGAGCGCGGTGACGCGGGCTCCGCGCCGGGCGGCCAGGAGCGCGGTGGTGAAACGCTGGCCGCAGCCCAGGTCGAGGAAGTCGCAACCGCCGAGATCGGGAAGGCCCGCGGAGCGCAGGTCTCGCTCCAGCTTCAGAAAGACGTTCGTGTAGTCGTGTGCGGCAAGACGACTGGGCGGAGCGTTGAAGCGGTACAGGTCGAGCGCTTCGCGGACGATCACGGGCGTCTCCGGCAAGGGGTCTGGTCCGACGACAAGGTCGGGGGGATGATACAGGAAGGGACGGCGGCGACGGAGGTCGGCGCGGCCCATGGTACCCTGAGCACAGCGGATGCGGCGATGGAAGGTCGAAGGCAATGCCCAGTAGTAGGCAGATTCACGTAGGAAACCTACTCATCGGCGGCGGCGCGCCAGTGGTCGTGCAGTCGATGACGAACACGACCACCGGCGACGCCGCCGCCACCCTCGATCAGGTGCGCGAACTGGCGGCGGAGGGCTGCGAGCTGGTGCGCGTCAGCCTGCCGACGGGCGACGAGGTCGAGGCGTTCGCCGAGGTCGTGAGCCACGCGCCGGTGCCGATCGTCGCCGACGTGCACTTCGACTGGCGGCTGGCGGTGGCGGCGCTCGAGGCGGGCGCCGCCGGCGTGCGCATCAACCCGGGCACGATCGGCGCTGAGCGCGGGGTGCTCGAGATCGTGCGCGCCGCGGCCGCCTGCGGTGCGGCTCTGCGCATCGGGGTCAACGCGGGCTCGCTCCCGAAGGACCTGCGGGCGCTGGCCGACCGCGGCGAGACGGCGGCGGCGCTGGTCGAGGGGGCGCTGCGCTACGCGTCCCTGGTCGAGGAGTGGGGCTTCCTCGAGTACAAGCTCTCGGTGAAGAGCTCGAGCGTGCCCGAGACGATCGCCGCCTACCGGGCGCTGGCCGAGCGCAGCGAGGTGCCCCTGCACGTGGGCGTGACCGAGGCCGGCACCGCCTGGGGCGGGACGATCAAGAGCGCCGTCGGCATCGGTGCGCTGCTGGCCGACGGCGTCGGCGACACGGTGCGCGTGTCGCTCACCGGCGACCCCGTCGAAGAGGTCCGCGTCGCCTGGCAGATCCTGGCGGCGCTCGAGCTCCGCCGGCGCGGTCCGAACCTGATCTCGTGTCCCACCTGTGGGCGCACCGAGGTCGACCTGGTCGCCCTGGCGGCGGAGGTCGAGCGCCGCCTCCAGCCCCTGAGCGTGCCGCTCACGGTGGCCGTGATGGGCTGCCGCGTCAACGGGCCCGAAGAGGCGCGCCACGCCGACTTCGGCATCGCCGCCGGCAGCGGCGAAGGAGTCGTCTTCGCCCACGGTCGCAAGGTGGCCACGGTACCCGAGGACGAGCTGGTCGAGGCGCTCTTCCGCGCTATCGAGGGGTAGGGCAGCGTGTCGTCACGGCCATGCGCTTGTCGTCGGGCGGCGACCGTAGGCATACTTGTGCAGGGAGCGTTTCAGGTTTGGACCCGCCGATGACCCGTCGACCACCGCGCATCGTCCTGGCAGTGTGCCTGAGCGCCGTCCTTGCGGCGGCGCTTCTCTGCGCGACCGCTGCTGCGGCTCAGGCCCATACGGTCGCGCACGGCATCGCCGACGTGCGTCTGGGCTCCGCGGCGGCCGCCGACCAGGAAGCGTGGCTCGACGAGATCGGCGGCCGGCTGAACGCGACTTGGGTGCGTATCGACTGCGACTGGACGCTGGGCGAGCCGGCGCGGGGCGCCTACGACGCCGCCTACCTGGCCAGGGTCCAGCACGCCGTAGAGTACGCGCACGGGCTGGGGCTCAACGTGCTCGTCACCGTCTGCTACGTGCCGCGCTGGGCGTCGGACAGCTCCTACTGGGACGACCCGCCGTATGGCTTCGCCAAGGGCTACCGGCCGTTCTATCCCATCGACGCCACGGCGCTCGACGACTTCCAGAGCTTCGCCCAGTACCTGGCGACCACGTTCAACGGTGAGGTCCAGGCCTACGAGTGCTGGAACGAGCCCAATCTGTGGCCGTTCCTGTACCCGCAAGAGACCCGCCGCGACGGCGACTTCGCCGCGCACACCTACGCCAAGTACGTGAAGTACTTCTCGCAGGGAGTGCGCGCCGGCGACCCGGCTGCGCTGGTGGTCGCCGGCGCGACGGCCCCCGGCGGCGGCGACGACCAGTATCGCTCGGGGCCGCTGCAGTTCGCCAAGGCGTTCAAGGCCTCCGCCACGGCGTCGTACTTCGACGTCTACTCGCACCACCCGTACGTCATGGGCGGCGTCTCCAACATGGACCCGGCGAAGCTACCCCAGCAACCGAACGTCACCGTCAGCCTCTCCAACATCGGCCCGCTGCTCGACGTGTTCCCGAACAAGCCCTTCTATCTGACGGAGTACGGCTTCAACACGACATACAGCTATGCATTCGGAGCGGGCATCAGCGAGGCCGACCAGGCGAGGTTCCTGAAGAAGGCCTACGCCATGGCGGCGAAGCATGCGCAGATCGAGGTCCTGTTCTGGTACCTGCTGTACGACTACACGCCCAACGGCAACCCGGGGAGCCCCAACGGGGTGTACACGGGACTGCGGCACGTGGCCGGTGGCGCCAAGCGCTCGTGGTATGCGTTCGCGCGCGGCAATCACCTCACGCTGCTCGTGCCCGCCACGGCTGGGCGCGGGCAGACCCTGCGCCTGCACGGGCAGCTCACCTGTGAGGCGGTCGGGGGGGTGAAGGACGCCGATCTCACGGTACAGCGGCGCAGCGGCACCATGTCGTGGAAGACCCTGCGCACCATCCAGAGCGGCGACGACGGCTACTACAAGACCTGGGTGACGTTCAGGACCAGCTGCCGCTATCGGGTCGTGTGGCGGGGGGTCGTGACGAGCCCGACGCGGGCCGTTCGCCGGCGCTGACCCGGGGTCACCGTTTGCGCTTCCTGCGCCCGTCCCTGGTCGCGGGCCGACGACGTGCGCAGCTTGCCGTAAGCGCGGGGTTGTCAAGCGACGCGGCCGGTAGGCATACTGGTCACAGTGACGTTCTTGTGAGCGAGCACCTATGAGACCAGCGGGCACACGCGCCTTCACCCTTGCCAGCGCCCTCGTGGCGCTGGTCGCGCTGCTGGCGCTGGCGATCGTGCTGTGCGTGGCCACGCCGCCCGCCCGCGCCCACACGGTCGCGCACGGTCTCGCCGAACCGCGTCTGGGCTACTCGGCGACCGCGGACCAGGAAGGGTGGCTCGACGAGATCGCCGGCCCGCTGAACGCATCCTGGGTGCGTATCGACTGCGACTGGACGCTGGGCGAGCCGGCGCAGGGCGCCTACGACGCCGCCTACCTGACCAACGTCAAGCACGCCGTCGAGTACGCGCACGGGCTGGGACTCAACGTGCTCGTCACCGTGTGCTACGTGCCACGCTGGGCCTCGGACAGCTCCTACTGGAACGACCCGGTGCCGGGCTATCCCACCGGCTACCAGCCGAACTATCCCATCGACGCGACGGCGCTCGACGACTTCCAGAGCTTCGTCGAGCACCTGGCGACCACGTTCAACGGTGAAGTCCAGGCCTACGAGTGCTGGAACGAGCCCAACCTCTTTCCGTTCCTGTACCCACAGGAGACGCCCGGGGACGCGAACTTCGCAGCGCACACCTACGCCAAGTACGTGAAGCGCTTCTCGCAGGGAGTGCGCGCCGGCGACCCGGCTGCGCTGGTGGTCGCCGGCGCGACGGCCCCCGGCGGCGGCGACGACTTCCTACGCTCGGGCCCGGTGCAGTTCGCCAGGGCGTTCAAGGCCTCCGGCACGGCGTCGTACTTCGACGTCTACTCGCACCACCCGTACGTCATGGGCGGTGTCTCCAACATGGACCCGGCGAAGCTACCCCTGCATCCCAAGGTCAGCGTCGGCCTCTCCAACATCGGGTCGCTGCTCGACGTGTTCCCGGGCAAGCCCTTCTACCTAACCGAGTACGGCTTCAACACCACGTACAGCTACGCGTTCGGTGCCCCTGTCGGCGAGATCGACCAGGCGAGGTTCCTGAAGAAGGCCTACGCCATGGCCGCCAGGCATCGGCAGATCAAGGTCCTGTTCTGGTACCTGCTGTTCGACTACTCGCCCAACGGTAACCCGTCGAACGCCGGCGGGGTGTACACCGGCCTGCGGCGCGTCGGCTTCGGCGCCAAGCGCTCCTGGTATGCCTTCGCGCGCGGCAACCACCTCACGCTGCTCGTGCCCGCCAGGGCTGGGCGCGGGCAGGTCCTGCGCCTGCACGGCCAGTTGACGTGCGCGGCGGTTGGGGGGGTGAAGGGCGCCGATCTCACGGTACAGCGCCGCAGCGGGCGCGCCGCGTGGCAGACCCTGCGCACCATCCAGAGCGGCGACGGCGGCTACTACAAGACCTGGGTGACGTTCAAGGGCACCTGCCGCTACCGGGTCGCGTGGCGGGGGGTCGTGACGAGCCTGACGCGCGCCGTCCGCCGGCGCTGACCCCGGGCCACCGCGTGCGCTTCCCGCGCCCGTCCCTGGTCGCCTGCGGTGTCGTGGCGGCCGCCTTCGTGACCTGGTCGGCGTGGTTCATCGCCCGCAGCTCGCACGTCTCGATCGACGGCCGGCGGTACTTCGTCCTGTTCGACGACGGGATGATCTCGATGCGCTACGCCTGGAACCTGGCCCACGGTCACGGACCGGTGTGGAACCCGGGCGAGCGGGTGGAGGGGTACTCGAACCCGCTCATGGTGGTCGTGATGGCGGCGGCGACGCTCGTCGCAGACAAGAGCGTCGCCGTCCTGCTCGTCCAGCTCCTGGGGATCGTCGTGGCACTGGGCGCGGCGTGCGTCGCCTACCGTCTGGCGGGCTTCGTCTACCGTGACCTGGGCCAGCCCTGGCGCTCCGTGGTCCAGGTCGCCGGCTTCGCCTGGGTGCTGGCCTACTACCCGCTCGCCTACTGGTCGTTGATGGGCATGGAGACCGGCCTGCTGACGCTCCTCGAGACGCTGGGCGTGTGGCTGACCATGCGCCTGCGAGCGAGATCGGAGGGGCGTCTGGTCGTGGTCTGGGGCGTCACGTGGGCGCTGGCCTTCCTCGCGCGCCCCGACGCGCTGCTGCCGTTCGCGGTGGCCGTCGTGTGGCTGGCGCTGGCGCCGCGCGAGGGGACCGGCGTGTTGCGGCGGGCGACGGCGCTGTGGCCAGGTCTGGCGATCGTCGGCGCTGCCGTCGTCGGCCTGCAGGCGTTCCGCCTGGCCTACTACGGCGCGTGGGTCCCCAACACGTACGTGCTCAAGATGACGGGGCTGCCGATGTCGTTGCGGCTCGAGGACGGCCTGAGGTTCATCCGGCCGTTCCTCGTCTCGCTGGCGCCGGCGGTCGTCGTCGCCGTTTTCGGCCTCGTGCTGGCCTTCCGCTGGGAGAAGCTGCTGATCGTCGCGGTGGCGGCGGCCCTGGCGGTCTACCAGGTGTCGATCGGCGGCGACTTCTCGAACTACTGGAGGATGCTGGCGCCGGGCGTGGCCATGCTGGGCGTGCTGGTGTGCGGCGAGCTCGTCGGTGCGTCGCGGTGGGTGCTCGCCCGATCGCTGAACGCGGGGGCGCACCGCGGACGAACGGTGCTCGCCACCGGCCTGGCGCTCGTCGGCGCGCTGGTCTGTCTGGGCTGGGCCGACCACGCCTTCTACCGTGAGGTGCTGTTCGTCGCCCCCGCCTACAGCACCGGTCTGAACGCGCGCGACGTGGATCGCGCCGTGGCCGTCGAGCGCGTCATGGACGGCCGCGGATCGGTGGGGGTGTTCTTCGCCGGCACGGTGCCCTACTACACCGGCCTGCCGGCGGTCGACTTCTTCGGCAAGGCCGACCCGCACATCGCTCGCGTGGCGCCCGACGTGTCGGGGTCGGTCTCCTGGGACAACATGACCAGCGTCCCCGGCCACAACAAGTACGACCTCACGTACTCGATCGAGAAGCTGCGGCCGACCTACGTCCAGGGCTTCGTGTGGCGGCGCGACGACGTGACCGCCTGGGCCCGCGACCAGTATGTCGTCGCCGACGTGGGCGGCGTGACCCTGTACCTCCTGCGCGACTCCGGCGACGTCGACTGGTCGCAGGTCGACGACGTCCGCACCCTGCCGTAGGCGGCGCGGTTGTCTAGGGGCCACCTCCGTAGGCATACTGGTCGTGCAGACGTTACTGTCAGCGAGAACCTCATGAAACCGGTCGGTACACGCACCTTCACCCTGGCCTGCGTCCTTGCGGCCGCGGCCGCGCTGCTCGCGCTCGCGGCTCCCGCCGCGCACGCCCATACGGTGGCACGTGGGCTGTTCGACTACCGCCTCGGCGGGTCGGCGGCCGAGCAGGAGGGCGCTCTCGACGAGGTCGCCACCAAGCTGAACGCCACCTGGGTGCGCATCGACTGTGTGTGGCCCTCGGCCGAGCCGCAGCGGGGCCAGTACGCCGACACGGGCTACCTCGCCGACGTCGCGCACGCCGTCGAGCTCGCCCGGGCTCGCGGCCTGAACGTGGTCGTCATGGTCTGCTACGTGCCGCAGTGGGCGTCGGACCGCTCGTTCTGGTACGACCCGCCGGCGACGTATTCGAAGGGCTACCACGTCTTCTACCCGATCGACTCGGCGAACCTCGGCGACTTCCGGCGCTTCAACGAGCATCTGGCGGCGCTGCTCAAGGGACAAGCCCAGGCCTACGAGTGCTGGAACGAGCCCAACCTGTGGCCGTACCTGTACCCGCAGGAGACGCGCATGGACGCGGACTTCGCCGCACATACCTACGCGAAGTACGTGAAGCACTTCTCCGAGGGCATCCGCGCCGGCGACCCCGACGCCCTGGTGGTGGCCGGTTCGACGGCGCCGGGCGGCAGCGACGACAAGTATCGCTCGGGGCCGCTGCAGTTCGCCAGGGCGTTCAAGGCCTCCGACACGGCGCCCTACTTCGACGTCTACTCGCACCACCCGTACACGATGGGCGGCAACCCGAACATGGACCCGGCGGCGCCGCCGGTGAGCCCCAGGGACACCGTGTGCCTGTCCAACATCGGACCGCTCCTCGACGTCTTTCCGAGGAAGCCCTACTACATCACCGAGTACGCCTACAGCACCGAGTACAGCTACGCGTTCGCCTACGGTGTCAGCGAGATCAAGCAGGCCCAGTACCTGAAGAAGGCGTACGCCATGGCGGCGAAGCACCCACAGATCAAGGTGCTGATGTGGTACCTGGTGCGGGACTTCTCACCGAACGGCAACCCGTCGAACCCGGCCGGCTGCTACACCGGTCTGCGGCGCGTGGGCGGCGGCGCCAAACGCTCCTGGTATGCCTTCGCGCGCGGCAACCGTCTGACGCTGATCGTGCCCACACGGGCGCGGCGCGGCCAGACGATCCGCCTGCACGGCCAGCTCACCTGCAGCACGGTGGGCGGCATCAAGGGGGCCGACCTGCTGGTGCAGCGCCGCGCCGGCACGCGGCCGTGGCGCACGATGCGCACCATCCAGACCGCCGACGAGGGCTTCTACAAGGCGTGGGTGACGTTCAAGGGCACCTGCCGCTACCGCCTGGTGTGGCAGGGGGTCGTCAATAGCCTCGGCCACCTGGTGCGGCGCCGCTGAAGGCGGCGCCGCGACCGCCCTACTCCTGCGCCACGAACTGCTGCGCCAGCGCCTGCAGGCGCGCCGCCTCCTCGGTCTTCCCCGCCTGAGCCAGCAACTGCGCCCGCGCGCCCAGCAGCTCGCCGTAGTAGCGGCGGATGAGGAGGGCGTTGCGGTCAAGCCGCTGTTCCCCGGCGGTCAGGCCGGAGAAGTCGTAGACCGACGGGTCGACCGGGGTGAGCCAGTCCGCGAGCTTGGCCGGAGTCTTGCCCGGGGGTGAGGTGCGCGTGCGCCAGGCGGCACCCAGCGGTTCGCCGCGGTAGTCCTGCGCGATGACGTGGGGTGGCGCGTACGTGAAATACACGTCGCGGCCGTTCTTCTCGTACTGGTCGACGAGCGCCTTGATGAGGCCGTAGTAGGCGGCGTCGATGGCGGCGCCGTCGTAGGCCTTGCCGTTCTCGAACGGC
>Ga0315282_10013659_pt1 | contig 12196 bp, 12 predicted proteins | sample YL17G07_20_MG_FD_203693 | JGI IMG/M metagenome (GOLD analysis project Ga0315282, IMG submission 203693) | Sediment microbial communities from Yellowstone Lake, YNP, Wyoming, USA - YL17G07_20 | ecosystem: Environmental > Aquatic > Freshwater > Lake > Sediment | place: USA: Wyoming | collected... | reverse complement strand
CGCCTCCAACGATAGAAAGGGCAAGTTCCGCACGTAGGCGCCAGTCCCCACTCTCAGAACTCGGTGCAGCAATTCGAGAACCGATAGGCGAGAGGCTCTTGCCCGCACAATCCAGGCGCGACAGCAGTGTCAGGCCTACCCATCGCCGCAACGATGTCGGCGCACCGGGAATCCGGAAGGACCAATCTGGCGGCGTCGCCATGAAGATGACCCCTCGTGAGCGGTTCAAGGTGGTAGTGCGGTTCGAGGAACCGGACTACGTGCCCATCTTCGGCTTCGCCGGGGCGCCCGGAATGAGCTGGGGGTGCCAGAAGACGGCACACGATCGCCTGATCGCCACCGGCATGCCCGCGGATGTCGGAGGGATGTTCGACTCGTACGGGTACCACAATGTGCAAAGCTGGTGGCGATACTGGGGAACGACCGGACCCATCGACATCGACTTCGCCCTCGCCTGGGGCGCGGACGGGTTCAAGACGACCACGCGCGTCGAGGGCGGCTTCGAGATCGTCGAGTCGGAGAGCGGCGCCCTCACCCGACAGGTCATCGACAACGACGTTACGTACAGCATGCCGGAGTTCATCCGGTATCCGGTGCGGGATCGAGAATCCTGGACGTTCTACCGCGAGCGAATCACGCCGCGCGCGTTCCTGTCCCGCGAAGAGATGGAAGCGCGGTGTCGCCGGTACGACGAGCGCGCCATGCCGCTTGAGATCGGCGCGAGCAGCGGCTACGGGACCATCCGCGGCCTCATGGGACCCGAAGCGGCAAGCTTCGCCTTCTACGATGACCCGGAACTGGTTCACGACATCCTCGAATGGCACTACGACCAGACGCGGCAGTACGTCTTCCCGCTCATCGAACGGCTCCATCCGGAGATCGTCGCCACGGGCGAGGACCTCTGCTACAACCACGGGATGCTTCTCTCACCGAAGCACTTCGAGGAGTTCTGCGCGCCCTACTACCGGGAACTGAGCCAGTGCTGCCAGGCCAGCGGGGTGGACATGATCGGCGTGGACACCGATGGGAACATCATGGAGTTCGCCGGGGTCGCCGCTGCGTGCGGTGTCACCGCCCTGTTCCCGTGCGAAGTGAAGGCGGGAAACGATCTGTTCGAGCTGCGAAAGCGGTATTCTGACCTCACGTTCTTCGGCTGGCTGGAGAAAGAGACGATCAACGAGGGGAATGAGGAGCAGATCGAGCTGGAGATTCGGGTCAAGGTCCCACCACTCCTTGCCAAGGGCGGCTACTTCCCGAACGGGGACCACGGCATTCAGCCGCTCGCGACGTTTCCAAACCTGTGCCGGTTCATGACGATCCTCCACGAGGTGTGCGACAACCCGGAAGGGGAGTTTCCGGGACCACACGAGGCAGCGAGGGGCGACCGATGAAGCTTCCCTGCTGGGACTCATCTTACCCCGATCGCCGGGTATTGAAAGCAGAAGTCGAGTCCATGGTGCAGGCGATCGTGGAGGCTCTACTGCAGGAGGTGCCGGAATCGGAGATTGCGGGCATCTATCTCAAAGGTTCGGCCAAGAAGGAATGGGATTCGCCGCTTGACTACGTCCCGGAACTGAGCGATGTCGACGTTCATGTGTTGTTCAGGGATGAATCGGTGCTCAGTGCCCGCGTTGGCACCGTTGAGCAGGCGCTACGCCTTCAGGGTGCTATGGAAGCGAAGTACCGCTGTCGCCAGCCTGATCCGGTCCACGTTCCCCGGCCTCAGATCATCGTCCTCAACCGTCTCATGGCTGACGAGGACTTCGTACCCTCGCCCCCCGAGACGATTGAAGTGCTACACGGGAAGCCGTACCCAAAGCTCGACCTGTCGAACCCGGACCGCATTCGCTCCATCGACTGCAAGCGGTTGCTCGAAGAAGAACAGCATATCGCAGCGTGGCCCCTACGCATCATCGACAAGCCGTGTCGGTACCTCTGGGAAGGACTGCGGGGCCTCGTCTGGCAGGTTTCGCCCATCGGGCCGCGGGTGGCGCATCTGCTTGGGGCAATCACGGAAGAGGCGTGGAGCGGCAATCGCACGCACATCATCAGGCGACTACAAGCCCTTGGCGAGAACGAGCTTGCCGACGACTACGTGCGATTCTATCTCGCGGGTTGGGGTTACTTCCTCTCCGGCTACGCGGATACCGAGGCCGGGCGTCTGGCGTTTCTCTCGGGTGTGAACGTCATCAGGCGAGGTGTACAGATCGCCCGGTCGTGGCAGGCCGAACACTCAACGGAGAAGGGCTGAGAGTGACAACAAGCAATGGCGTACGCGCCGTCCTGTTCGACTTCGGCGGGACGCTCGGCTACGACGAACCCGGCTTCGCCGAGGGATTCGCCACACTCGTCTCTGCGATGGGATATCCCGCCGACCGGCAGCGGTACCACGAGGCGGGTGAGAAGGCCAGAGAGCGCTTGCCGGAGGCTCCGAGGGAGGTGGGACCGTGGCTCGTCTGGCGGAAGGACTACCACCGCCAGATCATACGGCTTCTGGGAGTGCCGGACGACGACCTCGAACGCGTTGCCCAGACGGTTGCCGAACGGCTCCGCTACTACACGCGGGCCTACGCGTACCCCGACTCGCCTTACACGCTTCGCTGCCTGCGTAAAGCCGGTTACGTCGTGGGAGTGATCTCGAACATCGCGCCGGCGCTGCCGCTCGTCCTCGACGAGCTCGGCCTGAGCCGCCATCTCCACTTCGCCATCGCCTCCGAGACGTTCGGCGCGGAGAAGCCCGACCGCCGCATCTTCGAGGAAGGGCTACGCCAGGCGGGAGTTGCCGCTCACCAGGCGATGTACGTCGGCGACAGCATCGAAGCGGATGTCATGGGTGCGGCACCGCTCGGAATTCACCCGGTGCTCATCGACCGCAGCGGGACGGTACAGCATCGAGAGGGCGAGTTGCGGGATCGGTACGGGGCACTGAGGATCACCAACCTGACGCAGCTCCTGGACCACCTGGGCGTCCAACTGTGGGCCGATGAAGCGCTCCACGACGTTGCGCCGAGCAGGTAGCGGGCGGTCCGATTTCAGACGGCACGACGGTTTCGAAGGGAACGCCGCCCGTCCGTCGGGCGCGGGTTTACCACGTCGCGGGAGCTCACGGGGGGCATAGAGCAGCCTGCTCAGCCGTGTGGATTCATCAGTCCCGTACCTAAAGTCCCAGTACCTTCGCAACCACCGGCCTGAAGCCCTCGGCCATCGCCTGAAATCCGACGTCACTGGGATGCGCGCCGTCCACGAACGCGTCGGCACGGTCGGGGCCGAGCATCTGGAGGCCCTCCGTGAGCCAGATTCGTTTGTCGCCGGCCCGCTTCCGTCCGGCGACGGCCTCCCGGATGACCTGTCGCATCCCTTCGAGGCGCTTCTCCGTGTCCGGGTGCCACAACGCGGGGCTGCCGTAGATCAGGGTGTTGCAGATTATGGGCGCCTCGGGGCGCTTCTCCCGGATGATCCGAAGGAATGGACCGTAGACTGCCCGGAGGCCGTCCGGGCTTCCGATGTTCTGGGCGAAGTCGATGACGTAGCACGAGGCATCGATTTCCCCCATCGCCTGCGCCAGTTCCGGCTTGCCCATCCCGTTGCCGCTGAAGCCGAGGTTCACGAAGTCGATGTTGAGCATTCGTCCGAGGATCGCCTGATAGCTCATTCCCGGCCTGCTTGCGCAGCCGCCCTGTGTGATTGACGACCCGTAGAAGGCCACCGGTTTCCCCACCGCAAACGGCGTCGGAGGCCCGAACTGCGCATCCTCGTTGACGCCGACGGCGAGCAGTTCCGCCGGTGCGTAGAGAGGAAGGTAGATGTACACCTCTCGCCACACGCCGGACAGGCTCTCGAAGAACGTGTGCTCGAACTGCCCATTCTGCGGCGCGGAGACGATCCGAGGCGCGGCGGAGCGGTAGTAGCGACCGTCGAGGTACAGGTCTACGCCCATCTGTCCGATGATCGACAGGTTGTGGAGCGTCGCCGATTCGGGGTAGTCGAGCCGGACGGCGAGCGTTGCCGCGTTCGTGCGAAAGCGCAGCCGTGCGCCGGAAGGATTGGTCGCCAGCCACCACACCGGCTCCCGGACGACCAACTTGAAGCGTCCGGCAAGACGCCACAGGTGCGGGCTGTTCTCCCCGAACCAGGGAAGGCCACTCACGACGAAACGTTCGTCGGGAAACGGTATCCACTCCACAGTCAACCTCCGCGAGAACTGCCATGAGGTAGCGGACTGAGAACGGCGGGAGAACGCCTCCACACCGGCGAAGGATCGGGTCCAGCCATCACGCGCCCATGCGACATCGCCGTCATCGGTTTACGACGACCTCGTCAAGCGACCGCTTCGGGACGTGGTGCACTCCCTTCGCGTCGCGATAGTACTTGATGTCCCGCTCCTGGCCCACCGGCTCGATCACGATGGTCTCATTCGGCACCCCAAGCGCAATAACGATGAGCACTTCGAGGTGTCCGGGCAGATTCAGCTTCTCTTGCAGAGGCTGCCGTTGGACCGAGGTCATCATGCAACTGCCGTAGCCCTTCTCGCGCGCGGCGAGCACGATGGTCTGCGCCGCGATGCCGTGGTCGACACCGAACTGCTCGCTGATGGTCCTGTCGCCGAGGACGACGATGTATGCCGCCGGTCGTTCCCCCTTCGCCGGACCGGGCCAGTCGGTGAGGTAGCCCGCCCACGACAGATGCGGGAAGATCAGCCCGTTGGTCTCCGGATCGACCGAGAGCCAGTACTTGAGCGGCTGCCGATTGCCCCCGGACGCGGAGAGTCGAGCCAAATCGACGAGTTCGAGGAGCGTCTCGCGGGTAATCGGGATGTCTTCCTTGAATCGCCGGGTGCTCCTACAGGAGCGAACGAGGTCCGCCAGCATGGCAACTTCCTCCGATGGATAGGCGGTGGGAACCGAGCTCAGCAACACGGCATTGCATCAATACGAAAGATGTCATCTCAGTGCAGGCAGGGCAATGCGCCACCCGGTCCTCCGAAGCGTTGATCCGTCGGCGGTGCGGCCCGGACGGGCCGTCGGAAGGTGGCACTCGTCGCCCTCGCGACGTACATTCGAGCGGGGCGCAGGCTGGCGATTTGCACGTACCCAAGTGTGCACCGCGCGTCCAGCGTCCGGATCGGTTCTGCGGGTTCGGATCAGGGCCAACCGACCATCCTGGACAACGACAATGAGACAGCGATACGCGTTTCTCGTGTTGTCGGCAGTCACACTCGCGGGAAGAGTGGCGGCTCCCCAATCCCAACTGGACAGCGCCCGCTTTGAAGCCACTGTCCGCGAGCTTGAGCTATCGATCATCGCCCCGTGCTGCTGGCGTCAGCCGGTCGCGAACCACAATTCTCAGGTGGCGCTCGGTATCCGGCAGGAAATCCGCAAGATGGTCGCCGACGGGATGACCCCGGAGCAGATCAAGGCCGACTACGTCCGCCGCTATGGGGAACGGATCCTCGCGGTCCCCCCGAAGAACGCTTTCAACCAGTTCCTGTGGGTTATCCCGATCAGCGCCAGTATCATGGCCTTCGGCGTTGCGGGGTATTTCCTGCGGATGTGGAGGAACGCCCGATCCACGCCCAGGATACGACGGGAAAGTGACCGACCTTCGCCCGTGCGGGGCAGTTCGTTCCCGAAGGTGGACGAAGAACTGGAGAAGTGGGACCGGGCCTGAGTTGAGAACCCGTGCATCCGCGCTTCGGCCTCCTGTCGGTCGGGGCGTCGGAGGCGCGCCCCGGGCGGGACAGGCGTCGCGTTGGCGACTGCGGTTGACCAATTTGACGCGAACCGCTATATTGTCATGTCTTGTGAGCGGGCTGAACGATGAGAATCCGTCTCGATACACTGACCGACGGCACGCACCGGCAGGATTGGACCGGCCAGATCGCAGGAGTAGACCTCATCTACCCGGAGATTCCGGCCTCGGTCCAGGTCCGAGCGACAGTCTGCCGCTTGCGGGAGCTCATAACGGTACGTGGGCACGTGAGAGGGCGGTTCGACCGCCCGTGCGACCGTTGTCTGAACCTGGCCGGGGTGGCGCTTGAAGCGACGCTCTATGTGGTGATACGCCAGCGCACGGTGGGTGTTCGACCGGAGGAAGGCGACCAGGGCGAGGTGCTGCTCACGCTGGCACCCGGGGAGCAGGAGGTCGACCTGATCAACCAGATACGCGACGCCCTCATCGTTGAAGTGCCCATGGTGGTCTGCTGCAGCGACAACTGCAAAGGCCTCTGCCCCAAATGTGGCGCTGATCTCAACAGAGGGCCCTGTGCCTGCTCGGAGGAGCAAGACGAGCGCTGCGCAACTCTCAGGGTGGTCAAGCGGGAGTAGACTCGCTCCGATGCATCGGGACGACGGACGAGGAACGACTCGGCCTCCCTCCCCTGCGGCGGACCGGTGTGCGTACGCCAGACTAAGGAGACTACTGTGGCAAACCCAAAACACCGCACATCCAAAGCCCGAAAGCGGGCGCGGCGGACCCACTGGAAGCTTACCGCCCCGCAGGTTGTCAAGTGCGGCAACTGCGGCGCACCGAAGGTCGGCCACCATGTGTGTCCGGAATGTGGCTACTACGGGCGACGCCTTGCTGTGACGCCGCGCGAAGAAGGCTAGCCTGGCCTTCTCCGTTTGCGGATCAACCTTCCATAGCATCCGACCTGTCCGATACCGAGGATTCCGCATGGCGACGGTCCCCACAATCGCCCTGGATGCAATGGGTGGCGACTATGCCCCCGATGAAATCGTCGCTGGTGCGGCGGAAGCGCTCAAGGGGGCGCAAGGGCAGTTGCGGATCGTCTTGGTCGGCCAGCAACCACTCATCCGGCGGGCGCTTGAACGGTATGGTCCGATTGAGGGCATCACCATCCGTCATGCTTCCGAATCGGTCGACATGGCCGAGTCGGTGGCATCGCTGCGCAGGAAGAAGGACTCTTCTCTCGCCGTCGCCATCAGAATGCAGAAGGACGGCGAGGCCGATGCGATGGTGAGCGCTGGCAACACCGGCGCGGCGATGGCGCTCTCCCTGCTCATCCTCGGCCGCATCCCCGGAGTCAGCAGGCCGGCGATTGCCTGCACCATGCCCACCGCAACGGGAGTGTGCACGCTCCTCGACGTAGGTGCAAACACCACGTGCAAACCGGAACATCTTGTCCAGTTCGCCGTCATGGGCAGTCTCTACCACACGTACGCCCACAGTGTCGCCCGACCTCGCGTCGGCCTTCTCAGCATCGGTGAGGAAGCCTCGAAGGGCGACTCTCTCGTGCAGGAAACGCACGCGATGCTGGCGGTATCCTCACTCAATTTCATCGGGAACGTCGAGGGGCGGGACATTCTGCCCGGAGCTGCCGACGTAGTGGTCTGCGACGGGTTCACGGGCAACGTCGTGTTGAAATTCGCCGAGAGCGCCGCGCAGGTCATCGGCGGCATGATCCGGGAGGCCGTCCAGTCATCCGCCATGAGCAGGCTCGGAGGCGTGCTCATCAAGCGACAGTTCGCCAAGGTCAAGCAGCGGTTCGATTGGGAGGAATACGGCGGAGCGCCCCTCCTCGGGATTGACGGGATCACGATCATCTGCCACGGTCGCTCGAAGGCGAAGGCGATCAGGAATGCCATACGGGTGGCTGCGATGGCAGCACGAGGACAACTGAACAGCCACATCAAAGCCGAGCTGGAGAAGGTGAGCGTTGATGCAACGGCCTGAGCGTGCGTTGATCGTGGGGTATGGTTCAGCCATTCCACGTAAGGTGCTGACGAACGCGGATCTCGAGAAACTCGTCGACACGTCGGATGAGTGGATACGCACCCGCACGGGCATTGAGCGCCGCCACATCGCCGAAGACGGCACGACGACCCTCACCCTTGCGATCGAGGCCGCGCGGAACGCTCTCAACGACGCCGGGATGACGCCCGAGGAACTCGACATGATCATCCTCGGCACACTCACCCCCGAAATCGGCTTCCCTTCGACGGCATGTCTCCTTCAGGACGCCATCGGCGCGAAGAATGCGGCATCGTTCGATTTCAACGCCGCATGCTCCGGCTTCATCTACGGACTCCAGCTTGCCGACGCGCTCATCAAGAACGGCACGCACCGAAACATCCTTCTCATTGGCGCGGAGACGCTCTCGCGCATCGTGAACTGGAAGGACCGGAACACGTGCGTACTCTTCGGCGACGCTGCCGGAGCCGCTGTCCTGTCCCGCAACCCCGGCCCGGATTCCGACCGGGGGATCATCGACACATTCACGCGCTCCGACGGCTATCAACCAGAAGTGCTCTGCCGTATCGCCGGTGGGACTCGCCTGGTAGCCTCGCCGGAGGAGAACTACATCCAGATGGCCGGTCGGGGCGTGTTCAAGCGCGCGGTCACTGCGATGGGCGACGCCGCCGAACTCATCCTCGAGCGACAGGGGTACACCAGCGACGACGTTGACCTGCTGATCCCTCATCAGGCAAACGTCCGGATCATCGAGGCGACGGCAAAGCGCATCGGGCTGCCGATGGAAAAGGTCTACGTGAACATTCAGGAATACGGCAACACGTCGTCGGCCACCATTCCGGTCTGTCTCGCGGAGGCAAAGCGCGATGGCAGCCTGAAGCCGGGGCAGCTCGTGGTGATGGTAGCGTTCGGTGCCGGCATGACATGGGGTTCCGCGCTCATGCGCGTCTAGCCAACAGGTTCCCAGATCGTGAAGATCGCGTTCCTCTGTCCCGGACAGGGCTCCCAGGTCGTGGGCATGGGAGCAGACCTCGTCGCAGCGTTTCCGACCGCCCGCGCCTTGTACGAACGGGCGGACGAATTGCTCGGTTGGTCGGCCTCGGAGGTCAGCTTCAACGGCCCGGCGGAGCAGTTGAACGACACGCGGTACGCGCAGCCAGCCCTCTACGTGCAGAGCGTAGCGGCAGGGCGCGTGCTCCTGGAGCGCGGCGTGAAGGCGGATTTCCTTGCCGGTCACAGCCTCGGCGAGTACAGCGCGCTCGCCCTTGCCGGTGCCCTCTCGTTCGAGGATGGCCTGCGGCTCGTTTCCGTGCGAGGCGCCGCCATGGCCGAGGCGGGGCGGGACAGGAAACGCGTCGGCGTTTCCGGCACGATGGCCGCTATCATCGGGCTCGACGAGAAGACAGTCGTAGACGCGCTCAGCGGCATCGAGGGCGCGGTCCCGGCCAACTTCAACGCACCCGACCAGATCGTCATTTCCGGCACTATCGCCGGCGTCGCTGCCGCGAGCGAAAAGCTCGCGGCCCTCGGTGCAAAACGCGTCGTGCCGCTGAAGGTGAGCGGCGCGTTCCATTCGCCACTCGTAGCATCGGCGGCGGCGAAGCTGCGAGAGGTGCTTGACTTGACGGAGATCCGAAGCCCGCGCGCTCCCGTCGTCGCCAACGTCACGGGGAAACCGACGAGCGACCCCGACGAGATCCGCGAGCTGCTTGTTCGGCAAATCGCCTCGCCGGTCAGGTGGACCGATTCGGTGCGCGCGCTGGCGCGGGCCGGTGTGACGAGGTGCTATGAGGTGGGACCGGGCAGGGTCCTCCAGGGCCTTGTCCGACGGGTTGAACGCTCGCTTGAGGTGCTCGGCGCGGGAACTGCCGACGAGGTGCGTGCAGCGGGAGTTTAGCGGACCTTCGGCGTCTCTGTTGCGGCTTCTCCGATGGCAGGCGGGACACCCACTTGCTCCGCATCGTTACCCGACGAGACGGTTTCGCGCCTGCCCATCGCCTCAGTTCCATTCTGACGCCGTACAAGATCTCGTCGTGCCGACCCCGGTGGAAGTGGGGAAACGTTCGCAAACCGCCCGTGCGAAGGGCACGCTTCTCGTGAGCGATCCAACTGACAAGAACCTCGGAGCCAAGCATGCGGAGGAGGCGACGTGTTTAGACTGGACGGGCGTGTAGCCATCATCACTGGCGGCGGGCGCGGCATTGGCGAGGTCTTCTGTCAGAAGTTCGCCGAGGTGGGGGCGTCGGTCGTCGTGGCGGATTTCGTGGAGGAGAACGCGCGGAAGGTCGCACAGGAACTGGAGCAGGCGGGGCACAAAGCCATCGCCGTTGCGCTGGACGTGCGCAAGCGCGATCAGAACGAGGCGATGGTTCACAAGGCGCTCGACGCGTTCGGCCGCCTCGACATTCTCCTGAACAACGCCGGGATCACGCGCGATGCGTTGCTCATGCGCATGACCGAGGAGCAATGGGAAGCGGTGATCCAGACGAACCTCACGGGGGTCTTCCTCGCCACTCAGGCGGCGATCAAGCCGATGGTCAAGGCTCGGTTCGGACGGGTGATCTCGATTTCGTCGGTCGTCGGTCTGACGGGTAACGCCGGGCAGGCAAACTACGCGAGCGCAAAGGCCGGGGTCATCGCCTTGACAAAGACGCTTGCCAAGGAACTGGCGTCACGGAACATCACGGCGAATGCCATTGCGCCGGGGTTCATCGAGACGCCGATGACGGAGGCGCTCCCGGAGAGCGTCAAGGAAGCGTTCCTCAACAACATCCCGCTGAAACGGGCGGGGAAGCCCATCGACGTGGCATACGCGGCGGTCTTCCTCGCATCGGACGAGGCAAGTTATATTACCGGTCAGGTCCTCAATGTCGACGGAGGACTCGTGATGTGACGTCACCGCCCCGGGGATGAGACCCGCGCGGACGGTCTTTCTCCGGCTCGATGGTCTTCTCATGGAACTCACCTGCTGCCCGTGATGGGCCGAGGAGGTAGCGACATGGCTTTGGCAGACGAAGTGAAGCAACTCGTGGTCGAACAGCTTGGCGTTTCGCCCGATGAAGTCACTCCCGACGCGAAGTTCATCGAAGACCTCGGTGCTGACTCGCTCGATACCGTCGAACTGGTGATGGCGTTTGAGGACCGCTTTGGCGTTGAGATTCCGGACGAAGACGCCGAGAAGATCACGACGGTCGGCGAAGCCATAAAGTATCTTGAGCAGAAGAAGGGCGAGTAGAACCCTGAGCCTGACGGGTCCGACGTGCGGCGGCGCGGCCTGTTGCGCCCCACATGGTCGGAGGATGTCCCGCCTTGACTGTCCGGGTCTTCCCGGTGCGGCGCCACGCGCGGCGGGGTGAGACGTCTTTCGACCCCGGCCATCCGCCAGATTCCTCGACACCCGGCGTGCGCGTGCAGAGGCCCGTTCTCCGCGGAGGAAGAGCAGGGGGGTCCTTCGCTCCGCTTGGGAGGCAGCCATGCTGTTCCGCTCAGACCGTCCAGCGCACCGGGACACCGCTGCACGGTCCTCACCCGCTGAAATGGGGGACCATACGTGAGTATCGCCAACCGACGGGTCGTGGTGACAGGCATGGGCGCCGTGACGCCGCTAGGCAAGACCCTCCCGGAGTTCTGGCGGGCGCTCCTCGCAGGGAAGTCAGGTGTCGGGCCGATCACGAGGTTCCCCACCGAGGGGTATTCGACCACCATCGCCGGGGAGGTGAAAAACTTCGACCCCACGACCCGGATGACCGCGAAGGAGGCGCGGCGCATGGACCTCTACACGCAGTATGCGGTGGTCGGGTCGTATGAGGCCATCGAAGACGCCGCCCTAGCGATAACGCCGGAGAACGCGCCTCGCGTCGGCGTCCTGATCGGTTCCGGGATCGGGGGAATCGGCACGCTCGAGGCGCAACACAAGGTGCTCCTCGAAGGGGGACCCCGAAAGGTGAGCCCGTTCCTGATCCCGATGCTCATCGCCGACATGGGTTCGGGCATGGTGAGCATCATATTCGGCGCGAAGGGACCGAACTACGCGACCGTCTCGGCGTGTGCTTCATCGGCTCACGCGATCGGCGATTCCGTGATGCTCATCCGGAAAGGTGATGCGGACGTCATGATCACCGGCGGGGCCGAGGCGTCGATCTCGCCACTGGGCATCGCCGGGTTCTGCGCGGCGCGCGCCATGTCCACCCGCAACGACGAACCCGAGAAGGCAAGCCGTCCGTTCGACGCGAACCGTGACGGTTTTGTCTGCGCGGAAGGCGCCGGGATCCTCATCCTCGAAGAGCTTGAGCACGCGAGAAGCCGCGGCGCGCGGATCCACGGGGAGGTCCTCGGGTTCGGTTACTCAGCCGACGCGTTTCACATCACCGCGCCCCCGGAGGGCGGCGAAGGGATGGCTCGCTCGATGCTCGGTGCGCTCAAAGACGCCGGCGTCAAGCCTGAAGAGGTGGGTTACGTCAACGCACACGGCACGGCGACGGAGGTC
>Ga0315282_10013658_pt1 | contig 12196 bp, 10 predicted proteins | sample YL17G07_20_MG_FD_203693 | JGI IMG/M metagenome (GOLD analysis project Ga0315282, IMG submission 203693) | Sediment microbial communities from Yellowstone Lake, YNP, Wyoming, USA - YL17G07_20 | ecosystem: Environmental > Aquatic > Freshwater > Lake > Sediment | place: USA: Wyoming | collected... | reverse complement strand
AGCGGCCATGGCTTTATGCACTCCCCTGTGACCGGCAGATTGATCGCCCAGTTGATCATGGGAGGGAAAGCGAAAGAGTTCGATATCTCATCCCTCTCTATCGAGAGGTTCAAAAGGGGAGAATTAATGAAAGAACCCATGGTCTCTTTTCAGAATTAAAGCTTTATAACCTCTTTAAAGCCTCTGAATTTATTTCCCCATAACTTGCCGTAAAAAAGTCTTGACAAAATACTTCGGCATAATATATTTTACTACCTAAATATTGTTTGCCTAATATTTTTACTAAAAAATATGCCTGATGCAATGTTACTATTTTGCCGCTAAAGGGAAGAACAATGGCTGAGGAGAGTGGAGATAAACCGGTAGATGAATTTGATGGACAGGTGCTGAAGGTAAGGAACCTGCTCATCGAGTTCTTAAATAAGGTAGCAGATTATCAGGATGCGAGAAAACAGTTTGACTTTGGCATGTCAAGGCTCAAAGCCCTCACCGCTTTCAAGGAAGATAAGGAATATACCATGACCGAACTGAGCCGCAATGCCTATGTGAGCATGCCCACGATGACGGATATGGTGGACAGCCTGGTTGAGGAAGGGATTGCGGAGAGGAGAAGGGATGAGCAGGACAGAAGGGTAGTGAAAGTAACGTTGACAGAGAAAGGCAAAAAGATGCGGAAGGTGTTTATGGAAAGGAGGCGAAAAGAGGTAGAAGACATCTTTGGAAGATTGAGTCTGAATGACCGTAAGGAACTACTGGATTCAATGGAGATGGCCTGCACTATCCTGAGAAAGATTCGATTGATAGACTGAAAGGATGCGAGGACTTTTTCAGAGTGCAAAGGAGTATACAGTAATAAATAGAGATATAAAAAAAGGGAGGTAGTGTTATGAAGGAAGCAAAGAAGGGGGGGAAAATCGGTATCTTAATGGTAGGGCATGGGGAACCCGAAACCTTTGACGAAGAGGCCTGGACTGAGGGACTGCACGAAATGTTTGAAGAGTTCCGGGAGACGGGCCTTGAAGTTCCCCCGGATGACGCCTTTCCCATGATGCTCACAGAGATCGAGGAGAAGTACAAGGTAATGGGTGGCAAATCCCGGCACGCTGAGGCATGCAGGAGACAGAAGGAACTCATGGCAAAATATTTCCCTGAGCATGATGTGCGGATTGGCTTCAATGAATTTATTGGCCCCTCCTTTACTGATGTTGCTCTTGAGATGGTGAAAGACGGAATTAAAAAGATCGTATTCGTCCCCATGCTCCAGACTGACTCTACTCATACCGGCGAGGTAAGGAACAAGATTGAAAAACTTGAGCTCGACAAAAAGGGAGTAACGTGGGTAATGTCCAAGCCACTCTTCTATAGACCAGAACCGACCGACGTGGTGGTTGAAATGGTTGTTAAAGCTGCTGGCAACACACCGCGGGAACAGATAGGTGTAGTCCTTGCCTCCCATGGAGAGCCTGACGAATGGACCAGGCTCTGCCTTGAAAACACGAGGTGTAAGGCCCAGGAGACCGCTTTCTGCGCCTGTGTGAAAAAGGCCTTAATTGAGAGAGGATTCATCTGGGACAACATCGTCCAGGGATTCAATGAATTTACCCATCCGGAATTGCCTGAGGCAGTAGAAAATCTGGCAGATAAAAATGTAAAGAAGGTAATCTCCATCGCCAGTTTCGGGTCAACTGACAGCATGCACGTCAATTATGACATTCCTACCAAGGTGAGATCAGCGCTCATTGACCCGGACATCGAAATTGTCTGTCTGGACAGATGGAATGACCATCCTCAGCTCATCAAGGCCTTCGCGGAACTTACAAAAGAAGCTTTGACCCGGTTATAAGCGCAACCAGTCTGTAAGAATGAGGGTAGAGAATGGCCAAGAAATATGATCTCATCATTGTAGGTGGCGGACCGTGCGGCCTGATGGCCGGAAGGGTTGCCGGAGAGAACGGGCTCAAAGTAGCTGTCCTGGACAGAAAGACCGAGATCTGGAGAAACAGGAGATTTGATGGAGGGGTGGTCGGCATCAACGAGTATACCTTCGGTCAGCTCGCCTTATTCAATCCCCGGGATAAGCGGCTCAGCTTCCCCGTAGGCGGCTTCTCAGTCCCCTATGATGGTCCTCATACGAACGTCTTTGGATTCTGTATCAACTCGCCGGGAGGCAAGAAACTGAGGTTCGGCAACTGGAAGGAACTCGCCAAAGACCCGGAGAAGAACCGGGTCGCCATAGCGCTCAATAAGGAAGTGCTGCTGCAGAGAATGCTTGAGGACTGCGAAAAAACAAGTGTGGATGTATATAACAATACCAATGTAACCGAAGTAAAGGCCGGTAACAACAAGGTAACAATCGTTGGGGCAGACCAGGAATTTGAAGCCCCCTTTGTCGTAGCAGCGGATGGCTCGAACTCCCGGGTAGCCAGACTCATGGGGTTCAATAAGGAGAGGACCTTTTTTGCCACCTCACGGCATATCGGTGTGGAGGTGACAGATGTGGACTATGATGAGTTGAATGGCTTCAACATCTTCCTCACCATGCAGGGGTATTACAGCGTCCTCCCCATGTATAAAAAAGGTGTCTACCACATCGGCCATCTGACCCATGACTGGAAGGTTGACCTTGATAAGAAAATTGAGTGGTTCATGAAGGAGTCCCCTGTCTATTCGAACTGGTTTAAAAAGGCACGGATAATCCCGGAAGGGAATGTGTCTTGTATTGTTAATGTATACATGGCGCTCGAAGATCCTTTCAAGGACAACGTGATCCTCGTCTCCGATGCCACCTGGATCCAGGAGGTGAGCATTCCCATTGCTATCTGCTTTGGCTGGAAGGTGGCAAATGCTGTCACCCTTGCCCTCCATGATGGAAAGCCCACCCGGGAGGGAATCCAGGGTTACCTGAACTGGTACAGGACCAACTGTTATGAAGAGTTCGGCAAGAGGAAGATGGTAGCCATTGACCTCCAGAAGTATCTGACTGCTGAAGACCTTGATTACATGGCTGAGCTTCCCAGCACGGTGGGGAAGGTCTTTCCCGGCACCATGGACTTCCATCTTCTCTTCAAGCTCCTGGGAGACACTTATCTGGAACTGTTTCCCAAGATCTCAGAGGACAGGCCGGATATCATGGAAAAGATGCTCCAGATGAGGAACGAAATGGATGAGGCTGGTGAGGAAAAGAGGAAACTGGGTTTTCCAACAAAAAAATAAGAAGGAGGGGTTATGAACGAGTTAGAGAATAAAATAGAAGAATTGTGGGATGCAGGTGATTTTGAAGGATTCAAGCAGTTAGAACCTGAGATCAAGTCAAAGGTGAGCGATTCAGACGTTGATGGCTGCGTGCTCCTGGCCAGGTTCTACTATCGTTTCTCTCTCCTCCACGACGAGAAGGCCAATACCTCCAGGCAGTACTGGTATGATCTGCCGAAGTACGCTGAGAATGAGGATCTCTGGAATAAAGGTGAGGAATTAATCAATACATCCCTTGACCTGATCAAAAAGGCTAACAAGTTAAGTGCCGACTCTCCCAAAGTCTTACCTTATTACTCGCTCATCATTTACCGGAAAATACGGCACTGCTCCATGCTATCTGCCCTTCCCCACATGAAGAGTCTCCTCGACATTAACAAGAAGACCCTGGAGATAGGGAAGGACAACCCTACTGCTGTCCTGGCCTTTGCCATCAAGGAACTCGGCAGGTCGCCCAAGATGGGGGGTAATCCGAGGAATGCGATCAATTACTTCAAGAAGGTGCTTGAACTAGATCCCAACCACGCCGAAGGCCATTTCTGGTTCGGGAGGTTCTACATGCATCCGGATATCAAGTCCCAGCCCAAGCTGGCATCGCCCTATTTCGAGAAGGCGGCATCACTTAATCCCAGGAACTGGCTCTATAAGGCAACTGCAGAAGAGTTTAAGAAAGCCTTCCCCCAATAATTCCCGCCACACTTACTCATTACCGTTTAGAACCACCTCTGCCTGAGGGGTGGTTCTGAACCTCCTCGCCGGTTTTCTCCGATTCCGTCTCAGAAGGGATACCTCATTCCCCGATGATCTTCACGAGAACCCGTTTGCGCCGCCTGCCGTCGAATTCGCCATAGAAGACCTGCTCCCAGGGGCCGAAGTCGAGTTTCCCGTCGGTGATCGCTACCACCACTTCCCGGCCCATGATCTGCCGTTTCAGGTGCGCATCGCCGTTATCCTCGCCGGTCCGGTTATGGCGGTAGCGGGCGGTTGGTTCGTGCGGGGCGAGCGTCTCGAGCCATTCCTCATAGTCCTGGTGAAGGCCGGATTCATCATCGTTGATGAAAACCGATGCGGTGATGTGCATGGCATTGACCAGCACGATGCCTTCTTTTACCCCGCTCGCTTTGACGCACTCCTCCACCTGAGAAGTGATATTGACGAACCCTCTGCGGGTGGGCAGGTGGAGCCAGAGTTCTTTCCGGTAGGATTTCATAAAAAGGGTTTGTCTACTTCCAAAATTCTCTCAAGCCAAGACTAGTCTCAATTGCTCTATCAACCACTAACATCTTATTTTTAGAAAGTGTTCCCACAAAATTTTTGAGCCTTTCTTTATCTATGGTATATATCTGACCAAGGTGAATAACAGACTTGTAAGAGAGGCCACTTTCTTCGGGTGTTATCAGTACGCCGACTGGCAGCTCAGCGACTTTAAGATTGCTTGTTATTGCAGCGACTATTGTAAGACCACTTACTCTATTACTAACATCATTCTGAACAATAACGGCCGGATGAGGCCCTTTCATTTCCCTCCCTTTTGAGGGACTGAAGTCGAGAAAATATATTTCACCCCTCTTTGGTTGTTTCATTTTCTCTTTTCCTTTCCACTGATTTTATATTTTGCTGTTGGTTCAGCGCAAATACTTAAGAAATCTTCTGCAAGTCGTCTGTCGTCATCTGCAATCTCTTTGTAAATCTTTTCAGCCCTTTTAATAACCTGCTGTTTCTTATAGTCATTAATCATTTTTGTAATTGCGTCCCTGATGACCTCACTTCTACTCTTTCTGAGTACTTTTGATATTCTGTCTATTTCGTTAACAAGCTCCATGGGAAAGCTTATCCCAAGTTTTATAACTGGCATTTTAAAACCCCCTTGTAATACTATTTATATGCTAAAAGAATACCATGAGGAATACCAAATTGCAACTATCGGATGCTAAATATTTCGGTTTATTCCCTGAAATATGTATCTAATATTGCTTCACCCCCCGATGAATCACGGCAATCCCGTTGGTGAGCTTGTGATAGGTTACGTGGGAAAAGCCAATTTCCTCGAGCAGAGAGGCCAAAGCCTCTGGTGAGGGGAACATCCTGATTGATTCGAAGAGGTAGGTGTAGGCTTCGAGGGAGCCGGTAAAGAGTCTCCCGGCCAGAGGTATCAGGATAAATGAATAAAGGTCATAGAGCAGCCGGAACCAGAGGGCAGGGGGCTTTGAGAATTCCAGACACATCAATTTTCCTCCGGGCTTCAATACCCTGTGCATTTCCCTGAACCCTTTTTCGAGGTGTGTCAGGTTCCTCACCCCGAAGCCTACCATCACCGCATCAAAGGATTGGTCTGCACAGGAGAGATTTTCCGCATCGCCCTGCACCCAGGATATGGTTTCTCCAAAGGGGGCTCTGACTGCCTTTGGTCTGCCTGCCTCGAGCATTGCCCAGTTCATATCGCAGACGATCACCCGGCCTGAAGATTTGGTATATCTGGTTGCAATGAGTGAAAGGTCAGCAGTCCCGCCGCACACATCAATGACCCGGTCTCCTGCTTTTAATTCCAGCATCCTGACAGCAGTCCGCTTCCAGAGGTGGTGGAAGCCGAAGCTCAGGATGGTATTCATCAGATCGTATTTTCTGGCAATGGCAGAGAAATGGCGCTGAACCAGTCTGGTTTTTTCGTCTGCGGGAACCTGCCGGTATCCTGCGTAAACCATTTCACCCTGCCTTCGCCGTGTCTGATGATGATCTGTTTGTACTGTTTCTCTCTTCTTCTCTTCAGTGTTCATGTATTGGTTATTCGCCGGTAAAAGACAGGGCACGGGCAAACTGGCTGGAGAAATCGGGTCTGGTCATGAGTTCGAGGTAGGTGATGGTGCGAGCAATCTCCTCTGCCTTTGCCCTCAGTGACGTGGAGAGGAGGGCAAGCCTGGCGCCGGTTCCGGCTGCATTTCCAGCTTCTCTGAACCGCTCAAGGGGCAGGGGAGGGAACATGCCGATGGCAATGGCGCTCGCCGGATTGACGGCGGTACCGAATCCGCCGGCAATAATGATTTCCTCTATCTCCTGCCAGGAGATGTTCATTTCACTGAGCAGTGCCTCAATGCCCGTGCGGACAGCGGCTTTTGCGAGCTGCACTTCGCTGATGTCTTTCTGGGTGAGCGTGATTTCTTTGCCGGTCCCGCTTTTATCGGCGGATACTAAGACAAACTCCCGTGCACTGCCATTTTTAAACACCCCCGGGCCATTGCCCAGCCTGCCGAGTTTGTTGACTGCCCCGGTGCGGCAGAGTTCGGCAACGGCATCGAGCACCCCTGATCCGCACAGACCGATGGGAGGGGCATCGTGGATGGTCTGGAACGTAACCTGGGAACCTTTTATTTCCACCTTCTCGATTGCCCCTCTCACAGCGCGCATCCCGCAGGAGATATGCCCTCCCTCGAAAGCAGGGCCGGAGGCGCAGGAGGTACTTATCAACTTCCCCTGGTGGGCAAGGACAACCTCAGTATTTGTGCCGATATCCAGGCCGAGCACGGTCTTGTCCGTCTCATAAATTCCGGTGGCCAGGATCATCGCCGTATGGTCAGCGCCGATAAAGCCAGCCACATTGGGGAGGAAGTGCACATATGCACCAGGTGCAGTATTCAGCCCAATATCCCGAGCTTTAACATCAAGTGAACCTTGCACGGCAGGGAGATAAGGTGCAACTCCCAACTGTTTCACCGGCAGTCCCAGGAATAGGTGATGCATAGCCGTATTGCCGACGAGGGTTATTTCTACGATCCGTTCAGGCTCAGGGCAGAGTTTCGCAATCAGTTGATTCAGCCCCTCGATGACGGCCTGCTCTAATTTTATCCCGCCGCGTGCCATGGCATAGGAGATGCGGGTTATCACATCCTCTCCATAGGCAGTCTGGGGATTTTCGATTCCCTCGGCAGCGAGGGTGTTGCCATTCTCAAGGTCAATCAGGTAGGCAGCTATTTTCGTGGTCCCGAGGTCAACAGCCACGCCGAAAGGTGTTTTATCCGTTGAACGGACATCGATGACCTCCCCGTTACGGACGCTCACTCTCACCGTCCAGTTGTTTTCCCGCAGCAGGGAAGGGAGTTTACGCAGTGCCATGAGGTCTGCTGTCCTCAAGGGCTGCCTGAGCATGTTTTGCACCTCGTGAGCGAGCCGCTCCCAGTCTGAACGTGAGTCACCGATCGTGGCAGGTTTCAGTGCTACCAGGCAGTCTTTTACCGCCGGTTCGAAGACAACTTCCACTTCTGTACCCGCCACCTGCAGCTTCTGGGGAATAGTGATAGACTCAGGAGGAACATGAACGGTAATGTGGCTCAGTACACGGATCTGGCAGGCTAAGCGGCAGCCATCAGCAACTTCCTCCATACTCAGCCGTTCCCGTTCTGCTCCCGTAAGGGGTGGGAACTCACCAGCCATAACCTTTACCCGGCATTTCCCGCACAGGCCTTTGCCCCCGCACACCGATCTGAGGCGCACACCAGCGTCACGGGCCACCTCACTTAAGGGCGTTCCCTGTGTGCACTCAATCTTCTGACCAAGAGGTTTAAAGGTAACATAGCAGGAAATCATGATGACTTTGTGAGAAGAAAAATGCGGAATGCGGAATGCGGAATGCGGAATAAGGAGTTAAAAAAATCCGCAGATGATTTTGCTCTGCATGCAGATCGATAATTCGCTCCAACTGACGTGCCCGACCGCAGCAATTGCCTGCCGATAACCTCGGCTATACGCCCCTTTGGGAGTGCCTCAACAAGATTAATTATCCGCAATGCGAAACTTTTCGTCCTTTCTCTTAAACTATTATTTATTTTCATTCTACAATCCGCATTCCGCACTCCGCATTCCGAATTACTTGTTTAAGACTTCCCTCACCTTCTTCAGCAGGTCAGTGGGCGAGACGGGCTTCATGATAAAATCCAGACTTTGATCAAGTATTCCTCTCTTATGGATGATGTTTGCCGTATAGCCGCTGATGAAGAGCGCTTTCATACCCGGGCGCAGATTTCTAATCTCTTCATAGGTTTCTTTGCCATTCTTCTTCGGCATGATGACGTCCAGGAGGAGGAGTTTCACGGTGTCCCTGTTGCCCTGGAAGACCCTGATTGCGTCCTCTCCATCCTCTGCCTCGAGGACGGTATATCCGAAGTTCTCAAGGATACTCCTCGTGGTCTTCCGGACATCTGCATCATCTTCTGCTACGAGTATTGTCTCTGTCCCTCCGATCGTGGCGGGGGCAGATTCCATGGTATCCTGTACCTCGGCTGCTTCCCGGTGCGCCGGCAGGTATATCCTAAAGGTTGTGCCTTTCCCCGGCTCGCTGTAGCAGTTGATATACCCGTTATGCTGTTTGACGATGCCGTACACCATGGAAAGTCCAAGGCCGGTTCCCTTTCCGACCTCTTTGGTGGTAAAGAAAGGCTCAAATATCTTTTCCCGCGTCTTCTCATCCATGCCGGTGCCGGAATCTGAAACAGAGATGAGCATGTACTCTCCGGGCTTCCCGTAACCGTGGGTTTTCACATAGTCATTATCTATGACTGCACGCTGAGTCTCGATCATGAAATGCCCTCCCTGAGGCATGGCGTCCCGCGAATTGGTGGCGAAGTTCATCAGGGCCTGCTCTATCTGTCCTGAGTCTGCTATAACGGTTGTGTCTTCATCGGTAAGGGTGACCTTCAGGTCTATGTCTTCACCGATGAGCCGCACCAGGAGTTTTTCCGTCTTGGTGATGATGTCGTTTACCTTCACCGGCCTGGGGTTGATGATCTGCTTTCTCCCGAATGCCAGGAGGCTCTGGGTCAGGTTCGTGGCCCTCTGCGATGAGGTGAGGATCTGTTCGAGATACGGCCTCAGCGGGTCGTCTTCCTTCATCTTCATCTGGAGGAGGCTTGCATACCCGATGATCGCTGTGAGGATGTTGTTGAAGTCGTGGGCGATGCCGCTGGCGAGAAGGCCGACCGCCTCCATCTTATGTGACTCGCGGAGCTGCGCCTCAAGCTTTGCCTTTTCTTCCTCGGCCTGCTTGCGCTCGGTGATGTCGCGGAGGATGGCAACTAAAAATGTTTCGCCTCTCTGCTTCAATAAGGCAGTGGAAGTCTCCACATAGAATTCACTGCCGTCCTTTCTTTCTCCGATACCTTCAACTATTTTCCCCGAAATAGCCGATTCGTCTAATGATAGAAATTTTTCCATCCATTTATTGTGGATTTCTTGCAATCGTTTTGGCACTAAAACACTGTGCGGCTTTCCCACTATTTCATCCGCCGTGTACCCATAGAGCTCTTCAGCTTTCCGGTTCCAGAAGCGGATGTATCCTTCGCTGTCGACAAAGAAGATGGCATCATTCGCGTTCTCCATTATGGAACGGAAACGCTCCTCGCTCTCCCGCAGTGCATCTTCCGCCTGCTTGCGCTCGGTGATGTCTCGGATGACTGCCGTGAAAAAGGTGCCTTTTTCTGTCTCCCACACTGAAACGGAAAACTCCACAGGTAATACACTGCCGTTTTTTCTTACGCCAACTGACTCAATCGATTTTCCGGCAAGATCTGATTTCCCGGTTGTCGCAACCTGATGGAGTGTGCTCTGGTGAGATTTCCGTAATTCTTCTGGAACGATAAACGAGAATAGTTTGCCAACTGCTTCCTCAGCCGTGTAGCCGTAAATATGTTCCGCTGCCTTATTCCAGAAAATGATCTTCCCGCCGCTGTCAGCGGAAATGATGGCATCGTTTGTCGTCTCCACGATAAAGCGAAAACGTTCTTCTGATTCTCTGAGAGTTTCCTCTACCTCCAGACGGTCGGTGATGTCATTGAGAAACGCTGCGATTCTTTCCACTTTCCCCTGGGCATTGAAGATAGGGTAGAACGTGTTGTCAAGGTACCTGTTCGAAGGTTTGTCTATGAAGCGAACTGGCTCACCAGAACGAACAACTTGTTCAACGTCTGCCTTTCTGCGTTGAACGATATGGTGTGGAAAAAGATCATAAATGCATGTGCCGATAAGCTCGTTGATCTCCCTGCCAAGTCTCTGAGCACATGCTTCATTCAGCGCAAGGATAGTCCCTTCAATATCCATCAGGAAGGCAATGTTAGAAGTTGCATTTAATAGGGCACGGGCTGTCTCCTCGCCTTTACGCAGATATTCCTCTGCCTGCTTGCGTTCGGTGATTTCGCGAATAAATACGAATAACCTTCCTCCGTCCGTCTCCAGACAATTGACACTAATCTCAACGTCAATAATCCTGCCGTCCTTACATTTGTGGCGGGTTTCAAAACGGTCTCTGCCAATCTTCTTTATTTTTAGGATGCGTCGAGCAATCTCCTCTTGTGTCTCTAATGCTTCAAGATCTCGTATGTTCATAGTCAGGAGTTCATCCTTGCTGTATCCCGTAAGGTTGCAATAGGCATCGTTTACTTCCAAGAAGTTTCCCTGAATGTCGGTAAGCCAAAAACCATCCATGGCAGTGCGGATGATAGTCTTACTCTCGTCTTCTTTTTGCTTGCGCTCGGTAATGTCACGGATAATGGCACCAATAAAACTCTTGCCACCCATTCTCCAGCCAAATCTGGACATTTCTGTGGGGAATTCAGAACCATCTTTCTTGAGGCATATCGATTCCACTGACCTTCCGATGAAGGGCGAGGTTGCAGTCTCAAGGAACTCCTCCATACCTTTTCTGTCAGTGTCCCTGAAGCGCTCGGGCAGTAAAATTTGAATTGGCTTACCCAGTATTTCCTCTTCCTCGTAACCAAAGATTTCTCTCGCAGCTTTATTCCGCAGATTTATTTTCCCCTGACTGTCAACTGCAACAATCGCATCACTGGTAGATTCGGTTATAGATCTAAACCGTTCTTCACTCTCCCGCAGTGCCTCTTCAGCCCGCTTGCGCCCGATTTTTGATTTTTCTAATTTGGTTAAGCGCTTGCGCAGCTTCGCCAGTTCCTTGACGAGCTGGTCTTTTGTTTTCGTTTTATCCTTATCCTGCGGTGCCTGTTTCTTCAATTCTCACCCCCATGTTAGGGATTAGGGGTCAGGGTTTAGGGGATGGTAGGGGCGAGCCGCCGGTTCGCTCTTACATCCAACCCCAAATCCCCAAGTCCCGAATCCCTGTCTTTCACGGATACTGCAATTTCACCAGTATCCCCACCTCTCTCCTCAAAAAAAATGCCTATCCAGTCTGGTGGCCGGATAGGCATTCTCATGGTTAACTACCCTTGTTGGTCATACGGGGATTCGGAGCTTCCTAATCAGGGCAATCTTCTCTTCTTTGGTGAGCTTCTTTGCTGAATTGCGCTTGTAGACGAGTGTTGGCTGCGTGCATACATCGTAATAGTCATCATAGGAGAAAGACGGGATCGTCCTCTTGCCCCGGCCATAAGGGTCATCACCCGGTGAATTGTTGAACTGTTCGCTGATGATGAACACATTCGTTGCAATATCACAGGCCCCGCCGTGATACCCGCAGTGCTCCTGATTAATATAGTTGGATACCTGTTTTTCATAATCGGCGTTGAGCGGGTTGTAGTAAGAGATCATCCAGGAGAAGCCCCTGAATTCAAAGGTGGGTATCTCATCAGCCAGCCCCTGAAAATAGGATTGCGTGCCATCAGTAGGCCAGAGTGACATATAGGTGAGGGTTGACATGGGGTTGTCCATCACATTGGAAAAGGTATGGGTCTCCTTAAAGCCATAGCACCCAGCTCCATCACCTTGATCACTGGTATTGATCGGCCGGCCCGAGTAAAGCTCGAGGGTGGCAAACTTTGTTCTATCCCAGAGGTCTGCCTCGTGATAGAGTTCCTGTCTCTTCTTGAAGACATCTATTGGCAGGTCAGCATTGGGATCATTGTAGATGGCTTCAATCGTTTCAATGATATATTGCATATACTCTACCTTGGGAAGGAGGGTGAAACCCTTGGGTGTACAGTTGAGGTGA
>Ga0315282_10013657_pt1 | contig 12196 bp, 19 predicted proteins | sample YL17G07_20_MG_FD_203693 | JGI IMG/M metagenome (GOLD analysis project Ga0315282, IMG submission 203693) | Sediment microbial communities from Yellowstone Lake, YNP, Wyoming, USA - YL17G07_20 | ecosystem: Environmental > Aquatic > Freshwater > Lake > Sediment | place: USA: Wyoming | collected... | reverse complement strand
GCCTATGCTGTATGTAACTCATACATGTCTTTAGTCCCTTTTCTTCATAGTACTCATCTAAAAGAGGTTTAATCTTCTCTTTCCCTATTCTTGGATGTTTCTCCCTGAGATCTTTAATAAAATCAATAATCTCTGGAGGAGTTGTCATCCTTCTTCTTCGTTTAGGTGCTTTTGATTTAGGTATAAGACTCTCTAGTTTTCCCCCCGAAGACTTTAAGCTCTTCTACCATCTAAAGATGGTAGACCTTGATACCCCATACGCATCAATTGTTGCAGAAAGCCCATGTTTATTATAGAAGTTAATAACCTCTAATCTAAACTGAGCAGTTTCACTTTTAGAAAACTCTAGCTTCTTAATCCAACTTTTCATAGTACCCTTATTATACAATGGTGTACCATAGAAAAGATGGATCTCCGTCTGCGGAGTTCCTACTCTTCCTCTCATTGTAATTCATACTCCTTCTCTATAGAAGTAGTCTCACATGTTTAGTAACTTTTGCAGATTAAGAATTAACCCTGCTTCCTAACAATTCAAACCTGCAACATACCCAGTAGAAAATGCTATCTGAAGATTAAACCCTCCAGTATATCCATCTACATCTATAACCTCACCTGCAAAGAATAATCCCTTTATAATCTTAGATTCTATAGTGGAAGGATTAATCTCTTCAACCCTTATCCCACCAGAAGTAACAATAGCCTCTCTAATAGGTCTAAAACGCTTAATGGTTAAAGAGAGATTTTTGATGAGTTTTACTAGGGCTATTCTTTCCTCTTTTGTAATTTGATTGACAACTTTTTTGAGAGAAATACCAGTCAGTTCAATAATTACTGGGATTAACTTCTTAGGGAGTAAGTCATCCAAAGAGTTAGAAAAGATTCTCCTTGAGTATTTTGAAAAATCTCTCTGAACTCTTCTATCCAATTCTTCTTCGGAAAGGGCAGGCTTTAGGTCTATAAGAAAGTTATACTTGTCTCTATCGATATCTCTTATATGAGAACTAGCAGATAAGACTATAGGGCCAGAGATTCCAAAGTGGGTAAATAACATCTCTCCAAAATCACTATATATCTTCTTATCCCCTTTAAAGACTGAGATAGCAACATTTCTAAGGGATAAACCTTGAAGTCTTTTGACCCATTCATCCTCTATCTCAAGAGGCACCAATGAAGGTTTTAGAGGGGTTATAGTATGCCCAAGCTCTTTAGCAAGCCTATATCCGTCCCCAGTAGAACCAGTCTCAGGATAGGACATCCCTCCAGTTGCAATAACTACACTTTCACATAAAGAGACCCTTCCATCTTTAAGCAAGACCCCAACTACTCTATTATCTTCGGTAATTATCTTTCTAGCTTCTCCTTTTACTATCTCTACATTATTCTTCTCTAAGTATCTCTTTAGTGCATCTACAACATCAGAAGCCTTATCAGATACTGGGAAAACCCTGCCACCTCTTTCAACCTTAGTTTTGACACCTAATTCATCAAAGAACTTTATAAGGTCTCTATTTGAGAAATTACTAAACGCACTATATAGAAATTTACCATTGACAGGGATACTCTCAATAAGGCCTCGAATATCTGTATCATTTGTTATATTACCTCTTCCCTTCCCTGTTAGAAGAAGCTTCTTACCAAGAATTTTATTCTTCTCAATTAAAAAGACTTCAAGTCCTCTAGCTCCAGCTGTCCCTGCTGCTATCATTCCGGCAGGACCACCACCGATGACAATTACTCTTTTTTTCTTAGACTCTTCCATATAGATATTATATAATAAGTAATGGATTTATGAAGGATAGGTGAACTCTTTTATAAAGATAAAACTAATGGTAGAATACTTTTCATGGACAGGTATATATATCATTCTAATTCTAGCTTAGATACAGAAAGTTTTGGGGAAAGTTTAAGCAAAAACTTTAAAGGGGGAGAAGTAATTCTTCTAGAAGGAGAACTCGGGGCAGGTAAGACTGTACTTGTAAAGGGTATAGCAAAAGGACTAGGGATAAGAGGAGATATAAACAGTCCTACATTTGTAATTATAAAATCTTATGATATGGGAAGATTAAGGTTCAACCATATAGATTTATATAGGATAACGAACTTAGAAGGCATTGGAATTGAAGAATATCTAGATGACTATGAGGCAATTACAGTAGTAGAATGGGGAGAAAAGATAAAAGATTCTATAGAAGAATATCTCTTTATTAAATTTGAAATCTTAGACGATAACTCAAGAAAGATTATTTTTACTCCAATGGGAGATAGATACAAAAAACTCGTAGGTGGAATTAGAAATGTCTATACTAGCGATTGATACTAGCACGGGTTATCTTTCTATAGCTATCATAGAAGACAATAACATTCTCTATGAGGAAAATATATACTCTCTAAGATATCATTCCATCCTCTTACCTAAAGAGATAGAAAAGGCATTAGAGATAACAAAGAGAAGAATTGAAAAGATATATATTGCTATAGGACCAGGTTCTTTCACTGGTCTAAGAGTTGGTCTGTCAGTAGTAAAAGGAATAGCCCTTGGAGGAGACCTATCAGTAGTTGGAGTCCCTACCTTCAATGCCCTTGCATATAATCTTCTTCCAGAAGGAAACTTGTTTATTATTATGAGGTATAGATTGAAGATGGCTTATTATGGAATATATAAAGCATTTAATAGAAAATGGAACTGTGGAAAATTAGGGGTTACAGAGCTTTCTAAGCTTCCAGAGCTAGTAAAAGGTGAAAAGATTGCAATAGTAAAAGAAAATTATAAAGAACTATTAGAGATATTTCCAGAAGCAATAGCTATTGTCCCTAGGGCATCTTTACTTATAAAAGGGGGAGAAGGGATAGAGCCAGGTGACATAGATACTTTGATACCAATATACATAGAACCAGCCGAAGCGGAGAAGCTAAAGAGATGATTGAGATAAAAAAGATGTTACCTAAGCATTTGAAAGAAGTCCTAAGAATAGAGAACCTTTCATTCCCTATGCCGTGGAGTGAACAGTCATTCTATTATGAAGCTGTAAATAACCCATACGGCTACTATGTAGTAGCAATAGACCAAGATAAAGTAGTAGGGTATGGTGGAATGTGGATGTTAATAGATGAATGTCATATTACAACCATAGCTGTGGACCCTAAAAGAAGAAGAGAAGGAATAGGGCGGAAGATACTTGAACATCTCATAGAAAAGGCAAAAGAAAACGATGTGGATTGGATTTCATTGGAAGTAAGAGCTACAAATATAGTAGCTCAGCATTTATATAATGCGTTAGGTTTTGAAATGGTTGGCATTAGAAAAGGTTATTATCTCCCGAACAATGAGGATGCCATTATTATGAGATTAATACTAAAAGGAGAAAGAGGAAATGTGTATTCTGGGTATAGACACATCTTGTGATGATACCTCAGTAGCAATAGTAAAAAATGGATTTCAGGTTTTATCTAATCTTGTAAGCTCCCAGTATGATATCCATCAAAAGTTTGGAGGGGTAGTGCCTGAACTTGCATCAAGAAGACATATAGAGAATATAATTCCGATGATAAGGCTGGCTTTAAAAGAATCAGGCATAGAGAAAGAGGAGATAGATGTAATAGGAGTAACGTATGGACCTGGACTTATTGGCTCTCTTCTAGTAGGACTTATGGCGGCAAAAGGACTAGCATTCTCCTTAAAAAAACCTCTTATTGGGATAAATCATATGGAGGGACATATATTTGGTGCAATCTTTGAACATAGAAACCTCTATCCTCCATTTATAGCATTGGTCGTCTCTGGAGGTCATACTGATTTAGTGCTAGTAGAAAAATACTTCTCTTACAAAATTATAGGTTCAACAAGAGATGATGCCGCTGGAGAGGCATTTGATAAGGTAGCAAGGCTTCTTGATATAGGTTATCCTGGTGGACCTGCAGTAGAAAGGGTAGCAAAATTGGGTCATATTGATTACAATCTACCAAGGGCTATTCCAGAAGGGTATGATTTCAGTTTTAGTGGACTTAAAACAGCAGTCTCTAAATTATTAAAAGAAGATATAGATATTCCATCTATGGCATACAGTTTTCAAGAAGCGGTTGTAGATGTCTTAGTGGAAAAGACGATAAAGGCTTGCAATATGTTTAAGATAAAAAAGTTAGCAGTATCTGGTGGGGTGGCAGCGAATAAGAGGTTGAGAGAAAAATTTACAGAGGAGACTCAAAAGAATAATATCAAAGCCTATTTCCCTTCTATTTCTATGTGTACAGATAATGCAACTATGATCTGTTGTGCAACATATTTTAGATACTTAGCTGGATATAAAACGGACTTGGCTTTAAATGCAGAAAGCTACTGCAGTTATCCAAATGGATAGTTTATGGAACAAGTTGATAGAAAAAGTTAGGTCTTATAATCTAGGGGAGCTTGAAGAAGAGGCTCTTTTAAACATAGAACAAGCTAGAGAGTATAGCTTTTGTTTAGATAATAGTTCAACCCTGACCAGTCCTTTATATCTATTCTACTATATGGTTAGCTTAGTAAGGGTTATCTTTGTATGTAAAAAGAGGTTACAATTTAAAGAGGTCTTACACGGGCTTACCACTAGGGGAGAAAGGCTTCAAGTTAGAGTCAAAGCTCACGGAACATTTCCTACACTCCATAGCATTATTTCTGGAGAAAAAATAAAACCAGGGACAAAATTCGGGATAGAAGAGCTATTAAGTATAATACCGTGGGTCTTGGAGACTGAAAATTCATCCTTTCCGCCTATCTCAGCTAGCTATCTATTGGGCTTTCTACTAAGTATGTTATCGAGATATGAACCGATGATATGGAATACAGTTCGACTAGATTACAATATCACCTTATTTCTAAAAGAGACTCCAACATATTTTCTAGAAGAGCTTGTAAAAGTCTTATAGGGTAGGGAGCAAAAATTACATCCCTACCCTAAGGATTAATTAATGAAGTGGGACTTCGGCAACAAAGTCTACATTTTGCGTCATCCAAAGTCAAAAATAATATTGTAGAGGCAACCCTTGGGGTTGCCCAAAATAATAATAGGGCAGGGCCAAGCCCTGCCCTTACAGGGTATGAGGAAATTGTTAGATATCGGATTAGGATGATTAAAATGATTACAGACCAGTTACAACACCACAAAGTAGATTTTTTAACCTTAGTAGGTTATAATATTTAAGACGAATGGAGAAAGAAGATTTTTAACCTTACCTAATTTAAAAGATTGATAGAGAGGTAAAATATGCGAGAGATAGCAATTGATATAATCAAGGAGGAGTTGGAAAAGAGAGGTATTGAGGTTAAAAAGGTAATCCTTTTTGGCTCAAGGGCAAGAGGTAATGCAAAACCAGATAGTGATTGGGATTTTCTTATTGTGGTAGACAAAGATATGACACCTCGTGAAAAAAGGGAGATAGCAAGTAATATAAGATTAAGACTTGTTTATTCAGAAATCTTAGCAGATATTCTTATTATTTCTGAAGGACAATTCAACGAGAGGTTAAATGATATAGGTTATATTACATATTATGCAGTAAAAGAAGGCATAGAGTTATGAATGAACGAAGTGTTAGGGAATGGATCGTTAAAGCAGAAAGTGATTTAAAAACAGGTAGGGACGAGTTTGCCACTGAAAATCCTGCTACTGACACTATCTGCTTTCATATGCAGCAATGCGTAGAGAAATATCTTAAGGCATATCTTATATTTAATGGAAAAGAGATAAAAAGAACGCACATTATTGAAGAAATTATAAAAGAATGCACAGAAATAGACCCTGAATTTCAAAATTTATTTGAAATAAAAACGCATACTTTAACAGACTTTGCTATGGAGCTGAGATATCCTGGGAATAATTTATTCCCCTCATTAGAAGAAACAAAAGAGGCAATTGAGATTGCAGAAAAAGTTAAGGTTTTTGTTTTAAGAAAACTAAAAGAAAAAGACTTTAAACTATGACTATACTTTTAATTAATACTTGTAAAAAAGAGTCCGATAGTATAAAATAGAAGTAGAAAAAATAGAAGGGAGGAATGTATATGTGGAAGAAGATTGCTTTACTTGTAGTTGTAGCGGTATTTATAATAGGTGCATCTGGAGGGTGTCTTAGTGGAGAGAAGCCTAATTTATCAGGAGACTGGGAAGGACAATTGCAGAGTACTTTGTTTTCTAATTTCACTGACACATCTATCTCTATTATTGATCTACAACAAGACCAAAGTGGTAATCTTACCGGAGGGGATGTATGTGTCAAATATTCACCCAATTCAAACCCTATAACTTTCCCAGTTACCCCAGTAAGCTCTGGAAGTAAGACAGATGAATGGCAGGCGACTATAATAGCTGAAGGAACAGCAGATCAAGATATAATGTTAGGCTCTACTACTATATCAAATGGCACTACTTACAGGTTTGAATTTCTCTTACCTCATGCATATGGATGTCGTGGAGGGAGTTTAAACGAATTATCCGGTGGTTATACACTTAGGCTCCAGGATCAAACATTAGATACTGGTACTGTAACTATAACTCGTCAAGCTCCTTAACAAGGAATGATAACTCTCTATAGCCATAGGGCATTATCCTATGGCTATTTTTATAAGAAATGAGAGAAAAGTTATTTATAGGCGAGAAGATTAAAGTTGAGTATGACTCTCAAAGCTCAACTATAAAGAGCTTTATCTGGAATAATACAGAGTATAAAATCACAGAAATTTTGTCAACTTGGCAAGATTGGAAGTTCTCAGACGCACTTTCTGGAAAACATACTTGGATTCAAAGACACCATAGAAACTACTTTAAAGTAAAGACAGATACAGAAGAAGTATTCGAAATATATCTTGATAGAAAAGGAAACAGAAGAGACTGGATACTACTAGCAAAAATCAAGTAAAAGAATTTCTCTTATTCCATCCTCAAGAGAGTTAGAGTCTTTCTGGCTCTCTTATTTTTTCTTTCTTATCTCTTTAAAAATTTCCTGAAGGAGAATCTTATCCTGAGGAGAAAGTTCTGCTTTACCAATCAAATCTGGTCTTCTCTCTAATGTCTTTCTTAGAGCTTCTTTTCTTCTAAAAAGTTCTATCTCTCTATGATTACCACTTAGTAAAACTTCAGGGACTTTATAACCCATAAATTCAGCAGGTCTTGTGTATTGGGGGTAATCAAATATACCCTTAGAAAAAGATTCGTCTTCTACTACTTCTCTATCTATAACTTGAGGAAACATTCTAGATATGGCATCTATAATTACTATCGCAGGGATTTCTCCCCCAGCTAATACATAATCACCAATAGAAATTTCCATACCAGCAAGGTAAAGAGCTACTCTTTCATCTATTCCTTCATAATGGCCACAGATAAGTATTAAAGCGTTCTCTTTACTTAAACTCTCCACAAGAGATTGATTAAGAGAAACCCCCTGTGGAGAGAGCAATATTATCTTACTATTACCTCTAAGTGTTTTTACATACTCAACTGTTCTAAAAATGGGCTCAGGCTTGAGAATCATACCCCTACCACCTCCATAGGGGTAATCATCTACTTTTCTGTATTTATCGGTTGTAAACTCTCTTGGATTAAAAAGGTTTACCTCTATATATCCAAGCTGTTGCGCCCTTTTTATGATACTAAAATTGAGAGGACCTATAAACGCCTCTGGGAAAAGAGTCAAAACATCTATATATAAAGGCATTACATAGATTCAACCATTATCTGAACTTTAAATTTACCTACCTTACGGCCCAGAGTGCTCGCTATAGCTCTTACTGCATTTATTGTACGCCCTCCTTGACCTAATACCTTCCCCATTTCATTGTCAGGAACTTTAATAACAAGCTTAATCTTTTTCCCAGAAAATTCAGATTCAACTTCTGCACTCTCAGGGTCATCCAATAAACATCTTACAAGAAATTTTACTGTATTATAAACCTCATCCATATCTATACTATCCTTTCAAATTCGTTATATCTAGACCTGCCTGTAAGAGGAGATGCCTTACAGTATCTGTAGGTTGAGCCCCTTTCAATATCCACTCTTTTACCTTTTCCAAATCCACATTGAAAATAGTAGGTTCTGCTATAGGGTCATAATATCCTAAAATATCTATAAATTTTCCATCTCTAGGGCTATGGATATCAGCTACAATAACTCTATAGCTAGGTCTTCCACGTTTACCTGTCCTTCTAAGTCGAATCTTTATCATAATCTACCTCCTAACATTGGAAATCTTCCCTTCTTTTCCATACGAGAAACCTGTCTTATCATCTCTTTAATCTGTTCATACTGTTTCAATAGTTGATTTACCTCCTGTACGGTAGCTCCACTTCCTTTAGCAATTCTCTTCTTGCGACTAGCATCAATTGTATGCGGATTTTCTCTCTCCTTTTTAGTCATAGAAGATATTATTGCTTCTATCCTCTTTAATCTCTTTTCATCTACTGATACTGGCATATTAGCTGTTACTTTAGACATCCCTGGTATAAGACTTATAAGTTGGTCTAAGGGTCCCATATTCTTTATCTCTCTTAATTGTTCCATAAAATCATTCATATCAAACTTCTCTATAGATTTTACTTCCTTCTCTCTAAGAGCTGCTGATTCTACCTTTTCTACAAGTGTCTTTATATCCCCCATCCCAAGGATTCTCATTGCTATCCTATCAGGATAGAACGGTTCTAGAGCATCAGACTTTTCTCCAGTCCCTACAAATACTATAGGTACTCCAGTAACCGCTCTCATAGAAAGAGCAGCGCCTCCACGGGCATCTCCATCCATCTTGGTAAGGATAATACCAGTGACAGGGATAAATTTAGCAAAGGATTCTCCAATATTTACTGCATCTTGTCCTGTCATAGCATCTACTACTAAAAATACCTCATCAGGATGAACCCTCTGATAAGTCTCTTTCAATTCTGTCATAAGTTCATCATCTATATGAAGTCTCCCAGAGGTATCAAGTATCACAGGAGAATAGACCTTTTCTCTACCAAATTTTATAGCATGCTCCGCTATTGAGATTGGGTCAGTCTCTTCTTTATAAACAGGGACATTTATACTGTTTCCAATCCATTCTAGCTGATGTACAGCAGCAGGTCTTCTTGTATCACATGCCACTAATAAAGGTCTACCCTGTTTTTTCTTATAGTATACTGACAACTTACCTCCGGTAGTAGTCTTACCAGAACCTTGAAGTCCTACTAACATTATGACAGACGGAACATGTTTATCAACTTTGGACTCTCTGCCCAATAGTTCCGTCAGCTCTTCATATAAAATCTTGAGCACCTGCTCACTAGGCGAGATACTCTTTAATACAGTCTCTTGCAATGCCTTATCCTTTACTTTCGCTAGAAAATCTTTTACTACCTTATAGTTTACATCGGCTTCAAGAAGTACTATCCTAATCTCACGTAGGATTTCATTTATATCTGCCTCACTAAGCTTACCACGTCTTCTAACCTTATCGAATATGCCTTGTATCTTTTGTGTAAGAGACTCAAACATATCTAATTCATCTCCCAGAATAAAGCATCTACAAACTCTTCCTTATTAAAACTCTGCATATCTTCTATCTCTTCCCCTACTCCTACTAGCACTACAGGAATCTTTAATTCAGAAGCAATACCTATAATAACTCCACCTTTAGCAGTACCATCTAACTTTGCGACTGCAAGACCATTTATACCTAGTGCCTCATTAAACATACGGGTCTGATTGATTGCATTTTGTCCCATAGTAGCATCTATTACTAACAACGTATAGAGCTTGTATTCCCCTCTTTCTCTCTCTATTATCCCCTTTACCTTTTTTAACTCTTCCATAAGATTATACTTTGTATGGAGTCTTCCTGCTGTATCTACTATTACTATATCTACATCTCTTGATTGAGCCGCTTTTATACCATCATAAACTACTGCACCTGGGTCAGAATCTTCTCTATGCTTTACTACTGGAATACCAGAGCGTTCACCCCAAATCTCTAACTGTTCTATGGCAGCAGCCCTAAAGGTATCAGCAGCAACAAAGATCGCACTCCTACCTCTCTGTTTTAAGACATATCCTAACTTACCTATAGTAGTAGTCTTTCCACTGCCATTTACTCCAACTACAAATATTACCCATTTATCTTTAGAAAAGAGGTCTAAAACATCAGAAGAGGGAGGAAAGAGAGAGGTAATAATATTTTCCATCAAAATCGGGAGACTCTCTCTTGGGTATGTATTATGTTTGGACTTGAGAGCCTCTAACAAAAACTCTGTACTCTTAGGTCCTACATCTGCACTTAGAAGAGCTCTTTCTAGTTCTTCTAAATTTTCAGAATCTATACTACTAAATCCTCTCTTTATTAATGCCCTGGTCTTTTCTAAACCCTTTCTTAACCTATCAAACCAACTCATTTACTTTATTGCTTGGACAAAAAACTTTATAGCAGTCCTCTCTTCTCCATCTACTTCTACTTTAGTAAAGGCAGGAAACATCACCAAGTTGATTCCATTCGGTGCAAGATAACCTCGAGCTATAGCTATAGCTTTAACTGTTTGATTTACAGCTCCTGCTCCAATAGACTGAAGTTCTACGCCTTCACTATTTCTAACTACAGCAGCAATAGCACCAGCAACAGATTTAGGACTAGACTTCGCAGATACTTTTAGTACTTCCATTATTCATTCCCTCCTTTTCATATAGTTTATTTAAGGCTTCTTTAGCAGCGTGTTGTTCTGCTTCTTTTTTACTGAAGCCATAACCAATGCCTGCAGTTTCACCTTTAATTACGACTTCTGCAATAAACCTACGTGCATGTATAGGTCCTTCTTCTCCTATTACCCTATATACAGGGGTCTCTTTGTAAAGGGCTTGCACATCTTCCTGGAGTCTACTTTTATAGTCTTCCTCTATAAAAGTCTCTATATTAAAAATTTTTTCCAAAAATAATCTAGCAGCATCAAATCCATTTTCAACAAAAATAGCTCCTACCAAAGCTTCCAGGGCATTACCTAGTATAGTAGCCTTTTCCCTCCCTCTTAAGAATCCATCTCCTCCTTTTACCTTTATCTCCTCTAACATATCTAATTTCAATGCTAGTCCTGATAGATGCTTCCTACTTACAAGTTTTGCCTTATACTTACTCATCTCCCCCTCAGACAAAGGGGGATTATTCTTATAAAGGTTTTCAGCCACTATCAGTCCTACTACAGCATCACCTAAGAACTCTAATCTCTCATTATTGTTAATTTCCTCATAGGATTTGTGTGTAAAAACCAGTTCTAAAAGCTCTTCATATATATTGATATTAAGTTCCTCCAATACCTCAAGATACTTTGGCTTCATCATACCTTTTTAAAGCAATTGAGAGATTATGCCCACCAAAACCAAAAGAATTACTCAATGCTACCCTAACATCTTTCTTCCTCTTTACGTTAGGGACATAGTCTAAATCACACTCTGGGTCAGGATACTCATAGTTTATAGTCGGTGGGATAATCCCTTCTTTAATCGTCAAAGCTGTAGCTATAAGTTCTATGCTGCCTGCTGCTCCAAGTGTATGACCAATCATAGATTTAATTGAGCTTACGGGAATCTTATATGCTAGTTCCCCAAATAAACTCTTTATCGCCTTAGTCTCTATAGCATCGTTAAGTGGAGTAGATGTACCATGGGCATTTATATAATCTATTTCTTCCTTCCTTATATTACCATACTTTAGTGCAAGTTCCATAGCCTTTGCCTGCCATTTCCCCTCTGGTTCAGGAGCAGTTAGATGATATGCATCTGAGGTACTCCCCACACCAACAATTTCGGCATAGATATTGGCTCCTCTCTTAAGAGCAGAATCCAATGACTCTATAACCAAAATACCTGACCCCTCAGCCATCACAAAACCATCTCTTTTGACATCAAATGGCCGCATTGCCTTTTCTGGTTCATCATTTCTAGTAGAAAGAGCCTTCATATTAGCAAAACCAGCAATGGAGAGAGGTGTAATTGCTCCATCTGTGCCCCCAGCTATAACTAGATTACATTCACCAGACTCTATAGCCTTCACTGCCTCTCCAACAGCAGTAGCTCCTGTAGCACAGGCGGTATTTACCGAAAAGCTAAGTCCCTTTAATCCAAACATAATAGAAAGGTAGGCACTAGCCATATTAGAGATAAGCATAGGGATAAAGAATGGACTTATCCTACTCGGACCTCTCTCTAAGA
>Ga0315282_10013656_pt1 | contig 12197 bp, 7 predicted proteins | sample YL17G07_20_MG_FD_203693 | JGI IMG/M metagenome (GOLD analysis project Ga0315282, IMG submission 203693) | Sediment microbial communities from Yellowstone Lake, YNP, Wyoming, USA - YL17G07_20 | ecosystem: Environmental > Aquatic > Freshwater > Lake > Sediment | place: USA: Wyoming | collected... | reverse complement strand
GGGAGGATCGATTCAGATGTTGAAATCGGAACTGGTGCTCGATGATCATCAGAAGCGCCTGATGGAGATCGTCCTGAGAGAATCGGAGAGACTCAATGCCCTGATCACCGACTTTCTCCTCTTCGCGCAGCCTCCCAAAACGAATAAAAAGTGGTGGGAGATCGGAGAAATCATCGAGGAGACCATCGATCTCTTCACCCACTCACCGGACTACCATGACGGGATCCGGATCGAACGGTCACGCCTCCGTGACACCATCCGGGTGAGGGTCGATGCGGATCAGATGAAGCAGGTCTTCTGGAATCTCCTGACCAATGCGGCCCAGGAGATGGCCCGGGGAGGGGAACTCCGCATTCAAATCGAGAAAAAAGACGACTTCCTACCCCGGGCGTGCCTTCCCGTCTGGACTCCGACGGGAGCGAAGGATTGGGTGATGGTTTCGATCAGCGATTCTGGAAACGGAATCCCTCCCAACGAGAAGGGGAAGATCTTTGAGCCTTTCTATACCACCAAAGATCGTGGCACGGGATTGGGGCTCTCCATTGTCCATAAGATCATCGAGAATCACAATGGCGCGATCAAAGTGGAAAGCGAGATGGGAAAGGGAACGACCTTTGCCCTCTTTCTGCCGGCGGAATGAAACGAGGAGAAGAGCGGATGTCGAAAGACAAAATACTGGTCGCCGACGATGAACAGAGCATGAGGGAATTTCTCGACATCATGCTCAAAAAGGAGGGTTACAGGGTCTCCCTGGCCTCCAATGGAGAAGAGGTCCTGAAACTCGCGGAGAAGGATATCTTTGACCTGATCCTGATGGACATCCGGATGCCCAGAATGGACGGTATCACCGTGCTCAAGAAGGTCAAAACCCTCTCTCCGGAGACCATCGTCATCATGATCACGGCCTATGCCTCTGCCGATACGGCCATTCAGGCGATGCGGGAAGGGGCTTACGACTATATCACGAAGCCTTTCAAGGTCGACGAGATCAAGCTGATCATTCACAATGCCCTGGAAAAGAAAAACCTTCAGAAGGAAAATATCCTGCTCAAGCAGGCGGTCAAGGAGCGCTTTCGTTTTGGAAACATCATCGGCCAGAGCCCCAAGATGCTCACTCTCTACGATCTCCTGGAGAAGGTGGCCCCGACCAAGACAAATGTCCTCGTTACCGGGGAAAGCGGCACGGGCAAAGAACTCGTGGCAAAGGCCATCCATTACAACAGTCCCAGAAAGGAGAAGCCCTTTGTCACGCTCAACTGCGGCGCCATTCCGGATTCCCTGATCGAAAGCGAACTCTTTGGCCACATGAGAGGAGCGTTTACCGATGCCATCGCGACCAAGAAGGGGCTCTTTGAGGTGGCTGATGAGGGGACCCTTTTCCTCGATGAAATCAGCGAACTTCCTTTCCTCATGCAGGTGAAATTGCTTCGTGTCCTCCAGGACAGGGAATTCAAGCGAGTGGGGGGAACCGAAGACATCCGGGTCGATGTCCGGATCATTGCGGCCACCAATAAAGATCTCGAAGAGGCAGTGAGGGAAAAGAAGACCTTCCGGGAAGACCTCTACTATCGTTTGAATGTCATCCAGATCAAGCTTCCTCCCTTGCGAGAGCGGAGGGAGGACATCCTTCTTCTGGCCGAACACTTCTTGAAAAAATATTCCGAGGAGCTGAACAAGCGCATTGCCCGGATCGCTCCCAACGCGCTACGAATCCTCCTCGATTACGACTATCCGGGCAACGTCCGGGAGCTGCAAAACATTATCGAGAGGGCTGTGGCCCTGGAAGGAACCGAAGAGCTTTCGCAACCAAACGTCGCCTCCTACCTCGAAAAACGCTCTCCCTTCAAGAAAGGATCGATCGACCTCGATATCCCGAGCGAGGGGATCGACCTCGAAAAGGTCGTGGAGGAGATTGAACGGACCCTGCTCCTCAAGGCCCTCGACAGGACGAGAGGGATCAAGAAGAAGGCGGCCGAACTGCTTCACATCAACTTCCGCTCCATGCGCTACCGCCTCGAAAAATACGGCCTAAACGACGGAGCCGAAGGGTAAGCAGGATATTCATTTTCGTTTGAACTGTTTTGCCAGCTCGGTAACAGGGAGGCTGTAGACGATCGGCCGTCCGTGGGGACAGGTGGAGGAGAGGGGAAAGGAGGAAAAATCTTCGAGCAGGCCGATCATCTCTTCTTTGCTCAGCAAGCGGTTCGCCCGGATGGCGCAGTGGCAGGCCAGGCTGATGAGAAGGCGATCGATCGGTTTCGGTCTTTCCGGTTCCCTCTCGTCCAGGATGAGCTCGTCCAGGATCTCCCTAACCTCCCTCGGGGCCTCTCTTTCATCCAGTAAAGCGGGAACGGAGCGGAGAACAAAGGTCCTCTCGCCGATCGGGTCGATTTCGAATCCGAGGGAGTGAAAGGCCCCGACATAGGACATCAACGTTAGAGATTCTCCTGCTGACAGCTCCAGGGGAACCGGGAAGAGGAATCTTGTGACCGGGATCGATCCCCCATCATATTCCTTCTTCAATCGTTCAAAGAGTATTCGCTCGTGGCAGGCATGCTGATCAATGAAGAGAATCCCCTCTTCTCCCTCCCAAACGAGATAGGTTCCCCGAACCTGGCCCAGGAGGCGAAGGGGGCTCTTCCCCTCGGCCTTCCACTCCCGGCTCGCCTCCTCCCTGACCATCGGAGAGGGCTCGGAACCCTGCCACGATCTCATCGGAGTGGAAGCCGGATAAGACCTCTGGAGAGGAAGCGAGACGTCTCCGGTCATGAAAGGGGCTTCACGCCCCCTTCCCTCTCTCGTCCACGTTTTCACGGAAGAAGTTTTCTCGTCATGGCTCAAACGAAGGGCCCTCAGGACCGCCTTAAAAATTCTCTCCTGGTCCCTGAATTTGACTTCTGCCTTTGTCGGATGGACGTTCACATCGACGAGAGAAGGAGGAAGGGTGATGAAGAGAATGACAATAGGAAACTGGCCTGCCGGAATGAGATGGCGGTAGGCCTCGAGGATGGCCCTGTAGATCAATCGATCTTTTATGAACCGCCGATTGACATAGATGTATATCCCATTACCATTCCCCCTCGAGTAGGTGGGAAGGCTTCCATATCCTGAAATCTTGATCTCGCCCTCCTCAAATGCGAAAGGTTGGAGGTGATCATAGACATCCCTCCCCAAGACGGCTTCGATCCGAACCAGGGGAGACTCCGTTTTCACCAGCTCATAGAGCATCTTTCCGTCATGGATGAATTTAAACGTAATGCAAGGATGGGAAAGGCTAAGCCGGAGGAAATGGCTCAGGCAGTGGCGAAGCTCCGTCTGGATCGATTTTAAGAACTTTCGCTTGACCGGAATATTATAGAAGAGATCCCTGACCTCCACGTCGGTCCCGCCGGGACAACCCGCCTCGCCAAGATGTCCCACCTCGCCTGCCTCGCAGATGATCTTCGTCCCGACCAGGGAGGAAGGGATCCGGGTCTTGACCGTCATCCGCGAAACCGAGGCAATACTCGGGAGGGCTTCCCCCCTGAATCCCATGGTCCGGATGGCATAGAGATCTTCGGGACGTGTGAGCTTGCTCGTCGCATATCGCTGAAGGGCCAGAGGAAGATCGTCCGCTTCAATCCCCTCCCCGTTATCCTGGACGCGGATGAGCTCCAATCCTCCTTTTCTCAGCTCAACGATGATCTCGGTGCTTCCCGCATCGATGGCATTCTCCACCAGCTCCTTTAGAACGGAGGCGGGCCTCTCAACCACCTCTCCTGCAGCAATCGTCTGAGCAATGGACGCGGGCAATACTTGAATCTTAGGCATACCGATCGCTTTCAAATTCGAAGCACGAAATCCGAAACTCGAAACAAATCCGAATGACCAAAGCACGAAACCCAAAAAGCGTTTTGAATTTCCGAACATTCGGGATTTGAATTTGTTTCGGATTTCGATATTCGGATTTCGGATTTGCAAACACCGGTTTCAGACACCGCCTCATTCTAAGCGAGGGACTTCCCTTTCCGTAGTGTTACTCCAGTCCTCCTTCCAGAAAGAGTCCCATTTTTCTGAACTTTTCATATCGCATGGCTAACAGCTTCTCGACGGGGATCTCCTCCAGTTCCTTCAAATGGCGGCCCATCGCCTCTTTCAGACTCTCTGCCATGGCTTCCGGATCTCGATGAGCCCCCCCGGGAGGCTCCTTCACAATTTCATCGATGACTCCCAGACGATGCAGATCCGGGGCTGTCAACTTCAGGGATTCCGCGGCCAGTTTCCCCTTCCCTCCATCTTTCCACAGGATCGCAGCGCACCCCTCCGGAGAGATGACGGAATAAATCGAATACTCCAGCATGAGAATGCGGTCGCCAACTCCTATGGCGAGAGCTCCTCCGCTTCCTCCTTCTCCGATCACGACGACAACGATCGGAGTTCGAAGCATGGCCATGGCCCTAAGGTTCCGGGCGATGGCCTCGGCCTGCCCTCGCTCTTCGGCTTCCACACCCGGGTAGGCACCCGGCGTGTCGATCATCGTCACGATCGGTTTTCTAAAGGTCTCTGCCATTTCCATCAGTCGAAGGGCCTTCCGGTATCCCTCGGGATGGGGCATTCCGAAGTTTCGATAAACCATCTCTTTCATATCGGACCCTTTCTGATGGCCGATCAGAACAACAGGCTTCCCGTTAAACCTGGAAAGACCAGCCAGAACAGCCGGATCATCCCCAAAAGCTCGGTCCCCATGGAGTTCAATGAAACCCCCAAAAATCATGCGAAAATAGTAGGAAGGTTTCGGCCGGTCAATGTGTCTGGCCAGCTGCGTGATCTGCCAGGGAGTCAGGCTCGAATAGATCTCCTTCTGCAGGCGATGAAGCTTCTCCTCGAGGCCCTTCAACCGGTCATTGAAATGGATCTGCTTGTCCCTCGAAAAGCGTCTCAAGTGATCGATCTCATTCTCGAGCTCAACAAGGGGCTTCTCAAAATCGAGGTAGTGGCGAACCATTTCCAGGGCCCTCTATTCAAACGAGACCATTGGAGATTGGAAGAGATTCCGGATGTCATTCTGGAACGGGGGAGAAGAATCCACCCCGTAGCGATCCGAAAAGGCGATCACGGTCTCCCCGTTTTTTCCATTCGTCAAGTGGAGAAGGATCTGGCGGGTCCCGGGATGGGACCTAACGATCTCCTTCAAATGAACGAGGCAGGAGGGTGTGAGTGCAGAGAAGGGAACTCTTAAATGGAGAATGTTGCCTGAGGGGGATTGAGACTCGGACAGGACCTGAACCTCCACGCCCTTTATCTTGCAGTGGTCCTCGGAGAGATCAAGGACCCCTCGAACCAGGACCGGGTCTCCGCTTCTCAGGAAAGGCTGGGCGGCCTTGAAGACCTCCGGGAAAAGAATCACCTCAACGAATCCCTTCATGTCCTCGAGGGTGAGAAAGGCCATCCGGTCCCCTTTCTTCGTCGTAATCTCCTTAATGCCGCTTACCAGCCCGCCGACCTTGACCTCTGCGCCGTTTTCCAGGCCGGCGAGGCTAGAGGTATCCTCTTTTGTAAATCTCCTGATCACCACCTGATACTGCGACAAGGGGTGGCGGGAGATATAGAAACCGACCGTCTCCTTCTCAAAGGCGATCAACTGTTTTTCCGGAAACTCCTCGATCTCCGGGTATTCCGCCTTCGTCCCTTCTCGAAGGGGCATGAGCATGCTCAACTGGGGCTCCTCCTTCTTTTTCTGAACCGATTGGCAATGGGCGAGGAGATCATCCAGAATCGTCAACATCTGAGATCGGTAGGCCCTCGAGTAGTCAAAGGCCCCGCACTTGATCAGGCTCTCGATGACCCGGCGGTTCACTTTTCGAAGATCGACGCGTTCGCAGAAATCGAAAAGGGATGGGAAAGGCCCCTTTCCCTCTCGCTCAGTCAGAATGGCCTCGATGGCCGCATCGCCCACATTCTTCACGGCCGCCAGTCCGAACCGGATCTGATTTCCAACCACCGCAAAATGTTTAAAGCTCTCATTGATATGAGGAGGCAGGACCTCGATCTTCATCTCCCGACATTCTGAGATATACCTTACGATCTTATCCGCATTCTGCGCTTCGCTCGTGAGCAAAGCTGCCATGAACTCAATGGCATAATGGGCCTTCAAATAAGCGGTCTGGTAGGCCAAAAGAGCATAGGCTGCACTGTGGGACTTGTTGAAGCCGTACCGGCCAAACGTCTCCATCTGTTCAAAAATCTTTTCCGCCTTCTTGGCAGGGATCCGGTTCTTCTTCGCCCCCTCCAGAAACTTCTCTTTCTGCCGATCCATCTCCCCGGCATCCTTCTTGGCCATGGCCCTCCGGAGATTATCTGCGTCTTCCAGGCTGAAGTGGGCAAGGGTGCTTGCGATGCGCATCACCTGCTCCTGGTAGACGATCACGCCATAGGTATCCTTTAAGATCTCCTCCAGGGCCGGGACATCATATCGAATCGAATCCTGACCATGGCGTCGCTTAATAAACTCACCCACCATTCCGCTGTCCAGGGGGCCTGGCCGGTAGAGGGCAACCAGGGCAATGATGTCTTTGAAGCTTTGGGGCTTCAGTTTGATCAGGAGATCCCTCATCCCCGAACTTTCCAATTGGAAAATGCCAAGGTTTGAGCCGGCTCCGAGCAGGCCGTAAACTTCCGGATCATCCAGGGGGATCTCCGAAAGCTCAACCTTGAGCCCCCGATTTTTTTCGATCAGCTTAACCGCGTGGTCCACCACGGTAAGGGTCTTCAGTCCCAGAAAATCGAATTTGACCAGGCCAATGGCCTCCACCTGCTTCATGGCATACTGGGTCATGACTTCACCGTTCTGACCGCGCTGCAGGGGGAGGTACTCCATGAGAGGCTTGTTCGCAATCACGACTCCGGCAGCATGGGTTGAGGCGTGCCGTGCCAAACCCTCGAGAGACTTTGCAATCTCGAACAGGGAAGCGATCCGGGGATCTTTTGCGATCGCCTCTTTGAGGCTCGCCTCTTGCTGGAGGGCCTGATCAAGGGTGATGTCCAATTTGTTCGGGACGAGTTTGGCAATACGGTCCACTTCGGCATAGGCAATGCCCATCACCCGCCCCACATCCCGAATCACCGCCTTCGCCTGCATCTTTCCGAAAGTGATGATCTGAGCCACATTCTCTTTTCCGTATTTCTCGGTCACATAGCGAATCACATCCTCGCGGCCTTCCATACAGAAATCGACGTCCACATCGGGCATGCTGCTCTTCCGACCTGGGTTTAAAAATCGTTCAAAGATGAGATCGTATTCAATCGGGTCGAGATCGGTGATATGGAGTGAATAGGCCACCAGGCTTCCTGCAGCCGAACCTCTTCCCGGACCGACCGGAATCCCCTGGCTCTTGGCATGGTGAATAAAATCGTAGACGATCAGAAAGTAACCCGGATATCCCATGGACTTGATGATCTTCAGTTCCTCTTCGAGCCGGGCCTTGTAACGGGCCGAACGATCTTTGAAATCCCTCTCTCCCTGATGACGCGAAAGCCGCCCCTTGAGCCCCTCCCGGGCAAGCCTTTCAAGGTAACTATCAGCGGTCTCCCCCGAGGGAACCGTAATCCTCGGGATGTGCTTCTCCTCGAACCGGATCTCCAGATTGCACTGCTCTGCAATCACCAGGGTGTTCGCAATGGCCTCCGGACAATCCCTGAAGAGATCGGCCATTTCTCCGGGAGACTTAAAATTAAACTCTTCTGACGAGAATTTCATCCGGTCGTTATCCTGAAGGGTCTTTCCGGTCTGGATGCAGAGAAGGACCTCATGGGCTTTCGCGTCCTTCTGCCGGAGGTAGTGGCAATCGTTGGTAGCGACTGCGGGAATGGTAAGTTGGGCTCCGATTTCCAGAAGTCGTTTGTTGACGACCAACTGGTTTTCAACCCCGTTATTCTGGAGCTCGATATAAAACCGACCCTGATCATAGATCTTCTTATACCCCTCTGCCAGCTGGAGGGCCTTTTTCATATCTCCTTTGGCGGCATGGACCGCGATTTCTCCCTTGAGGCAGCCGCTCAGGGCGATGAGCCCTTCGCTGTATCTGGCCAGAAGTTCCTTATCGACCCTCGGCCTGTAATAGAACCCTTCCAGCCAGGCGAGGCTGACGAGCTTCAGCAGATTGTAGTAACCGGTCCGATTTCGCACGAGAAGGGTCAAATGATAATTCCCCTCTCCCCCTCCCACCGTCTTCTTCTCAAAGCGGGTTCCAGGGGCCACATAAACCTCACAGCCGACGATGGGTTTGATGCCGTGGGAGATGGCCTTCTGGTAAAACTCGACGGCCCCGTACAGGTTGCCGTGGTCTGTCAAGGCCACGGCAGGCATCTGATATTTTTTGGCCAGATCGAACAGGTCCTCAAAACGGATCCCCCCGTCAAGGAGGCTGTACTGGCTATGAAGGTGAAGATGAACAAAACCTGCGTGATCCATCGTTTTCTCAATCCTTTTGTGACCTCTGCCTCTCCTGACCCATCTTCATGTCGGAGAAAACTCGAAACACGAAACAACCTCAAATTTCGAAATTCCAATGACCTAAACAAACCCCTTTCGAATTTCCATTGGTTTTCGGATCCATTTTCGAGGAAAGGTCCCTTCTCGTTTTGAGTTTGGGTCATTAGGCGCTTAGCGCATCGATATCGACAAAAATTGTCGATATGGGGTCATGGATCTCAAAACGTGGGGCAGGCGACCCCACCTGCCGGACCGGTCGGCGGGGACACCGACCCTACGAAGGAAAAATCGCTGCCCCGGAGGGGCCACCTCTTCCGGGCGAAGTCCCGGAAGAGGCGTAGATTCTAACACAAAAAATCTGAGAATTTGTCTCTCACATTGCTAGACACCAAAAAAGACTGTCATGCTGGACTCCGATTCAGCATCTGACCCATCGGTCCAATTTGGTGAGATCCTGAAATAAATTCAGGATGACATGTCCAGGAAATTTCAAATATTTTTGGTCAGAATTTGTTTCGGATTTTGAATTTCGAGCTTCGGATTTCGTCATTAAGTTATTCCCATTCAATGGTGCTCGGGGGCTTCGAACTGATGTCGTAGACGACCCGATTGACCCCTCTGACCTCGTTGATGATGCGGTTGGAGATATTTTCCAGTGTCCTGTAAGGCACTCTGACCCAATCTGCGGTCATCCCGTCCTGGCTCGACACCACCCTCAGGGCCACCACATTTTCGTAACTTCTCTCGTCCCCCATCACGCCCACTGTTTTTACGGGCAGCAAAATGGCGAAGGACTGCCAGACCCGGTTCCACAAACCGTCTTTCTCCATCTCTTCCCTGACGATCTCATCCGCATCTCTCAGGGTCTCCAATCGCTCCCTGGTCACTTCTCCAATAATTCGGATCGCCAGTCCCGGGCCGGGAAAGGGCTGACGTTTCACTATCTCTTCGGGCAGCCCCAGGACCCCCCCGAGTTGCCTCACTTCGTCTTTGAAGAGTTCTCGAAGGGGTTCGACAAGCTTCAGGCGCATCCTCCTGGGCAACCCTCCTACGTTGTGATGGCTTTTGATTGTTGCAGAGGGGCCCTTCCACGAAACACTTTCGATCACGTCCGGGTAGAGGGTCCCCTGAGCCAGAAAGGCCGCCTCTCCCAACTTTTTCGCCTCCCTCTCGAAGAGGGCGATGAACTCCCTTCCAATTCGCTTTCGCTTCTCTTCGGGATCGGTCACTCCCTCAAGGGCCCTGAGGAATCGATCCTCTGCATCCACGTCATTCAGGGGAATTTTAAAATAATGGCGGAACAAATTCACCACCTGGGAGGCCTCGTTCTTTCTCAGGAGCCCATTGTTGACAAAAATACATCTCAGGCGATCGCCAATGACTCTATAGAGGAGAAGCGCCACAACCGCTGAATCGACGCCTCCGCTCAGGGCACAGATCACCCTGCCTGATCCAATCCTCTTTTTGAGATCCCCTCGCGCCCGGTCAAGAAAAGACTCCATGGTCCACAGGTTTGAACATTCACAGATCCTGAAGAGAAAATTCCGGATGAGCTCGATGCCCCTGGGCGTATGAACAACCTCCGGATGGAACTGAAGCCCATAGATCTTTCTCCGGTCGTCCTCGATTGCCGCAAAGGGCGTATTTCTCGAGTAGGCGACGGCCCGAAATCCGGGAGGGAGCTTCCGAATCTGATCTCCATGGCTCATCCACACCACCATGGACCTGCCTCTTTCCCCCATCCCTCTGAAGAGTTTTCCGCCTCCCCCGAGGATCAATCTCACCTTCCCGTATTCCCTTCTCTGCGAATGGGTCACCTCTCCCTTTAAGACGTATCCGATCAGCTGCATGCCATAGCAGATTCCCAGGACGGGGATTCCCATCCTGAAGAGCTCCGGGTCGCACTGAGGAGCGCCCTTTTCATAGACGCTCGCAGGACCTCCTGAAAGAATGATCCCCCGGGGGGCGATCGCCTTCACTTCCTCCAGGCAGAGATTGTAGGGATGAATTTCACTGTAGATCCGGCATTCCCTCACCCTTCGGGCGATGAGCTGGGTATATTGAGAGCCGAAATCGAGAATCAGAACTTTATCAAAGGCGGTTTGTCTCCTTACCATCTTCCATCTCCAGATGATTGAGTCGAGAAAAAGGGGGGCATGAAGTCGGGCTGTTTTCAATGCTTCAGGAGATATTTCCCATCTTTCAGTTCATATTGATAGGAGACCCCTTTGCGATAAAAGAGATCGCCCTTTCGAAGCAGCTCTGCGGTGACCAGTTCTTCGAGGCGGTCTGGATAGCTTCCCTTTTCCAGGTAATAGATCTCAAGTGCCTTCTTGATGCGCTGAAGCTGGGTTTTGTGGATGAAATGGGTAGGGGTTTGCAGCTCAGCCCTTTCGATCCTCGAATCCCAGAAGAGGCGCACGAAACCGGGTTTGAAATAGAAGAAAAGGAGAAAGATCAACAGGAGGAAAGAACCGTAGTAGGCAAAGGTCAAAGCCTCCCTGATCTTCAGCATGCTCACTTTTTTGATCAGGCTGGGCGTTCGAACCCCGACGATCTCAATCAGGCCCATCTCCAGGAGGTTCACCAGTATCTCGCTCGCGTTAAATTTGCCGAGCAGGCTCCGGTCGATGAGATCCTGAACCGTTCGGATTCCGTCGACCAGATTATAAATGAGTTCCTGCTCAGAGGTCAATTTCTCCTTCAGGTAGCTCTGGGGCGACAGGGCTTCGATCGATTTGTCCTGAGGGCTTAAAGTCTTCCGGAAGACCAGGTGGGGAGAAAAGACCTTTTTCTCAATCTCAGACCATTCATCCACCATCCGGAGGATGCTCAGCAGAACCTGTTCCGTGCTGAGGGCGAAAGGGATCTTCTTGTAGCTCTCTACGAGCTTCAGGTCAAAATTGAACGTCCCGTCCTCCCACCAGAAGAGATCATAGATGGTCTCATAGATCTGGGTGGAGATGACCTTCAGAATATCGTCTTTCGTGATCATTTGGAGTTCAACGAGAATCTCTCCCAGGTATTTAAGGGTCTCCTTTTGAATCCTGAGAACCCGCTCCAGTTGCTCCTCCGTGATCAGTTGCGCCTTCACCAGGATTTCGCCGATGAGATCCTTTTTCCCTCGATAGTTCGAGTAGACATGGACGATCATCCCGTCGACGAAATAGATCTCCACCAGATCCTTGCCCCTTCGGATTTTCAGAACCCCTGTCTTGAGTTGTTGGCCGATGAGCTGGATGATCTCCGTGATGCTGAAGTCTTTTAATGTCCCCTGCAGCGCCATGGGCGTTCCCCATTGCAAATCATCATTGCAAAATGAGCATTGTAAAATTAACAATGATCAATTTGTAACACTTTAGTTTCTTTGGTTTGTTCAGTTTCCTCGATTTGTTTGGTTCACAAGAGAAACCAGAGAAACCAAAGAAACCGCTTTTCCACTTTAACACGATTTCTTGACTACTGAACTCTCTGCCGCTCCGATCCGGTCTGATATTTCGGCTTGAGCCGGTAGATGTGGCGCAGGGTAAAGTAATAGAAAACCACAAATAGGCCTCCCCAGAAGAGGGCACGCCACAACGTTCCGGATAGGTCAGGGACGGCAAGCCTGATCACTCCGTTCCAATAGACAAAATTGAGAACAAAAATGAAAAAGACAAAGAGAAGAAGGAGCCCCTGGACGGGACGGTCACTCCACAGGTCTCCAAACCCGCTGAAGAAAAGGGAA
>Ga0315282_10013655_pt1 | contig 12199 bp, 7 predicted proteins | sample YL17G07_20_MG_FD_203693 | JGI IMG/M metagenome (GOLD analysis project Ga0315282, IMG submission 203693) | Sediment microbial communities from Yellowstone Lake, YNP, Wyoming, USA - YL17G07_20 | ecosystem: Environmental > Aquatic > Freshwater > Lake > Sediment | place: USA: Wyoming | collected... | reverse complement strand
TGTACTCCGGGAACATGATGCTGTGGTACTTGTACATCTCGGGCGTCGGAGAGAACTGCCCGCCGGTGCTCCCGATCATCGGCCCCGACGGGATCACCGTCGGCCCCGGCAGCCAGCCCTGCTCGATCGCCTGCCGCAGCGCCGCGTCGGCGTAGAGCGCGTTGTTGCCCACATCGCGCACGACCGTGAAGCCCGAGTTCAGGAGCTGGATCCCGTTCGAGGCCGCCTGGATCGCCCGGAGCGGCGTCGAGTCCATCACGTAGGTCAGGTAGTAGACGTAGTTCTCCGGCACCTCCTTGTAGGTCATCGCCATGTGGAGATGCGCATCCACCAGCCCAGGCAACACGGTGAGCTTCGACAGATCGATCACCGTCGCGCCGGCTGGAATCGGCAGGTTCGGCCCGACGGCTTTGATCTTCTCGCCTTCGATGAGGATGATCTGGTTGGTCGCTGCCGTGCCGGTCTCGGGATCGATCAGGCGGCCCGCCTTGATGGCCGTCACCGGCTGGGGACCCTGCGGAGCGGGCTGGCCGCGCTGGGCCCAGGCGACTCCGGACAAGACTGCGAACGCACACACCGCGACAATCAGACGTCTCAGCATGAATTGTTCTCCTTTTAGAAATCCAGCTTGAACCCCAACTGCTGCTGCCGCTTGGGGAGAGCCGAGCCCGGTAGCCCGAAGGTCGACGACTGGAGGCTTCCCGCGTAGCTCAGGAAGTTGTCGAAGTTGGGCGCGTTGAACATCTCCCAGAACACGGACGCGCCGTAGCGTCCGAACTTGAAGATCTTGCTCACCCGCAGATCCACGGTCTTCTCGCTGTCGCCCCGCCGCGAGTTGCGCGGCTCGGGCCGCGGGATGTACGGCAGGTTCGTAGTGTTGAACCGCGTCGACACGCTCCACGGCAGCGCGCTCCGGTAGATCCCGATTGCCGCCAGCTGGATGTCCAGCGGGAAGATGTACGACGTGTTGACGACCAGGTTGTGCCGCCGGTCGGCGTTGTCCGGCCCGTAGTCGACGCTCAGGTCGAACGGCCAGGTGGCCGATCCCCCGGTAATGCCGGCCGTCGTGTTGGACATCGTCCTGGCGAGCGTGTAAGAGAGCCCCACCGTCGCCGTGCCTCGGCGGTACTGCGCGCGGGTCTGCAGTCCGTTGTACGTGATCCTGCCCGCGTTCCAGTAGAGGTTGATCGACGCGAACCGCGGGTCCAGCGGGACCCACACACCGTTCACCTGCTGCCAGTTCCGGTTGCCGCCGATGATCATGTCGTAGCCGGCGCTGTGGACGTAGTCGGCCTGCACGTCCAGCCCCCACTCGAAGCTGTGCGTGACGCCGACGGCGTACTGCGCCGTGTAGGGCACCTTCACGTTCGGGTCGAGCCCGAGCTCGTTCTCCTTCTGCACCGGCGCCAGCGAGAGGTCCGGATACGCAGGGAAGTTCCGCGCCAGGAAGGCCCGGAGCGCGGCCCGATCGGGCCAGAACGGGTTGGTGGCCGCGTCGTTCGCGTTGAAGCTGATCCGCTGCAAGGACTGCAGCGTTTCGTTGATCCAGATGTCACTGTAGTTGTAGTGGTTCTGGTCGTAGAACAGCCCGAAGCTCGCGCGGACCGTCGTCCGCCGATCGGCGGTCGGGACCCACACGAACCCGAGACGAGGTGCCACGTTGTTCGCGTCCAGGTTGATCTTCTGCGCCGGCGGCGCGCCGCCGAACCGGGCGACGATGCGCTGGTTGTACGCGTCGACGTACTCGTTGCCGGCCAGGAACGTGTAGTCGACGTCGTACCGGACACCCAGGTTCAGCGTCAGGCTGTTGTTCACCTGCCAGGTGTCCTGGGCGAACAGGCCCGGGCTCCACGCCGTATGCGTGGCCACGCCGGCCCCGTACAGGCTGATGTTCCCGCTGAAGGTGTCGGGGTAGCTGGCGGGGTTGTTGATGTCGAAGGCGATGTCCGCGGGGAAGCCCCAGCGGCCCTTGTGCGACGCCTCGACGTCCATGTAGAGGGTGTTGCGCGCGGCCTGCCCGCCGAGCTTCACCTGGTGCCGGCCCTTCACGAAGGAGAAGTTGTCGATGAGGTAGAGGTTGGCCTCTCCTTCGAGCCCGGTGAACCCCGTGCAGCCAAAGTTGGCTCCCGGATAGGTCCGCTGCGCAAACTTGCCGTTCTGGCCCATCTTGCCGTCAGCCTGGAGCAGCGCCAGGCCCCCGAGCCCGCCCGCCATGTTGCAGCCGATCAGCGGCTTGTTGACGCCGTAGTACACCTTGGCCTCGTTGAAGCTCTGGTTGCCCAGCGTGCTCGCAATGTTCCCCATCACGTTCCAGAGCGGCCCGTTGAAGGTGTACCGCGTGTCGATCGTGTCGTTGGCCGACCCGCCCAGGCTCACGTTCTGGTCTTCCCACCACGAGCTATTGTAGCGAAACGACACGCGGTGCTTCTCGCTCAGGTTCCAGTCGGGCTTGATGACGAAGTCCTTCTCGTGGTGCCCGCCCGGGATCAGCGTCTGGACGCCCCGGTTGCGCCAGTAGTCGCTGATGCCGAGGACGGTGCTGTCGTTGCGCTTCATGTACTCGAGCCCGGTGAAGAAGAACAGCCTGTCCTTGGCGATCGGGCCGCCGAGAAAGCCGCCCAGCCGTTTCTGGCTGAACGGCGGCGTCGACGACAGGTACGTGGGCTGGCCGCTCACGAACCGCCCCGCGTAGGGCGGGCTATCGAACTTCGCGTCGCGGAAGAACCCGTAGCCGCGGCCGGACACGGTGTTCGCCCCGCTGCGCGTGATCACGTTCAGCACGCCGCCCGACGCCTGCCCGAACTCGGCCGAGAACGAGTTGGTCAGCACCTGGAACTCCTGGATCCAGTCCTGCGGGAAGGTGTTCGCCTGCCGCCCGTAGAACTGCATCAGGTTCGAGGTCCCATCGACGATGATGTTGTTCTGGTACTGCCGCTGGCCGCCGAAGGACACGCCTGTGCCGAGGTTGGTGCCCGAGTAATTGGAAGCCGTCGTGCCCGGCGCCAGCCTGGCCAGTGAAGCGAAGTCGCGGGCCACCGTTGGCAGGTCGTCGATGTCTTTCTTCTCGATCATCGTGCCCAGCGTGCTCTGCGTCTCGACCAGCGCCGCCTTGCCGCTGACCGTGATCGCTTCCTGCACGCCGCCCACCTTCAGCACGAGATTCATGGTGAAGTCCTGACCAACCCCCAACCGGATGTCGGTCTGCTTCAGGGGCGTGAACCCGGCGAGTTCCGCCGTGAGCTCGTAGCTGCCCGCCGGCAGGTTGGGCAGGTAGTACTGCCCGCTCTCGTTGCTCACCGTGTTCCGCGCCGTGTTGGTTTCGATCTGCCGCGCCGTCACGGTCACCCCAGGGAGCACGCCGCCCTGCTCGTCATGGATGGTTCCGCGAAGCGTGGCCATGCTCGTCTGCGCGGACGCCGACAGCACCAGGCTGAACACACACAGCGTCAGCGCCAGTGCCACGATCCACACCTTACGTGTTGCCATCTCCCTCTCCTCCTGTAGATCCCCCACGAAGACTGTCCTGCCTCTGACGTCCCGCCAGAAGACCCGTCGATCGCGTCGATTGTTCTCGCAGCGGAAGCGCGCCTGGCCGATGCCAGCAGTCGGTCCGCGTCCGCCTGGACAACCGCCGGCTTCGTACGTATGCTTCCCAGGTCATCACGACGCATCCGTTTCGAACCGCCGTGACTCTGACGGCGTGCCGCGCAAGACAAGCCTGCGCAGGCGGCATTGGCTGCGACGCTTTTCTGAAAAGTTCAGAGGATCGACGATCTGGGGGCCGATTTCCTTGCGCGTTGATACCCTCTTGCCCTACAGTTGTCAAGGCCTTGTTTCTCCCAGGGCACCACCGTCAGACGAACGAAAGACGAGGACCTGAAAACGGCTTCGAGCTGTGACGCCGAACACGCGGCGCGAAGCCAGGGTTCCACCGAGCCTTCGGCGGACGCGCCGATCGCGAGGCCCGGCGTAGACTGGCCAGGTTCAACAAGGAAGTGAGAACGCAATGCCCGTGTACAGCTCGCACCTTGTGCGGTACGAGGATCTGGACCTCGGCGGACGGATCCGCGAGCAGCGGCAGCGGCAAGGCCTGAAGCTGAAGGAAGTGGCGGCCAGGGTGAACATCTCGGCTGCGCGCTTGTCGGAAATCGAGACCGGCCGGCACGTACCCGACCTGCGGCAGGTGCTCGCCCTCGCCGACGCGCTGTCGGCGCCGGCCGACCTCTTCCTTCCTGTCGATATCAGGGTGCCCTACCAGATCACCCGGGACGAGGAGTTGCGGACGCACCCGCCCAGGCACGTGCGGGTGACCGGATCGAAGAGAGGCCGCACGAAGCACCAGAGCGAATTCTGGCCGCTGGCCGACCTCTTCATCGGGCGGCATCTGGAGCCGACGCTTGGTCGCATCCTGCCGGACACGAGCGATCCGCCGGAGTTCTGGTATCACCACGAGGAAGAGTTCGACTTCGTGCTGAAGGGGACGCTCGAGTTCCTGGTGAGGACCCCCCAGGGGATCTGCCGCGAGACACTGCGACGAGGCGACTGCGTCTTCTTCCGCTCCGATCTGCCCCACTCGCTCCGCTCGCTCGAGGCAGAACCAGCCGAGGTCATTCTGGTCCTCGCCTCGACGTCGGCGTCGGTCGAGACAGGCTTCGATTCGCTGTCCTACTTCGGGTCGGTGTTCGCGGCCGACGAGCAGGACGCCGATCTGCCGCGGCAGATCGGCGAGCGATTGAGGGCGCTTCGCGAGGCTCGCGCCTGGACGGTCGAACAGCTCGCCTCCGTCGTCGGGCTGACCGAACGGCAGCTCGGCCGGATCGAAGAGGGCGCGCGGGCGGTGCCGATGAACGCGATGCTCCCGCTCGCGCGGGCCCTCGGCAAGCCTCTGGGGGAGCTGCTCGGGCGGATCCCCGACGAGGGCCCCTACTACTTCGTCCAGCGCTCCTCGGACATCGCCCGGATCCCGACGCGGACCCGCCGCACGCCGGTCGAGCGGCCGAGCGCGCCCCCCTCGAAAAGCTGCCGGCCCCTCGCGCGCGGGTTTCCGGCACGGCACATGTTTCCCTACCTGGTCAGCCTGCTCAACGTCGACGTGGAGACCCTGAACCTGCACGAGCATCACGGGCACGAGTTCATCTACGTCCTCGACGGCGAGCTGGAATTCACGACCTACGCGGAGGACAAGCGCGTCACCGAGATCCTCCGGCCCGGCGACTCGTGCTATCTCGACTGCAGCGTGCCCCATCTGGTCCGTGGTCAGACCCGGAACCCGTTTTCGGAGACGAGCGCGGAAGTGATCGACGTGTTCTGGTCCCCGCTCGGCGAGAGCTACCTGTTCGCCGATTGACACGGCGCGACCAGCCCCACCACTGGCGCGAGACGGTGGACCCCACCGAGAACAGCCCTCCGGTCGAGTCCCCCCGCGGGTGTGTGTTATGCTCCCGAGGCCGGACGGGCGGCCGGCCCTCTGCCGCAGGTTCGGACTGCACGACACCGTGAAGATGCACCTGATTCCCGAAAGCGCCTCACGCCCCGGCGATCCCATCTACGTCCTGAACGCGGAGGCGACCCGACGCGCGCGCGCAGGCGAGTCGATCGTCAACGCGACCGCGGGCTCGCTGACCGAGGACGACGGTCGGCTCGCGATCATGCCGACGGTCTTCGAGGCGCTCGCGGCCGTGCCGCCGGAGCGCGCCGCCGCCTACGCTCCGATCGCTGGCGAACCCCCGTTCCTCGAGGCCGTCGTCCGGGACCTGTTCGGCAGTGGCCCGCTCGCCACCCGGGCGGTCGCCGCCGCCACGGCCGGCGCGACGGGCGCGCTGCACCACGCCGTAGTCAACTTCCTGGAACCTGGCGAGGCGCTGCTCACCACCGACTACCGCTGGGGCCCCTACGACACGATCGCGCACCACACCGGGCGGCGTGTCGAGACATTCCGGATGTTCGACGCTGCGGGCCGCTTCGACGGCGCAGCCTTCGAGGAGGCCCTGCTCGACGTTGCCGCGCGCCAACGCCGCGTGCTGGTCCTGCTCAACACCCCGTGTCACAATCCGACCGGCTATTCACTGGATGACGAAGACTGGCAAGCGGTCGTCCGGGCGGTCGGGCGGGCCGCGGAGCTCGTCCCGGTGTCGCTGGCGATCGATCTCGCCTACGCGCACTTCGGAGCATCGGACCCGCGGCACTGGGTGCCGCACGCCGAAGCGCTGGCCGGCGTCGCGCTGCTGCTGGTCGCCTGGACCGCATCCAAGACGTTCGCGCTCTACGGCGCTCGGGTCGGCGCGCTCGTGGCCGTGCATCCGGATGCCGACGAGCGGGAGCGCATCGGCCGCGCGCTCTCCTACTCGTGCCGCGCGACGTGGACCAACTGCAATCATGCCGGGATGCTGGCCGTCACCGCGCTGTTGGAGGACGAGCGCCTCCGGGCCGGCGCGGACCGCGAGCGCGAACGCCTGCGCAGACTGCTCGGGGAACGGGTCGCCGCCTTCAACGCCGCCGCGTCCCACGCCGGCCTTCGTTACCCGCGCTACGAAGGCGGCTTCTTCGTGACGGTGTTCACCCCCGACGGCGAGGCGACTGCGCGCCGCATGCGCGAGCTCGGCGTGTACGTGGTCCCGGCCGGCCGCGGTGTGCGCGTCGCCCTGTGCTCGACGCCGGTCGCCCGGGTACCCCGGCTGATCGACGCGTTGATCGAAGGGGTGCGGGCAGCCGGCTCGTCGGCTTGAGGACGGCGGCACCCCGCCTGCGAGGCAGCTCTTCAGCCCTGCCCGGTGAGACCGCAGACCTCGAGGGTTCGTGCACGGGCCGAAGGCCCGACTGATCGCAAGACGAACGGCTCGCGGGACGTCACCGCGCGGAGGAAACCATGACTGCTGCCCCGGCCCTGGTCCAGAAATTCGGCGGAACGTCCGTGTCGACGCCCGAGCGGCGGCAGATGGTCGTCGAGCACGTACGGCGGGCCCGGCGGGACGGGTACCGGGTCGCCATCGTGGTGTCGGCGATGGGACGCCGCGGCGATCCGTACGCCACCGACACGCTGCTGGATCTGCTCCGCGCCGACGGAGGACCGGTCGACGAGGCGGACTACGACTTGATTTTCGTGCCCGGCGAGATCATCTCCGTCGCCGTCATGTCGCACACGCTCAAGCGAGCGGGGATTCCGGCGATCGGCCTGACGGGCATCCAGGCAGGCGTCCGGACCGACGGGCACCACCGGGAAGCCGAGATCATCAGCATCGATACCACCCGCCTCGAGCGGCTTATGGAGCGCGGCGAGGTGCCGGTCGTGACGGGCGGCCAGGGGGGCGCCCGCGACACGCTCGACTTCACGACGCTCGGCCGGGGCGCCAGCGATACCTCCGGCGTCGCCCTCGGCGTCGCGCTGGGCGCGAGCAAGGTGGAGATCTTCACCGACGTGCAAGGCGTGGCGTTCACCGATCCGCGTATCGTGCCCGAGGCCCCCTGGCTCGACAAGATCGGCTACGGGAAGATGCACGAGATGGCCCGCTTCGGAGCCAAGGTGCTGCACCCCCGGGCCATTCTGGCCGGCTGGAACGGCTGCACACCGATCATCGTCCGCTCCACGTTCTCGATGCATCCCGGCACGTTCATCGGCGACCTTGCCGACCAGCTCTCGGTCGCCGGCATCGCGACGCTGAGCCCGCTCGAGACCGTCGTCCTCGCCCGTGATGCGGTCGGGGCCGAGCAGAGACAGCTCTGGGAGCGGCGGCTGCTGATCATGAGCATGGTCGACAGCGACACGGGTGCGATGGTCGCCGGTATCTCGCCCGATCGCGCACGCGAGCTGGAGGATGCGCTCCGGCAGGCGGAGGTCGCGCCCGTCCGCCGGCTCGGGCCGCGCGCCTGGGTTTCGCTCATCGGCGAGACCGAGGTCCTGCGCCGGCGCGAGCCAAAGGACCGTGATTGCCTCAAGGACGCGCAGATCGACGTATCGTGCCGGGAGTCGGCCGACATGCGCACGACCTACGTCGTGGAGGCGGAGGCGATGGGACGGGCCGTGACCGCGCTGTATCGGAACATCGTGAGCGGCGCGCTCGGCTAGCGCAGACGACGCGGCGCACCGGACGTGCCCGCATCGAGGAAGGAGCGAAGGTGCCCAAGACGTGGAATGTCGCCGTTGTCGGTGCCATGGGAATGGTCGGCACCGAGATGATCAGGACGCTGGCCGGCCGCCGGTTTCCGGTCGAGGAGCTGAGGCCGCTCGACGTCGCGGAGTACGAAGGCGCGGAGGTCGAGTTCAAGGGCGAGAAGCAGCGCTGCCGGGTGGCCAGCGCCGAGAACTTCTCCGGGATCGACATCGCAATCTTCTCGGCCGGCGCCGAGGCCAGCCTCGAGCTGGCCCCGCTGGCCGTCTCGAAAGGGGCGGTCGTCGTCGACAACAGCTCGGCCTGGCGCATGGACGCGCGCTGCCCCCTCGTCGTGCCGGAGGTCAACCCCCACGATCTCGCGTGGCACGCGGGGATCATCGCAAACCCGAACTGCTCGACGATCCAGATGGTCGTCGCGCTCAAGCCGCTGCACGACCGGGCGCGTATCCGGCGCGTCGTCGTGTCGACGTACCAGGCCGCGTCCGGCGCGGGCAAGAACGGCACCGACGAGCTTCGGCAGCAGGCCAAGGAGTGGCTGGAGGCCGGCCGCGCCTCGCGGCCGCAGACGTTCCAGTATCAGCTGGCGTTCAATCTCATTCCGCAGATCGACGTGTTCCAGGAGGGCGGCTACACCAAGGAAGAGTGGAAGATGGTCCACGAGACCGTCAAGATCATGGGAGACCCCTCGATCAAGGTCACCGCCACCACGGTGCGGGTTCCCGTGTTCATCAGCCACTCGGAGTCGGTCAACATCGAGACCGAACGGAAGCTGACGGCGGACGAGGCGCGGGAGCTGCTGCGGAACGCTCCCGGCGTCAAGGTGATCGACGACCCGGCCAGCCGGACCTATCCGATGCCTCTCGTCGCCGCTCACACCGACGACGTCTTCGTCGGCCGCATCCGTGAGGACAACACGATCGAAAAGGGGCTCAACCTCTGGATCGTGGCGGACAACGTGCGCAAGGGCGCGGCGCTGAATGCCGTGCAGATTGCCGAAGAGCTGGTGGCGCGCGGCCTGGTGAGGGTGCCGGGCGCAGGGCACGCCTTCGGTGCCGTCAGCACGGCCGGGGCCGGCCAGATCTGAAGGCGATTGGCACATCCACCGATGGCAGCCCGCGAGACAGTGACACACGCCTCCGAGGTCGCCTGTCAGACCGATCGCGTCGCGCTGAAGAGCGCCTGCATCGAGTGCAGCGCGCTGGTCAGCTCGGCGCGGTCGCGTCCGAAGCAGAACCGGATGTACCCCTCGCCGACCTGTCCGAAATCGACACCCGGAACGCACCCGACGTGCGCGCGTTCGATCAGGTGCTCGGTCATGGCCCAGGAGATCGACCTGACCCGCGCGTCCGCAGGACGCCATGCCGGGTTGATCCGAAGGAACGCGTAGAACGCCCCCCGTGGCGGCCGGCCGGAGAAGACGCGGCCAGCGACCTCCTGGATGCCTGCGTAGAACAGGTCCCGGCGCGCCTGGAGCTCGCGTCGAAACTGCTCGACGACCTCATAGGATCCTTCCAGGCCCCCGATCCCCCCGTACTGCGCGATCGACGACACGTTGCTCGCGGTCAGGAACAGCAGTTTCGTCAGGCGCTCGCGGATCTGCCCGCTCTTGACCGCCAGGTATCCCAGGCGCACCCCGGTGATCGCGTACGTCTTGCTGAAGCTGTAGACCGAGATGGTCCGGTCGTACATGCCGGGCAATGACCCGATACTCACGTGCTCCGCGCCGTCGAAGACGACGCTCTCGTAGGCTTCGTCCGAGATCACCCAGAGGTCCCTCTCGATTGCGAGGGCCGCGATGCGCTGCAAGTCGTCGCGCGTGAGGACGCCGCCGGTCGGATTGTTCGGCGAGTTGATGTAGATGGCACGCGTGCGGGAGGTGACAAGGCGCGCCATCTCGTCGATGTCCGGACGCCAGTCCCTCGACTCGTCGAGCGGGTAGCGTACGCCCACGCCTCGGGCCGTCAGCACGGAGTTGAGCGCCGAGGGCCACTCCGGGTCGGGCACCAGTACCTCGTCGCCCGGCTCCAGCAGCGCCTGGCAGAGGACGCACAGACCATGGACGCCTCCGTTGGTCGCCATGACCTGGTCCGGGCTCTCCACCGGAATCCCGTTCCGCTCTCGGAGCTTGTCTGCCAGCAGCTCGAGCAGTCGGGGCACGCCGGTCGTCTGCAGGTAGTGCGTCCGGTTCTCGTCGATGGCCCGGTGCATGGCCGTTTTCAGGCTGTCCGGCGCATCGAAGCTCAGGTCTCCCTGATCGAGGCGCAGCGCGCCCTTGACGCTGTACAGCATGTCCCGGATGCGACTGATCCCCGACGACGGAACGGTGTCGAGGTAATGGGGCATCGTCAACTCCATGCGTCTGCAACTGGACTCAGAGCGGCGGCGGCGTCAGACAACAAGGTCGTACTCGGACGGATCGACGACGGCTTCGATGACCACCGGCCGATCGCCTGCCAGCGCCCTGGCGAGCCCGGCCCGGAATTCCTCCTCCTCGCGGGCCACGATCACGTCGGCGCCGAACAACGTGTTGCTCGAGCAGTAGCCCGGTCCGAGCAGCTCGACACCGTCCCAGTGGTACCGCTTGCGCGTCTGCTTGACCCTGATGAGGCTCAGGAACTGATCCCGGAACACGACGAAGACGACGGGCAGGCCGAGGCGAACGGCCGTGTTGATCTCCCCCACCATCATCAGGAAGCCGCCGTCACCCATGCACGCGACCACGGGCCGATCGGGCTGAACGAGCTTCGCGCCAATCGCGGCCGGAATGGCGAAGCCCATCGACGACCATCCGTTCGAGACGAGGAAGTTGCCCGGTCCCCGCGTGTCCCACAACTGCCCGATGAGGTGCGTGTGGGCGCCCACGTCGGCAACGAGCAGGCCATCGTCGGGCAGGATGTCCCGCAGGGCGAGCAGCGCGTGGTGCGGCGAGAAGCGGGCTTGAGGCGGTGTCAAGGCGTCGCGCAGCCTCGTGCGATGCGTCTTGAGCGCGTCGAGGTCCCACCGGTGCTCGAACCGAGGCAGCTCGCCGAGCTTCCGCATGCTTTCCCGGATGTCGCCGATGACCTGGCACGGGACCCTGTGGGTGCTGGCGACATCGGCGGGGACGGTGTCGACGTGCACGATTGGCAAGTCCGCGCGCACCCACTCCTCGTAGTTGAATTCGACCGGGTCGTACCCAATGGCGATGATGAGGTCCGCCGGCTTGTAGTAGTCGGCGACAACGTCCCGCCGCGCCCGGCCCACGACGCCGACCAGGTGTGAGCCGTCTTCCGGCACGTGGCCCTTGGCCATGAGCGTCGTCACGACCGGAAGGCGATGCTTCTCGACGAACTCCCGGAGCTCGACCGTCGCACCCGCACGGTTGGCGGTCAGCCCGATCGCGACCAGCGGGTAGTGGGCCTTCCGAATCAGCTCCCCGGCTGCCCTGAGGGATTCCTCCGAGGCCGCGGAGAAGCGCGGAGACGCGGGCGGAGCGGCAGGCCCACGTTCCGCCGAGAGCTCCTCGGCCGTGTCCTCCGGCAGATCGAGGTGCACGGGCCCGGGCTGCTCCGCCAACGCCGTCCGAACCGCCTTCCGGAGCGTCGAGTGGATCTTCCCCGCCCTCAGCTCGGCGCTCCACTTGGTAATCGGGGCGTAGAGCTTGCGATGATCGATCTGCATCTGGACGGTGCGGCCCTTCCACGTTCGCCCCATCGTGGCCGTGAAGGCCAGAAGCGGCACGCGGTCGAGGAACGCGTTGCCCACGCCCGTGGTCATGTTGGTCGCGCCCGGCCCGAGCGTCGAGAGGCAGGCGCCCGGGCGGCCGGTCAGCCTTCCGTACACGTCGGCCATGAACCCGGCGCAGGCCTCGTGCGTGACCAGCACGAACTCGACCGGGCTGTCGTGCATCGCTTCGATCAACCGGGCGTTCTGGCCGCCCGGGTAGCCGAACACGTACTTGGTGCCGGCGCGCTCGAGCGCATCGACCACGATTTCGGCGTTCGCACGCACGTGTGTCCCCCAAGACGGCAAGGGCGCGCCGCGCCGCCCTTGCCGACAGATGCCAGAGCGACGCGGGTCGCGCGGGCGGAGCTACTTCTTCGGCTTCGGCT
>Ga0315282_10013654_pt1 | contig 12201 bp, 11 predicted proteins | sample YL17G07_20_MG_FD_203693 | JGI IMG/M metagenome (GOLD analysis project Ga0315282, IMG submission 203693) | Sediment microbial communities from Yellowstone Lake, YNP, Wyoming, USA - YL17G07_20 | ecosystem: Environmental > Aquatic > Freshwater > Lake > Sediment | place: USA: Wyoming | collected... | reverse complement strand
ATAGTATGTTGCCTCTTATGGGAATCTTAAACCACAGCACTCCGACGCCTGCAATAAAGGTAAGGTCTATGAAACTGATAACTGCAAATGGCGCAAGCTTACCCAAAATAAGCTCGATTGGCTTGATGGGTGAGACCAGCAGCTGTTCCATGGTGCCGATTTCTTTTTCTCTAACTATGGCCAATGCGGTCAAAAGAATAGAAGTAACCGTCACTAACATTGCGATTACGCCCGGTATGAAATAATTTCTTGACTCCAGGTTTTCGTTAAACCAGGCGCGGTCCCGAAGATCTACGCTGGGGAAAGCAAGCGCCTGTTTTAATACTATATTTGCGCGGTTTTTTAATATTGAGTAAGAATATTTTTGAATAATCCTACTGGCGTAGCCTAATACAATTCCGGCGGTGTTTGAGTCCGTGCCGTCAATTATAAGCTGAATTTGTGCTCCCTTATTACCTTCCAGATCCCGGCCAAAGCCGTGGTTAAAACGCAGCACCACACTCGCTTTTGATTTATCAATTAATTCTCTTTCTTCTTTATCGCTATACACATAATATGTTATATTAAAATATTTTGAATAAGAAAACGCCCTGATTACGTCGCGGCTCTCGGAAGTGTTGTCTAAATCATATATCGCGGTGGGGATATTTTTTACGTCGGTAGTGGCAGCGTAACCAAAAATGAGCACCTGAAGCACAGGAGCAATAAAAATCATTGTCCTCATCCTCGGATCGCGGATTACCTGTTTGAATTCTTTAATAAGAATAGTTTGTATACGCTCAAACATTAAAATCCTTCTTTAAGTGACCAACTTTACGAACCTACGATACGCTAAAACTATCATCGTGACCGCAAATAACAATAAAAAGAGTACCTGTAGCCACAAAATATTTAATCCCTCGCCTTTTAAATAAATTCCTTTGAGTATGGAAATAAAATAGCGCGCAGGAAATATATAAGTAATGACCTGTATAACTTTGGGCATATTATAAATTGGATAGACAAATCCGGAAAGCATGAAAGTCGGCAGGAATGTGGTAAGAAGTGTCATCTGCGTTGCCAGGCGCTGATTTTTGGCGACAATGGAGAAATACATTCCTTGACCCAATGCTCCGGCAAGAAAAATGCTGCTCAAAATAAGCAGTAAGATTAAGCTTCCCCTTAAAGGAACCACAAAAACAAACTGCGCCATTGCGACGGCGACCAGAAGGTCAAAAAATCCAATAAGAAAATATGGTATGAATTTACCCAAAATAAGCTCTCCCCGCCTGATAGGCGTGGAAATCAACTGTTCCATGGTGCCTCTTTCCCATTCCCTGGCTACTGTTATAGAGGTAAGCTGGGCAGCGATCATCATCATAATCACGGCGATAAGCCCGGGAATAATATAATTCTTGCTTTTTAAATCTTCATTGAACCAAACCCTTGGCCTTAAATCTATGGGCGAAAGATTTTTAATACCCAATTTTGATACGGCGTCATTGATAAATTGCACATTATATTTTTCCACCACGGCGTTAACGTATCCCATCGCAATGGTTGCGGTATTGGAATCGCTTCCGTCGACTAACAGTTGCACAGGAGCCGGTTGATTCAACTGAATAAATTTGGAGAAATCCTTCGGTATTACCATAGCCATAAGCGCTTTTCTTCTATCGATATAATTCTGCAGTTGTGTATAGTTATCGAAATAACCCACGATTTTAAAGTACTGAGAATTTTTGAAATTCAGTATGAACTCCTGGGAAATCTGCGATTTGTCCTGGTTCCAGATAATCAAAGGCACATTATTAACATCAAGGGAAAGGGCAAAACCAAACAGGCAAAGTAAAAGAATGGGATTAAAAATTGCTAGGCCCAAGCTTCTGTAATCCCGGATTATCTGGATGAATTCTTTTTTGGTTATGGCACTAACTCTTTTCAGGTTCACAGAGTCCTCCTGCCTCATCGTAAAATTCAATGAGGGAAACAAAGACATCCTCTAAAGACGCCTGAATTTTTTCTATTGTAAAGTCTTTAATTCCTGCTTTGGAAAAGAGTTCGGAAAGAACCGGGATAACAAGACGTCCATCTTTTACAATTGCATGTAAAGCAACCCCAAAAAGCGCCACTTCTTTTACGACTTCCAACTTTGCTAATCTTTCGATCCAGTCTTCCGGATCGGGTATGAATATTTTTAATACATCTTCTTTCATGCATTGTGTCTTTAAATCAGCGGGCTCGCCCATTGCGATAATGGCTCCTTTGTAAATAAGAGCGAGGCGGTCGCAATTTTCCGCCTCATCCATATAATGCGTAGTGACAAATACTGTCACGCCGCGCTTAGCCATTTCTTTAATCAACCTCCAAAAATTATTCCTTGCAATCGGGTCAACGCCTGATGTGGGTTCGTCTAAGAAAATTATTTTTGGCTCATGAATTATTGCGCATCCCAAAGCCAGCCTCTGTTTCCAACCGCCGGACAGAGTTCCTGTAAGGCTCGACCTGAATTCCTCAATTCCGGCCATTTGGATTATCCGTTCTTCGCGTTCTTTTCTATATTTCCTTGACACCTTATAGATACCGCTATAAAAATCGATATTTTCTTCTACAGTCAGGTCTTCATATAAGGAAAATTTCTGGGACATATAGCCGATATTCTGCTTTATTAATTCCTGTTCTTGGTTAATATCATATCCGCCTACATGGCCGGTTCCGGATGTGGGCGTCAGGATTCCACAAAGCATTCTGATGGTCGTGGATTTTCCTGCACCGTTGGGGCCCAGAAAACCAAATATTTCGCCACGCTTAACTTCAAAATTAATCCGATTAACTGCAATGAAATCTCCGAATTTCTTTTCTAAATTCTGTACGCTGACTGCGATATTATCGTTTACGTTCGTATTCATTGATAATGGAGATAAATGCCTCTTCCAGAGTCTGGGCATTGCGTTCCTTTTTGATATTTGCGGGAATGTCGCATTTGAGAAGTCTTCCTTTATGAATGAGACCGACTCTGCGGCAACGCTCTGCTTCATCAAGATAAGAAGTAGAAAATAAAATGGTGACTTTTTCTTTAAGAAGTTGGTAAAGTATCTGCCAGAAATCCCTTCTTGACACAGGGTCTACCCCACTGGTGGGTTCATCCAGAAAAAGCACTTTTGGGGTATGAATGAGAGCGCAGCTAAGACCTAATTTTTGCTTCATGCCTCCGGAAAGATGACGGGTGAGCCTTTTTTTAAAAGGCGTAAGGCCACTAAATCCCATAAGCCTGTCAATTCTGTTTACTCTCTCCTTAATGGGAACGCCAAAGATATCCGCATAAAAATTTAAATTCTCCATAACTGTCAGGTCTTCATAAAGCCCGAAGCGCTGGGACATATAGCCGATATTATCTTTCAAGTTTTCGGATTCTTTCACAATGTGCTTACCATAAATCCAGGCCTCTCCTGAAGTAGGTTCCAGTATACCCGTCAAAAGCCGCATGGTAGTCGTCTTTCCTGCGCCGTCCGGTCCTACCAGACCGAATATTTCACCCTCTTCGATTTCCAGATTAAGATTATCCACGGCAGCAATGGAATCAAATCTTTTTGTCAGACCAACGGCATTTATGGTAACCATATTATTCGATTATGTAAGCATCTGCGGGCATTCCGGGTTTTAATTCAAGGCTGGAATTATCCGCTCTGATTTTAATTCTATAGACGAGCTTTACCCTTTCCTCTGTAGTTTGAATTTGTTTGGGAGTGAATTCTGCTTCCTGAGAAATAAAAGAAATTCTGCCTTTATAAACTTTATTAGGGTAGGTATCAGTTTTGATTTCAGCAGGCTGATTGAGTTTAACCCTACCTAAATCGGTCTCGTTAATGTAAGCAGTTAGCCATATATCCCTGAGGTCTACCACAGTAAAAACAGTGGAGCCCACCTGCACAACTTCTCCTGCTTCAGCACTCTTGACCAAAACAAAACCATCAATAGGCGAAGCCAAATCAGCAAATCCTAACCTTGTATTAGCCAAATCAAGGGAAGCTTTAAGCGCTTCCATGTTTGCTTTATCGGCATCAGCTTTGGTTTTAGCTAAATCTCTCTTCTGGGCAGAGATGGAACCTGCCTTAAAAAGATTCTCTGCGCGTTCATAATCAAGCCTATCAAGCTCATACTGATACTGGGCTGCCTTTAAAGATGCTTGGGCCTCATCCCTGACCTTTGTTAATTCATCCGTATCTAATCTCGCCAATATTTCTTGGGTTTTTATGACCCTGCCTTCGTCTGTCAGTAACTCTTTAATCTTGCCTGCCACCCTGAAAGATAAACGCACATCTGTTGCTTCTATATTACCTGAGACTTTAATCTTTTTATTGTGTTCGTTCTCTTTTTGCTGGAAATACAAAAATAATGCCGATGCGCCAATCGCCATAAGAGCAACGATTATGAATACCCTAATCTTTTTTTTCATTCTTTGCCTCCTGTAAATAGCCTTGGCCCATGGTTCTGTCCAAATACGCCTTTGCCATAAGATAGTCATAAATCGCGCTAGAATAATTTTGTTCTATCTGGCTCAAGGAAACCTGGGTATCCAAGACATCCAGATTCGTCCCTACTCCGTTATCATAACTGACCTCGGCAATCCTCAATGCCTCTTTTGCCTCTTCAATATTATCCTTGGAGGCATCAATAATCGCCTGTGCTTGATTCAAATCAAGGCAGGACTGCTTGATATCCACTGTTATCTGGTCACTTAAATTCTCTTTTTCCAAAGTAGCCTGCGCATAGCGCGCTTTTGCTTCATCGACTTTTGCCTTTGTAGAAAATCCGTCAAATATCGGGATGGTTACCGCAACGCCTGCGTTCCAATTATTGTGTCTGGCATTAAACATATTCCCTAAGTTATTTGACCTGTAACTGTAACCTAAGTCTGCGCTGATTTGAGGACGATTTCCTGCTTTTGCCATCTGAATCGACCATTTACTTATATCAATACCGAGAGATTTAAGAATCATCTCAGGTTTATCTAGATAGGCGAGTTTTAAAAATTCATCCTCTTTGATTTGAATCGAAGAATAACCCAACTTTTCTTTCACAGTTATAGAGTCCTGCATTTTAAAACCCAGCAATTTCTTCAAATCAGCCATGATTAAATCAACGGCATTCTTTGCCTTTACAAGTTCAGGCACAAGTTTAGAGACCTGGACTTTTGACTGAAGAACATCAAACCTCGAAGCCGTGCCTTCTTTGAATTTCTCCTTTACATCTTCATAATGGGATTTTGCCTGGTTGACCAATCCCTGCGTGATGCGTTCTGTTTCATAAGCAAGCAATAACCCATAATAGAGCCTTTTGGTTTCAAATTCCACATCGAGTTTCCTTGCGCGTAAAGTTTCTTCCTGCACCTTAAGTCCGAGTTGCGCCTGTTTAAAATTGGCAATATCTGCGCCGCCATTGTATATTGATTCATCGAGAGAAACACCTATTTTATTATCATTTTTATATCCTGCTAAAACTCCGGCGTCTTTCTTTGATGTTGTTGCCGAACTTAAGGAAAGCACCGTGGCATTATGGGTATATCCAAAAGATGCGTTTAACTTTGGTAAAAATGCGCTTTTTGCTCCCAGTATATTGGCTCTGGCAACCTCAATTTCTTCCTCCTGTATCCGGATGTCTTTGTTGTTCTTAAATGCAATTGACACAGCGTCTTTTAGCGAAGAAAGCATAACGCCGGCTGCATTACTATCCTCGCAAATTCCGTAAGGCGTAATCAGGCATAGCGAAATAAATAAAAAAACAACCCCTGCGAAGCAAGAGAGTTGTTTTATAAATTTAAAATTCCCGTCCATTATTTATTATTCTACTACTAAACTATGGGTTATTCAATTATAAATTCTTAAACTAAAATCCGTACCAGTAATTTACGAGAGGTTTTGAGTCTTTAGTTTTATCTATAACGACATTTTTAAGGCGGGCGTATTCGAGGAAACCGTCTTTGCCCAGTTCTTTTCCGAAACCACTTTGCTTAAATCCTCCGTAAGGGGCTTCATTATAAAACATCCCGTAGGTATTAATCCAGATTACTCCGGCATTTATTTTAGCCGCTAAATCCTGTGCCAGAGAATTATCCTTTGACCAGATAGAGCAAGCCAGAGCAAAATCAGTGTCATTGGCAAGTCTTATCGCTTCTTTAATGTCGAAAAATTTATTGATACAAACTACCGGCCCGAAGACTTCCTCTTGAAAAATAGACATCTGAGGCAAAACATCGCTAAATACGGTAGGTTCAAAGAAAAATCCGCTTTTTAGACTCGGGTCGGAAGGAATCTTTCCGCCGCACAATAATTTTGCGCCTTGTTTCTTTGCTTTTTCTACACAAGAGCTCACTTTTTTACGCTGTGATTCAGAAATTAAAGGTCCCATCTGGGTTTCATAATTCAGCCCATTTCCCAATTTAATGCGTTTTGCCTTTTCTACAAACTCAGTTACGAATTTATCATACACTTCATCTTCGACAAAAATGCGCGACATAGCTGTGCACATCTGGCCCTGATTTAAAAATATGGAGCAAAGAGAACCGTTTACCGCCAATTCCAAATCCGCGTCTTTTAGAACTATTGAAACTGATTTTCCGCCTAATTCCATGAGCAGTTTCTTTACATTTTCTGAAGAATAATCTATAATCTGCTTGCCAACTTCATTACTGCCGGTAAAAGAAATCATATCCACTCTTTTATCCGAACAAAGTATTTCTCCCGATTTTTCTCCACTGCTATTTATAATATTTACTACTCCTTTTGGTAACCCTGCCTCATGGATGATTTTACCTAATTCTAAGGCAGTTAAAGGGGTCAAGCTCGATGGCTTTAAGATAACCGTATTTCCCGCTGCTAATGCCTGCGCCATTTTCCAGGAGGCAATTAGTAACGGATAATTCCAGGGCACAATTAATACAACCACACCCATTGGCTCGCGCCTCAAGTTGCACTGTGCGTTTTGCGCTTCTATTCTTTCCTCCGTAAGATATTTTTCAAAGTTATTGGCAATATCTTCAAAGGTTTTGGCTGCTGACGGGATATCCATAAAAGTGGATTCCTTGATAGGCTTGCCTGTATTTAAGGTTTCTATTTTTGCCAATTCGCCTGCTTTATCCAGAATGCCCTCTGATATTTTTAAGATAAATTCTTTGCGTTCTTCTAAGGAAATTCTTGGCCAGTCCCCTGAATCAAAAGCAGCTCGCGCACTTGCCAATGCCAGCTCCAGGTCTTCTCCAGAAGCGATAGAGGCCTCGGTAATAACTTCTGCCGTTGAAGGATTAATTATCCTCTGCTTTTCCTCGGTGTCTTTGAATTCTCCGTTAATAAATAGACTCGTATTCATTTAATTCTTGTGTGGTTCAATAATTACCTTTATACATTCTTTAGCCTCAGCCACTAATTTAAAACCCAAACCCGCCTCTGCCAGACTCAAGCGGTGCGTGATTAATTTACGCACAGGAATATTTCCTGCGCGAAGCAACTCTATTGCCGCAAGCGCATCTTGAGGGCTATTGCCGTAAGAATGTATAATTTTTATACTCTGACGCCAGAAATCATTAACCGGAATAGGAAGATTAACCCCCGGCTCTGTCGGCGCAAAACACAATATGGTTCCTGCACGGTCAACGCACTGTAATGCCTGCATAAAAGCAGAAGTGCTGGATGTGCAAATGATTACCAAGTCAGCAAGTCTATTTTCATTTGCTTCGCGAAGACCCGCAACTAAATCTTCTTTGGCATTGATTATAGCAGCAGCTCCTAATTCCTTTGCTATTTTGAGGCGATACTCGTTTATGTCAGTAACAATTATCCGTTCAGCTCCCAAAGCGCGTGCTGCCAATAAATGCAGTAATCCGGAAATACCAGCTCCGAGTATAAGTACGCTTTGACCGCGTGTAAGTTGAGCCATTCTCTGGCCGCGCACCACGCAGGCTAACGGCTCAATAAATGTCCCTTCTTCATATGATATCTCCTCTGGAAGCAAAAATACGCCCCTGTCCACATTGATTGGCGGAACACGGATATATTCTGCAAAGCCTCCGGGATAATAGTTTGTAGTATGCAAAGTCTGGCATACAGTATGATTACCGCTCAGGCAGTAACGGCAGGTATTGCAAGGGACATGGTGAGAGACAAAAACCCTGTCACCAATTTTATAACCCTTTACATCCTTACCTGCTTCGACAATTTCTCCTGTGATTTCATGGCCTAAAACCAGCGGAGCTTTTTTTATGCGATACCATTCCATTACATCGCTGCCACAGATGCCGCTGGCCATAACCTTTACTAATAATTCACCGTTAGAAATCTTAGGTAAAGGCATTTCCTCTATTCTGACATCCGAATTTTTATAATACATTGCCGCGCGCATACTTTTATTTCCTTTTGGCATTCTTAATCTCGTTAAATACGCTCCTGGCTTTTTTTACATCGGCGTTTTCATGTATTATTGAGCGTAAAGCCGCAGCCATTGCTACAGGATGCGGGCTTTGCCAGACATTTCTTCCCAAATTTATACCGATGGCTCCTTTTTGCATACCATCATAAACAAACTCAAACACCTCTAACTCTGTCTCGCATTTTGGGCCACCAGCAATAACCACAGGTACCGGGCAACCAGATACTACCTTATCAAAATCTTCTTTGCACCAATAGGTCTTAACAATCCGCGCGCCTAATTCCGCACAAATCCGGCAGCTTAAAGCAAGGTAACGGCTATCGCGTTTTTCCAGCTCACGTCCTACTGCAGTAACCGCCATAACAGGAATACCGTAATTTTCACACTCATTAACTAACTTTGCTAAGTTCATCAGTGTCTGATGCTCATGGTCGCTTCCCACAAAAACAGATATACCCACTGCAGAGGCATTGAGACGGATAATCTCTTCTATTGAAGTAGTAAGGCCTTCATTAGCCAAGTCTTTTCCCACCATGCTTGTGCCTCCGGAGACCCGCAGAATTATCGGTTTGGTATTTCCGGGGTCTATTACCGAACGTAATACCCCTCTAGTAACAAAAAGCCCGTCACAAAAAGCAAGCAATGGCTTAATAGTCTCACCTGGTCTTTCCAAACAGCTCGTCGGACCCTGAAAATACCCGTGGTCTATGGGCAAAAAGAAACAATGACCATCTGGTTGGATTAATTGGTTTAAACGGTTTTTTATTCCCCAATCCATATACACCTCCAATTCATTTAATTTTTACCTGTTTAAATAATTCAAATAGGCGGCTAAATGGCGCATACCAACGGGAGAGTTGGCCTAACTGTCCCTGCAATTTCATTTTCCCCTGGGTAACTGCAACAAAGGGGTCAAGCTTTCCTAAAAATACCCATTCCCATACTTCCTGCGAAGCAGAAATTACAAAAGGCGCATCCTCATCAAAATCCAATTTTACGATTTTGCCTTTTTCAAAACTGAATTTATATACCTTATCTGTCCCGTCGAGTTTAATGCTAAGTTTTAAAGTCAAATCCAATTCCTCGCCTTTTCTGGTAATGAATTCATCTTTATTAACCAGAGCTACAATTGCCTGAATGTGCTCTTTGGAAAACATTTCATAAGTTTTCTCATCCGCTAAGGTCTCTTTTAATTCTTTATCCAAATCATCGAGTATTTCTTTTTTAAAAAGCCTGGCAACAGCAGCAGTTTTTACTGCTTCTTCCAATGCCTCAATTAAATACAAGGCATCCTTAAAGTTATTTCCGATAGAAACTACGCCGTGATTTTTTAGCACCGCCAGGTTACTTGACTTTAAAGCCTCAATGACTGATTCCGGTTTTGTCACAGCAGGAGTGTCTTGCTCTACAACCGGGACATCACCTAAATAAAGCTTGGTTTCGAATGTAAGGGCTTTGATATCAGAATAAACAGCAAAGTAAGCATTTATTAAAACCGGATGCGCATGGATTACAACCTGCTCAGGGAAATTCTTATAGATAAGACTGTGCAAAGGAAATTCGGTAGTCAGGCGTTTATTTTCTAAATCTTTCTGGTCAGTTAAGTCAACTCTAATTATATCTTCGGGCAGCAAGTTTCCCAATGCCGTTCCTGTTGCCGTAATCAATATAGTGTTTTGGTCTATCCTTGCGCTTAGATTACCCGAAGTGCCTGCAACCAAACGCATGGCATATAATCTTTTTCCGATATCAATTATCTGGTCTTTTAAAATTTTTTCTTTATCCGGCATAACTAAACCTTAAAATAAATATGTTTTGTAATCAGGCTGTTAGGTGTAATGTCAAAAGCTGGATAATAAGCCTTTACCCCTTTTGGCGCAAGGCAGATACCCTGGTATTCCAATAATTCCTTATCCGGCCTGATTTCTATCTTTATGTCTTGGCCTCTTCTTGCATTTGAAACAGGCGGGCATATACAATAAAAAGGAATATTAAAGTGTTTTGCTAAAAGGGCTATCTGATAAGTGCCGATTTTATTGGCAATATCTCCATTCTGGGCTAAATGGTCTGCGCCAACAATAACCTTGTTGATTTTGCCTTCTGACATAACCTGCGCCACCATATTATCCGCAATTATTGTTACTGGAATTCCCTGCTGTTTTAACTCCCAGGCAGTGAGCCGCGAGCCCTGTAAGTAGGGCCTTGTCTCAGTAACAAAAAAACTTATGCTTTTATTTTGTTTTTGGCAAATCTGAGCGATTAAAGGCAAAAGGCCCGAGACATTGCAATGCGTAAGAACCACATCTTTATCTCTGACTAACTCACTTGCTGCCCCTACTTGTTTAATACGCTGTTTTTTAAGCATCTCTAAGAATCCGAAGATACTTTTTTCTAAAGGAAGTCCTGATTTAGCCCAGCCTAGTATCATATCCGTTATCATCCTGAATGACAGCGTGGGACGGCTTTTATTAAACGCACAGGATATTTTTTCTAAAATAGAAATCAAATTTTTCTTATTTTTATTTTTCCTTATTTCAAGTAAGAATGTATAGAGAACAAGGAGTACCTGTCCTACTGCGCGGGTTTTCATTTCTTTAATTGCCGAGCATGCCTCTTGGTAATTCTTTACCTTTATATATTTTAACTTCTGAGGCAGGGCAGTCTCATCAAGGATATAAATAGCACTGCCTTTTAACTGAATGGGCCAGAATAATGGAGAAAATCTCATTTATTTTCCTTCTAATCTTTTTACTGCCTCTAAGGCAATGTTAATTAAATTAGTTTCCGCCATATAATACATCGGATTCATAAATCCCATCTCACCGTTTATAACATTGTCGCTTACTGCTAAAATAGAGCCTGCCTTAATATTATAAACCTGGGCAATGGTTAACAGCGCTGATGAAACCATATCCACTGCTATTGCGCCCTCTTTTCGCTTTGCCTCTACAATATCCCTTGTCTCGCGTAAAAGCGCATCTGTAGTCCAGACTGTCCCGCGATGAATACCCGCACCCATACCCTTTGCAACCTCAAATAACGTATCGGCAATTTTCTTATCTGCAGTTGTCTGAAAATCCTGAGCCACATAATAAGGCGTAACCCCGTCTCCGCGTATTACCTTATCCACCACCACTAAATCACCGATTTTAATATCCTCATCTAATGCGCCACAGGTGCCGATGCGGATAATATTTGCAATCTTAGCATTGCACATTACTTCTGCAGTAATGGATGTATCAGTAGAAAACCTTCCGCCGTTTATAGCAGTGATTTTAATACCCTGATAGGTGCCGGTGTACATGGTGTATTCCATAAAAGAAAAATTCCTAACAAGACTATCTAATTTTCTTATCAGAACCTCTAATCTATCCTTTGGCCCAGGCACAATGGCGTACTTACCCACATCCTCAGGCCTCAACTGCACCATCTCGGTTAAATCCCGACCCGTCAAATGAATGTCTTTCTGCATTTGCATGCTTATTCTCCTCAATTCGCCCTCGCTTAAAGAGGGCGGCGAATTGATCCCGAGCGACTATAATCTTATGCCCAGTCGCGAGGGATTTCCATTATTTATTATACTTATGCGGGCCCTGTCTTGGACTGTTTTCGACAAGACAGAACCCGTAAAAATATCTAAAAGAGCCTTGTATCAGGGACAGTCCCCTTCGGGGATAGTCCCTATTCAAGCATCCGCTCTAAATTTCCACCCAAAATATCTTCTTTATCTTCTTCTAAAATATCTAAATCTTTTACCGCCTGGATGCCGGCTGTAACGTCCTTTTTTGCCGGCCAGTCGCT
>Ga0315282_10013653_pt1 | contig 12201 bp, 10 predicted proteins | sample YL17G07_20_MG_FD_203693 | JGI IMG/M metagenome (GOLD analysis project Ga0315282, IMG submission 203693) | Sediment microbial communities from Yellowstone Lake, YNP, Wyoming, USA - YL17G07_20 | ecosystem: Environmental > Aquatic > Freshwater > Lake > Sediment | place: USA: Wyoming | collected... | reverse complement strand
AACGTCTCTCTCCCCGAGGTAGGCGGCGATGACCCGCGGGTTGTTCTGGATCTCCCCCGGCGTTCCCTGGGCGATCTCGGCTCCGTTGTCCAGGACCTTGATCCATTGGCAGATCCCCATCACCACCCGCATGTCATGTTCGATCAGCAGCACGGTCAGACCAAGGTCTTCCTTCACCTTGAGGATGAACTCCATTAATTCGCGGGTTTCCTGTGGATTCATGCCGGCCGCCGGTTCGTCCAGTAGGAGCAATTTGGGGCCCGTGGCCAGGGCCCGGGCTATCTCCAACCTTCGCTGTTGCCCGTAGGAAAGGGCACCGGCCCGCTCCCGGGCAAGTTCTTTGAGGCGAACCCGGCTGAGCAGTTCCAAAGCCCTTTCACCCATCTGCCTCTCCTCACGGTTATATAGGGGGGTACGCAGCACCGCACCCATAAAGGAAGAGCGCAGTCGCCCGTGAAAAGAGATCATTATGTTGTCGATCACCCTCAAGTCCTGAAAGAGGCGAATGTTCTGGAAAGTGCGGGCAATGCCCCCCCGGTTGACGGCATTGGGTCTCAAGCCGGTTATCTCCCGACCCTGGAAAAAGACCTTTCCCCGCGTGGGTTTCAGATGGCCGGCGATGGTATTGAAAACCGTGGTCTTCCCTGCGCCATTGGGGCCGATCAGCCCGACCAGCTCTCCCTCTTTGAGCGCCAGGGAAAAATCATCCACTGCCAGCAGGCCGTCGAAACGCATGATCAGATGCTCGACGGAGAAGAAGGTCATCGGTTTAATCCCCCCAATTTGCCTTGTTTACCGCAGAGCCCGCGGAGAACGCAGAGAAAAATAAGATCAAAAATACAAAATGAAAACATTGAAAAAAACTTGAAACCTTTTATCCCTGCCGCTCTCAGCAAAAAAATCTTCTTACTTGACCCCTTGAACCCCGGACTCCTGCACCCCTCGTATTAAGTTGATCAGCCCCTGCCAGGAAAATTCCTCCCGTCCCATGACCCCCTTGCGGGCAAAGATCATCACCACGATCAGGATCAGGGAAAAGATGACCATCCGCATGCCCGGGATGCCCGGAACCTGCAGCGGGCCGACGGAGAAAGGTTCTTCCACAGCGCGCAGGGCTTCCCCACCGAGGACAAAGAGAACCGCTGCAATCGCCGATCCGGTTGTACTCCCCAATCCCCCGACAACGATGATGATCAGAAGGTTAAAAGTCAAAAAGAAGGTGAAGAGCACCGGCGAAATCGTGGTGATGAGGTGGGCAAGCATACCCCCGGCCACTCCCTCGAAGAAACCGCTGACTGTGAAAGCCATCATTTTATGGCGGAAGGAGCGAACGCCCATGGCCTCCGCTGCCACCTCATCCTCGCGGATGGCTTTCATGGCCCGGCCGAAGGAGCTGCCGGTCAGCCGGTGGACGAAGAAAAGGGTAAGAGTCATGAACCCAAAGCTCCACCACAGGTTCGTGTAGGGGGCAATTCCCTTCAGGCCCAAAGGACCGTTGGTGACGCTCTGCAGATTGTTGGCCACTACCCGCACAACCTCGCCAAACCCCAGGGTTACGATGGCTAGGTAATCCCCCCGCACGCGAAAAACGGGGAACCCCATGAGAAGGGCCAGAAATGCGGTGACTGTTCCGGCAACCAAAAGGGACAGCCAGAAAGGAAAGGAGATGACGTTCAGGGGCCAGACCAGCGGTTCGATAATGAAAGAGAGTTGTTTTTCCGCCGGGGTCATGGTCAAGAGGGCCGAGGTATAGGCTCCAATGGCCACGAAGGCGTTTGGCTCAAGGGAGAACTGCCCGCAAATCCCGTTGATCAGGTTATAACTCACTGCCAGGGTGATAAAAATGGCGCAATTGTTCAGGAGGCGCACCTGATACTCGGTAGCATTCCCCTGGGCCCAGTAAAGAAAGACGAAGAGGCCGGCAACACTGAACCCGCTGAGGATTCGATCGCGAACTTTATCCATATTTTCTTTTTTCCCTGGCCCTTGAACCCTGGACCCCTTCAATCCTTCTGTCAATCCGGAAGTTTTTCCCCGATGATTCCCGTGGGCTTGAAGAGAAGAATGCCGATGAGAATGAGAAAGGCAAAGGCGTCCTTATACCCCGCCAGGCTGGGCATCAGGGCGACAAGCAGGATTTCGACCAATCCCAGGAGAAGTCCTCCCAGGGCAGCGCCCAAGACGTTTCCGATGCCACCTAACACGGCAGCCACGAAGGCTTTCAGCCCCGGGATGATTCCCATGTAGGGGTCAATCTGGGGGAATTTCAACGCCCACATGATTCCCCCCGCGGCAGCCAGGGCCGACCCCAGGGCAAAAGTAATCGATGTGATCCGGTTCACGTCCACCCCCATCAGCCTAACCGTTTCCATATCCCGGGAGATGGCCCGCATAGCCCTCCCGGTCCGCGTCCGGTAGACTACCCAGAGCAGCAAGAGCAGGGAAAAGAAGGCGATGGAAGGAATCCAGAGGGAAAGGGTGAGGAAGCGGATGTCCCCCCATTCCAGCACTTTTCCGAAAACCGGAGGACGATGAAAGGGCTTGGGCCGGCCTCCAAAGAGGACCAGGCCCAAATTTTCCAAAAAGAAGGAGACCCCGATAGCCGTGATCAGGGCAGAGATGCGGGGAGCTTTGCGCACCGGAAGATAGGCTCCCCGATCAATCGCAATCCCCAACAGGGCAGTCAAAAAAATGCCGATCGGGAAAGAAACCCACCACGGCAGGGAAAAGATAAGGATGGCATAAAACGCAAAATAGCAGCCCATCATCAGGACATCGCCGTGGGCAAAATTGATCAACCGGAGGATTCCATAGACCATGGTGTACCCGATGGCTATCAGCCCGTAGAGGCTTCCCAGGGAAACCCCGTTGATCAGCTGCTGCAAAAAAATAGAAAAAGTCATCCTCTTACGCCTGCCTGTGCAGAGACACGCCGCAGCGTACCCCTATTGCTTTTTACCTTACGCTGCCTTCTGCTATGGATTAACGGTTGCCAGGTAGATGAATTTCCCATTCTTTACGGCATTGATCACCATGGGTTTCACCGCGTTCCCATTCTCCCCGATAGACAGTTTCCCGGAAACGGCCTCAAAATTCTTCGTTTTGGCAAGAGCGGCCCGGATCCTTTCTCCTTCCGTAGATTTCGCCCGGGCAATGGCATCCAGCAGAACAAAATAGGCATCGGCCCCCAGGGCATTAAAGGCGTTCGGGTCCGCCTTATATTTCTTGTGGAAGCGGCTTATGAAATCTTTGGCCAGCCTGGTGGAAGCGGCCTGAGGATGAAAATGGCCGGTGAAAGCCACGCCCTCCACTTCTTTTCCGCCAATCTGAATCAACTCCTCCGCCTGGGCTCCATCCCCCGAGAGTACGGGGGTCTTCACACCCAACTCCCTGGCTTGTCTTGTGAAAAGGGCGACCGGTGAATAGTAATTGGGAGCATAGATTACATCCGGATTGGCGAGTTTAATGGTGGAAAGCTGGGCGGAGAAATCCTTATCTTCGGTGACACAGAAGGTTTCAGCCACGATTTGGCCTCCCAGCCTGGTAAAATTGTCCTTGAAAAATTTTGCCAGACCCACACAGTAATCCTGGGCCTTATCGACGATCAGCGCCGCCCTCCTGGCCTTCAGCGTATGGAAGGCATATTTGGCAGCGCCTTCTCCCTGGACATCATCCACGAAACAGACGCGGAATATATATTTTTTCCCCTGGGTCACCAGGACATTGGTCGCTGTCGGTGAAACCATGGGTATCCTGGCTTTTTCAGCGATGGGCGCGCCAGCCATCGTATCCCCGCTGATCATCTCGCCAATGATGCCTACAACCTTCTCCTTTTCAATCAACCGGCTCACGGCATTGGCTGACTCAATCTTATCGCTTTTCGTATCTGTTAGAACGAATCCCACCTTCTTCCCCAGAACCGCGGGCTCCATCTCCATGGCAATCTGTATCCCAGTCCTGGCATCCTGCCCGTAGGCCGCCACGGCACCGGTCATGGGCAGATAGGCGCCAATCTTTACCCTCTCAGCTGCCAGGCACCAGCCGGCCAGGATTAAGAGGGAGAAGACAACCCCCATCCCTGCAAAAACATTTCTCATCGGCCTTCCCTCCTTTTTCAAAGGCTCCCCGGGGAGCCCTTTTTGGCGGACCCGCAAGTCAGCCTCTCCATCATAGGTCACCCGAATCCTCCGTGAAAATAACGCCAGATATTATGGCAGACAAATAGGCTGAGTCAATAGGACCTCCCTGCTTGTCCACCCCATACCCCTTCCTGCCTGTAATACCGCAGGATTTGAGGCGGGAAGGGGACCCCTCCTGGGTCAATGGGAATGGAAAGTGCCCCGCGTACCGCCCGGAATGACAAGTCAATCTTTAAAAATGGGGGTGGACAAGGCGGAATTAGTGCTTGACTTCCCCAGCCCGCCGGGGTACACTTCGGTTAGAGTTTTTCAAGAGATTAGGCCTCTGATTCTATAAAGCACCCTCGAACCCTCAGGGACTCCTAATATCTTTGAGGGTTTTTTATTTGGCCAATGCACAGGCAAGAGGAAACTTAAAAATTAACCTTCAACCACAAGGAGGTCGGCCATGGGAAAGAATTTATACGTCGGGAATCTGGCCAATGAGGTTACCGAGGAGGACCTGAAGGCCAATTTCGGCGAAGTCGGAAAAGTGGTTTCGGTGAACATCATCCGGGATAAATACACCTCTTTATCCCGCGGGTTTGGCTTCGTGGAAATGGAAAATGACAAGGATGCTCAGGACGCGATCCAGAAGTTTAACGGAGGCCAGCTTCGAGGAAAAACCCTGGTGGTCAATGAAGCCCGACCCAAAAAAAACCAGGGAGGGCCGAGGAGAGAAGGCGGGGGCGGAGGCGGGTTCCGCGGCCGCGGTAGACGGTATTAAAGAATCGTAGATTCTACGCAGGTCATTTGAAGGAAATCGGAGCTCGGCATGGGTGTGTGGGATAGCCTTCTCAATCGCAAAAAAATAAAGAATGAAAACGGAGAATTGAGGCGCAATGATGTCTGCTGGTGCGGCAGCGGGAAAAAATACAAAAAATGCCACCTCGACACCGATGAGAATAAGCGCCGGTTTAGGGCAGGAACCCGCCCGAAAAAGCATGGTATTTGATACGAGACTCTGCAGGCCATTTCTTTTTCCCTTCCTCTTCAACTTTTTTCTCCCGCCTGAGGCAGCCTGAGAAAATGATCTCCTGGAAAAAGCCCGGTTTGCAGTGGTCCCGGACTTTGCTATACTATTATAAGAACCCGGCTCCGCTAAACATAAGGGGGCCAATCAGCCAAATTCAGGAGCGGGCGGAGGTGGGCCTCTTTGCCGACACTGATAAGCCGGTTCAACCTTCGGTCGGCTTTTTTATCTGCAAAGTACATTGGAGGGGCGAAACGATGGAGCCGAAAGAAGTGCTGGATTTTTTCTGCCGGCGTAGAAGCGTGCGGCGTTACCTGAAAAAGGCCATCCCCGATACCACCCTGGATCTGCTGATGAAATCCGCCATGGCCGCTCCCAGCGGCAACAATGCCCAGCCCTGGGCATTCATCATCGTCCGCGACGTCAAGCTGAAAGAAGAACTCTCCCGTGTGCATGCCTGGGTCTACATGGCCAATGAGGCCCCTGCGGCCATCGTGATGCTGGGGGACAAGGGCTCCCAATGGTGGCAGGAGGACTGCGCCGCGGCCACCCAGAACCTGCTCCTGGCCGCAGCCAACCTCGGTTTGGGGGCTGTCTGGTGTGGAATTAAGGAAGATCAGGCCAAGGCTGTGCGCAAAATCCTGGGCATTCCGCCTGAGATGGGAGTCCTCTGCATTGTCCCCATCGGCTACCCCGCCGAATCCCTTTCTCCAAACACCAAGTTTCGCAAAGACAAGGTTCACTGGGACCGCTTTACCAAGCCCTGACCCAATACCTTCATTTCATCCAGCGATTTGCCAATGCGACGAAAGAACTGGCTAAACAACTTAATCAGGAAGAAAGAAAGGTCTTAGCTGAATTCTTGAGGCGTCCTCCCCCCCCTCGTCAAGATTTTGGCCCCTCGCCCAAGGCAGGACCCCCACCACACCGTGAAGGCCCTCCATCCCGTCGCCTGCCTTAATCAGGTAGCTATCTTTCGATTAGGATACCGAACTCAAGAGGGGAAAGGAATAGAACAGAAGCACGGCAAAGGTTTTATTTCTCCGTAAGCCGGTCCATTCTGAAATACTGGAGGAGGGAAATAAATTTAACGGATTTGAGGGGGTCTTCTGACATCCCGTAAAGGTGAGAACGGCAGGAGCAATCGGAAGCACCGAAGCCGGGAACCTCCCATCCGGCGATTCCTTTTCCAGCTCGGGCTATTTCACACTCGAGATCATCCTGGGTCCGGATGGGAAGGGCAACATGGAATTGGGCATGGGCCCTCAAATAATCGATATGCCAGAAGAGATTTTTCCCGATTCTCCTGTGTCGCTGGATTCTCTTGGATAGGTTCTTCATGGCGGAACCGAAATACAGATAGTAGCCCTTTCGGAAAGGTACCTGGCCGAGTTTTCCGATTTCCAGGCTGATGTTTTCCGGTAGCCTTAGGATCAGAATATAACTTCCCCGGTCCTCTGCTTCCTTCTCCACAATTTCCCAGGGAATTTTCAGGACACGTACCCTGCCAGTCAAGGACAATTCTTCATTAAATTCCACCGCGAGGGGAATGATGGATATTTTATCTTTAACGGCAAGGAGAGTCCTGGAGAATTCCAGGTCCGTATGGTATTCCGGCATAAAAAATTCGGCCTGCGGCCAGCCGATCAGGAATAAAACCACTCCGGCTCGTGAATGGTCGGCCAACTCGGCCAGCTCTTGAATGTGTCGCTTTCCCCGCTCTGTGACGGCATCGGGGAACATAGCCAGCTTCTTGCCAAAGAGCGTGCAGGACTTGACTTCCAGAAAAATTTCCTTTCCTCCTTTCTTCAAGAGGAAATCAAATCGGCTCCGGCCATGCGGGACTTCTCTTCGGATAATCTGGCAACCTTTCAATCCAGGAATTAGATTTCTCTCGATGAGCTCTTGGGCCAGATCATTTGTCCTGTGGGTATGAATCATGACCGGATGACCGTCTCTGAGGACGGCCACAGCGGTATAGGGCATTCGATCTTTTGTGGGCAGGGTCTTCTCGAGACAAACAGTTGTCCCCGGTAAGAGAAGCTCCCACAGTCTGCCTGGATTTGGCAAAAAAGCTTTGACTGCCTTCCCATTAATCCGGCAAATCAGGGTGAAACGATTCGGCCTTCTTAGGAATAGAGCTTTTTCTGTATGTCCAAAGAGGTTCAATCGTCAGCCTCCGAGTAATGATAAATTTTACCATTGATCCGCGATGAGCGGGAAGACTGGTACTTCGTTGCAGCAATGGGCGTAATGAGAACGACTCCGGGGTCCGGAGGCCAAGGCGCTTCGCTGCATCACAAGGCGCTGGCTCTTCCATGGATCGGGTGGGAAAATGCCGCCGTCCCCCTTTTCGGAACCCAATTGCGATCTTTAGGGAAACTTTCTTCAGGCCGATGCTACCGGCGTACATCGCCCTGGTCCCCGGACCTCAACAGGGGCAGTCCCAGATAAGCAAAGCAGTCCATGAATCGTAGTCTTTTATACGCCAATTTCTGCAACGAAGTATTGGCCCAATCGTTGTTATGGCGGCCTGGTTTGCGGGGCGGGGCGAAAGGGAGTAAAATCAACCAAGAGACCGGAAACGGGCGGAGAGGAAAAGCCCGAATGTTCGTGGTCTGGTATCTATGATGAAAAGGAGATTCCCCCGTGCTTCCCATCGACCTCTCTTCTGTCCGCACCCAGTTCCCGGGTTTATCCTTGAGGGATGGGGGACGGACAGCTGTCTTTTTCGATGGACCCGGCGGCACGCAAGTGCCCCGGCGCGTGATCGCCGCCATGACTCACTACCTGGCCTGTACCAATGCCAACCACGGCGGGCCTTTCCGTACCAGCCGGGAGAGTGATGGGGTTTTAGCTGCCGCTCACGGGGCCATGGCCGATTTCCTGAACGCGCGGTCAGATAAGGAGATTGTTTTCGGCCCCAACATGACGACCCTGACTTTTCAGTTCAGCCGGGCCATCGGCCGTGACCTAACTGCGGGCGATGAGATCATAATCACCCGTCTGGACCATGATGCCAACCGGGCGCCTTGGCAGGCACTGGCCGAGAGGGGAGCAGTCATCCGGGAAGTGGACTTTGACCCGGGCGACTGCACGCTGCGGCTGGACGACCTGGCCGCTCGGCTGAACTCGCGCACTAAGCTGGTCGCAGTTGGGTATGCTTCCAACGCCGTAGGGACGATCAGTCCCATCCAGGAAATCGCCCGGATGGCCCATTCAGTCGGGGCCTGGCTCTGGGTGGATGCAGTGCATTACGCGCCCCACGGGCCGATGGATGTGCAGGGCCTGGGCTGCGATTTCCTGGTCTGTTCGGCGTACAAGTTCTTCGGTCCGCACGCCGGGGTGGTCTGGGGCCGCTATGATTTGCTGGAACTGCTACGGGCTTACAAGGTGCGGCCAGCGGGCGACCTGCCGCCCGACAAGTTTGAGACCGGGACTCAGAACCACGAGGCCCAGGCCGGGGTGCTGGCAGCGATTGAATACCTCGCAGAACTGGGGGAGACGTATGGGGCAAGCTGGGCAGGCGATTTCCCCGATTTCAGGGGCCGGCGGCTGGCGCTCAAGCAGGCGATGGCCGCCATCCGGGCTTACGAGCGGCCGCTGTTCGAGCACTTTGTGGCTGGCCTTTTGGCCATCCCCGGGCTGAATTTCTACGGCATCCACGAATCGGCGCGCTTTGGCCAGCGCACACCCACGGCGGCTTTCAGACTGGCCAGCCGCTCCCCCCAGGAGGTGGCCGAACAGCTGGCTCGACGCGGGATTTACGTGTGGGCCGGCAATTTCTACGCCCTCTCGGTCACCGAACGGCTTGGCCTGGAGAGCATGGGAGGCGTGGTACGTGCAGGTCTGGCCCATTACAACACGCTCGAGGAAGTAGACTACTTTTTGGGGCGCCTGAGGGAACTGGCATAAAATCTTGCCTGCTTTACGAGGAGCTTTTTCGTGGCGAAAATTCGAAGAGACGAATAGGGGAGAACCTCGGCTCATAACGATGATCGGGTTGGCAATCTTGCGAGAAGGACCAAGACGAAAGCGGCCAAAACCGAAGCCCCTCCCAAAAAGAACGCCAGAGCGTAGCTCTGGCTGAGGTCAAATATTTTCCCGGCCAGAAGGGGACCGACGGCTCCTCCGATCTGGCCCGACAGAATCAATACCCCGAAGATAGTTCCCATGGAAGAAAGGCCAAAAAATTTTGCGGTAACGACAGGGATTTGAGGCCCTGTCCCTCCGTAGCCAAAGCCGAAAATCGTCGAGAAAAAGTAGAGAGAAGGAGCGCTTCTCGAACCTATCAGTCCAAAAATACAGAGGCTCTGGAGCAATAGATTGATAACCACTACTTTCTGCGGCCCGATGCGGTCAGACAGGAAGCCCATCAGTACCTTGCCGAAGATACTACCTCCTCCGATCAGGCTAACGGCCGCTGCAGATGCCATGGGCGACAGGCCAATGTCCTTGCCATAGGCCGCTACATGGACAGGGATCATGTAAAACCCGGTGCACCAGAACAAATACCCGGCGAAAATCATCCAGAAGGTCCGGGTCCGCAGAGCCTGGGACAAGCTCCAATCCTCTGTTACGATATCCAAAGGGTTCGACGAAGCGGAGCCTGTCCCTGGAGGAACGCTGGAAATTTTTTCTCCGTAGGGAACATGGTCTCTGCTCTTTGGACCTCCCTGCAGCAGATAAGCAGACCCGATAATGATCGCCCCGGTGATCAGACCCATGCACATAAAGGATATCCGCCAGCCAAAGATTCCTATGAGATAGCTGGCCAGAAGAGGGACGGCCAGAATACCCATGCTGATGCCGATGGACATGATTCCCATAGCCAGGCCGCGTCGGGCTATGAAGCGTCGGGAGACCGTCGCCACTAAAGGTCCCCATCCGGCGCTGACTCCAATTCCCATCAATACCCCATAACAGGCATATAGTTGCCAGAGGCTCTGAATGAATGCGCTCAGGATCAAGCCTCCGCCCAAAAAAATTCCGCCAACCCCTACCACCAGCCGGGGCCCCAAACGGTCGGTGATCCTGCCCGAGAAAATAGAACCTATCCCGAAGAGCAGAACACTCAAAGAAAAAATTCCGGCCGTGCTTGCCCGATCCCAGCCGAATTCTTCCGTGAGCGGGATTAAGAAGACACCGAAGGCGAACTGGCTCCCCCAGGAGGCCAAGAGGACGAAAAAACCTGCGACTACGATCATCCATCCGGAGAAAACCATGGGAGCTTGTTCTCTTAATTTCTAAAAGGATACGGAAAAACCCCGATTCACCGTCACTCCTGCGAAAGCGGGAGTCCAGAATCTCTTAAAAAGACTGAATTCCCCGCATCCAGTGCGGGGCAGGCTCTGCTTCCGCAGGAATAACAACCTAAGGCCGAAAAGGACTTTTTCAGCAACTGTTAATGGTTAGGACGGTCTCCTGAAAATCCCGGGGTTAGCGGATTTTCATTCCATGGGTGTCAAGAGAAAAGAAAATGGGAATGCAGCCCTATCCAGGTTTCTTTTCCATAAACGCGGCCACGGCCCTGAGGAATTCGGGTGTACAGCAACACATGCTCTGGTTGCGGTTCTCCAGCTCAATGGCAGCTTCCAGAGATGGGGCAGTGAGGTTTTGGTCCATAGCCTCCTTCGTTAGACGAAGACCCATCGGACTCTTGGCGAGCATTCTGCGGGCCAATTCCATGGCCACTTCCCCAAGGCGTTCTCCTGCAACTACCCGGCTCACCAGCCCGATTCTCTCTGCTTCTTCGGCATCGACTGTACGGCCTGTCAGGAGAATCTCGGCGGCACGGGCGCTTCCTATTTTTCGAGGCAAAAAGTAAGTGGTCCCCATTTCCCCGCCCGAGAGACCGATGTTAATGAAGGAGGGAGTGAAGGCGGCCTGCGGCGAGGCGATCAGCACGTCTGAAGCCAGAGCGAGGCACATACCACCCCCGGCCGCCGGGCCGTTGACTGCAGCAATGATGGGCTGGGGCAGTCGACGCATCTTCAGGATCAGGTCGGCATATTTTTTCTGGATGCTGACGAGGTGCACTGTCGCACTTGAAAAAACCGTGGCGGCCTCCCTTCGCCTCTTTGCATCTTTCAGGTCCGCCCCCGAGCAGAACCCCCGCCCCTGGCCGGTGATCACGAGCACCCGCACCTGTTCCTTATCATGAAGCTGGTCGAAGAGGAGGTGCAATTCTTTGACCATATCCAGACTCAGGGCATTCAGACGATCCGGGCGGTTGAGCGTAATCAGGCCCATTCCTGCCTCCGGCTCTTCAAACTTTATGTTGTGATATTCCATCTCCTGCCCCCCTTTCGCTACGGGCAAAAACCTCTATCGGTTGCGATTCGACCCATCTACTCTAACCCCGGAAGCAACTCAAGTTATCTTGACCTCACAAGGGGATTTCCAATGTTTACCGGAAGGATCAACCCCGATCATTCCGGAAGACGTAAGGAACGGGTTTCGGAGAGCCCATAAGGTCGAAATTACTCCAGGCCGGTGAAACGAAGGAGATCATATAAAAGCAATCTCATTGAGTCAAGAAGATTTCCGATCCGGTCCTCCCCGTTTCCATCTTGGATGCCAGCCCCGGGCACCTGTGTGCCTCATCGGGAATAACAAGGCGATGATCCTTCCATGACTCCGTATTTCCCGGTCAGCAGGGATGGGCCGCAGAGGATCAGAAAAACATTCTTGGGCTATACATTTTTATAGAAAAATGTTAAAAGAGCCCCATGTATACCTGGGTCTATATTTATGAATTCGTCGGCAATGTGAGCGACAGAATTCCCCAGATCATCGACCAGGATTATATCGGCTTCTGGAAAGAAGCGGAATATTCTTTCATTTTCTTTAGGAAAGAGAAGAGAGCGTTATTCCAGGAACTTTCTTTACCCTACCGATCTGAATTGGTCATCCGGCATGAAGATTGGGAATCCGGGGCGTCGCTTGATGTTCTCCAGTTAGGAAGAATTGCCATCCATCCTCCCTGGAAAAATCCCTCCCCCACATGCGGCATCCATGTATGTATAGACCCCAATATGGCTTTTGGCT
>Ga0315282_10013652_pt1 | contig 12202 bp, 12 predicted proteins | sample YL17G07_20_MG_FD_203693 | JGI IMG/M metagenome (GOLD analysis project Ga0315282, IMG submission 203693) | Sediment microbial communities from Yellowstone Lake, YNP, Wyoming, USA - YL17G07_20 | ecosystem: Environmental > Aquatic > Freshwater > Lake > Sediment | place: USA: Wyoming | collected... | reverse complement strand
CGTTCAAGTGAAACGGTTGAACATAACCAAGACCAGCTTGAGTTGGGTTGATCGCGATGGAGGCTCCCGCCGGAAGACCATTAACGCCCGGATATGTTCCAAAGTAATTGTCGAAGGAGTGATTCTCCTGTACGATGAAGATGACGTGCCGGAGATTGGCTTCGGTGGCATTAGCAAACATGGATGAGAACATAAGCGGAATGCAAACACCGCCGATTTGTGTTATCCCAGGACATCTTGCACATCATGGTCTTGCGATGTGTTCTACGAGAAAAGAGAGGCATCGAGCGTTCTCTGAAGCAGGCTTCTGCCGGAGTTACTTAATGCAGGCATACTCCAGTTGCCCAGTTCGATAGTGTGCAGCATGTTGTGGGATAATACACGTGTCTACGGCCGGCCGTATAGAGAGCAAAGGTCAGCCATTCTAGTGCGGTCAACACACTGATCGGCTAACCAAGCGTGAATTCCCCAATCAGAGTTTGAGCATAGATTTGAGGAGAGGGATAAGCATCGCTTTGGCTAAACCAAGGGCTTCCTTTGGGTTGAGGATCAGTTTCGTCTCCCAGTAGCCCATGTTTCCGACCATGACCACGTTTCCATCTTCCTCGATGATTTTGAGGATCTTTATGTCGAATTGTCCTGCTCCAGAGGTTACGCGCAATCTTCTTCACCCATGCCAGTTCTTCATGTGACTTCGCATTGCCTGCGGTAAAGGTAGGTTGATGTGCTTCTCGTAGAATTCCGTGTCTACGTGATGAGCCTGCACGCTAATTGGAATCATCATACTGTCATAGTTGGCCGGAAATCTGCCATAGGTCTCATAGACGTAGTTCGCTATGGATTTCGCGCATTCTATAGCCTCTCCGGGTATCGACTCAATCTTTTCTTTGAGCGCCGGGTATTGCGTGTACGGACCCATCTTTCTCTTTTCTTCAGACAGTGTGCCATCTGGACCGTACTTTTCACGAAGAATTGTGTCGACGGCTTCATTCATCGTCTTGTATGGAGGACAGAGAGCCTCAAACAGGTGATCCTTTCCCACTGGATTTGGGACACCATGCTTATCGGCCATAAATCTAAAGCCCAAACCACGCGCCAAAGGCGTTCCTCCCAGCACAAAGATAGGTGCAAAACCGTCGAAGGGGAAGCCTCCTAAACCAACAGCCGACATCATGAGCAGCATATTTTGCATCATGGCACCTGCAACGACTGCATTACCTATGCAGAGCATTATCTCGATGGTCGACAGAGGTGCCTCAGGGCCGTTCAGCCAACCATTCTTGATCCACTTCTCACAACCTGCCGGTTTCCCTGTTCTGTCATCGATTACCTTGAACCTGTCCTCGTATGTCGAGAAGAGCAACATGGCATTCAATAGCTCTCTTGTGTTGTCAACTGCAACCATGAAGACCGTGGAACCTTGACGAAATGCGTCCCATCTGTTGGAACTTTGTAGCGCCGGTGGAGATAACGGCACATCAAATCGGTCTCCAACTTTCACCGCATTCTCTCTGTACCATTTGAGTATCTTCTCCCTGTCTTCCGGCGCGTCTATCTCCCAGAGCTTTGTCGGCTCAGGTGGCTTGTAAAGGAATATTCCTGCATCATTTGTGAAGAAGAGAGAAGTGGCCCACATGTTGCAGGGAATTGGGACTGTTCTGCCAGTGTAGCTGCCATAAGTCGGAAGCGGGATGTTATCTCCGCTTATCATGCCAGTAGTCCCACTGGCGACAGCACAGAGAAGAGCCGTCTCCATTTCGCTGAGAGGGATTGGCTTCTGAGATGATCGGTAACCTGTCCAAGGGCCGAAGGTCATCTCAAAGCCTTGCCCGAACCGAAAGGATCGCCTGTGACAGATCGATTCCATCAGCGAGTACCGCCAAAGTCTATCATAGAAGTCATCATTCATGATGAAGTCCCAGACTCAGCGACTTTGAGCACGATCATTTATTCTTGCATCTTGATTCACATACTTGGTTTGAGTTGACTCGAAATCCCCATGACAACTAATCGTCTAGAATTTGCGATCGTGAACGATCTGCTCGGAGTTCGGAGTGTAAAAAGCCTTAATTCAACTGAGACTCTTTTCCAGCGCGACCATTATGGCGCGCGGAGTTACGGGCAAAGTGCTAGAGATCCCCATTGCTTCTGCAATATCCTTCACTATTGAAACAGGACGCTCACTGAGAGTTGTCGATATCCTCGGACAACAAGTAGGCGACTTATCGCCTTCAACAAAGAGGATCTAACGGAGAAATTTTCTTCTGGCCAAACGAGGTCTGAGAACGGCAAGATCAGAATCAGCGTGGGAGACAAGCTCTATTCGAATCTGTGCAATGTAATGTTTACGATCACCGAAGACACATGCGGCATCACCCTGCAGTCTTTGTCGAGAGTTAGGACGATGTCGCCAGTCACTAAAATGCTGCCCAAAGGACTTCCCTTTCGGAAGGCTGCGGTTTGAGCATTAAACAGAATTACTGATTTTCGCGCTGACCGCGAGGTTACGGATCAGATTTCCGAATGGAGAGTAAATACAGAGGGCTTTTAACAGGAAGAAGCAATCTCCTTCAACATCACGAATCTAGGATAGGCACCATTTGCAACCCTCTGCCGGTATTCTATCAGACTTCAACGAAGAAGCCGTACGCGTAGTTAACCAAGCCCAGCAGTCGGGCATACTGCTCAGATTGATGGGTGCAACAGCCATAATGGGACACTGCCCCAAATCCAGACACTTGTTCGGAAGCTTGGGCCGTAGCCTCACAGATCTAGACTTCATGACATATGGCAAATACAGAGGAAAACTCGAGAAGTTCTTTGTCAACTTAGGGTACAGATCGGATAGGAGAACGTCGTATTATTTCGGTGAGAGCCGGCACAGGTACTTTGACGACGTGAACAATAGAGTTGTGGACATCTTTTTCGACAAACTAGCGTTCTGCCACACCATTGACTTCTCCGGTAGACTCGAGCTTGACAATCCAACAATAACCTTGAGCGACCTTCTCCTTGAGAAGATGCAGATTGTGGAGATTAGCGAGAAGGATATTAAAGATACGATGATAATGTTGCGGGAGCACGAAATCCAAAACGGAGAGAAAGAGTATCTAAATGCGCAATACGTAGCCAAGCTGCTCAGTAACGATTGGGGCTTCTATTATACGGTCACAACCAACCTCGGGAAAGTCAAGAGTTACCTCGATTTGTTCACTGTCCTCAGCGATGAGGATCGAAAAGATGTCGGATCCAAAGTGGACACCTTGCTGAAGGCCATCGAGAACGAGTCGAAGAGCATGAAATGGCAGATGAGGGCCAAGGTAGGTACTCGGAAGAGATGGTACACCGAGGTTGAAACTTTCAAACATTAGACTCTAAGGTTCAACCGATATCCGTCCGCAACAAAGTCCCAACTAGTCATTGGCGTTGGAAACGGAACCTGATCGTTTACGACGCTTCGCCTTTACCCAGACGTGAAGAGATAGCTGTTAATCTTCTTCTCTGTAAGATTGAGAATCAGGCCGCGCAGAATACCCGTCCCATACTCACTACCAGGGTTGAAGCATTTCGTCCTCGAAAGATTGACAACACCTCTTGATTCATGAATGTGCCCGTGTAAGCCGACGAGGGGTTGATGTTTCAGTATCACGTCTCTGGTTGCTGTGCTTCCTGCGGAGATCATGACGGTCTGACCCGCCATGGAAACCGGCTTCAGAGTGCCATCTAGTTTTGGCGCCGAGTCTATGCCTGTCCCAATGGGGGGGCAATGAAGGTTGAAGATTGCGTTCTCCTTGTTCTCCAGCTGGAAGATCATTCCCTCTAGCTTTTTCAGTAGGTAGTCCTCATCGAATTCTCTTGGGCTATGCCATGGGGTGTGATTTGTCAACCCCATTGTTATCATCTCGTGATGGTCGTCCACGTGGACAACTTTCATCTCGGGGTTAACGATGAAGTCTGAACGGTTGAGGGCTTGGTCAATCTCCCATCGATCATCATTTCCCGGAGAAATAAAGCACTTCACTTTCGTTCCTTTCAATTTCTCTTCAGCGGTTTTCACCCATCTTTCTGCGTTCTCAACCATCACTTTGGTGAAGAAAGCATCCACGTTCTTCTTGTCACTCTCGAGCTTCGCCAATTCTTCGGGAGTGATTCTGAACGGATAATATCCCGAGTCTCTGATCGCCTTCTCGATTTCCTTCACCTCTTGCTCGGACTTCGCGCTTCTTTCCCCCCCCATGAACCATGAGGAGAAAGTGTTGTCAGGCTTTTGAACAATCGGGACAATCATCTTCCCGGTTATATCGCCCGCTAGGATGACCACGTCAGCCTTGTAGAAGGTTGCGGCACTAAGGAATTTGTTGAAGCATACCTCTGAGCCGTGAACGTCTGTTACGTAAAAAATTCTCGTATTCAATCGGCTCGCCGATGTCTCTTTGGAAATTGCGCCCCTCTAGATATCCTTGTGGTCCTGATTGCACTGAAGAAACCCTGTCAGATGGCTTGCATGCGCCCCGATTCAGAATTCAAGTCTCTGCACAAGCGGAGACTACTTTCGCGCCATTGTGACCTCGATTGCAACGTTAGGGTTTCTGCTGCTTGAGAAGACACAAGTCGAGATAACCGAGAAAGACATTGAAAGACACTGTAATCATGCTAGACGAAGACGGAGAAATCGACAAAAACGTAGACACTAGATACATACATGTCCAAGTTGTATCTAGTGTTCGTGTCGCTGCGTTGACATTTTACAGCGGCGGTATGGCCGAGAAGGCGAGTGAGATATCTAACCCCTGTCTAGCTCGATATGCCTTCGCCACAAAGTACACGATCAAACCTATCACGTAGAACCCTCCCACTCCGAGCAGAGAAGGTATGTTGTTGGCTCCATACAGCGGGTTTAAGGCATACACTACTGAAATCCAACCGAGGAACGCCGCTGCCAAGAATCCTGCAATGGACATAACGGGAACGCCTGCGATCTTCATTGTCGCTAGCCTCGGCGCTGTTTGAAAAACGTTCTTCGTATTCTTCCTGAAAGGAATGAAGACTGCGGCAATACATGCTACCATAAACGTGGCGGTGATGTTGCCAAAGGCGGCGCTCACAACCGCTAGGGCCGATGCGTACATAGTGTAAATTATGAACATGATTTCTGATCCAACAGCCATGACTAGCACTCCAACCCAAGGAGTGCCGTATCTGCTGATTGCTGACAGCTTCTCAGGAAGAACTCTGTCTAGGGACATTGCAAAGAGCCATCTTGGAACTTGGATGCAGTTGATCAAAGGTATCCCAAGGCTCCAGCAAATGAACCCCGCAGCCATAATTGCCTGCAAAATAATGTTCTTCGTCGCTAATCCAGCGAATAGCGTGAAATATGGTGGTGTTGGCAGTGCGTATCCAAGCCCATTTACGAAGGTATAATCGATTGCCATGAGGAAGTCAAACCCGGCGGCATTTATCAGAGCCCACATAGCCGCCATGACCATTGCTACACTGATAAATAGGTTCGTTAACAGGCCAAGGAAGAAGTTCTTTCCAGGATCCTTCACTTCTCCACCCACGGCGCTCTGTGCCGCCATCCACGGGAAGATTGTTGCAGCAAATGGAATCATGGTGATGACCAGAGGCCAACTCGACTTTGCAGAGACATCCAAGCCCGCTTGGCTGGCCTGTTTCAATACACTATGATAGTAATCAGGATCGTGCATGTACGTGGAAGCGTAAGCGTTGAACGAGTTGATGAATGTAGTTCGGTCGATAGTTCCTAGGACTACTATCCAAAGAAGAACCCCGAGAAGACCAAATGCGACAAAAAAGTCCAGTGCCTTGAATGAGAGGAAGTTGCTTCTAGCCGCAATCGCGCACACCGCGATAATGATAATCGTCCCTACTATCAGCTGATTAGGAATCTGGTAGGAAGCTTGTGCGGCCTGTAGTAATGCCGGTATGTTTAGGACACTGCCGGCTACTTGAAATGCAACAGCCGCGCCCGCCGTCAGCGCCCAGTTGGAGTAGGCTGCGGTCCAGAAGAAGAACCATATAACGATGCTGAAAGCCGATGCAACACCCAGCGCAGGGTGTAGTCCTCTGCTAATAAACACGTAATCCCCCCCAGATCGCGGCATGGCTGTTGACATCGAGGCGTATGCAACCGCAAGAGGAATGCAACCAATGCCGGTGAGTACTGCCGCAACAAGGGGGTCGGCCCCCGGCAACGCGCTGAGGATAAGACTGTAGTAGATTAGTCCGAGACCGAAGGTATTGCTCTCAATGTTTAGAAGAACGGAGTCCCAAAGGCCAACGTGCCTTACGAGACCAGTAGCCTCTCTCACAAATACCTTTGGCAAGAATTACCACAAAAAATGAGTTCACTTCGTGATTCGATATAATAGCTCTCTATATACCATACAGATTAGCATGTACCATACAGGCAGCATGTAGAGGCAATGCGGGCCTCTATATGACAAGCATCGCTTAGATTGAAGTATACGTATAGAGAAATCTCTCATCGACCGCGGTCAGAGCTGACTTGTAACTGCATATTTGGTTTCGGAAGCATATCCGGAAGTGGGTGACAGAAAAATTCGTCCTGACAGTGAACTTCAGTAATTGCTGTGGCTAATTCGGCCAATCATTGTAAGAGAAGTCCGCCACATGCCTTGATCGCTTTATCAACTTGCTGCTTAGATCCGTGAGGGAAGAGTACTGGTAGCATGACACCTGCGTTGAAGTAAGTTTCCAATTTAGATAGAAATTCGTCTTCTGTGCCGGCGGCCGTAATGGAATCGACAATATCATCGTTGACCAACGACAGGGCCCGGTCAACTCCTTTCGTCATTACAGTTGACTTGATCTCTTCGAGCAGCGACTCTTCAACGTTACTCTCCTTTGCAATGGCGGGGAAGTAAGCCAAGTATTTTGTCACTACTGGCCGAACAAGGTCCTTGGCTTCTTCAGAACTATCGGAGACAGCGCATTCGATGCAAGCCGCAACATCGATGGCCCTTCGACCTTCGGATTCAGCCTCTCGAAGAACCATCGCACTAGCTCTTTGAAGGTAGTTCGGCGAGGTTGGTGAGTTCAAGATGACACCATCGCTTATCTTCCCAGCGAGTTGGAGCATCCGCGGACCAGTTGCTCCGATGTAGACTGGTACCCTCCTCCTGATGGGCTTGACATCCAGTCTGACGCCGTCTGCGGGTGCATGTGAACCTCGATATGTTACCGCTTCTCCTGCTAGGAGTCTCTCAATGACCTCGATAGTCTCTCTTACTCTCCCAAGCGGTTGTTCTAGTTTGATGCCTTGACGTCTGAGAATCAACGGGGAACCTGCACCTATACCAAAGATAGCTCGCCCTTTTGACAGGTGGTCGAGAGTAGCAAGTGACACTGCCGTGAGCACCGGATGTCGTGTGAACGGATTGATCACAGCTGTCGCCAGGCCCATTCGCGTTGTTACCTGCGAGAACGCTCCCAGCATCGTGAAAGCGTCTTTCACAAATCGCGTTTCAGACATCCAGACAGACTCAAAACCAATCGCCTCGGCAAGTTTAACGTGCGACAGCATTTCTTCCGTAGGCGCATCTCCAAGAAACCCCAAACCGACTCGTTTCATAGTTGCGCCCTCGAAGACCCTTTAGTTGAGCAGTAGCAGCAGAGTATTCAGCAATACATTCGCCCCAGCTTCGAGATGTTCAGGTCGTGTCCATTCATTGGGGACATGACTTACTCCACGCACGCTGGGCACAAAGATCATACCTACATCGGTAATTCGTGCCATATTCTGGCAATCGTGCCCCGCACCGCTGTTCATCTCCTTATTCACAACACCTAGCGACCTTGCCGACGATTTAATGGCATTTATCACAGTACCCGACATCCGCGCTGGTTTGGTGAGGCTCTTTTTTTCAATTCGAACCTTCAAGCGCATTTCCTTTCCGACTCGTTTCGTCTCACGGACGATGTCGTTTCGAAGTTGCTGCAAGCCGCTCCATGTCGGATCCCTGAAATCGACCGTTAGCGCAACTTTCCCCGGGATAACGTTAGAGGCATTCGGCGACACAGTCAGAGACCCAACTGTAGAAACTGTATGACGTTTGCGGCAAGCAAGATCGTTGACGCCAACTATGACTCGGGATGCGCCTAGCAAAGCGTCATGCCGAAGTGGCATTGGAGTTGTACCCGCATGGCTTGCGATCCCTTCTAACTCTACCTTCAGGTCGCCAAGTCCCACAATTGACTTCACAATGCCAATCGGAATACGTTCTCGGTCGAGTTCGGGTCCCTGTTCGATGTGAAGTTCCACGTAGGCCTTAATCTCCCCTGGCTTTCTGTGCAGAGTCTGCAGCTCCGCGGGGTTAAGCCCTGCATCTTTCAGTGCCCTCTCAAATGTAACGTCATTATCGTCTTTCAACGCATATGCGTCTTGCCGTCTTAGCGCACCTGTCAGACCGAGACTGCCTATAAAGGATGGAAACCTGACACCTTCTTCTTCGGTGAACGCAACAACCTCAAGCGGACTCTTAATAGGCATAGTCTGTTCATGGATTGTTCTAGCAGCCTCTATGCCCGACAGAACTCCGTACGCTCCGTCGAGGGGGCCACCATTAGGCACAGTATCAATATGCGACCCGCACATCACAGCTGGAAGACCCTCCGAAACACTTCTCATGCGTCCGATTATGTTGCCGAATTGGTCAACGCTGACTGTTAATCCCGAATCTTTCATCAGGTTTGAAACGTATTCTCTTGCTTGCATATCAGCCCGGGAGAAGGTGAACCTTGATATGCCTCCACTAGACTGGCGACCGATCTTCGAAAGTTCTTCGATGCTTTGCCTTAGGCGAGTCCCGTCAATTTGTGATTGAACCACGATCCCACCTTATTTCTCAGAGTTGACGCTGTCAGTCAGCCATCACAGATCAATCTTCAAAGATTCCCGGGAATCCTAGGATAACCTTCTTCTCCGGTGGTCGGTACGTGAGCGACTTGCTTGTAGTAAGACCATAATCGTGGAGGGCTTCGAGAATTTTCACCGCAGCGACGACGCCATCAATAACAGGAACGCCTAGTTCTTTTTCGAATTCCTTGTCGACTCCGCTAAGCCCGGCACAGCCAAGCAGTATAGCTTCTGCTCCGTCCATATCAATTGCTTTCCGTGCTTCGCTTATGAGGAGACGCTTCATCTTTGCCAGGTTGCTCTCGAGTTCGAGCACAGGCACGTCTATGAGTCGGATGGACGCGCATCGGTCCTCTATGCCATACCGTTTCAAAAGTTCACGTACTGCTGCGAGTCCTCTCTTTGGCATGGATAGAACGGAGAATCTGTAAGCCACGGTGCAAGCAAGCAACATTGCGGCCTCGGCGATGCCAATGACAGGAGCATTTGAAATCTCTCTGCTTGCTTGAAGTCCCGGATCGTTGAAGCACGCGATGACGAATCCATCGAAATTTTCTGCGAGCCCCTTCTTTATTTCTTGGATGACACCGACGGATGAAAGGACTTCATCGTAGAAGTTGTCTATTGTGATGGGGCCGTAACTTGGCGAGACCGTTACAATCTCTGTATCCGGACGCTTGTACCTTTTTGCGGCCGCATCGATTCCCTCGGTCATCTCTTTGTTTGTGTTAGGGTTGATTATTTTGATGCGCAACGCGGCATCAGACCCGAGGATCTATTCTACGCTGGGTTCTGCCTCGCTACGAATTGCCCGTAGCCTTGCTTTCCTACGATCTCTCCGTCCTGCATGATCATTGCACCGCGAACGAATGTCATCTTGGGAGCACCCTGCGTAACGGTTCCGTCATATACTGTCCAGCCGCACTTCGATTTCGTTGTGTCATTCGACAGTTTGTGCTTTGCTTTCATGTCAACGATCACGAAATCAGCGTCGGATCCTACTTGGAGCGCACCTTTGCGTGGGTATAGTCGCCACAGCTTCGATGGGTTTTCGCAGGCTATCTGAATGACTCTCTGCAGAGTTGTCTTGCCATTGTTGACCGCATCCATCATGAGAGGCAAAGTAGCTTCAATACTGGCGGCTCCGTTTCCGGCATTCCAGATGTTCTTGAGACCCGCAATCTTCTCTTCTTTGGTGTAGGGCGAGTGATCGGAACCTAGTGTGTCGATGTAGCCCAAGTTTAGCAGTTGCCACATCTTGGCTACTCTATCCTTGTCTCGTGAGGGTGGTGCAGTCTTTGCCCATGGTCCCTTCCTTACTACGTCCTCATCAGTTTGAAAGAGAAAGTGTGGGCAAGTCTCAACATAGATCTCATATCCTTCCTCTTTAGCTGCCTTGACCTCTAGGACTCCTTCGGGGACACTCGTGTGGACAATCAAGCCTTTCGCGCGAGTCTCTTTGAGAAAGAAGACCATTCGCCGATCCGACTCAATTTCGGCTATCGGTGTTCTCCATTCGAGATGTGCCTTGATGTCTGTTCTGCCTTGACTTAGGAGGCGCTTCTGATTGGCTGAGAGAATGAAGTCGTTTTCAGCATGTAAGAGCGCAACTGCACCAACATCGTGAATAATCTTCAGGGCCTCAAAGAGGTCACCATCGTAACAAGGAGGCCATTCCGGAATCGAGAAACATGTGAACGTCTTCAGGCCAGTTAGGCCAAATTGGTAGAGATCTTTGATTCCGCTCTCATAATCTGTGCCAGGAATGAAGCCTCCGTGGAGACTAAAGTCAACGTAGGCTTTTCGACTGCATACGTCTAGCTTTGTCTTTGCAACTTCCAGTTGAGTCACAAGAGGCATGCTATCGGGCATTTCAATGACTGTTGTTATACCTCCAGCGGCCGCAGCCATCGTGCCATAAGCGAAATCCTCGCGCATCACTGCAACTTCTTTGCCTGGGCCATCCCATGGATCTCCCATATGCACGTGTTCGTCAACGAAACCCGGTATAACCAAGTTCCCGTGCGCATCTATAGTATGGTCTGCAGCCGGGAGACTGTAATCCTTGGCGATGGCCGTTATCTTTCCGTCCTTGACGGCCAAGCCTCCTTCTTGAAGGCCCGTCGATGTCCAAACCTTCGCGTTCTTAACAACCAAATCGACCTGAGTCAACACAATCACTTCTACAAAGAACCTATACCAACGTCATGGCAACGTGATTTAACGACTTCATATGTAGAATACGAGACTTGGCTGCGTTATATACAACCGGTCGACCGCGAGGGCTTTTGCTGGTTCGAAACGCGCAGCGTCAGAGGTACAAGCTGTGAAGGAAGTGTTAGATGGGCGGTATCTCTTGGAAGGCGAGTGAAAGGTCCAGTCCCTGTCTCGAACGGTAAGCTTTGGCGATGAAGTAGATGAGCAATCCAGCGACTATTAGTTTATCGTCATAGGCAGATATGTAGGTCAAGCCGTCTTTCTTGGCTAGGCCGATGGCGAATTGCTCAGCTTCGTCGTAAGTATCTCCATACAGGACGAGTTCCACTTTGTGCTCCTTGATCTGTTCGATCTTCACTTTGGGTGTGTTCTTTGGAACGATTATCTTTGCGACCAAGTTCCTTTTCTCTGCCGCTATGGCAACTGCTTGAGCGTGATCGCCTGCCGAGGCGGTAATGATTCCGCGCTTCATTTCATCGTCGGTCAGCTGCAATATCCTGTTGTGTGCCCCCTCTTATTTTGAAGGAGTTGGTTATCTGCAGGTTCTCAAGTTTCAAGTAAACCTGTCCGCAGCAGACGGCGCTCAATGAAGGGGAAGGAACCAGCGGCGTCCTCCTAATGAGACTGCGTATGTTGCTCCTCGCTTCTTCTATTTCTCGAAGGCTGATCATGATTTGACCACCGCTAGAGTAAGCTGAGGCTAGATTCAAGAAGCTTGGCTGACTTCCGTCTTTCCCTCTTGCACGAGAGGATATTTGACGCCCGCGGTATGCATTCATGAGAACCTCAAACGATTGATTAACAGTTCAACACAATCTCCGAACCACTATCCGTTAACTAAATTTCAGTTTTCATTTTCATTGGTAATTCAAGGGTAATCCGGAGACTTCTGAGGATGAAAAGATCTCAAAATCGTTCTTGGTAGTCTTGCGTATCCCTTATTGATTCGCTCATGCTTGCTTGCCATGAAACGGCATGAACTTTTCGGACCTTCATTTTCCTGAAGCCCCTAAGATCGTGGTTACACCTCCAGGGCCAAAATCGAAGGAGGCCTTGGCAATGCAATCGATCTACGAGAGCAAC
>Ga0315282_10013651_pt1 | contig 12205 bp, 12 predicted proteins | sample YL17G07_20_MG_FD_203693 | JGI IMG/M metagenome (GOLD analysis project Ga0315282, IMG submission 203693) | Sediment microbial communities from Yellowstone Lake, YNP, Wyoming, USA - YL17G07_20 | ecosystem: Environmental > Aquatic > Freshwater > Lake > Sediment | place: USA: Wyoming | collected... | reverse complement strand
GATCAGGAACTCGCCCGAGTAGCGCTCCGTAGGGACCGATTCCACGGCGACTGGAACTACTCAATACTTCCTCAGGAACGCAAAGTCTGACAACATTATTTCGTCACAGACACTTAGCCGAAGTGAAGGCTTGGCTCGAAACTCCCACTCGGGCCTTCGCAGCCAGGTCCCCCACCCCGAAGTAATGCCTCAGAAGCTGTGAAAGAATCGGCTTGGGCAAGGAGAACACAGACATGAATGTCTGTGCCACACTGCAAACAGAGGACTTGCGTGCCCGTAGCACAGGCATTCCTGCCTGTGTTCCGATTCTTTCACACCTTCTGGGCTTGTTGGGTTTGGCAGAGTGACGCAGCATAGGCGATTCCAGGGATAGTCTGGCAGCGGGCCTGCGGCGCGCACACAGGCAGGAATGCCTGTGCTACTGTCCGGTGATGGTCACGTCCAGGAAGGCCGATCCGGCTTGGATGCGAAATACGTTCAGGGCTGGAACGGTTCCGAGCTGCACGTTGAGCCCAAAGACACCGGGCACGGCGGTGTCGTGGGAGACGATCCGGCGGACCACGCCGCCGCCGGAGATGACGCTGGCTTCGGGAAGCACGCCGGTCACAATCAGTCCCGAGCCCTCCGTGATGCGAAATAGAACCGCATCCGCCTGCGAGCTTCCACGGCGGGCGCTGCCGATGCTGTCCAGGACGGTGATGGTCGCGGGAGTGCCGGAAGTGACCGCATACCAATAGGGGACCTTGAGCTGCGCTCCGGAGGATGTCCCCGTCACGGTGATGAATCCCTCGTAGGCGCCCGGGGCCAGGCCATTGGCGTTCCAGGCGACCGGCAGATCCGCGGAGGCCCCGGCGGCCAGTTCCACGGTGCTGCTGGCAAAGGCAGGCAATGGGGCGTCGGGAAGCGAGCTGGCAGCGGCGATTGCGAAAATCTCGGCGGCGCCGCCCACGTTGGTGATGGTGAGGGTGCGGCTGATCTGCGGGTCCGGGCTTCCCGCGCCCAGGCTGAGGGAAGCGGGATAAGCCGTGGCGGTCGAGAGCAGCGCGGCGCTGGCGTCGAGCAGGCCGGCGCCGGCTTGCTGAACGCCCGGAGTTTGCCCGGTGTGCGACTGAGCCGGGGCTGCCGCGTTGATCAGCAGCGAGCGGTACTGGTCCACGGAAAGGCCGGGCCGGGCGCTCTTGAGGAGAGCCGCCGCGCCGGCCACCAGCGGGGTCGAGAAGCTGGTTCCATCGACCAGGATGTAGCCGCTGGGATCGTACATGTCGCCAGTTGGATCCAGAGTCTCGGTGGCAGTGTAGACGTTGGCGCCCACCGCCACCAGGTCCGGCTTGATGCCGGCATCCACATTCGGTCCGGCGGCGGAGAAGTCCACCAGGCGGTTGGCAGCCACGGGAACCGCGGCTAGAGTGAAGCGCAGCGTGCCGGTGAGAGCCGGCTCGGTGGCGAGACCCTGCTGGATGGCGATGCCGCCGGAGTAGCTGATCATCTCCGCCGGCAGACCGGCCGTTCCGACGGCCATCACGAAGGGGTCGGGCGAATCCTGCGCGGCGTACACCAGGGCCGCGAGGGCGCCGGCTTGCTGCGCGTTATTCAGTTTGGTTTCGAAGTAACATGAGCCCCGCAAGATTAATGCGATGTGGTCGCGGAGGCTGTCGGCGGGCAGGGGCGAACAGGCGAGTCCGCTGCCATCCAGCGCGGACACGTCCGAGAGCGGGGCGGTCACTGGCGTGGAAGGCGCCGGAGCGCTGGCGGGCACCGCGACGAGCGGCGAGAGACCGGGAACTTCGACGCTGGCCGCGAAGGTCCGGTCATTGGTAGTCCCTCCTACGGCGATGGCGGAGGGTGCGGTAGCCGGGGAAGACATGGTGTTGAGGTCAGGCCCGTTGTTGCCGGCGGCGACCACGACAATGACGCCCGCCCCGGAGGCCCGCTCGACCGCCTGCACGTCCAGATCGTCGCTCAAGCGGGGCGCCAGATCGTCTCCCAGGCTCAAGCTGATGATGTCCATCCCGTCGGACACGGCGTCGTCGATGGCCTTCAAGATGGCGTCATCGGACGTCGTGTCGTTGTAACCCGGAGTGCCGAAGACCTTATAGTTCCCCAGCCAGGCTTTGGGGGCCACGCCGGTGATGGTGGCCAGCGGGCCGGCGCTGGTCGCCCCGGCAGCGATCGTCGCCAGGGCGGTTCCGTGTCCCACGTGGTCCCTGGCTGAGCGGTCGGGGTCGCGCCTGGGCAACATGCTCACATAGCTGCGGGCGACGATGATCTTGGTGTTGGTGTAGGCCAGGTCGGAGGCGCTGTTCACGCGGGGGAAAGAGTCCGGCATGGTGAGCAAGGAGTCCTGGAAGCCCGGATTGGCGGAGTCGATGCCGCTGTCGATGATGGCGATCTTGACGCCCGCGCCGGCCCGGTCGGCGCCGATCTGGTTCCAGGCATCGACCACCTTGTGCAGAACCACGGCCCGGTCCAGCACCATATGCATGATGCGGACCGGCAAGACGCGCTTCACGCCGGGGATGGCCGCCAGGGTTGCCGCGGCGGCATCGGGGAGTTCGACAAACAGAGCGTTGGCCACGGTGTCGATGGAATCCAGTACGCGCACCTGTTGTTGCTCCAAGCGGCTGCGTACCTGTAGCTGCTCGGCTTGCACCAGGGCCCGGTGCGTCAAGGCCGCGGGGCTCCTCATTCCGGCGCGAGGCGCCGCGCGTGTCACGCGCTCGGCCACTGGTTCGGTGGAGAGCTCGACAATGTAGCGGCCCGGCACGCGTCCCTGTGCGAATGCCACGGCTGCAAGCGCAATGCTTGTGATCAACCGAAAAATCATCGGGTAGTTGCCCCCTGCTCGCCCGGCACGGTCTGGCGCACAGCGAGCGACACTAATGAAGACGCGACAACCGGCTCGGCGGATACGGCGTTGTGGGGCTGGAAGTGCTAAGAAATGTAAAACTTGACTAGACCGCGCTGAGCCCCGGCCCGTTCAGCACACCAGTCTCGATCATGCCGTCCTTGATGATAAAGATGCCCGGGAAGCGCTTTTCCCAGGGCTGGTTGGCGGCGGGGCAGCACTGGGGCGAGTTGGCCTCGATGGCCGCCACGCCGGGCGCTTAGGGCGCGTTAGGCAATGATCGGGCAAAAATGCCGCGGTGCACGCCGTGGGGCAGGCGTCCGCGTTTGCAGTCGGCCCGGTGCTTACCCGCGGAAGTGGCGGTCCAGTGAGCGGAGCCGGCTGGGGTAGCATCCCAGCGCCACTCCCAGAATCAAATAGGCGGTCAGCATGGCGGGCGGTGAACTGTAGGCCGATACCGGGCCCGCGTGTTTCCAAAACAGGGCCTGGGAGAGGTAGCACCAGACCAGACCGGTCAGGATCCCCAGCAGTCTCACGCGCCGGGCGCGGTGCGGCTGCCGCACCAGCCAGGCAAACAGCATGCCTACCAGGCTGGAGGTGAACACTAGCCAGGCCAGACCCGCCCAGGTGGCCGAGTTGAAGCCCGCACGAACTGTGGAATACGGCTGGAACAGCGAACCCAGGGCGTTGGCCACGATCCAGATCGAGCGGCGTGACAGGGCCGCGCCCAACCCGAACCAGGCCAGCATGGCGATACCTCCCCACAGGCCCGCTACCAGTCCGGCCAGCACGCGGCGCCAGGTTGGTGAACAGCCGCCCGGTGTACCCGCATTCATGAAAAACGCCTATACTAACACATGCGGGCAATACAGGGATTCCTGCCTGTGTCCGCCCGGGGATTTGAAGCATGAAGCGTCGCGTAGTCATCACAGGCATCGGAGCGGTCAGCCCGAACGGGATCGGGCGAGAGGCGTTTTGGGAAGCCACCCGGAGCGGAGTCAGCGGGGTGCGCAAGATCACGCGCTTCGACCCTTCCGGCTATGCCGTCCAGGTAGCGGGCGAAATCGTGGGATTCCAGGAGGAACAGTATGTCACCCCGAAAGACCGGCCGCATGTTTCGCGGGTGGCGCCGCTGGCCATTGCGGCGGTCCAGGAGGCGCTGGCGGATGCCGGCCTGGAACCTCACAAGATGTCGCGGGACGAGTTGCGCGGCATCGGCCTGATTGTCGGGTCGGGCGGCGGGAGCCAGGAATTCACCGAGGAGCAATATCGCCTGTACTACACGGGCCGGCTGAAGCAGTGCAGCGTTTACGCGATCCCCACTTCCACGATTGGGACGCTGGCCGGCGAGGTCTCGATGCGGTTCGGCCTCCGCGGCCTGTCGCATGTCATCTCGACCGGCTGCACCTCCTCGACGGACGCTCTGGGCTACGCCTACCGGAACATCCAGGCGGGTGTGCTGGACGTGATCGTCTCCGGTGGCGTAGACGCTCCCATCGCTCCGTTGATTCTGCGGGGCTTCATGCTGATGCGCATCCTGAGCACGCACTGGAACCACTCGCCGGAACGCGCCTCGCGGCCCTTTTCACGGGACCGGGATGGCTTCGTGCTGGGTGAAGGCTCCTGGTTCTTCGTGCTGGAAGATTTGGAGCGGGCGCGGGCGCGAGGCGTCCGGATCTACGGCGAAATCGCGGGTTATGGCGCTACCTGCGAGGCCTACCACCGGGTGCGGCTGGAGGAGTGCGGTGAAGAACCGGCGCGCGCCATGCGTCTGGCCATGGCGGAGGCGGGGGTGCCTCCGGAGGCGGTCCAGTACATCAGCTACCACGGCACGGCTACCGAGCTGAACGACCGCATCGAGACCCGCGCCACCAAGCTGGCCTTCGATGGTCACGCCTTCCGGCTGGCAGGCTCGTCCCTGAAGAGCCTGATCGGCCACCCCCAGGGCGCCTGCGGCGCGGCCGGGATCGCCGCCACCTTGCTGGCGGTGCGCGACGGCGTGCTGCCCCCCACCATCAACCTGGAAGTGCCGGACCCGGAGTGTGACCTGGACTACGTCCCCGAGGTGGGCCGCAAGATGGAGATCGAATACGCCCTGGCCAATTGCATCGCGTTCGGGAGCAAGAATTCCGCCATGCTTCTGAGAAGGATCACTTAACCGCAGAGACGCGGAGGCGCAGAGAGGCAATTACAGAATTGACTGCGCACCTCTGCGTCTCTGCGGTGAAATCTTAAGCTTCAGCGGCCACGCGAAGCAGGGTCTCGTCGAAGGCGCTGCTGAGGGTGAAGTCCCGGGCGAACATCACTCGGGCTTGGGTTCGCCCGCAGGCTCCGCTTCAGGTTCCTCGTGGCGGTGGTGTTCGTATCCGTAGCGGGAGTAGTAGTAAGTGTACTTGCTGTACAATTCGCCGGCCCGCGCGCCGTTGACCACCACGCCGAGCACGTTGTTCTCGCACAGAGATTGCATGGCGCGGGTCACCATGTCGATGGTGGTGTAGCCGATCCGCACCACCAGGATGGTGCCGTCGGTCAAGGTGCCCAGCAGGTTGGCGTCCGCCGAAAACAGCAGCGGGGGGCTGTCCAGGATCACCCAATTGAAGAGTTTGGGCAGATCTTCAAACAGGCTTTTGACTTCCCGCAGGTTAAGCAGCTCCAGGGGATTCTTGACCACCGTCCCGGCCGGCATCACGTACAGGTTGGCGCCGGCAATTTTGCGCATGGCGCTAGCCAACGGGGCGTTGCCGAGCAGGAAATCGGTGGCCCCCGGAGCGCGCTCGATTTGGAAAAGATTGTGGATCACCGGGCGCCGGAAATCGAAATCCGCCAGCAGGGTCGATTGGCCGGCCAGTTGCGACTCGGCCAGAGCCAGGTTGGCCGCGGTGAAGGACTTGCCTTCGGCGGGCGAGGGGCTGGTGATCACCACGCTGTGGATGGGTTGCAGGTTCTGTAAGTGGTTCAGCCGGGTCCGCAAGCTTCGGAATTCCTCGCTGGGCGCATCCTGGGGGCGGCTGATATCCAGCAGCAGAGCTTCCGGGGCGGGGGTGTAAGGGATTTCTTGCACCTGCTCGAGCAAACCGGGGACCGCCAGGGCCGCGGCCACGCCGGCCAGGACCTGGCTCCCGGGCAGGGCCTGGGTGTAGGCGCCTTGAGGTGGTGCGGCCGGGGTTCCCACAGTTTCCCCGGGGGCTACCCCCCCCTGCCCGGCGCGACGCAGGGCATCATGAACTCGGCTCATCTCATCTCCAGTCTCTGGATTGTGGATTGTAGATTGTGGATTGTAGATTGTAGATTGTGGACTCCGGGCTTCTATGATCCACGATCCTTGTTCCACGATCCACGCTCCACGATCCACGATCCACAATCCACATCCCACAATCCTTTACGTCTTCGAGGCGTAGTAGTAGTAAATCGAGCTGGTCATCGCGAGAATGCCGAGCATGCACGCGGCCGACCAAGCCAGCCAGGCCAGCCGGCGCTTCCGGCGGACCACCAGATCGTTCTCCAGCAGCGGCACGGTGCCCAGAACCGGCAGGTTGGTGTAGGCCCGGGCGTCCTTGAGGCTCTTCAGGGAGGCGTCCTTCACCTCTCTGGCGCCCGCCACGACCACCCCCAACATGATCCCCATCCCCAGACCGATGCCCACAATCAGCCAGCGGTTGGGCTTGGTGGGCGTCTCGGGCAGCGAGGCCGGATCCAGCACCTCCAGGGTCTCACTCTGGTTGCGGTTCTCCAGATCGGTAGCGATCTCCGACTGGGACACCTTCAGATTCAAGTCGTCATAGCGAGCTTTGGCCAGGTTGAAATCCCGGGTCAGTTCGGCATATTCCTGCTCCATCACCGGGCTGGCCTGGATGCGCGAATTGTAGCCCTTGATGGTGTTCTTCAGTTGGGTCTGTTCCTTTTGGCGCTCTTCCATCTCCATGTCCCTGGCCTGAATCTGGGTCTGGAGCCTGGCGATGGCGGCCTCCAGGTCCCTGGCGCCCCGGAGCGCGAGGGAACTGGGCTTTGCGGCCGCAGGCGTCTCCGGCTTCTTCTGGACGTCCTCGGTGAGCAGGTCGTCACGTATCTTCTTGAGAACCGCGATTTGCGATTGCAACCGCTTCACGTCCGGGTGATTGTCGCGGTAGCGCTCGCGCAGGCCGGAAAGCGCGGTTTGCAGCACCAGGATTTCTCTTTCCATCTGAACCAGGCGCTCGTTCTTGACGCTGGCGCCGAGCTGTTCGCCGGCCGACCCCAGGGAGGCGATCTGGTCCTGAAAAATCCTGATCTGCGACTCCATCAGCAGCTTCTCCTGGCCGATCCGGCTGATGGTCTCGTTGATGCTGGCCAATTGCGCCTCCAGCGAGCGCAGGGTTTGCAGGTTGGCCTGGAGCTCATCCGGAAGCCGCCCGGCGTTATGCAGCCGGAACTGGGTGCGCTTGCCTTCCAGTTCTTCCAGCCGCTTCTTGGCCGCCTGCCACTGCTCTTTGAGGAACTGGGTGGTCTCCCGGGACTGGTTGGACCGGGTGCGGAGATTCTCGGTGATGAACCGGCTCATGAGATCCGAGGTGACTTTCTGGGCCAGGTAGCGGTTGTCGTACTCGAAGGAGATGGCGAAGGCCGACATGGTCCCCCGGCCGCGCGCCTGGACGTCCAGCACACTGCCAATCCGAATTCTCCGTTTCATCAGCTCGATGATGTCTTCCATCGGGTTGCGGCTGAGTTCCTGCCGGTACAGACCGTGGGTCTGGATGATGTTGGTCAGCATGGTCCGGCTGAGGATGCCCTGAGCCATCGAGTTGATGTGCTGGGACATCTCCATATTGACGTTGCTGGGCACGTACCGCTCAGGTACCTGCGGGGGCACCACGCGGATGGCCCCCGAGGACACGTAGCTGTCCGGCCAGAAGAACGCCACCACCACCGAAATCACCAGCGCCGCAAAGCTGGGGCCGACCATCCAGCCCCGGTGCCGCCGGACAATGTCGATGTAGTCTTCGACGTCCAACGGGCGCCTGGGAGTGCTGATCAGATCTTGTGCCGGTTGCATAGTCTCTCTCACGCTGCCATGGCTCATCTATCTATCGGAAGAAATGCGTCGAAACTCAACGGACGATGATGTAATCACCGTTCTGCAGCGGGATGTTTTGACTCATGTTCTTCCCCTGGATCACTTCCCGGTAGTTGAATTTGAACTTCTTTGTCCCTCGCAGGATGGTGATGTTCTTTTGGTTGGCGAACTCGCGGAAGCCCCCGCACAGGGTGAGCGCCTCCAGCACCGTGGTAGGCACCGCCAGGGGGAACGCCCCGGACCGGTTGACCTCTCCGGTGACGTAGTAGCGTTTGCTCCGGACCGCCTGGACCGACACCATCACCTCCGGGCGATTGATGAACTGGGAGAGTTTTTCGGTGAGCCGTGCGGCTAGCTGCACGGGCGTCAGCCCGCCGGCCTGCACCTCCCCGACCAGGGGCATGGTGATCTGGCCATCCGGGCGGATGGCGGCGGCTTCGGAGAGGTCCGGCTCCCGCCAGACCCGGATGTAGATGACGTCTTCGGGGCCCAGGACGTAGGTCTTCGGGTCCACCGGCGCGGCCAAGCCGGGCGCCCCGGCGACCCCTTCCCCCCGAACGGGTTCGGCTTTGGCCGGCGGCGGCTGTTTGGCTTGAACCGCGCCCGGCTGCTCCTGGGCGGGCAGAATGGATCCGGCAGCCAGCAGACAAAGCACCAGCCTTCCGGCGGATAGAATGGAAGTTCTCATGCCATTCCTCTTCGGGTGTTGGAGTAATGTGAAAAGGGAGAGCTGCCTCCCGGTCACATGATGCTTATTGTACAACAACTTGGAGGGAGGAGACAGGAGGCAGGAGTCAGGAGTCAGGAGCCAGGAGTCAGAATCGTCTCGCCCGGCGATGGTCCCGACTCGGCGGCGCCCACGGTTGTTCCGGCCGCCGCTGTCAGCGCCTTCCAGTGTTTGTAGACCAGCGCCACCGGCAAGCCGACCACGTTGAAGTAGCAACCCTCGACACGGTCAATGAATTTGGAGGCCAGGCCCTGGATGGCGTAGGCCCCGGCCTTGTCCATGGGCTCCCCGCTGGCGACGTATCCCGCAATCTCCTGCTCCGAGAGAGGAACGAACCGGACCTGGGTGGTCTGGGCATCCACGACCGTGCCGGAGGGAGCTATCAGGCAAATGCCGGTCACGACCCGGTGTTCGCGTCCCGACAGCCGCCTGAGCATCTCAGTGGCCTGGGCGGCATTGACCGGTTTCCCGAGGATCTCGTCATCGACCGCCACCACCGTGTCGGCGCCCAGCACGAGGTCCCCCGGACCGCCACGGACGGCTTCGGCTTTGAGGCGCGCCAGGCGCCGGACGTGGCTGGCGGCGTCTTCTCCAGAGACCTGTTCTTCTCTGAGGTCCGCGGGTTGCACCAAAAACGGGATGCCGGCCTGCGCCAGAATCTCTCTGCGCCGCGGGGAATGAGAAGCCAGGATCAACATACCTCGATGGTACAACCGAGGGGGTGCTACAATGATCGGATTCTACCCTGATGGAACGCGCCGCTAAACTGCTCGGCCGGGTGCGCCTTCCGGGCGGCTGCCTGTCCCGGGAAGAACTGGCTTGCGCGGTGTGGCCGCAGGCGGTCGGCAAGCGCATCGCCCGGCACACGCGGGCGGTCTCGCTGGCAGACTCGCGTCTGGTGGTGGAAGTCGAAGATCCCATCTGGCAAGGGCAGCTTTGCACCTTACGCAAACCGATCCTGTCGAAACTCAGCGAGATCCTGGGGCCGGAGACGGTCTGCGACATCCAGTTCCGGTTGGGGGTCCCCCGGCGCCTGCCGCAGCGCGCCGAACAGCTTCGGCCCTCGCCGGACGAGGCGGATCAGATCGAAGACCCTTGCTGGCGCAGGGTCTACAAGTCATCGCGAAGAAGATCGCTGGCGTGAAGCTCACCGAAGAGCAAGTCCGGTACGTGGCCGGCCTGGCCAATCTGAAGCTGACCGCAGAGGAGATCCGCCGCTTCTCCTCTGACCTGGGCGAGATCCTGGCCTACATGGACAAGCTGAACGAGTTGGACACCCGCGCGGTCGAGCCCATGGCCCAGGTGCTCTACGAGGCGGAAGAAACCGCCACCTGGCGCGCGGACCAGGAGCGCGCGGTGATTGGCGCCGAAGCCGCTCTGGCCAACGCCCCCCTTTCCGGGGCCGGCTTCTTCAAGGTGCCCAAAGTGATTGAACGGTGAAGGCGGGGCGCATGGAGATCGCATCGCTCACCATCGACCAGATTCGGGAGGGGCTGGCGGGGCGGCGCTTCAGCGCCTTCGAGCTGGCTACGGAGGCCTTGCGGTTCGCGCAGGAGGAGAACCCCAAGACCAACGCCTATCTGCGTTTCTGTCCGGAGCGCGCGCTGGCGGCCGCCCGGCGCGTGGATGAGGCGCTGGCGCGGGGAGCAGATCCCGGCCCGCTGGCGGGCGTGCCGGTAGCGGTCAAGGACGTCATCGTGACCAAGGGGGTGCGGACCACGTGCGGCTCTCGCCTGCTGGCCCAGTATGTGCCTCCTTACGATGCCACGGCGGTGATCCGCCTGGAGCAGGCCGGGGGAGTCATTCTGGGCAAAGCCAATTGCGACGAGTTCGCCATGGGCTCCTCGAACGAGAACTCGGCTTTCGGCCCGGTGCGCAATCCGGCGGCGCCTGACCGCGTGCCGGGGGGTTCGAGCGGCGGCTCGGCGGCGGCGGTGGCGCAAGGCGCCGCGGTGGTGGCGCTGGGTTCCGACACGGGCGGCTCGGTCCGCCAGCCGGCTTCCTTCTGCGGGGTGGTGGGCGTCACGCCCACCTACGGGCGCGTCTCGCGGTACGGCCTGGTGGCCTTCGCCAGCTCGCTCGACCACATCGGGCAGTTCGGCAGGACGGTGCGCGACGCCGCGCGGCTGCTTCAGGTGGTCGCCGGCCGGGACGAGATGGACTCGACTTCCGCGTTCGCCCCGGTGCCGGACTACCTGGCCCTGGCGGATGGGCGCGTCCGCGGCATGAAACTGGGCCTCCCCCGCGAGTACTTCCAGGGCCTGGCCAGCGAGACCGGGGACCTGATCGCGCGGGGCGTCGAGGTACTGAAAGGGCTAGGGTGCGAGGTGCGCGAGATCAGCCTGCCGCACACCCCCTACGCCATCGCCTGCTACTACATCATCTGCACGGCCGAGGCCAGCTCGAACCTGGCGCGCTACGACGGGGCGCGCTACACCACGCGCTCGGCCAGCTCCGAGACCCTCAGCGACATGTACCGCAACACGCGGGGGGAGGGGTTCGGGGCGGAGTGCAAGCGCCGCATCATGCTGGGCGCCTACGTGCTCAGCTCCGGCTACTACGACGCCTACTATCTCAAGGCCCAGAAAGTCCGCACGCTGATCGCCCAGGACTTCTCGGAGGCCTTCCGGGAGGTGGATGCGCTGGTGACCCCGGTCTCCCCGTTCCCGGCCTTCAAGCTGGGCGAGAAGCTGGAGGATCCGCTCGAGATGTACCTTTCCGACATTTACACCATCACCGGAGACCTGGCGGGGATCCCCTGCCTGAGCGTGCCCTGCGGCCGGACCGCCGCGGGGCTGCCGGTGGGCATGCAGATCCTGACCCGGCACTTCGACGAAGCCGGCATGTTCCGCCTGGCCGAGGCCTTCGAGCGGGCCGGCGGCTGCGAGGGCTAGGCCGGTTCAGGGGGATCCACGGGCTCTGCCTCCTGTAGAATGGGGGGGTGGAACCATGCGGAATCCCGGAAGATCCCCTGGGCTTCATCAGAAAGTGCGTGCAGGAGGGGAGGGTGTTCTGGACCTACCACGTGAATATGAGGAGCTGGCAGCGGAGCATACCGACCGCCGCCGTCGTTGGTTCGGTTGGCTCGTTTGAGATCATCGAGGAGTACCCGAGAGACAAATACCTGCCGAGTTACCTCGTACGGGCTGTACATAAGAACCTGGTCTTCCACGTCCACATTGCGACCGATGTGGTCGGAGACAGCATTCGAATCGTGACGGCATACGTTCCCGATCCGAGTAAATGGGACACAGAGTTCCGAAGGAGGAGGCTGCGATGACTTGCCGCATTTGCGGTGGCGATATGCAGAGCCGAACTACCGACCTGCCGTTCAAGGTGGGCGACCGATCCATCGTGATTGTCAAGGACCTTCCTGTCACGCAATGTTCCGCCTGCCAGGAGTATTTGCTGGAACATACGGTCATGCAGCGGGTCGAACGGATCCTGCAGGCTACTGATCAGGCCACGGAACTTGAAATCGTTCGATACGCGGCGTGATCTGCGGCTGCCCCGCGAATTCCTGCGACCTTCCCGCCGCAAATTGCATCTACTGAGAGGAGAGAATCGGATGCCACATCAACTT
>Ga0315282_10013650_pt1 | contig 12207 bp, 6 predicted proteins | sample YL17G07_20_MG_FD_203693 | JGI IMG/M metagenome (GOLD analysis project Ga0315282, IMG submission 203693) | Sediment microbial communities from Yellowstone Lake, YNP, Wyoming, USA - YL17G07_20 | ecosystem: Environmental > Aquatic > Freshwater > Lake > Sediment | place: USA: Wyoming | collected... | reverse complement strand
TTTCGGGTTGCGCCTGAACCCCCACTGGGTAGCCAACATGAAAGAGCTGGCCTCGCAAAGCGGAGGCGATGTGGATTTTCCGCCGGCGCTGCAGTGGGCGCGCCGCCCGATCACGTTTGCCTGGACCAATATGGTGGAATGGGGCATGGGGCTGCCCCTGGGCCTGTTGGCGTGGACCGGCTTGCTGTGGATGGCCTGGCGCATGCTCAGAGGGGAGTGGCAGAAACATGGACTGATTTGGTTCTGGACCGCGATTTACTTTACCTTCCAGTCGTTGAACTTTACTCGCAGCATGCGCTACCAGCTTCCGGTTTATCCTACTCTCGAAATCATGGCTGGATGGGCGGTTGTGGAGCTGTGGGACCTTAAATCAAACCTGAAACCGGCAGCCAGGTGGCTGGCGCGCAACTGGAATCGAATCCTGTCCGGAGCCATCGGCGCTGTGGTGATATTGGGTACGCTGGCCTGGGGGTATGCTTTCACGCGCATTTATACCTGGCCGGCGACACGTGTGTCAGCCAGCGCCTGGATTTACCAAAACGTGGATGGTCCGATCAACCTGAAGATCGATACAGGAACGGATGTCTGGAACCAGCCACTTGGATATCCTTTAGGGACGACTCTGCGCTCTGATCAACCGATCCTGATGGCTTTCAAACCGCACACCTCCGGCATGCTGAAAGACATCAGTTTTGGCCATATTCGCGACCAATCGGCCAATGGCAACCTAAAAACCCTGGAAGTTCATATTAACGAGGCGCCGGATTCCAAAGTTTCACTGACCTCCGGGTTCTTGACGGATGCGTTCAATGACGACAGCGACGCGCGCGGGAAGGCCTACACGGTATCGTTCGTCGAGCCATTGCAGGTCGAGTCGGGTAAAACATACTACCTGTCAGTCGATGTAGGTAACGACAACATGCTACTCGACCTGTCAGGTTCGCTGACCCTCGATATTTCTCTGCTCGACGGAAGTCTGCTCCCCCAGGCGTTGGCTGAACCAGTTCAGGTGATGCGCCCTGGCCAGGATTACGTCGACTCATTCACTGCCAGCCAATCCGGCGCCCTGCAGAAAGTTTATTTTCCGTGGATCGTGGATTGGGAAGGTGGCCTTGGCCTGAAAACCCTGCAGTTCTCCCTGATAGGTTCGGATCCGACCAGTGCTCCCCTGGGCAGTGCGAAGGTCACCAGTGATTTCGGCATCGCAGCGGATCCACGTGGAAAAGCGTATACATTCCAACTCACCTCGCCGGTGACCGTACAGAAGGGCGAGACCTATTACTTTAACCTAGGCGTCACGGATGGAAGCGGCGCCATCGCCGTATACGGTAGCCAGCACGCTGACGAATCCACCTGGGATGACGCATTACCACTGGATTTGTATAATGACGACCCCTTTGATTACCAGAAGGGTGTTTATCAGTCCGACCTTAACTTTGAGATGTACTGGGATGACAATGCCGATAAACTGCAACGGTTCCAATCCATCTTAAGCCAGGCGGATTACATTTTCAGCAGCTCCGGGCGGGAGTGGGCGACCACAGTGCGCGTCCCAGAACGATATCCGCTCACCACTTTGTTTTATCGCGATCTGCTGGGCTGCCCGGACGATAAAGATATCGTTTGGTGCTACGACGTAGCCCAGCCGGGTATGTTCCAGGGCAAACTCGGTTTTGACCTGGTCTACGTCCAACAATCAGATCCGGATCTGGGCTCGCTGCGTTTCAATACCCAGTTTGCCGAAGAAGCTTTCACCGTTTATGATGCGCCCAAGGTGATGATTTTCCGCAAGAACGTCTCTTTCAATCCGGCGCAGGTGTCGTCAATCTTATCTTCGGTCGACCTTTCCAAAGTACTCCAATGGACACCCTACCAGGCCAGCCAGTATCCTGGCAACCTGATGTTATCCCAGGGGCAGTTGGAGCAGGATCAGGCTAACGGCACCTGGGCAGATCTTTTCAATCGTAACCTGATTTTTAACCAGTATCCGGGCCTAAGCCTGCTACTCTGGTATATCACGCTAACCCTGCTCGGCTGGCTGGTATATCCATTCGTGCGCATGGCCCTGGTCGGTTTGAGCGATAAAGGTTACCCGTTGGCCCGGTTGGTAGGGATCGTCCTGTTAGCCTACCTGGTATGGCTGGCTGGTTCCTCAGGGATTGCGGTAACCAAATTGACAATTAGCGTGGCCTTACTGCTCCTGGCGGCGGTAAACGCTGTTTTATTCTACCTGCAGCGACATTCGATAAAAGAAGAATGGAAGCGGCACAAGCGCTACATTCTGATTGCAGAAATCCTGGCGTTGGCGTTCTTCACCTTCTTCTTACTGATCCGTCTGGGAAACCCCGACCTGTGGCATCCTGCCAAAGGCGGCGAAAAACCGATGGATTTCTCTTACTTTAACGCTGTATTGAAATCCAGCACCTTCCCGCCTTACGACCCCTGGTTTGCGGGGGGCTACATCAATTATTATTATTATGGCTTTGTATTGATTGGCGTGCTGGTCAAATGGCTGGGCATCATCCCTTCGGTAGCCTATAACCTGATCTTGCCCACCTGGTTCAGCATGCTGGCTATGGGCGCTTTCTGTATTGGCTGGAACTTGCTGAAGAAGCGCAAGCTGCGCAGTAAGGAAGCCTCACCAGGGGAGGAAGTCGCAGCTAGATCACCTGATGAAGTAAGCGAAACTTCCGCTGAGAGCACGCATTTGATCTTTGGCCTGGAACGCTGGCCATTCCTGGCCGGGATTGCCTCTTCGGTTGGACTACTAATCCTTGGCAACCTGGGCACGGTTCGCATGATCTGGCAAGGTTTCCAAAAGCTGGGCGTCCCAGGTGGAAACATCGATAATCTATCTATACCGATGCGCTGGATTTACAGCTTCGAGGGGTTCGCCAAATTCCTGGCCGGAGTGAAGCTGCCCTATCCCCCCGGCGACTGGTATTGGATACCCAGCCGGGTGTATCCCAACGAGCCGATAACTGAATTTCCATTTTTTACCTTCCTTTACGCCGATCCGCATGCCCACCTGATTGCCTTGCCGGTGACCGTGCTGGCGTTGGCCTGGGGGTTATCCATCCTCCAGGGAAAATGGCAGTGGGGGGACGAACAGGGTAGATATGGCTGGCTGCATTTTATCTGTAGCTTCAGTCTGGCCGGGTTAGTGATTGGCGCTCTGCGGCCGACCAATACCTGGGATTTACCTACCTACCTGGCGTTGGGAGTGATCGTTGTACTATATACGGGAATTAAATACTGGCGCACGCCCCAATCGATCCTGCCTGAATTGAGCGAAACCGCCCGGCGCTGGTGGTTGACCGGCGCATGTACGCTATTGCTGGTGGGGTTATCTTTCCTCTTTTACGAGCCCTTCGCTCGTTGGTACGGCCAGGGCTACACCTCGTTTGAGCTCTGGACGGGTGATCATTCACCCTTCTGGTCATATACCACTCACTGGGGATTGTTCCTGTTCGTGATTATCTCCTGGATGGTGTGGGAGACGCGGGATTGGATGGCAAAGACGCCGGTATCTGCTTTGAATAAACTACGCCCGTATGTGGGAATTATCGGATTTGTATTGCTGATGATGGTGGTGGCCATCTTTGTTTTGCTGTTGAAGGGAGTTCAGATCGCCTGGTTGGTGCTTCCTTTGATGCTGTGGTCGACGGTCTTGATCCTACGACCGGGCCAGCCAGATGTAAAACGCCTGGTGCTGTTTTTCATCGGCACGGCATTGACGTTGACCCTGTCGGTAGAATTGATCGTGCTTAAGGGGGATATCGGACGGATGAACACGGTGTTTAAGTTTTATTTGCAGGCCTGGACGTTGTTTTCACTGAGCGCCGCGGCAGGCTTGACCTGGCTATTACCCGCTGTTTTCAAAGAATGGACGGGAGCCTGGCGTACGGGCTGGCAGGTTGGACTGGTCTTGCTGGTGGGTGGAGCTGCCATGTTCACCGTATTGGGCGGGGCCGATAAAATCCGCGACCGAATGGATCCCCTGGCGCCACATACTCTGGATGGCATGGCATATATGCAGACGGTCCAGTATTCTGATAATGGCAAGGATATGACCTTGGGAGAGGATTATGCAGCCATCCAATGGATGCAGGATAACGTCAAAGGCTCGCCGGTGATCGTCGAAGCCAATACGGTCGAGTACCGGTGGGGCACCCGCTTTACGAACTACACCGGCTTACCAGGTGTGGTGGGTTGGAACTGGCATCAGCGCCAGCAGCGGGGTGGGGTAGTGCCTACAACCTGGGTGACCGACCGGGTCGATGAAATTGGAGTTTTCTACAGAACAGATGACCGCCAGTTTACGGAGGATTTTATCCATAAATATAATGTCAGTTATATAATCGTAGGACAGTTGGAGGAAGCCTATTATGTCGGGGTGGGTTTGCAAAAGTTCACGGCATGGGACGGCGACCTGTGGAAGGGAGTCTACCATCAGGGCCATACCACCATTTACAAAGTCTTGAAATAATTTCCTTGATATCTTGTGTGATAAGAAACGAATGAGCTTATGATTGCATTTCTCTCCTGGTATCTGGTGATCATGCTGGTGGGAATCCTGGCTATTCCGCTGGCATATCGGCTGCTGCCCAACCTGGCCGATCGCGGTTATGCCCTGGCGCGCCCTCTGGGGCTGATTTTATGGGGCTTTTTCTTCTGGCTGTTAACCTCTTTCCAGGTGCTCCAAAACGATATAGGCGGTGTTCTGCTGGGGCTTGCCATCCTGGCTGGGCTGAGCGCCTGGTCGATCAAAGGCAAATGGCAGGAATTGTTCAAGTGGTACCAGGGTAAAATCCACCTGCTGGTGACTGGTGAACTTTTGTTTCTGCTCACCTTTGCATTCATGGCAGTGGTGCGGGCGGCCAACCCCGATATTACTGGGACTGAGAAACCGATGGAGCTGGCTTTCATCAATGCCATCCTGCGTTCCCCGAAATTCCCGCCTATGGACCCCTGGCTTTCGGGATATGCCATTTCCTATTATTATTTTGGCTACGTCATGGTGGCTATGTTGATCCGCATGACCGGGGTGATCTCCGGAGTTGGTTTCAACCTGGCGATTTCCTTGTGGTTTGGAATGACAGCCCTGGGGGCTTATGGCATCCTCTACTCGCTACTCAACCGTTGGCGTAATAATAAACCGGTAAAAGACCTGGACAAAGGAAGTGTTTCAACCGCTGGCGCCGGTTGGGCGTTGTTGGCGCCCTTCTTCATCTTGATTGTCAGCAATATTGAGGGGTTCCTGGAAATGCTGCATGCCCGAGGGATATTTTGGACGCAGACAGCCGATGGCAGCATGCAGTCGAGGTTCTGGACCTGGCTGAACATTCTTGAAATAAATAAGCCTCCATCGCTGCCCCTGAGCTGGTTTCCAACCCGAGTGGGTGGAATCTGGTGGTGGAGGGCATCTCGCGTGCTGCAAGATTTCGACCTGTCAGGCCAGCCACGTGAAATCATCGACGAGTTCCCCTTCTTTTCGTATTTGCTTTCTGACTTGCACCCGCACGTACTGGCAATGCCGTTTGCATTGTTGGTTATCTCCCTGGCTTTAAATCTTTATTACCAGGCCAGCCTGTCATTTGGCCCAAAGCGTTTGCTTTCAGGCATCCTCGATTGGGTCAAAGGCGAAGAAAACCTTTCCGAAGGGCTGTTCCTTTTCTCTTGGATGAAAAAGATAGATTTCTGGTTAGCGGCGGTGTTGCTGGGGGGATTGGCTTTTATCAATACCTGGGATTTCCCTATCTATGTGGCGTTATTCTGCTGCACTTTCACCCTGGTCCGTTACCAGCAAGAAGGATGGAGCTGGAGGCGCATCTGGGAATTCATCGAATTGGGTCTGGCCCTGGGTTTAGTAGGCGTGCTGTTTTACCTGCCCTTCTACACCGGTTTCGCGTCGCAGGCAGGCGGAATCCTGCCCAGCCTGGATTTTTTCACGCGAGGGGTTTATTTCTGGGTGATGTTTTCTACGCTTTTACTGCCGATCATCGCCTGGCTGATCTGGTCATGGCGAAAACACGGATCATGGTCACAATTTAAGAAAGGGCTGGTTTTCTCTACCTGGGTGGTGGGTAGTCTGTGGGTATTCTCGTACCTGCTGGGTATATTGATCATCCGCTTGCCAGCCCTGGTGAATTTTTTACCTGGTGGATCCCGGCTGTATCTGCAGTTATCCGGGCTAATCGGATTGTTTACCGACCTGCACGGCGGAGTGAGTGGCACAGCGTTAATTACCGAATCTCTGATTAGGCGTTTTCTGCAGCCTGGGACGTGGATATTGCTCTTCGTTTTGCTGGCCGTAGTTTGGGGCCTGTTATGCGGCTGGCGTGATAAATCCTCTGAAAAGGAGGACCCACTATCTTCAGACACAGATCTTGTACAGCCGGCTGAAAACCTGACTGCACCGGCGATGAAGTCGCCGCAATTGTTTGCACTCCTAATGGCATTAACTGGGATCGTTTTGACACTAGCACCAGAATTCGTATACTTACGAGACCAATTCGGCTGGCGCATGAATACCATTTTCAAGTTCTACTTCCAGACCTGGATCCTATGGGGAATGACGGCGGCCTTTGGTTCGGCTATCCTTTTGAAGGAGTTGAAGAAATTCTGGATTTGGATATATTCATTTGGCCTGACAATCCTGATCTTAATGGCGTTAGCTTACCCGGTATTTGGTTTGTTGACCAAGACGAACCAGTTCAACCCGGGCGTGTGGACCCTGGACGGCACCGCTTATATTCAAACCTACAACCCGGACGAAATGGATGCCATCCACTGGCTACAGCAGGCTCCGCTGGGTGTGGTTGCCGAAGCTGTGGGCGGCAGTTATTCCAGTTTTGCACGTATCTCCGAGGTTTCAGGTCAGCAAACTGTTTTAGGCTGGCCCGGGCATGAAAGTCAGTGGCGTGGCGGGGCAAGTGAGATAGGCTCGCGCCAGCAGGATATTGAGCAGTTGTATAAGACCACCGGTTGGTCTGAAGCTGAAACCATCCTCAAGGAGTACAATATCTGCTATGTTTACGTTGGCGGGTTGGAGCGCAGCGCTTACCGGGTCAGTGAAGCCAAATTCCAGAACAACTTGAAGATCGTTTTCCAGAAAGGTGTCGTTACAATTTACGAGTATTCCGGACCTGCTCCAGTCGATCAGGTAGGGCAATAGAAGGACTGATACATATGAAACCTGGCAAATTAACCGTCGAGCATGGTCTTTACTGCCTGGCTTTTTTCCTGGCTTTGGGTGTGCGATTCCTGGCATTGGGAGCTTCTTTTTTGTCTGACCAAGAAGCCACCTGGGCTCTGCAGGCGTTTAACCTGGCCCAAAATAGCCATACCCTGATCGGAACGCAACCGGCGTATATCCTGCTTACTTCGGCATTATTCTATTTACTTCCCAGCAGCGAATGGCTGGCGCGCTTCTGGCCGGCCCTGGTGGGCAGCTTGTTGGCTCTTTCTCCATTCCTTTTCCGCAAGCAGCTTGGAAAAACTGCCGCGCTGTGCGTGGCTTTTTTCCTGGCGCTGGATCCCGGCATGGTAGCGGTCTCACGCCAGGCTGACGGCAGCATGCTGGCGGTTACGTTTGTGGTGCTGGCGTTCGGGTTTTACATGGAAAATGAACCGGCCTGGATGGGAATATGCGCCGGAATGGCTGCTTTGGGTGGACCCGAGCTCTGGCCTGGTCTGTTGGGCCTGGCCCTGATTGCCGGATGGTCTGCGCTTCTGAAGCCGGCTGAAGCGGAAAATCGCCCTACAAAGACAACTGAAGACGGTTCGCAATCCAGCCAGGACATTACCCCACCACTGGCCTGGTCAAAGGTATTGGTATGGGCTGCTGCCACCCTGTTCATTGTTGGGACAGGATTTTTCTTTGCTCCACAGGGCCTGGGCGCAATATTTACCGGCCTGGCGGCTTACCTGAAGGGGTGGGCAGTATTTCCTGCATTCACTCCCCTACGCATGCTGTCGGCTTTGCTGGTCTATTCACCGTTGGCATTTTTACTCAGCCTGGCCGGAATAGTGTTGGGTTTCGTTCACGGCGATAAAATTGATGGCTTCCTGGCGCGCTGGATGCTGGTCGCTTTACTATTAGCATTATTCTACCCCGGACGGCAAGTAAGCGATCTGGTCTGGCCCTTGATACCAATGTTAACTCTGGCGGCAAGGGAAATTGCCCGCATCCACCTGGAGGGATTGGAAGACTGGTATATCTCTTTGGGCCAGATGGCGCTCATCTTGGCTCTGTTGGCTTTTACGTGGCTAAATGTGAGTTGGCTGGTCAATGCCAACCCGGGTGGATTGGGAATGCAGGATGCGCAGTTACACCTGGCGGCGATTGCCGGGGCGTTGCTACTGATTGTGGTAATCTCAGTGCTGGTAGTTTGGGGCTGGTCACTTCGAGCGGCAGTGAGTGGGTTAGCGGGTGCGATAGGTCTTATCTTAATCCTATTTACCTTTACAGGCACAATCAACGCCGCTGGCCTGGGCCACTCGCCTTCCACCGAATTGTGGCGGTCTTCTCCATATATCCAGGAAGGTAATTTGTTAATGACCAGCCTGGGAGATGTATCCGAATGGAATACCGGAAGGCGGGATTGGCTCGACCTGTCCGTCATTAGCCTGCCGTCGCCATCCTTACATTGGGCGCTGCGCAACTGGAATAATGTAAATTTCATCGACCAGATTCCTCCGGATGCGAAACCTTCTCTGGTTATCACCCGGGACCAACAATCTCTCTCTCTGGGCGCTTCCTATACCGGGCAGTCTTTCGCATTGGGCCAACTGGTAAATTGGTCCAAGACACAACCCTCAACCTGGCTGAACTGGTTTATGTTCCGCGATGCAATCAAGGACCAGGACATCATCGTGCTGTGGGTGAGGAGTGATCTGTTCCCCGGCGCCGGTCCAGATACAGCACCTCATTACCCTTAAGTGAAAATCCAATCCGCTGGTGAAAGAAGATGACATTACCCAAAACCATTGCCGTTGATGGTCCCGCCGCTTCTGGCAAATCGACGCTGGCAGAAAAGCTCGCAGAAACTCTCGGATATTTGCTTTTTGATACAGGGGTCATGTACCGCGCCGTAACGCTGGCGGCGCTCGAGACATTCCATTCGGTTAACGACGAAAAGGAAGTCACTGGCCTATCGGAACGGGTACAAATCGATGTGCAACCGCCTACTAAGAAGGATGGTCGAAAATATGATGTGCTGCTGAATGGCGAGGATGTGACCTGGCAGATCCGTAAGTCAAAGGTGGATGCAAATGTTTCTCGCGTCTCAGCTTATCCGGGGGTCCGCCTGGCTATGACGGTGCAACAGCGCAGGATCGGTCAGCGTGGCAGGGTGGTAATGGTCGGAAGGGATATCGGTACGGTGGTTTTGCCAGAGGCAGATCTCAAAATTTACCTGGATGCCTCGGTAGAAGAGCGCGCCCGCAGACGTTTCGAAGAGGTGAGGCTGCGGGGTGAAACCCAGACTTACCCAGATATTTTAGCTTCTATGCGCCGAAGGGACCAGATCGATTCGACGCGGGAGGTGGCGCCCCTGCGCCCCGCCAGTGACGCGGTGATCATTAATTCGGATGGGCTGAATATCGAGCAGGTTCTGCAAAAAGTTGTGAAATTATTGGAATAAGTTTCTGTTCTCCCAGGTTGGAGAGTTTCTACAGGCAGGTCAAGATGGAGGATCGAGAGCAAGAAAACGACTTCCGGAATATTCAGAAACAGTTAAACTATTTGAAGTGACAGATAAAGGGCAGGGTATGTCCATGCATCAGATCCGGGCGGCTGAGCTTGGCTTGCAGGATGGACTGGACAAGAATGATCAGCAAGGAACCGGGATGGGGCTGCTCATAGTAAAGCGAATGGTCGACATCTATGGCGGAACCCTGAATATATATAGTACGATTGGCCTCGGAACAACCGTGGAAATTTTATTCCCTTTATAAAATCGAAGCAGGGCGGTAAAGATTGATGGGGAGTAGTGCTTTATAATACTCCAAGCTGCGCATTGGCGGGCAGCTCAAAACAGCCTCAATGAAAACCTGTGGCGGTTTGTACTAATGCGCTGCAATGTAGTGGCGGATCCCTGAAGGGGCCACATAAATCTTTCCGCTTTAGGGGATGTAAATGTTCGATGAAAAGCGAGGCAATTAGATGCCTAAGGGTATAGCTCAACGGGGGCGAATTGGCGGGCCGACACGATTATTATGGCATGAAACTCAGACAACGCGCCGCAGTATCGCGGGGCGTTAGCCACGTCCGGTGGAGAAGGTGTTGGGCTGTGTTGACGTTTCTCCTTTTCCTAAAATCGTATAACTTATCGTCTCAAGCAACTGATAATCCCATATCTGTATTTCGTAGTTGATATGTTGCGCCTTATACTTTTGATGGATTTGTTCTATCATCGAAAATGGGAAGACCTTGTTATGGTCTTGTAAAACAACACGACTATCCCCATCTCCTCGCCACGTTATTCCAGATTCCATTGCCCTTTTCCAATAGGCAGTGTGACTGTCGTTCAAGGTGAATGTTATATTTCTTATGTCTTTGATATCCTGAATCTTCACCATCAATATATGAGGCTTTATTTCACCATGTCCCATTCTTTGCTGTCCCAATTCTATGGCCTTCTGCTTTGTAATGTTAGGATAAAGATAAAAGTATACAGGGATTTTTTCCTTCAAGCTCCCGTATTCTTGAGTATAGTCCTCATATAGTTCTTTTTCGACGAAAAGTCTTCTCTTCAAATAATCATGACGTTCGCTTTTGGCGAATCTTGGCCAATACCACCCTTTTTGGTATGAAATCTTATTGCAAATTTCATCAACTTGGGAATTTCCTGCCATAGTGATCGTCTTGAAAAGGTATTCTTTGTCATTGAAGAAATGAACAAGGAATTGTAGGTCATCATCCATGTTTTTCACTATCCCATATTACACAACCTAACGGTTTGCGTTACCGGCTGGCGGGCGGAACGTGGACTTGACTTAAGAACAGGATTCTACTTGGGCGTAGGAAAAGCCTGAAAATGCCGCAGACTCCCACCAGTCGGGTGCACGCTTTGTTGGGCAAAAGGCGCGCATGCATTGTCAATGCCCAGTAATAGATTCGATACTTTTTTTCATAGCATTTAAGGTGTCCTGTGTTTCTCGTGCAATTTTCCTTTTTATGATGAAATTTAGCAACCATACTATCAATTTTGAACTTGAATAGAAATGTGACATTTCTACTTTGGTGGCGTTATCCCCTATCTTTGAAAGGTTTGACTCTACTACATAGTCAGGCAATAATTTCGTGATCCCCATTGTATCTTGTGGAAAAACGGTAACGAGTTTTTGCATCGGAACAATTTCAATATCTTTTTCGATACAAGTATTCTTCCCATCTTTTAAATGGCATTGATAAGATACGCCAGTTTCTCGAAACTGTTTGCCCGAAATTAAGTCAACTTTATTTACACGCGGATGATACTCTGCAATTTTTGACAAGTCCATATTAAATTCCCATACTTTTTCCAAAGGGGCATTAATTATCACTTCCTGCTTCGATTGAAATTTTGGTCTCATAGTGTCTCATTCTAAATAAAAACTTTTGGCTAATTCTTGCGAGCCTTTCGCCTAACTCGTATTATACGGACTCTTGATACGCTGCAATTATGCCGTATTACTGCTCTCTCACAACTGGTTATGTTGCATGCAAATAAATCATTAAATTCGTGGTTGACATCGAATTTACCTTCTAAGTAGATTTTCGGATAAGAACTATTTTCATAGATCGTACAATTAATTCATACCAAGTGCAAGCGAAAAAGTGATAACAGAAGTTCGTCAAAGATGCACCGCCATTCACCTCCTTCATCTGGGCCATAAACCTGGCGAAGTCGCCAAAATGCAAGCCGTTAACATTCCCAACATATATAGTTGGATTGATCGTAGGCGAGAGGGTGGAGTAGAGAAGTTAGCCAATCAGCCAAAAAGTGGGAGTCCGCTGAAAGCCGGTTTCGGGCCTTGCTCAAGCGGAAAGGATATCGATATCGTCGACCGAAGTATGGCTTAGGCCATTTGCAGGATAAGGAAGCCAAAGCAAAAGCGGCAGAGATGTTGGAGGAGTTGAAAAAAAGGTCCTCGGAGAGGATTTCGAGCTCATCTTTGTGGGCGAAACGACCATTCCTACTTAGCGAATAGCCCTGAAAG
>Ga0315282_10013649_pt1 | contig 12208 bp, 8 predicted proteins | sample YL17G07_20_MG_FD_203693 | JGI IMG/M metagenome (GOLD analysis project Ga0315282, IMG submission 203693) | Sediment microbial communities from Yellowstone Lake, YNP, Wyoming, USA - YL17G07_20 | ecosystem: Environmental > Aquatic > Freshwater > Lake > Sediment | place: USA: Wyoming | collected... | reverse complement strand
AGTACTCATCCCATACGCCGTCCTCGATGAGCTTCAGGCACAGGCATCGAAGGGACGGGAACCCGGATTTGTGGGGCTTGAGGAGATCAAGAAACTTCGCGAATTCTGCCAAAAGAAAGGAGTCAAGCTGACCCTCTTGGGGCAGCGTCCAGGTTTTGATGATATCAAGCTTGCCAGAAGCGGAAGACTCGACGCGTTGATAACGGATGTTGCGAGAACGGAGAACGGTATTCTTCTGACCGCCGACTATGTTCAGGCGTTGGTGGCCGAGGCCGCTGGGGTTCAGGTTAAGCATGTGCCGGGAGAGGTTAGGACTTCAGGCCTAATGTTTGAGAAGTTATTCACACCTGACACGTCGAGTATCCATCTGAAGGAAGGAACACGCCCTCTTGCCAAGAGAGGCAAGCCAGGCAAGTTTGAACTCGTTCAATTATCCGAATCCTTGAGCACAACCGAAGAGATAGAACAGATAATCCGCGAGATAACCGAGGCAGCCAGAGTCAGCCGAGAGGGATTTGTGGAGATAAATCGAGCCGGGGCGTTGGTGATTCAGTTCGGGCGTTTCCGAATCGCCATCACCAGACCCCCGCTTTCCGATGGCGTTGAGGTTACGATCGTGCGCCCGGTCGTAAGCCTCACCTTGCAGGATTATGGCTTATCCGGGAAGCTTATGGAGCGTCTAGGGGCCCGTGCAGAGGGAATACTGATATCGGGGCCGCCCGGGTCAGGTAAGACGACGTTCGCGTCTTCGCTTGCGGAATTCTACTTGAGACAGCACAAGATCGTGAAGACGCTGGAATCGCCTAGAGATCTGCAGGTTGGACCGGAGATTACTCAGTACGGTCCGCTTGAAGGCGATTTCGAGAAGACCGCTGAAATTCTTCTGTTAGTGCGGCCGGATTACACGGTCTTTGACGAAGTAAGAAAAACTAAAGACTTCATGATATTCGCAGACATGCGTCTAGCGGGCGTAGGCATGATAGGAGTTGTGCATGCCAGCGAAGCCATCGACGCCATACAGCGCTTCATAGGTCGCGTCGAGTTAGGAATGATACCCCACATCATCGATACGATCATCTTCATACAATACGGAGAAGTGCGAAACATCCACACGCTAATGCTCACCGTAAAAGTGCCAACGGGCATGACCGAAGCCGACTTGGCGAGGCCGGTGGTTGAAGTTCACGATTTCGAAACTGACCGCTTGGAATACGAGATCTATACGTTCGGTGAAGAGAACGTCATAATTCCGGTCTCTCAGGTCCAGCCCCAGGTCAGCGGAGTCCACAAGCTTGCTGAGGAGAGAATACTGCAGGAAATCAGACGCTTCGACCCTGACGCAGAAGTAAAACTGGTTTCGGGGAACCGTGCGCTTGTGCGCGTGGACAATGAGATCGTCCCAATCATAATAGGAAAGAAGGGAGCGACCGTTACAAAGCTTGAGGAGAAGCTTGGGGTCAAGATCGATGTCGAACCCATTGCACCTAGCTCTTCGGGTAAGGAGGTTCGTTATGAGATTAAGGAGGTGGGCAATAGGATTGACATCATTTTCGACAAGGATCTGACTGGTGAAGTTGCGAATGTCTACGTCGGAGACCAATACCTATTCTCTGCGACCATCGGAAAGAAGAGCCAGATCAGAGTCTCAAAGAAGTCTGATCTCGGGCGAGGTCTGCTTCGGGGTTTAGTCTCCAAACAGAGAATCCGAGTACTCATCTGAGCCCGATCAGAGACTGAGCTTTGCCGAAGTCCCAGAGATCTTGCGCGTAGAGCTCTCAAGCTCTTTCATAAGTGAGTCCACTTGCTCATTCATTCGCTTCTCATTATCAGAAACTCGCTGCAACTCAGACTTCAACTCTAACTGCAGTTTATGATTCACCAGCCCTTTCTGGCGGATCTCTTTCAACTGCCGCACAAGGCCCGCTGTTTCTGGGTCTGCCAGGAACTTATCGTATGCACGTTTCAATTCCTTTGCTTTAGTGTGTATCTCTGTCAATGAGCCGCCTGAGACGATCTGTTCGCTTCGTTCAATCACCTTTTTCGCTTCGCGTTGTTTGAGCGCCAGCTTGTTGGTTGAAACAGCGTTTGATAAGGCTGACATTATTGCTTTCAAATGCGGATAGCCATTATCCTCTTTCAGAAATGTGGTGAAAGGTTTGGTGATGTACTCCTTTCCTTTCTCACGTACTTCTATTGGGAGTGGGTAGTCCCCCCGTTCAGAGATCGACATAAGTCTCCTTAGAGGGCGTCCAAGTCTGCTGAACCCCGTTCGAAGGAGTTCAGTCCTCAGAGATCTGAGTTCGCCATCGGTTTGCATGTACTCTTTGATCTTCGGACTATGTCGAATCTCCTCAATCTTCGCGCGCAGGATCTTCTCTTCCCGCTCGGCTTCAACCAGCCTACGCTCGATGGATTGTTTCTGAGATGATACTGCGTCTCTCGACTCTTTGAGTTTAGTCAAGTCGTTTAGCTTATTGTCCAGCTCTTCCAGCGTTCTAAGTAGACTCCCGCGTCCCATCAGGAAGGCGTGGAGTTCATCACCAAGCCTTCTTACTTTGTCAATATTGCCTCCAAGGGTCATCATGTCAATGATGTAGTACGGTCTGATCTGGCGAAGCCATTCCTGTCTAGTTCGAGCCGCCTCGGACGCTATCTTCGAAGTTTCACGTTGCAGATTCCTTAGCGCCACAGTGCTTCTATCGGTTGGGATGTTCACTGAGGTGCACATGTTTGGAATGATCGTTGTTAAGCGGCTGACGGCTTTTGCCGCTCGGTATTGCGCTCTGTTCTCGCGTTTTGTTTCCATATCCTGTTCCGCTTTGCGTGAGAGTTGGCTGCAATAGTCCGGCAGCGAAGTCATGGCTCTGGAGATTTCGGCTACGAGTTTGTCTCGCTCACGTTCCACTTGGGTTAGGTTAGAGGAGAGAGAACTCCGAAGCCAATCCCTTAGCTTCGCTACTGGGACTTGATCACTCATCTACGACACTGGGACTCTGCCTTGAAACTGGGTGAGGCTATGATCAAGTGTTGTAGTTATAAGAGGTTCTCTGAGGCTACCTTGCTTGCTCTCTTAACGTAATGAGAGCCGTTTCCACCGTTTCCTGAGCCCTATCGATTCTCTTGGTGATATCATTAAGTAGATGATCGTACGCTTCACGAGTCGTTTTGCCTGCTCGATATTGCCCTCTGACCTGAGTCAGACTTGCTCGAGAGGCCTCAACCTCAGCTTCTGCTCGGTCTATTCGTCGGATCAGTTCGTCATAGTGAGGACTTATCGTGCGAAGGTCTATCTTGAGTTGCATTAGAGACCTGTTCACTTCATCAAGGCGGGCATCCATAACCTTCTTTCTCCTCCGGAACTCATGCTTCACTAGGCTACCCCTCGCCACATCTTCATCCATCACAATAAGTTCCCTCGACAAGGCGAGTCTTTCATCGTATAATCCCACGAATTCACGCAGCTTCTCAACCGGTACGGGAACCTCAAGCTCCGGACGTCTCCGTCGGAACACCAATGCAAACGCTGCGATAACTACTTCAAGGCCGACGACCCATGGCAGAAAACCGAACGCAGACCAGAACGGGATATAACTGAAGGTCAAGGAGAAGGTAACATTGTTTTGGTTAGTAATCCCACGTAGTGCGAACGTTCTATCGTTCTGACTAACTTGAATCGGATACGAAAGCAACGATTGTGGAGGCGTCCGCAACCCCGTGATGCTCAATCCGCTTGGCGCTATTATCTTAACCGTTGCGCGCTGCAACAAGAAGTCTTCGTGATTATTCACCAACGTAAATGTGAGGTTATAATTTCCCCACGCACTCAACTGCTTGATGTAAGTATTTTGCGGGACTTGGTAAGTCAGGGTGAGTGTGAAGTTCTCTTGCCCTCTAAAGCCCTGGCTAGATCGCGGCGAGACACTAACCACACCGGAAGGACCAGGCGTCTGTGGGCTTGTCCACAAAGCACCCACTTCATCATAAGCCATGACACTAGAAGCGCCTGATGGAAGAGTAATAGATAGGCTGCTTATCACTACCGACGGATTATGGAAATGATATTCGTCCGTTATCGCTAATGTACCTGTGCTGCCTATAGAAATGTCACGCGTCGCCCAGTCCAAGTCAATGAAATATTGATTAACAGAGCGGAATGGCGCGTAAAACCTTGCGTTTGAGTAGGCCTTCCAAGGCTTATACTGATTCCTTAATGCGGGATAACCTCCCAACGTAAGCGAAAGATACGTTGAGTTGGGTATAGTCACAAACGTTGATCCGGTCGCCGCTATGAACGTGCAATTAGCCAGTTTCGCGTCTTGAGTTAGCACCGGTGCCGCAGTGAAGTTATACTCGAACCCCAATGAAACGGGCAGCAACACCTTATCAAGAACTGATGTGACCGTGAAGTTGTAAGTTCCCTTTGACTCTAGTGCACGCGCGAAATGCGCTCGTATCCAGAAGAATGGTGAGGTCTGATTCACATCTGGGTCTAGTGTCAAGCTGGTGCCTTGTTGGTCCTTTGCATCAACGTAGTAGATGTTATTCCTATAGAAACGATCGAAACCAAAGTCGAATGTGGAAACAGGGCTGGTTCCGATGTTCGTTATCGAGAACTGGTCTGTGAGATGCACGAGTCCGTACTGCCCCCCGGTTGCGGTTCTCTGAATCACAATGTCGAGATTCGGGGAGGGATCTTTCGCCTGAAGCGGAGCCAGACTAATAGACGCCAAAACCAAGAGTAGAACTACAAGTATGAGCTTCGACTTCAACCTCAGCTTGCTCCGCTTTCATCGGGATATCAAGTTCAGACTCCCCCGTGAATGCGAAGTTCACTATTTATTCGTTCTGCTACGACTCCGAAAATCAAAAGCCATCGAGTAAAGCCCCCGTTGACCAAAGAGGCAATTAAACGCGTCACCGCGAACGTCGCTTCGGTCTAGTGTCAATGTGGTCGTTGTGTGGTTCAGTAGTAATTGAGTTGAGTGCTCAATCAAAAGGATCAACAGTTGGATTCAACCTGCGAGGTCCGACCAGCAATCCTTGGGAGTTTTCTATCTCTCGCAATCTTAGCATGAATCCGGAAAGCGCTCATCTATTGGAAAAGCATAGCGACTCACCCAGAAATCACATGAACAATAAGCCTAGCGAAGGGCATCATCTTGAACAGACCGTGTGGAATCATGCCAAGTGTTCATTTGTGAACGTGGGTCGTGGTCGATAGCTAATTCTGGATGAATCTGCAACACAGTTATTCATGAGTGGTGAACCTTAGGCGCAATTAGGTCGAGGATGATAGCCATGGCTCGCACGCATCCTTACATACCGAATACTGAGGAGTCGATAATGCGTCAGATGCTTAACGAGATTGGCGTACGTAAGATTGAAGATCTCTTCAAAGATATTCCTCCTGATCTTCAGGCAAGGGCAAGTTTAGCGATTCCGGAACGAATGTCGGAGATGGAAGTCAAGAAGCGTGTGGAACAGATTCTCGGCAAGAACCGCTCTGCGTCAGAGATGCTCTGTTTCCTAGGGGCGGGAATCTGGCCACACTATGTTCCCGCAGCAATTGACGCTGTGGTAAGTCGCGGGGAGTTTCTTACATCCTACACGCCGTACCAACCCGAGATCTCTCAAGGCATGCTTCAAACGTTGTTCGAGTACCAAAGTATGATCTGTGAATTGACCGAGATGGATTACGCGAACAGTTCGCTATATGACTGGTCAACCGCCCTCGGAGAGGCTGCGAGAATGACGGCGAGAGTTACGGGTCGAGATCAATTTATCGTACCGCACTATATCCACCCAGAACGACTCGCGACGCTGAGAGCGTTCTCTGAACCTGCAGACATCAAGATAATTGAGGTTTCACAGGACAAACGTACGGGAGCGCTTGACCTTTCAGACCTCAAAGGGAAACTCAACGAGCGTACGGCAGGAGTGTACTTGGAGTATCCATCATTCTTGGGATTCGTGGAAGAGGCGGGGGATGAGGTCGGAAAACTCGTTCATGATGTGGGCGCTCTCTTCGTGGTAGGCTGTGAACCCATCTCGCTCGGCGCTTTGAAACCTCCAGGAGAATTCAAAGCGGATGTGGTTGTAGGTGAAGGACAACCGCTCGGGAGTTACATGAACTATGGGGGCCCCCTTCTAGGTATCTTCGCGTGCCGAGGTGAGTCGGTCCTAAGGCAGATGCCAGGGCGTATCATTGGCAAAACGACCACGCAGGACGGGACGCAAGCCGCATACTGCATGGCACTGCAGACCCGCGAACAACATATTCGAAGAGAGAAAGCCACCTCCAACATTTGCACCAATGAGGCGTTGTTGGCGCTCGCCGCGTCCATGTATCTATCACTTCTTGGACCGAAGGGTATCGCTGAACTATGCTCGATTATCTTGAAGAGGACGCAGTACGCGATCAATCGTTTGGGAAGTTTGCGAGGAACAACGGTCCCGAAGTTTGATGCATTTCACTTCATGGAATTCACAGTGAACTTCGACAAGGCGGGGAAGAAAGTGTCTGAGATTAACGATGAACTCCTCAAAGCTGGAATCCAAGGGGGTCTAGACATCAGCAAGTTCTATCCTGAACTTGGGCAGTCGGCTCTCTACTGTGTAACGGAAGTACATTCTCACGAGGACATCGATGCGCTCGCAGACAAGCTTGGACGAACTCTGGAGGCGTGAAAAGATTTGGGTTACTCTCAAGCCAGATGGGATGAGCCGCCCATAATTGAATTATCGCGGCCCGGGAAAATTGGGTTCAACCAGTTTCTAATCGAGAAGCACGAAGTCACTCTGAACTCGATCCCCAACAGATTGCGACGTGCAGTTCCTCCGCGATTACCAGAGGTCTCGGAAATCGAAGTTGTACGCCACTACACGCGGCTTTCGCAAGAAAACTTCGGCGTTGATCTTGGCATCTATCCGCTTGGAAGCTGCACAATGAAATACAATCCGAAAGTCTGTGACGTAATTGCAGCGTCGCATAAGATTCGTGAGCTTCACCCATACCAAGACATTAGGACAGCGCAAGGTATACTACAAGTACTCTACGAAGCGTCTGATTTCCTAGCGAAGATCGTTGGCATGGATAAGATCACTCTGCAACCTTCTGCTGGAGCCCATGGCGAATACACGGGTGTAATGTTGATGCGGGCCTATCACGGGGATAGGAGCGACAGTGATCGTGATGAGATAATTGTGCCCGACTCCGCTCACGGGACAAATCCCGCTAGCGCAGCAATGGGAGGCTACAAGGTCATTGAGGTGCCTTCAAACTCCGAAGGATGCGTTGACAAGGAAGCGTTGAAGGCTGTTGTGGGCCCCAAGACTGCTGGACTAATGATCACAAATCCAAATACGCTTGGTATCTTCGAGCACGACATTCTCGAGATAGCGGGAATCGTACATCATGCTGGTGGCCTACTTTACTACGACGGAGCCAATCTGAATGCAATTCTGGGCAAAGCGAAACCGGGCGATATGGGATTTGATATTGTCCATATCAACCTCCACAAGACATTCGGTACACCACATGGCGGCGGGGGTCCCGGCGCAGGCCCTGTTGGAGTCACGAGACAATTAGCCGATTACTTACCCGTGCCTACCGTGGAATTCGATGGAACCAAGTACTACCTAGACTACGACAAGCCCAAAACAATCGGAAAGGTCCGAGCATTTCATGGTAGCGCCGCAGTAGTTCTACGGGCCTATACATACATCCTTCTGCATGGTCGGGAGGGTTTGGAAGCCGTATCGGAGATAGCGGTTCTCAACGCCAATTATGTGGCCCAGAAGCTTAGAAAGATCAAGGGTTTTTCACTACCTTTCGGCGAAGGCATTCCTAGGAAACACGAGTTTGTCATTTCTGCTTCCAATCTGGCTAAGGATACAGGCGTAACTGCCTTACAGGTCGGCAAGCGCTTGTTGGACTTCGGTGTTCACCCGCCCACAATCTACTTCCCACTAATCGTTGAGGAAGCCATGATGGCGGAACCTACTGAAACAGTCAGCAAGGAGGAATTGGATGCAATGATCTCTGCTTTCAAGACGATAAGCGAAGAAGCATACGCAAAATCTGACCAGTTGAAGACTAGCCCTCATTCCACGAGCGTGACTAGAATAGACGAGGTCAAGGCCAGTAGACCGAAAACAATGCAACTCACGTGGCGCGCTAAAGCGTCACAGCAAGAATGATTGATGATCTCAGATTGAAAGCAAGAATACGATACTTTGCTGCTCTTCGCGAGATAACCAGCCTGCGTGAGGAGACCTTGGAGATTGGCGAGGGCACAACCGTGTTGGACATTCTCAACCTTCCAGTCAATAGACATGGTGACAAATTCAGAGAATACGTCTTTGACTCAAGAACAGGGAATCCACACCCTTATCTCCAGTTCCTGCTTGATGAGAAATCTATCTCAACCATGCGGGGTCTATCAACGACACTAAGAAGCGATTGTGAGTTTGTCATTATTCCTCCTGTCGGTGGAGGAACTTGGAACGGCTTAGCACTTTCAGAAAACTGAAGCATTCTCTTGATCACAGTCTTTGAAATTCAGGGACTATCCGACAGAATTCTTCTCACTTTCTTTGACACATTACCAAGTAGACAATACTGCGGATCGTATGTAGCCATGTTTCCAAGCTATCTAAGCGGTTCGATTGCTGTGCGATCGAATAAATAGACTCCGACCGTTTCTGATGATGTAGTTCTCCTGAACAAGGTCTCAGATGCCAATTGGCCACGATTAGTTCTCCCGTTCGTGATTTTGCTCTCGTGAACATGATCCCAGAACCAAGGATGCTGGCAATGGGTATCGGTGGAGTGGGCAATGATCTACTTACGCATCTCATGGACAATGATCCAGACGGCGTATATTGCGTAGCGACTGATACGGATCGGTACCACCTGCATATCGCAAGGGCTCATTCAAGGTTCCTAATCGAAAGCGAGCTTTCCTCGGACTCTGGGACTGAAGGAGATGTGGATGCTGGAAGAGATGCCGCTCTACAGGCGTCTGAATCACTGGAACGTATTTTTCAGGGTGCAAATGTGGTCTTCATCTTGGCTGGAATGGGAGGGGGGACCGGAGGCGGTGCAGCTCCAATCGTGTCAGACCTGGCTAGGAGGAGCGGATCTTTAGTTGTGGGTTTCGTTACAATGCCCTCTCACTTCGAACCTAGCATTTTCCGCACGGCGATCGAGAGCATAAGGCGAATGCTCAACTCAAGTGATACGGTGGTCCTAGTTGACGACCAGCCCTCAGCGTTGTCCTTCACTCTTCCCTATGGACTGAACCCCAACGAGCATGGACAGGCATGCTGTTCGCTCATATCTTCAATTACTAATGCGCTTAAAGACTCGGGTTCTCTGAATCGGGATTCAGTTGCGTTACGATCACTCTTAAGACGAGGCGGATTGGCTACAGTTAGAGTCGGCGATTCCTATTCACCATGTGGAACTGAAGAAGCAATTCTGGCTGTACTGCGGGACTCAATGCCGCTCGGACATTTGTCTGATGCACGTGGGATCTTTATCGACGTAGTCGGTGACGACGGCTTGTCGGACGCAGCCATTGGGGTCGCCCTTGACTTTCTCACACCCCATATTGGGACAGAGACTGAGCTAGTTTGCAGACGAAGGGTAGACGAGAAGATGCAAGGTGCGACGAGAGTCCATCTATTGGCCACAGGAGTCGGTTTCCCATATTCGTGGGGTGGCTACAGAAGAATTCCCATCGATCTCTATGACTTGGAACCCGAATCCGCTGATGATGAATCTGTCGATCTCGCGTTAGATTTGCAGCAACTAGAGGCTTAATCACTCGGCAGATTTGTATCGTAACTTACGCAACTTGTTGGCCACTGACGTGGCATGACCTTCGGGACTTACTGCGCCCTTTCTTATCGCCTCAATGATGTCTTCAACACGCCGAGTAGATGACTGGATGATCGTGTACGAGTCTCCTATGGTTTGTGGAATATGCGAATCACTACCTGCGACTTCTGGCAACTTGAACTTGCGCGCGTCTCTTCTAGCTAACCATTGGGAGAAATGAAAGTATAGAGCATCCGCGTTCATTACCTCGACTGCGTCGGGGCGCATCTTCAGCTCTCGAATCCTGACGCATTCAGATACCGGGTCATGGGGATGCGGTATTATGGCTACCCCGCCTTGGTCATGTATCCCCTGTATGGTATCATCAGCAGACAATCCCCGCGGGATCTTCTCCCGCACTCCTAAACCTACAACGTGACCATCCCGCGAGCTTACTTCGATGCCGGGCAGTATGATCACATCAGAGAATGATGGTGGATCGAAGTTGTTATGCTCCGTGACGGCTATGCCATCCAACCCTTTTGCCTTTATGATGGACGGCAAGTCCTCGATCTTGGTGTGGGCGTCAGGAGAGCGGACAGTGTGTACATGGAGGTCGAACTTCAGTAGGGGCAAGTCATTTCACGCGTCAAGTGTGCGTTGGGATTGTGATTTTGTGGAATAGAGGTTTCGGTTTACCGATCCTGTGGCCGGGTTTCAAACCGAGTTCTCCAGCGTCCTGCCATTTGACCGAAGACTCCCTCGAGTTGAGTTGGCTAGCAATTTGTTGAGCTGTCTCGGGCATGAAGGGTGAGATCAGTATTCCTATTGATCGAACCAATTGAGCGGCCAAGTATAGCGTCGTCGCCGTCTTGGCTCGGTTGGTCTTTATCAGATGCCACGGCTCTCTTTCGCTAAGATATTGATTTCCGTTACGAGCCAGATCAACGACCGCCGCGAGCGCTCCCTTAAGTTGGAACTGATTCAGTAACGACCCGACCTTTGAAGAACAGCCTTGCACCTGTCTCTTGATCTCTTCGTCTTTGGCGTCAAGATCCTCAGGTTCAGGGATGGTTGAGTTGAATTGATTAACAATGAACGTGAGCGTACGATGAACGAAGTTCCCAAGTACATCGTTAAGTTCGCTATTGACATGCGTGTCAAAGTCACGCCATGTGAAGTTTGCGTCACGAGCCTCCGGTCTGATTGCTATGAGCACGTATCGCCAGTATTCGCCAGGCGCGACTTTCAGAGCATCATCCATCCACACCCCAATCTTCTTGCTTTTGGAGAACTTCTGTCCGTCGAAGAGTATGAATTCTGTTGAGGAAACCTGCCATGGCAACGTGTATTTGTCATGTGTTGCTAACAATAACGCGGGAAAGATGATCACGTGAAATGGAATGTTGTCCTTTCCGATAAAGTGCACATTCCTTGTAGCACTGTCAAACCAGTAGTCCTTCCACGCATCAGGTCTACCCGATTTTTCCGCCCATTCAATTGACGCTGACACATAACCGAGCACTGCCTCAAACCAGACATAGATCGTCTTGCCTTCGGCGTTAGGGAATGGTGCGGGGATGCCCCATTTGTTGTCGCGCGTGAGTGCGCGCGGTCTCAAGCCCTCCTCAAGCCAACGAAGTGAGAAATTCCGCGCGTTATCAGGCAACTGTTTGTTATTCTCAACGATGGTCCGAAGCTTTTCACCGAACTTCGGCAAATCAAAGAACCAGTGAGTCGAAGACTTGACAGTTGGAGTTGCTCCGCAGAAGACGCATTTCGGAGATACGAGTTCGAGGGGATCCAAAACTCGACCGCATGAATCGCATTGATCTCCTCGCGCCGCCTCATAGCTGCAATGTGGGCAAGTTCCTTGAACAAATCGATCAGGCAGAAATCTCTGATCCGTTTCGCAGAATGGTAGGCTTACACTCTGAGTGTACACGTATCCGTTCTCGTACACTTTTCGGTATAGTTCCTGCGTATAGCGAACATGTATGGGGTTATCCGTCCTCGTGTAATTGTCTAGGCTGATGTTGTACGCTCGGAGCAAATCGCAGATTTGGTTATGGATCTCGTCAGTGAGTTGTTTGGGCGAGATGCCCTTCTTTATTGCCTCAACTTCTATTGGTGTTCCATGTTCATCCGAACCCGTAACTGCAATGACTTCTTCCCCAATCAGGCGCAGGTAGCGTGCATAGACATCTGCACTTAGCAGGTGAATGAACGTCCCAAGGTGAGGAACTGAGTTCACGTAAGGCCAAGCAGCGTTAACAATCCACTTTCCCATTCAGAATAGCCTCCAACGGAGCCGAATCCTACAAGAACGACTGACACGGCAAACGCAGGCGAAACCATCTGCCAAGCCTTGGTTTAGTGTCGGCC
>Ga0315282_10013648_pt1 | contig 12208 bp, 12 predicted proteins | sample YL17G07_20_MG_FD_203693 | JGI IMG/M metagenome (GOLD analysis project Ga0315282, IMG submission 203693) | Sediment microbial communities from Yellowstone Lake, YNP, Wyoming, USA - YL17G07_20 | ecosystem: Environmental > Aquatic > Freshwater > Lake > Sediment | place: USA: Wyoming | collected... | reverse complement strand
ACCTTCAAACCGGAGTTCCCGGTGACCAGGGCGGAGTTCGCCAAGATGGCCCTGCTCTCCTTGGGATATGCCCTGGAATTTCCTGACACCCCTTCCTTCCCGGATGTAGCCAGAGAAGAGTGGTACTATGGCTATGTAGAAGGAGCGGCTAAACACGGGCTGGTGAAGGGCTACCCCGACGGTACCTTCCAGCCCCAGGGGAACGTCACAATTGCCGAAATCCTGACCGTGATCATCCGAGCCAAGGGATGGGAAGAAACAGCTCCTCCCGGTCCCCCTCCTTTCATTCTCCTGCATGATCGAGACGACTCCGTGCGTGCCATCACAGCGGAGGACTGGTACTACGGAACAGTGGGGGCTGCGGCTCAAAACGGCCTGCTCCTCTTCCCCGACTACAAGCAGATCACCGTGGCGGGAGCAGAGAGTGGGGAGTACGAGGTGCGCTTCAACACCGCAGCTACCAGAGCTCAGACAGCGGTATTTCTGGCGAGGATGAGAGGGTTGTAGAGTGATTAGGAAGTTAGAGATCGAACTCCGCGATGAGTAAGGTGTGATCAGAGGGCTTCTCCGCTCGGCGGGCCTCGCGGTCGATCCAGGCGGTGACGGAGCGTTCCGTCAGTGGAGTAGTGGCCCAGATATGGTCCACCCGCCAGCCCAAATTCCGCTCAAGCGCTTTGGGCACGCGGTAATCCCAGAACGTATATTGACCAGGTTCTCCGGGGTGATGCCTGCGAAATACGTCCACGAATCCCCACGCTCGGATCCGCCCGAGCGCCGCCCGTGCCTCTGGGTGGAAGTCCACGTGGTTTACGAGGCGCTTCGGGTCATGGACATCAATTTCCTCCGGAGCGACATTGAAATCTCCGCACCAAAGAAGGGGGCTCTCCGGAGAGAACTGGTGGGCGAAGTAATCGCGAAGCCTTGCCAGCCATGCAAGCTTGTATTTGAACATCGCCGACTCCACCTCTTGGCCTTGCGGGACATAGGTGTTTACGATTGGGATGCCCCATAAAGTGACCCGGATGAGCCGATCTTCATCCGGTGGGCCCCCGTCAGAGAGGCCAAATGCAACTTTCTCTGGCTTCTCGAGGCTGGCGATTGCTACTCCGGCCCGGGCTTTCTCTCCCCGGAAGACCACGTGGTAACCGGCGTCGCGGAACGCCTGCGCGGGAAAGTCCCGGTCCTGGACCTTAGTCTCCTGAAGACAGAGCACATCTGGTTTTTCTCTCTTCAGCCAATCAATAACAAGCGAGAGCCGCGACCGGATGGAGTTCGCGTTATATGTTGCCACCTTGAATCTTTTGCCCATTTTGCCCATATTAGCTCAGGTTAATCGCAGACCAGCGCTACCCGCTGCCCAAACTTCAAAGCTTTGAGTGGCTTACGCCGATAGTGATGTGGGGCTTGCAGTGCGGGCATTCCTTAGTAGGGGGGTGCCGGGGACCTCTTTAGCTTGTGCTCCATCATCACTGGCATTACAACAAGAATCATAACCAAAGAAACTTCGCTCCCCTCCAGCACAATTAATGGCCTGTACTTGAATCTGCCGCCCATCTCAGCAGCTTTTCTTCGCTTTTTCTTGAGCGCGATTCATGAAGCGTTCCTGGTCCACGACGAACCGTTCGTGCTCCCCCTCCCCGATTCTCTCCACCTCGTCCCAGGCTTCCACTTTGAAGGTAAGCCTTCTCCCTTCAACCGCACGGAGCACCGCCACAGCTTTAACCTTCATCCCCGGCGGTGTCGGCGCCAGGTGCTTCACGCTGATCCAGGTGCCCACAGTCGTCTCGCCATCATCCAGAAAGGGGCGCACAGCCTTCTCCGCTGCTCCCTCCATCAGCCCCACCATGGCCGGGGTGGAGAAGACTTCCACGATCCCGCTTCCCCATTGAGAGGCCAGCATATCCTTACTAACCTCAATCTGGACTTCGGCGCTTATTCCAGGATTTATGCTTTTCATACTTCCCTTACCGCGATCCTCCTTTTTCTGTAGCCTTCGTAGGCTTTCAAGATCAGCTTTTTGGCTTCCACAGCCTGCCTCCACCCGATGATGCTGGTCCTCTTATCCTCTAAGGTCTTGTAAACGGCGAAGAAGTGCTCGATCTCTAAGAGCCGGTGATGGGGAAGGTCCTTCAGGTCGTGGATTTCCTGGTAACGAGGGTCCCGTGCGGAAACAGCCAGGATCTTCTCATCCCTCCCTTTCTCGTCCTCCATGTCCAGGACCCCTACCGGCCGCGCTTCCAGGACGCATCCAGGGAATGTCCCCTCATCCGAAATCACCAGGATGTCCAAGGCATCCCCATCATCAGCCATGGTTTCAGGGATGTGGCCGTAGTCGTAGGGGTACTGGAGGGGCGAGTAGAGCACGCGATTTAAAATGATAGTGTCCGTTTCCAGGTCCAATTCGTACTTATTTCTGCTTCCCTTGGGAATCTCTACTATAACCCAGATTACTTCCGGAGCTTTGTCCCCAATTTTTACACCCTTAAAAGACAATTTTTTGCCTCCTTTTCTATTTTAGTTTAACGAAAATCGAAAATTTTTGCCGGCAAAGTGGTCTCGGTCTATTCTCCACATTTCTACATTGAGTTTTAAAGAAGCCGCTATGCTGGAGTTCCCAAAACTTCCACTCTTTTTTCAATTACATACAGTTGATAAAAGGGGATTGGATTAAGTTTTAAACTTATTCAGGAACTCCTTGATTTTGCCCTTGGTCTCCTCGGAAATGTCATGCTCCAGCAGACAGGCTTCTTTGAAAGCCAGCTCCTTTGAAACCCCCAGAACCTCTCGCAGAAATTTAAAAAGAAGCTGATGTTTCCTCCAGGTCACCCTTCCCGTTTTTCTTCCCTGGGTGGTAAGTTGCACCTCACCATAAGGTGAATGTTCTATTAAACCTTCCAAGGCTAGACGAGCCAGGGCTTCGGTCACTGAGGGAGGCTTTACCTCCAAAAATTGAGCGATATCCTTGACCCGAACCGGTCGGGATTTAAGTCCCAAAAGATAAATGGCTTCCAAATAATCCTCGATTCCCTTAGCATTCCTCATTAAAGTGCCCTCATAAACAGGCTTAGCAATCCCCCAATGATGATGGCCCCAATTATTTCTCCTGCAGTAACAAGAAGCGCTTTCATCGCGCCAAATTCTCTTTTCAGCGCTGCTATGGTAGCTATGCAGGGGATATAGATCATGGTCACTAAGCCAAAGATAAATATTTGTTCTCCTGTGAGGATGGCACCAAAATTTGTTGTCCCATAAAAAGTGGCCAGCATCACCAGGGTCAGCTCTTTTCTCAGGAAGCCAAAGAGGAGCGCCACAGTAGCAAAAGCAGGCAAGCCCAGAAACCAGGATATGGGGGCGAAGACTCTTGAGATGGGTTCCACAGAGTTGGTAAGGATAAGAATTTCCATTACTAAATTGGCGCCTACGATTATGGGCAATGCAAAGTTCGTGAAATCTCTCAGCCTGATCCAGGTCTGTCTGAAGATTATTTTTAATACTGGCTTCTGGAGTCTGGGCATTTCCATAATCAATCCAGAAGGAAGGCCTTTGAGATAACGGTTGAGAAGGAGGCCCACAAGAAAAATAATCAGGAAATCAATAAGGTATATCAGAAGGGCATAAAAAGGACCCAGAAAGACAGCCACCAGGCCGAATATAATCACTGACCGGGCGGAGCAGGGAATAAGGGTGGCAAGTACAGAAGTAATAAATCTATCCCTTTTTCTCTCCATTATCCGGGTTCCCAGAATTGCCGGGACATTGCATCCAAGGCTTTCAATTAAGGGAATAAAAGCTTTGCCATGGACTCCTAACTTATGCATCAGGAAGTCTGTGAGGAAGGCAATTCTGGCGAGGTAACCAGTGTCCTCAAGGATAGCAAGCAGAAAATAAAAGGGCGCAATATAGGGGAGGACAATGGCCAACCCGGCAACGACGCCTTCAAGGAGCCCATGGACCAGAAGCCCTTTGAGAAATCCGGGGAGGGACAAATTTTCCAGATATTGAATTAAGGGATTAAAAAGGGCGGAAATCTCCTCGGAGAGAAAGCTGCCAAATTTAAAAACTATAAAGAAAATAAGCAATACCAGAGCGATTAAGATCAAGTAGCCGGCTACCCGGTGTAAAAGCAAATTATCAACTTTATCGGTCAGATCGCGCCTGGAAGCTCCTTTTTTTCTGGTGACCAACTCGGCAATGCGGGAAGCCACTGAGTACCTTTCCGAAATAATCACCGTCTCTGCCTGTTCTCCATGAATGGCCTCTAATTCCCGTTTTAGATTTTCCGCCAGGGACGATAGTTCTTGAGATTTAACCTGGGAAGTAATCAAGGGATCATTTTCCAGCAACTTGATGGCCACAAATCGGGGAGGATAAGAAGAATTTTCCCTCTGCTCGATTTCCTGTTTAAGCTTCGCTATCCTCTCTTCCACTTCCTTACCATAGCGAACCCTTCCCAAAGGCTTCTTTTCTTGAAGAAGGATTTCTTTCATAACTCTAAAAAGCTCGGTTAGGCCTTTGTTCTTGGTGGCTACTGTTTTGATCACGGGAACTCCCAGGTGCTTTGAAAGCTTCTCGCAATCTATTTCTAAGCCCTTTGCTTCCAGGATGTCGTACTGGTTTAAACAAACGACGATGGGTACTTCAAGCTCAATCAACTGGAAAAGAAAGAAGAGGTTCCTTTCCAGGTTGCAAGCATCAATCACGTCAATCACAAGGTCTGGATGCTTGCTGGCAATGAACTCCCTGGAAACCACCTCCTCTTCCGAATAAGTAGAAAGCGAATAGATACCAGGAAGGTCAATCACTCTGATTTTGAACCCTTCCTGCTCAATCAGCCCCTCTGCTTTTTCCACGGTTTTCCCTGGCCAGTTGCCAATAATCTGTTTTCCCCCGGTTAACTGGTTGAAGATTACGCTTTTCCCCACATTGGCGTTACCCGCCAGGGCAACCGTAAAAATCTTATCCCTCCAGAGGCTCCACCAGAATTCTCATAGCGATCCCCTTTCCTATTGCCAGATGAGTTCCCTTTACAAAAAGCTCAACCGGACCGGCAAAGATGTTCCTTTCAACTCTTACCGTTTCTCCAGGAAGGATTCCCATTTCCTGAAGTCTCCTGACGAATCCTCTGCCATGATGGGTAAATCCGATTATTTTTGCTTTGCTTCCAGATTTCATCTCTGCCAGAGTCATATCTCATTCCTCCAAAGTTAGGATAACCTAACTTTAGTTTAACAGAATGGCTCACATTTAGGTAGAGGAGAAAAGAAAAATCAGGCCCTTTTTCGCGAGGAAAGAATATCAAGCGTAACGGCCGCAATAAAAACCAGACCCTTGATTACAAGCTGAGGATAGGAGGGAATTCCTAAGAGGTTCATTCCGTTGGCCAGAGTACCCATGATCAGCGCGCCCACGATAGTCTTGAGCATGTTCCCGATGCCACCAAAAAGGCTCGTCCCTCCCAGGACACAGGCGGCGATGGATTCCAGGTTGAGCTCCGCTCCCACGTTAGGCTGGGCGGAGGCCAGTCTTCCCGTCAGGATTAACCCCGCAAGCGCTGCGGTGAGCCCTGAAAGGATGTAGGCTCCTAACTCCACTCGGCGCACGTTCACACCTGCCAGCCTGGCCATTTCCTTGTTTCCCCCGATAGCGTAAATGTGCAGGCCAAAAGAGGTGCGCGTTAAAAGAAGGAAAGCCAGGACCACCGCCACAAAAAGCAGAATTATGGGGAAGGGAATGCCCAGGACGTTGCCCGAGCCGACAAACACGAATTCTTCCGGAAGGCCAGCTATCGGTTTGCCCTGAGTGAAGACCAGGGTGAGTCCCCGGGCCACCGCCATCATGGCCAGGGTAGCCACAAAGGAAGGGAGGTTCCCGAATACCACGAGCAGGCCGCTTATCCCTCCAATTATCGCTCCCAGGATTAAGGTGAGGAGAAAGATCGGGACAATTCCCAGGTTCAACCCAAAACCGTATCCTGTAGCCAGACCAGCGGCAATGGCCCCGCAGAAAATACCCACCATTCCCACCGAGAGGTCAATTCCCGCTGTGAGCATGACCACGGTCTGACCGATCGCCAGCATGGCCACGATGGAGGTCTGAAGGAGCACGTTGATCAGATTGCTGGCGCTGAGAAACCGGGGAGAAAGGATGGAAAAAATTAAAAGGAGAAGGGCCAGGATCAAGTAAACGGAGGATTTTCTCAAAAGCTCCCTGCCCCCGCCTTTCATTTCCCTAACCATTGTTCGCTCCTCCGGTCGCGCAGAGCATTATTTTGTCCTGGGTAGCTTCCTCTCTCGTGAATTCCCCGCGAATCTGCCCCTCGTGCATCACCAGAATCCTGTCGCTCACGCCCAGTACTTCCGGAAGCTCCGAGGAAATCATCAGGATGGCTACCCCCTCCTTAGCCAGGTCGCTCATGATGGCGTGGATTTCCGCCTTGGCTCCCACGTCGATTCCTCGCGTGGGCTCGTCCAGGATCAGTATCTTTGACTTCAAGGCGAGCCATTTTGCTAAAATAACCTTTTGCTGGGTGCCTCCGGAAAGGTTGCGCACGAGTTGCGTTATACCTGGTGTTCTGATCCTCAATTTGTTCACGAAACTAATCGCCAGCTCTTTCAGCTGGCGGAAGATGACCACACCCAGGAAGGAGAGCTTTTTAAGTCCTGCGATGCCGATGTTGTAGCTCAGGGGCAGCCCTAAGAAGAGCCCTTGCGCTTTCCGGTCCTCCGGAAGAAAGCCAACCCCCAGGGAAATAGCCTCCTGAGGGGAGCCGATATGCACCTTTTTGCCCTCGACCCAGATCTCCCCATCCTCCAGAGGGTCAGCGCCGAAAATAGCGCGGGCCACAAAGGTGCGGCCGGAGCCCACAAGGCCGGCGAGCCCCAGAATTTCCCCCCTGTGCAGGTCGAAGCTCACCCCTCTGAGCTCCTTCCCTCGCCTTAAATTGCGCACGGAAAGGACCACCTCTTTTTGGGGAACCGAATCCTTGGGAAACATTTTCCCTAACTCTCTTCCTACCATCATTTTGACGACCTCTTCCGTTTTTACCTCTGAAATGGGCATGCTTCCCACAAGGGCGCCGTCTCTGAGCACCGTCACCCGGTCCACGATACTGAAGATTTCCTCTAACTTGTGGGAGATGAAAACTATGGAAATTCCCTGTTCCTTCAGCGAGTGCATGAGAGAAAACAGGGACTCGATTTCCCTTTCTGTCAAAGCGGAGGTCGGCTCATCCATCACGATGACGTCAGCCTTAAAGGAGAGCGCCCGGGCAATTTCTATCATCTGGCGCTGGGCGACGGAGAGTTCGGAGAGGGGCGTCCGGGGATCGATGTCTATATTGAGCTGTTGGAGATGCTCCATTGAGGCCTGATAAAGCTTCTTCCAGTCCACAAGGAACGAGGGAAAAGAGCGTGGTTCCCTCCCCAGCATGATGTTCTGGCCGACAGTGAGGTTGGGCAGAACGGAAAGCTCCTGGTGAATGATGCTGATTCCCAAAAGTTGAGCGTGTCTCGGGTTTTCAATGTGCACGGGTTTTCCCCTAAAAATGATTGTTCCGGAATCCCCGGGCAAAACCCCGGTCAGGATTCTCATCAAGGTAGTCTTGCCGGCTCCATTCTCGCCCACAAGCCCATGAATTTCCCCGCGACGCAGGACAAAATCCACATTTTTAAGGGCCTGCACTCCGGGGAAACTCTTAGAGATGCCCCTCATCTCTAAGAGAACCTCGTCCATTGTCGTTTTCTTTTCTTCAGTCAAAATTCTTCCCTCGGACAAAGTTCGGGGGCGGCTTAAAACCGCCCCCGAATTCTTTTACGGAGCGTTTTCCTTGGTGATCAGCTTCAAGGGGACGGGGATAGAGCTTTCTACCGTTTCTCCCTTGAGGTGCTTGACCGCGATCTGAACACCGAGCTCACCCATCACCGAAGGCTGCTGCTGAACGGTGGCGGCGAGCTTCCCATCTTTGACAGCCTTTATGGCGTCGTCAATAGCATCGAAGCCCACGAAAATAATTCCCGTGCGACCAGCAGCTTCTGCAGCTTGAATCGCTCCCAGGACCATCTCGTCGTTGTGAGCGAATACCCCGTTGATTTCCGGCTGAGCGGTGAGGATGTTTTCGAAAACCGAGAGTCCTTTGGCACGGTCGAAGTCCGCAGTCTGCCTGGCCACGATTTCGATGTTGGGGTAATTCTTCATTACCTCGTTGAACCCTTTGCCCCGATCACGCGCGGCTGAGGTCCCGGCGATTCCCTCAAGCTCCACGACCTTGCCTTTTTCGTTCAGCGCCTTGGCCAGATATTCCCCGGCCATTTTGCCGCCGGCAACGTTGTCGGACGCGATATGACTCACGATCACGCCACCGTTAGCTCCACGGTCAATGGTAAATACCGGTATCTTGGCGTCGTTGGCCTTCTTGACGGAGGGAACAACGGCATCAGCATCGGTGGGGTTCACCAGAATGGCATCCACCTTGCGGGAGATAAGGTCTTCAATGTTGGACGCCTCTTTGGCGGAGTCGTTCTGGGAATCCATGACTATCAGTGTGACGCCCTGCTTGCTGGCTTCAGCCTGAGCGCCATCCCTGAGAGTTACAAAGAAGGGGTTGTTCAGGGTAGACAAGACCAGGCCCAGGGTGAACTTCTTCTCTGTAGGCGAGGGTGTCGTCGTGGTCGTGGGAGAAGGCTGGCTGGGGGCACAGGACACCAGAAGTCCTCCAATTAAAAGCAGGCCGATTGCTACAATCAGCAATTTCTTCATTTCCCTTTTCTCCTTTCCAAATATTTTTGTTTCGCTTCCCTTCTCTTAAAATCCTCCCGATCTCTACCTCCCTTCTTGAATCTCATTTCACGGCCCTATAGAGCAACAAAGCAAGGGCGATAACCGCCCCCTTCACCACTCCCTCCCAGAGCGCGGAGACATTCAAAAGGTTCAACCCGTTGTTCAAAACTCCGATCAGCAGAGCACCCACAAGGGTTCCAAAAAGGCTGCCTTCCCCGCCGGCCAGGCTCGTCCCTCCCACCACCACGGCAGCGATGGCATCGAACTCATACCCGTATCCAGCAGAGGGTTGAGCGGAATCGAGCCTGCCGGTCAAAACCATCCCTGCTAAGGCGGAGAGGAGCCCGGAAAGAGCATAGACGAAGAGGATGACTTTGCTCACGGAAATACCGGAAAGATGAGCAGCTACGGGATTGTCCCCCAGGGAATATATATAGAAGCCCAGGCTGGTGCGCGTCAAGATAAAGTACCCAATAAGAAAAATTAACCCGGCCACAATGATCGGCATAGGTATAGGACCGATGGAGCCCGCTCCCAGGAAATTGAAGGAAGCTGGAAGGGCAGTGATGGGCATTCCCTGCGTATAGGTCAGCGCCAGACCTCGGGAGACGGTCATCAGCCCCAGGGTGGCGATGAATGGTGGTATGCGCAGGCGGCTGACAAGCAGCCCGGAGACCATGCCCAGGGCTGCTCCCAGGGCTAAACCCGTAAGCATAGCCAGGGGGACGGGAATGCCTTTCTGCAGAAGGTCGGCCGTGACCACACAGGTCAAAGCCAGGATCGCGCCCACAGAAAGGTCAATACCCGCGGTCAAAATCACCATGGTCATGCCCACGGCAATGATCCCGTTTATCGAGGATTGGCGCAGGACGTTAAGGATGTTCGTCAAGGTCAAAAATCTTTCCGAGAGAAGTGAGAGCACCAAGCAGAGGAGAAAGAAGGAGATCACGATCCCGTAACGCCGGAAAAAAATTCTCCAGTTTACCTTCCTCAGCCTGAGAGCATCCTCGGCAATCAAAAAATTACTCCTCCAATCAAAATTACGTTGGCATAGGAAGTAAATTCTCCCGTGCGCACCACCGCTCTGGACTGCCCCACGAGCACCTTGAATTTCTCATGGGGTATTTCCTTAATCTGAACTTGGCCTAACAGCTCCAGGAGCGCTTTTCTCATTTCCGGGCTTTTCTCCCGCATTTCGCTCGCCAGAATAGCCTCCTCTACTTGAAGCTCCTTTAAAATTACCCGGACCGTGTCCAGGAATCCGGGAAGGTTTTTCTCCAGCGCCAGGTCAATGCGCCTGGTGTTTTCCGGGATCGGTAGCCCCGCATCAGCGATAACTATCGCGTCCCGGTGCCCCATGCTGGCAATTACCCCGGATATTTCCCTGTTCAGAATTCCGATTTTCTTCATCTCAAAATACTCCTCTGACCCTCAAAAATTCCTCCACTTCCTCTCTTAAAGGGAGCGAGGACTGAGCTCCTTTTTTCGTCACAGCAAGCGCCCCGCTTGCGGAAGCGAAGGCGATGATCTTCTCCATTTGCCATCCGAAGGCCATCCCCACGGAAAGCGCCCCCACAAAAGCATCTCCTGCCGCGGTAGAATCCACGGCTTTCACCTTGAAAGCCGGGTGGGATATTGTTTTTTGGGAAGAAGCGTAAAGGCACCCCTTTTCCCCCAAGGAAACGATTATTTCCTTTACTCCCTTTTTTAAAAATTCCTGGGCCGCCCTTTCCGGGTCCAGGAACTCCGGGGAATCGTTGGCCAAAATGGCGGCCTCAGTTTCGTTGGGCACCAGGAGGTCCACATTTTTCCAGATTTCCTGAGGCAGAGAGCGCGCCGGTGCGGGATTCAGGATCACGTAAGCTCCCTTTTCCCGCGCCAGCCTGATCCCTTTGAGAACTGTCTCCAATGGCGACTCCAGCTGAAAAAGAACCGCCCTGGCCCAGGAAAAAGCCCCTTCGTTTTCCAGAATGTCCTCCGGAGAAAGGCTCATGTTTGCTCCCGACGAAACCACAATGCTGTTCTGACCGTTTTTGTCTACGACTATCAGGGCAACGCCCGTGGATTGGCTATCGGAGATAGAAACTCCTGAAACGTCCACTCTCTCCTCGGCCAGCCCCTCACGCAACTTCAAGCCGAAGGGATCGTTTCCCACCTTGCCGATCATGCGCACCTCTGCCCCTAACCTCCTGGCGGCCACCGCCTGATTGGCTCCCTTCCCGCCAGGGAAAGTGCGGAACTCCTCCCCGATAATGGTCTCTCCAGGCTGAGGAAAGCGCTGGGCCCTGATCACCAAATCCATGTTGATGCTGCCCACTACCAGGACCTTAGGGGTCATCTCTCCCTCCTGGCGCAAGATTCTCTCTCAACCAAGTTCACGGGAAGGACGTAACGTCTGGGAGGAAGGTTGGGATTTTCCAGGCGTTCCAGGAGCATGGTTACAGCCAGCTTTCCCATCTCGGATCTGGGCTGAGAGACGGTGGTGAGCCTGGGGTTGAGGAAGGAGGCCAGGGGAATGTCGTCAAAACCGATCACGGAAATGTCCTCCGGAACCCGGAGCCCGGAGGAGAGAGCGCAGGCGATGCTTCCCACGGCCATCAGGTCGTTGGTAGCAAAAACAGCGGTGGGCGGCGTGGGAAGTGAGAGTAGCCTCCTCATGATCCGATAGCTTCCCTGGTAGCGAAAATCCCCGGGAACCACGAGCTCCTTCGCGAAAGGAATTTTGTGCTCCTCGAGTGCCCGACGGTAACCCTGGAGCCGGGCTTTGCTCGTGGGCAGGCCTGATGGTCCGGAAATGCACCCGATGCGCTCGTGCCCCAGTGAGATTAGATATGAGGTAGCGATCCGCCCGCCTTCCACATTGTCGGTGAGAACCGTATCGAAGGCCCCGCCGTCAATATCCCTGTCCACCAGGACCATGGGAAGCCCCGAATGGATGGCCAAATGCAGGCGGCTTGAGCGATTAGCAGCCACGAATATCAGGCCATCCACCTGTTTCTGTATCAGGACATCTAAGTAAAGAGCCTCCCTTTCCAGCTTGCCGTCAGAATTACAGAGCATAAGGCTGTAGCCGTTCTCGAAGGCCGCGCTCTCTATGGCCCTTCCCAGCTCCGCGAAAAAGGGGTTAGAGGAGTCGGGGACAATTAAGCCCAACGTTCCGGTGCTTTTCAGGCGCAGGCTGCGAGCTATTCCCGATGGCCGATAGTTCAGGTCAGTCATCGCCTGAAGCACCTTTTCCCGGGTGGTGGAAGCGACATCCGGACGCTGGTTTAATACCCGGGATACGGTCTGGGACGAGACTCCCACCCTGGCTGCAACATCTTTGATTGTGATTCTTTTATTCCCCGCCACCGTCATGTTATCGTTCCCGTTAACGATAACATGATAGAGTTGGTTCTCTCCGATTGTCAAGAAAAAGCAAGAAAATTTTCTC
>Ga0315282_10013647_pt1 | contig 12209 bp, 11 predicted proteins | sample YL17G07_20_MG_FD_203693 | JGI IMG/M metagenome (GOLD analysis project Ga0315282, IMG submission 203693) | Sediment microbial communities from Yellowstone Lake, YNP, Wyoming, USA - YL17G07_20 | ecosystem: Environmental > Aquatic > Freshwater > Lake > Sediment | place: USA: Wyoming | collected... | reverse complement strand
GCGATCATCGATGCCTTCTTTTTCTTAAGCAATCTCATACGTGAGAAAACCGGACTGGAAAGTGACGGTGTGTCTCTCGCTGGGCAAGCTTTTGGAGGAAAGGACCCACGGCTTAAGGTGAATAAGTTGCAAACGGAATCTGAAATAAATATTCAGCAAGGTCTGGAACAGATATTAAGAGGATTATATCGTTGCGTTAGAAATCCAAGAAGCCACGAGAAATATTCTGATGCTCTACAAGATGCTGAACATATTATTTTATTTATTAATTACTTAATAACGTTAATTGATAAATCTCAAGCACGCTTTACTAAGACAAGCTTTTTAGCACGAGTATTTGATCCTGATTTTGCAGCAAGACCAAGATACGCTGAACTAATAGTAAAAGACATACCTACCAAATATCGATTCGACGTTTTTTGCGAAGTGTACAAGCAAAAACTAGATGGCGATGGAAATAAATTACGGTTCTTTTTCACAGAGCTGTTCAAAGTATTGACAGAAGAAGAACGAAAAGACGCGTATCGCATTATCTCAGAAGAATTAAAAAGGACAGACAACAACGATGTAGTTCGCGCAACATTGCATATTCTGCCTAGTTATTGCTGGGAAAATCTTGAAGAAGTAACACGTTTAAGAATTGAGAATAAGTTAATTAAAGAAATTGAAGCTGGGAAATATATTCCAGATTCGCGAAAGTTCCTTGGCGGATGGTTAGGTACATGGATTATATATATTCCTATAACATCGTTACTTCTGTTAAAAGAACTGGTATTTGCCATTGCGAGTAAGCTGGAAACGCAAGATGTTAACGAACAAGAATACGCGTTCAACTTCTTTATTAGTTATATATTTCCCAATATCGATCCTCAGAACGAGTTTTATCTAAAACATGTAATGAAAGCCGGCCTCGAAAGTGGAAATAAGAGATACCAAAGCGTAGTAATGCGGCATCCAAAGTGGCATATAGCTCTGAAGGAAGCTATGGAAAAGTTTATCGAATCCAAACCTACCGTTAACATGGACGACGATATTCCCTTTTAAATCTCTCCCGTGCCCCCCTTCCGCCCGGTGGCTTTTTCCGGCACCATGTGCTAAACGATTGGCGTTACTGGACCACCTTCGCCCTAGAGCGCCACGGACGCGATGAAAACTTCCCCCGAAGAGAGGCTCGCCCAGCTCGAGCGCTCCCGCTCGGCCCTGGCCCGGCCGGCCCTGGCCGCCCTCAGCCTGGCCGCCGGGGGCTACGCCGCCGCCCTCAAGGCCCGCGGCTGGTGCTATGCCTCGGGGCTCTTCCCCCGCCACCAGCTCTCCCGGCCCGTCATCAGCGTCGGCAACATCGAGGCGGGCGGCACGGGCAAGACACCCCTGGTCTGCCTGCTGGCGCGCCTGCTGCGTGAAGCCGGCCTCAAGGTCGCCGTGGTCAGCCGCGGCTACCGGGGAGCGGCCGACTCTCCGGTCAACGTCGTCTCGGACGGCGAGCGGGTGCTGCTGAGCCCCGAACTGGCCGGCGACGAGCCCTACCTCATGGCCCGCGAGCTGCCGGGCGTCTGCGTCCTCACCGGGCGGCGCCGGTATCAGCCCGCCCAGGCGGCCGTGGAGCAATTGGGCGCGCAGGTCATCCTCCTCGACGACGGCTTCCAGCACCTCTCGCTCTCCCGCGACCTCGATATCGTCGTCATCGGCGAGGCCTTGGGCGAGGCATTGAGCGAATCCTTGAGCGAAGCTCCCGGCGAGGCCCTGGCCGAACCCCTCGACTCCAATGAGCACTTCTGCGAAGTTGGGGCCGCAAGGCTCCTTCCCCGCGGCCTGCTCCGGGAGCCCCTCTCGGCCCTGGGGCGCGCGGATGCATACGTGCTCACCGGCCAGGCGGCGGCTGCCCTCAAGCCCAAGCTTTCGCGGCGCTTCCCCGGCAAAGCGGTCTTCATCGCCCGACACCTGCCCGAGCAGCTGCGCCCCCTCGGCGGCGGGGAGGCGCTGCGGCCCGAGGCGCTGCGGCCCGACGAGCGCAGCCCTGAGGATTTGCGCGGTGCCGCCGTCGCCGCCTTCTGCGGCCTGGGGGCGCCCCAACGCTTCCGCCGCACGCTCACGTCCCTGGGGGCAGACCTGCGCGCCTTCCACCCCTTCCCCGACCACCACGCCTTCAGCGCGGCCGAGCTGGCGGAGCTGGCCCGGGAGGCAGCCTCGCTCTCGGCCATGCTCGTGACCACCGAGAAGGACGCCGTGCGGTGCGAGGGCCTGATTGGCGGCGGCCTGTCTGCCAACCTCTTGGCCCAGGTCTGGGCGCTCGGGGTGCGCCTGAGCGTGGACGACGAGGCCGGGCTGCGCGCACTCGTGCTCCGGGCCGCAGGGGCGGCGTGAGGCGCCATGGCCGCGGATAAGTACACCGCCTGGGACCGGTTGGGCGAGCTAGTGCTGCGGGTGGCCATCCCCGTGGTCTCGCTCATCCCGCGCCGGGCCGGCCTCAAGCTCGGCGAACTGATAGGGCGCGCCATCTACCTGATCGACGCCCGCCACCGCCGCACCGCCCGCACCCAGATCGCGGCCTGCCTGGGCGAGGAGCAGGCCAGGCTGCTGGCCCCGCGGGTCTTCGAGAACCTGGGCCGCCTCATCATGGAGATGTTCTACATGAGGCGCCTGAGCCCGGCCGAGGTGGCGCGCCGGGTGCGCTTCGAGGGGCTCGACCACCTCTGGGAGGCGCTGGCCAAGGGGCGCGGCTGCCTCCTGCTGACCGCCCACACCGGGGCCTTCGAGCTCATGCCCTCGGCCTTCAGCCTAGCCTTCGGGCGCCGGGTCAACGCCGTTGTGCGCCGCATGGACTGGGAGCCGGCCCACCGCACCCTGGTCCGCCTGCGCGAGCGCTTCGGCAACCGCTCGATCCTCAAGGGGCGGGCCATGCGTCCGATACTGCGCCTGTTGGAGTCGGGCGAGGTCGTCGCCGTGCTGCCCGACCAGAACGTGGCCGCGCGCGAAGGCGTCTTCGTCGATTTCTTCGGCCGGCCGGCCTGCACCAACCGCGGCATGGCCCAGATGGCGCTGCGCTTCGACACGCCCGTGGTGCCCGCCTTCATCCGCTACGAGGGCGCGGGCCGCCACGTGATCGAGGTGCAGCCCGGGGTGAGGCTCACGCGCAGCGGTGACTTCCCTCGCGACGTGCTGGCCAACACGGCCCTCTTCACCCAAGTGGTGGAGGGCTGGGTGCGGCGCTACCCTGGCGAGTGGTTCTGGATGCACCGGCGCTGGAAGACGCGGCCCCCGGAGGAGGCGAGCGGCGACGGTGGCACGGGCTGCTGCGGGGGCGGCAGCGGCAAGGAGGCGGGTGGTGCGTGCTCCAAAGCGGCTTGAGCCGGCAGGACTGCGGCGGCTCCTGGTGCGCGTGCCCAACTGGGTGGGCGACGCCCTGCTGGCAACACCTGCGCTGCACGCGCTGAGGCGCGCCTTCCCGCAGGCCGACATCAATGTGCTGGCCAAGCCCTGGGTGGCCCCGCTGTTTGCCGCCAGCCCCGACTGCGACCGCGTCATCCCTTACGAGCGGCCCGGCCGCCACGCCGGCCTGTCGGGCTTCCGGCTGCTCTGCCGCGAGCTGCGCGCCGAGTGCTTCGATGCCGCGCTCCTCTTCCAGAACGCCTTCGAGGCAGCGGCCATCGCCCGCCTGTCGGGCATCAAGGTCCGCGCCGGCTATGCCACCGACGGCCGCGGGCTGCTGCTCACCCACGCCGTGTCGGTCAACGGCGCGCGCGGCCTGCACCACGCCGACTACTACTTGCATCTCGTCGAAAGCCTAATTAATGGCCTGGGGTTCGACGCCAACGTCGAGCGGAATGTCGAGCGGAACGTCGAGCGCCGCCTGCGCCTCACCCTCCCGGGCGACGCCGCGCGGGCGGCACAGGCGCGCCTGGCCGCACTCGGCCTCACGGGCCGGCCCTTCATCGATAGACCCTTCGTGGGCCTGGCCCCGGGAGCGGCCTTCGGCACGGCCAAGCGCTGGCCGGCGGCGCACTTTGCCCGGGTGGCCGACGAGCTGGCCAAGAAGCTAGGGGCCGCCGTGCTCATCTTCGGCAGCCGCGGCGAGCAGGACGTGGCCCGCGAGGTGGCCGCCGCGATGCGCCAGCCAGCCATTGACCTCGCCGGGCGCACCCCCTTGCTCGAGGCCGCCGCCGCAATTGCCCGCGCCAGCCTCTTCCTGACCAACGACTCCGGGCTGATGCACCTGGCCTCGGCGCTGAATGTGCCCCTGGTGGCCGTCTTCGGCCCCACCGACTGGCGCACCACCTCGCCCCTGGGGCCGCACTCCCGCCTGGTGCGCCGCGACACCCCCTGCGCCCCCTGCCTCAAGCGCCACTGCCCCACCGATCAGCGCTGCATGACGGCGGTGACCCCCGAGCAGGTCTTGCGCGAGGCCGAGGCATTGCTCGCGGAGGTCGGCGCATGAGGCGGGCCGTGTTTTTAGATAGGGACGGCACCCTCAACGAGGAGATGGGCTACGTGAACCACGTCAGCCGCCTGCGCATGCTCCCCGGGGCCGCCGAGGCGGTGCGCCTGCTCAACTCCGCCGGCTGGGCCGCCGTGGTGGTGAGCAACCAATCGGGGGTCGGCCGCGGCTACTTCCCCGAGCGGGTGCTCACCGAGGTCGAAGAGGCGATGGTGAATGATCTCGCCGCGGGCGGGGCCAGGCTCGACGCCCTCTACTACTGCCTGCATCACCCCGAGGCCAAGCTCGCCGCCTACCGCCGGCGCTGCGAGTGCCGCAAGCCGCAGCCGGGGCTCATCCGGCGCGCCGCACAAGAGCTCGACCTCGATCTCGCTCGGTCCTGGCTCATCGGCGACCGCCTGCTCGACATCGAGACGGCCCACGGGGCAGGCGTGCGGGGCGTCCTCGTCCTGACCGGCTACGGCCGCGGCGAGCACGAGCACCTCCTGCCCGCCTCGACTGTTCAGCCCGACCACGTGGCCGAGGACGTGCTCGAAGCGGTGCGCTGGCTGCTCGGCCAGGGCGGGGCCTGAGAGTTGCGCCTCCTCATCGTCAAGCTCAGCTCGATCGGCGACGTCGTCCAGGGGCTCGCCGTGCTGGAGCCGTTGCGGCCGCTCTGCTCGCACCTGGGCTGGGTGGTCGAGGCCCCCGGCCTGCCCCTCGTGGACGGCCACCCGCTCATCGACCGAGTCCACGTCTTCCCCAAGGAGGAGCTGCGCCGAAAGGTGCGCGGGGGAGGTATCATTGCCGCGCTGGGGCGCCTTAGAGACGAGCTGCACGCCGAGCGCTACGACGCCGTCCTCGACCTGCAGGGGCTGTTCAAGAGTGCCGTGGTCGTCGCCCTGTCGGGGGCCAGGCGCCGGGTGGGCTTCGCCGCCACCCGCGAGCTGGCCTGGCTGGCCTTGAGTGAGCGCGTCTCGCCGGGCCGCGAGGAGCGCCACGCCGTGCTCAAGTACCTGGAGCTGGCCCGCCACCTGGGTGGGCGCATCGGCCAGGTGCGCTTCCCCGTCCACGTGCTCCCCGAGGAGGAGCGGCGCGTCGAAGAGCTATTGGCCGACGCGGCGCACGCCGGCGGCGGCGGGGAGATCGTCACCGTCTGCCCGCGGACCCGCTGGGAGAGCAAGCAGTGGCCACCCGAGCGCTTCGCGCACGTTGCGGCGGCCCTGGTGCGCGAGCTGGGAGCGCGGGTCGTGCTGGCCGGGGGGGAGGCCGACAAACCCGTCGCCGAGGCCATCCGGGATGCGGCAGGCCAGGATGTCATCGAGGATGTCATCAATCTTGCCGGCGACCTCACCCTGCGCGAGTTCGCCCACCTCTGCCGCCTGTCGCGCCTGGTCATCTCGTGCGACTCCGGCCCGATGCACCTGGCCGCGGCGGTGGAGGCCCCCGTGGTGGCCATCTTCGGCCCGACGGCCCCGTGGCGCACCGGGCCCTTCGGGGCGGCGCACCGCGTGGTTCGAAAGGGCTTGACTTGCAGCCCGTGCTTCCGCAAGCATTGCGCGAGCCGCGCCTGCATGGAGGCCGTCACGGAGGCCGACGTCCTCGCGGCTGCCCGCGGCCTGTGGGAGGCCTTCCCGCGTGCATATCCTGCATAGCGAGGCCTCGGAGCAGTGGGGCGGCCAGGAGATCCGCACCCTCATGGACGCCGAGCGGGCTGCTCGCGCCGGCCACCGCGTCACCATCCTGGCCAAGCGCGGGGCGGCCCTGCTGGCCAGGGCCAGGGCGGCGGGGCTGAGTGTCGCCGAGCTGCCGCCGGGCTCACCCTGGGCGCCGTCTAAGGTCATGGCCGTGGCGCGGCTCATCCGCGCGCGGGGGGTGGACGTCGTCCACACGCACAGCTCCTCCGACAGCTGGACGGCGGGGCTGGCCGCGAGACTCACGGGCCGGATACTCGTGCGCACGCGCCACATCTCGGCCCCGATGAGCCACCGCGTGCTCGGCCGCGAGGTAATCAAGCCGGTCTACCTCCTGCCGCAGGCGATCATCTGCACCTCGGGGGCCATCCGCGACGCGCTGGCCGGGCTGGGGGTGAGCGAGCGGCGGCTGCACGTGCTGCCCAGCGGGGTGGACCTGTCGCGTTTCCGTCCCCGCGAGGACGCTGCCGCCCTCAGGGCCGGGCTGGGGCTCGTTGGCGCGCCCGTCATCACCATGCTCGCCATGCTGCGGGTGGAGAAGGGGGCCGACGTGCTCCTCGATGCCGCGGCAAGGCTGCTCAAAGACTGGCCGCAGGCCCTCTTCGTGCTGGCCGGGGGCGGCGACGAGCCCGACCTGGCCGCCCTCGAGCGCCAGGCCGAGCGCCTGGGTGTGGCCGCCTCGGTGCGCTTCCTGGGCCACCGCGAGGACGTGCCCGAGATACTGGCCGCCAGCGACGTGTGCGTCCTGCCCAGCTCGGGCAACGAAGGCGTGCCGCAGGCCGTGATACAATACCTGGCCATGGCGCGGCCCGTGGTGGCCACCAACGTGGGAGGTATCCCCGAGGCAGTCGAGCAGGGCAAGTGCGGCCTTCTCGTTCGCCCCGGCGATATCGACGGGCTGGCTGACGCTATTGCCTGGCTGCTGCGCCACCCCGATGAGGCCCGCCGCATGGGCGAGGCCGGGCAAAGGGTCGCCCTCGAGCGCTTCGACGCCGACCGGGTGGCCGAGCGGGTATTGGCAATCTATCAGGAGCTGATGGGGAGCAGGGGACTGCGGTGAGATACATCGTTACGGGGGTGGCCGGGTTCATCGGCTCGCACCTGGCCGAGCAGCTGCTGGCGGGTGGCCACGAGGTCTGCGGCATCGACAACTTCGCCGACTACTACGCCGAGGCCCTCAAGCGGCGCAACCTGGCGCGCTGCGCAGGAAAACCCGGCTTCCAGCTCGTCGAGCAGGACCTGCTCAAGGCCGACCTCGAGCGCCTGATGGACGGTGCCGCCGCCGTCTTCCACCAGGCCGCGCAGGCCGGGGTGCGGGCCTCCTGGGGCGAGAACTTCCACGTCTACACCGACTCCAACATCCTGGGGACGCAGCGCCTGCTCGAGGCCGCCAGGGCCGTGGCACTCCCCAAGTTCGTCTATGCCTCGTCGTCGTCGGTCTACGGCGACGCCCGGCAGCTCCCGGCCCGCGAGGACGCCCGCCCGCAGCCCGTCTCGCCCTACGGAGTCTCCAAGCTTGCCGCCGAGCACCTGTGCTACCTCTACTTCAAGAACTTCAATGTCCCGACCGTCTCGCTGCGCTACTTCACAGTGTATGGCGAGCGGCAGCGGCCCGACATGGCCTTCCACCGCTTCATGCGCTGGGGGGCGCAGGGGCGCCCCATCCGGCTCTACGGCGACGGCGGGCAGTCGCGCGACTTCACCTACGTCGGCGACATCGTGGAATCGAACCTGCTCGCCCTCAAAGGGCGGCCGGGGGGCGTGTATAATATCGGCGGCGGCTCGCGGGTGACGATGAACGACGCACTCGCCATCATCGAACGGCTGGTGGGGCGAGAGCTCGACGTGCAGCGGCTGAGCGCGCAGAAGGGCGACGTGCGCCACACCGCGGCCGACACCACACTCGCCCGCGAGGAGCTGGGCTACGCGCCCTCGGTGGCCCTCGAGGAGGGGCTCGCCAGGGAGTTGGCCTGGCTGCGTGAAGAGAGTCTGTTGCTCAAAGAGATGTAGGGCTTGCTGCTCAAGGAAATGTAAATGACAACCACAAGCCACGCCCTGGACACCGCCCTGCTCGAAATTCTGGCCTGCCCAAAGTGCCGGGGGCCGCTGACGCTCACGCCTTCGCGCGACGGCCTCACCTGCGCGGCCTGCCGCCTGCGCTACCGCATTGACGACGGCATCCCCGTCATGCTCGTCGATGAGGCGGAGCGGCTTGGTTGAGAACCCCCGCGCGCCCCTGTCGGCCTACGTCATCACCCTGAACGAGGAGGCCAACCTCGCCGCCTGCCTGGAGAGCATCCGCTGGGTCGACGACATCGTCATCGTCGACTCCCACAGCACCGACGCCACCCTGGACATCGCCAGCCGCTACACCAGCCGCGTCTTCCAGCTCGACTTCGCGGGCTTCGGGAAACTGCGCAACGCCGCCCTCGCCCACTGCCGCCACGACTGGGTGCTGAGTGTCGACGCCGACGAGCGGGTGACGCGCGAGCTCAGGGCCGAGATCGAGCGCGAGATACAGGCGCCGGAACACGCCGCCTACCTCGTGCCCCGCAAGAGCCACTTCCTGGGCCACTGGATCCGCCACTGCGGCTGGTACCCCGACTACCGGCAGCCGCAGCTCTTCAACCGCCGCCTCTTCCGCTACCGCGACGACCTCGTCCACGAGAGCTTCGAGTGCCAGGGCAGCGTGGGCTACCTCAAGGGCCACGTCCTCCAGTACCCCTTCCGCACGGTGGGGCAGTTCCTCCAGAAGATGGAGCGATACTCGGATCTGCGCGCCCAGGACATGCTTCGTGGCGGCCAGCGCTTCTCGGCGGCGAGGCTGCTACTCAGCCCGCCCTTCACCTTCCTGCGCATGTACCTGCTGCGCCAGGGCTTCCGCGACGGCCTGCCGGGGCTGACCCTGTCTTGCCTCTACGCCTACTACACCATGCTCAAATACGTCCGCCTCTGGGAGCTGGGCAGCTCCCCGGAGCGGGGCTAGAGGGCAGTGGCGTGGCCGCGTCGCGTGAGGTCCGCCGCATCCTGGTGTGCAAGTTCCGCAGCCCGGGCGACGTGCTGCTCTTGGTCCCCGCCCTCAAGGCCCTCAAGCGCGGCTTCCCCGAGGCCAGCATCACCGCCGCCGTCAACGCCGACTGCGCCCCCTTGATCGAGCTGCACCCGGCGGTGGACCGCGTCCTGGGGTATGCGCGAGGGCCACGGGAGGGCTCCTGGCTGGTCCGCGCCGGCCTCGAGCTGGCCTACTTCCGGCAGGCGGCGCGCCGCTTCGACCTGGCCGTCAACGCCACCGAGGGCGACCGCGGCACCCTGCTCACCCTCGTCTCCGGGGCGAGGCTTCGCGTCGGCCTCGACCAGGCAGGCACCGGGGCGAGGGCCCTCAAGCGGCGCCTCTACACGCACCTCTTGCCGCCCTGGCCGAAGGGCCGCCACAACGTCCTGTGCAACCTCGACCTGGTCGGCCTGCTGGGGATAGACACCTCGGACCGCGCCGTGGAGCTGGCCACCTCGGCCGAGGACGACGAGGCCGTAAGGCAGGCCTTGGAGCGGGAGGGCATCGGGGAGGGTGAGCCGCTGGTGCACGTCCACGCCCCCTCGCGCCCCTACAAGCGCTGGACCCTGGAGGGGATGGCCGAGGTCATCGACTTTCTCCAGCTCGAGCGCGGCCTGCGGGTGGCCCTCTCCGGGGCGCCGCCTGAGCGGCCTTACGTCGAGGGGATCGCCCAGCTTTGTCGCTGCCATCATGGCCGCTCGCGCCCGGCCGTGCTCGCCGGACGCCTCAGCCTGCGCCAGACCGGGGCCCTGGCCAGGCGCGCTAGCCTCTTCTTCGGCGTCGATACGGTCGCCATGCACCTGGCCGCGGCGGCAGGCACCCCCGTCGTCGCCCTCTTCGGGCCGAGCGTCGCCACGGCCTGGGGCCCCTGGGACAACGCCGGGCCACAGGCCCCCTACCACGGCCCGAGCGGGGTGCAGCACAGCGGCCCGCATGTTATCATCCAGCCATCTAAGGCCTGCGTGCAGCCAGCCCGTGCCTGCGTGCCCTGTGGCAATATGGGCTGCGGCCGGAGCGGCCGGAGCGCCTGCCTGGAAGAACTCACCAGTGCCGAGGTCATCCCCGTGCTCGACGCCGCCTTGACCCGCCACCTGCCGCGCCTGGCGTGAGCGGCCTGCGCCTCCTCCAGACCGAGTGCAGCCCCCACTGGGGCGGCCAGGCCCTGCGCACGCTCGTCGAGAGCTGCGAGCTTGCCCGCCGGGGCCACCGCGTCTGGATCGCCGCGCCCAAGAGTGCCCTGCTCTCGCGTGCCCGCCGGGGCGGCCTGCCGACCCTCGAGCTGCCCACGCGGGGCAGCTTCAACCCCCGCGCCACGCTCAAGGTATGGAACCTGGTGCGGCGCGAGCGCATCGACCTCATCCACTGCCACGGCTCGGCCGACCACTGGGCCTGCTTCCCCCTGCGCGCCCTCGGGGTGCCCCTCGTCCGCTGGCGCCACATCTCCTCGCCGGTGCCGCGGCACCTGTCGCGCTCCTTCATCTACCGCCACGGCTCCGAGCGCGTCATCGCCACCTCGGCCGACATCGCCCGCGCCCTCATCGGCCGCAACGGCGTCAATCCCCGCAAGGTCGAGGTGCTGCTCGAGGGCATCGACCCCGCCCGGTTCGACCCCGGCACGCCCGGCGAGCCGCTGCGCCGCGAGCTGGGGCTGGACAACGGCGCCTTCGTCTTCGGCACCGTCGCCATGCTGCGCCCCGAGAAGGGCCACGCGCACTTCATCGAGGCGGCGGCCAGCGTTGCCGCGGCAGACCCCCGGGCCCGCTTCCTCATCGTGGGCGAGGAGACGGTGCGCGGCGCGGTGCGCCCCCATATCGAGGCCCGCCTGGACGAGCTGGGGCTCACGGGCAGGGTGATCTTTACCGGCTACCGCGAGGACGTCCCGGCCGTGCTCGCCGCCCTCGACGCCCTGGTGGTCATGTCGACGGCCGTCGAAGGGGTGACGCGGGTCATCCCCGAGGCCTTCTTCATGCGCAAGCCGGTGGTGGCCACGGGGGTGTGCGGCCTGCCCGAGCTGGTGCGCCACGAGGTGACGGGGCTGCTGGTGCCCCCCGGAGACGCGGCAGCGGCGGCCGCCGCCATGCGCCGCCTGATGGAGGAGCCCGAGCTCTCTAGCCGGGTGGCCCAGGCCGGCCACGAGCTGGCCCGCCGGAGGCTGTCGCTCGCCGCCATCGTGGACAGGATCGAGGCGATTCAACAGGATGTGCTGCGCCAGGCTTCCCGCCGCCCGCGCTTTCGGCTATAATCGCCCGGACCAAGAATATGCCCTCCGCCAACGTCAATGATAACCAGCCCCTGCTGGCTGCCCTGGCCCGCTTCCCGGGCCTGAGTGTGCTCGTGGTCGGCGACGTCATGCTCGACCACTTCGTCATGGGCAAGGTCTCCCGCATCTCCCCCGAGGCCCCGGTGCCGGTCGTCGAGGTGGTCGATGACCGCTTCACCCCCGGCGGGGCCGCCAACGTGGTCAGCAACCTGGCCGCTCTCGGCGCCAAACCCGCCATCTGCGGGCTGGTGGGCCGCGACCTCCAGGGCAAGCAGTTGCGCTCGTTGCTCTCGGGCCTGGGGGCCGATGTCTCGGGGCTGGTGGCCGACCGCGCCCGCCCCACTACCCTGAAGGTCCGGGTGGTATCGCGCAGCTCGATGTCCGGGGCCCCGCAGCAGCTCCTGAGGATCGACCGCGAGGTGTGCGAGCCGGTGTCCAAACGCACGCGGGGCGAGCTTTTCGAGCGCCTCAAGGAGGCCGCAGCAAAAGCCGACGCCATAATCGTCTCCGACTACGGCAAGGGGCTGCTCGACGAGCGCTTCGTGGCCGAGCTGCGCCAGGCCGCGGGAGAGGGCAAGGTCATCGCCGTCGACCCCAAGGTGAATCACTTCAGCTGGTACCGCGGGGCCAGTGTCGCCACGCCCAACCTGCGCGAGGCCGAGCAGGCCAGCGGGCTCACGATCGACTCCGCAGGCGCACTCCGGGCCGCAGGCGAGAAGCTGCTGGCCGAGCTCGCGTCGCCGTGGCTCCTGGTCACCCAGGGGGGCGAGGGGATGAGCCTGTTCTCCCGCG
>Ga0315282_10013646_pt1 | contig 12209 bp, 12 predicted proteins | sample YL17G07_20_MG_FD_203693 | JGI IMG/M metagenome (GOLD analysis project Ga0315282, IMG submission 203693) | Sediment microbial communities from Yellowstone Lake, YNP, Wyoming, USA - YL17G07_20 | ecosystem: Environmental > Aquatic > Freshwater > Lake > Sediment | place: USA: Wyoming | collected... | reverse complement strand
GTTTCTTTAAGAGTAATTCGTGGCATATATTCCAACCTCCATTCTCTCAAAAAAAGTCTACCACAAGTAAATACTTAAATCAACACGCTTAACTGCCCGGGGCCCTTGTCTATTTGGTTTGTTTGGTTATTGGGTCAATAAGTAATTGGGTAATATCTAAGTTCAAGGCTCAAAGCTCAAAGGAGTTTGGTAACTAAGTTATTGAGTAATTGGCCCCCGTGAAATAGCAATTGCATTTCACGGGGCAAGTTGAGAGCGTTTAGAGCGTTAGGGTCGTTGAAGCTTGGGAGCGTCTATCTGGTTTATCTTGTCTATAATTTTTGCCAGTCTTCTAAGGAAATTTTCACCTTTATTCCCAGTTCAATTTCCTTGAGAAGCATTTTAACCTGGGGAATAGAATACTCTGGATTGTTGGGGAGAGTAAGTGTAAATGTTCCACGCCGCATATAGAAATGGCGTCCACCCGGTTCTGGTGATTCGAAACCGAGTTTCTTTAGCTTCGTTATGAAATCTCTTCGTTTGCATGGCGCCCATCTAACCATGGACGACCATTTCTTTGAAAGCAGGCATTTTATTGTTCAGATTAATCCCACCTATCACCGGCAATTTATCACCATGCCTTATTTTTACAATTAGCCACCCCTCGAGCACTGACCTTAATTCCTCCTGGCATTGATAAAGCGTTTCTCCAAATGCGATAACGCCATGGCATTGTGGAATTTTTCCAGAATAAGTACCATCTTCTAACTTTTCATAAACTGCTTTCGTCATTGCTTTGCTGATATACTCGATAAGCATACTCACACCTCTCTTTTCAGTAAAACTCTTAACCTCCAGGATGTTATTTGAAAACTCATATGCCTAAATATTTTATATAATCTTACCCCATATCTTCCGATAATGTCAAAATCCGAATCAAAAGCGATGTATGCATTAGTGGCTTTACTGCGTTAATTGCGTCTTTAAGTCATACATAAGTTCAAAGTTCAATGTGATTACGTTAAGGAGTAAATGAGTTAATGTGTAGATGCGTTAATGAGTGAATGAGTCAATGCGTGGATGCGTCATTGAGTCAAGAACAAGTTCAAAGTTGAAACCAACTGCGTGAATACGTGAAGCGTTAGGCATGAAGTGTGGACCGTAAAGCGTAAATCGTGAAGGGTAAGTGTTTAACGTAAAGCGTAAGGTGTGAATGCGTAGATGAGTTAATGCGTGAAAGCGTTAAAACCGTAAAGTGTGAATCGTGAAGAGTAAGAGCGTAGATACGCTAGGGTCGTTTAGATCGTTTTGGTTTTCAAAAATCGAAAGGCAAAAAACAAAACAAGGGCGATACCGACGAAATCAAGGAGGACATCGGTGATGGAGGCATCACGGCCTGGGACATAGGCCTGATGAATTTCATCTGCAATTCCGACTCCCAGAGCGATAACACCCACCACTAAAAAACGGACATGTGTAGAGGCGTTTATGCGTTGAACGTTAGGATCGTTAAGAACGTTTTGATCGTTGGGAACGTTTTTTTTAAAACTTAAAGGAACAACAGAGAAGATGAGAAGGAATGTAAGGATTCCATAAAGAGGAATGTGGAGGAGGCTGTAAAGGTTGAACGGCGCCAAGATTCGAACGATGGGCGATCCGGCCAGGATGAAGATGGCTGAAATATAAACGATGGAAAGAATGGAAAAGAGGATATTCATTAGGCTATGGGCTATAGGCTTTAGACAATGGGTTATGTACTATACGTATATTTAAAGGTGAATGGGCTCAACGTCGACTTCATCTATCTCCACAGAGACGGATTCTTTCAGTAAGTCCACCGAGAGAACAAGGCGATGTTTTTGGGGTTGAGTCTTAAGGAGAATCCCTTTTACACCAATAAGAGGTCCGTTTACGACCTGGACTTTCATTCCCTCTTTCAGATAGGCACAGGGGGTAACTACCATACCACTTTTTATCAAGACCCGAATGGCAAAGATCTGTTCATCAGGCATGGGAATCGGTTTTCCATCGTTGCCAAGGATCCGAACGACACTATCCGTTTTCAATATTTCGAGATGAGCATGAGCATCCATTGGTGTCCGGGCAAAGAGATAACTTGGGAAGAGAGGAAGGCTGATTCGCTTTCGCCGATCCTTTCTACGACTCCATCGTTCAATCAGAGGAAGAAAGGTTTCTATCTCCTTCCTAATGAGGCGTTCGTACACCTTCTGTTCATGTCTTGACTGGGTATAAATGGCGTACCAATGCAAAGCTCCGCTCCCTCGATTACATAAGCCTCTGTAATCGATTCAACTCTTTAATTTTTCTATTCAATTTCAACTGTGTGCTCTGTTTAAGCACTAATTTCAGGGAGGATTAAGACTCCCTTTTTTTGGCCAAACCTTCCCCTTTGTTTGGAATTGTTGGGGAGGAATTGGTCGGGGCGAGCCGATTTGAACGGCCGGTCCGGCCGCCTCACCTTCTCGGCGGCGTGGCAAGAGTCGCTCCTTATTCGTCGCGACGCCACCCTCCTGCTCTTCCGCAGGAGTTCGGCCGTTCTATTATAAATTACTCCAAGCTCTGAACTCGGAACTAATTACTAAACATGGTCGGGGCGAGCCGATTTGAACGGCCGACCTCCTGCTCCCAAGGCAGGCGCGCTAACCAAGCTGCGCTACGCCCCGTTTTCTCAGAATAAAATCACCAAGTTTCAAACTTCACATAATTACCAATAACCAAATTCCAAGATCCAAATAATAACCAATAACTAAATTACCAAATTTTTTGATTTTTGGGAATTGGAATTTATTTGGGTATGGGTGCTTGCCCTGCACCATATTAGGTACAGGGCTTGGAATTCGATTATTAACACATTTTAAAAAATATTCAAACCACCCTTCAGTCCTTTAAGGTCTTTATTATTTTTTTCAGCTTCCTTAAGGCCTTTCCTCGATGGCTAATTTTATTTTTTTCTTCGAGGGAAAGTTCTGCCATCGTCTTTCCATATTTTGGAAGAATAAAGAAGGGATCATATCCAAACCCCCTTCTCCCCTTTTCCTTGAATCCGATTCTCCCCTTACATGATCCTTCTGCGATCGCCTCTCTTCCATCAGGTGATACCATGACCATCACGCATTTAAATCTTGCTCCTCTTTTTGAAAGTAAAATTCCCTCCATCTCATTGAGGAGTTTTTGATTATTTTCTCGAGCCGAAGCTCCTTTTCCAGCATATCTTGCGGAATAGATCCCGGGCAATCCTTTCAACCACTCCACTTCTAATCCAGAATCATCCGCAATGGTCAACTTCCCAAAGTATTTTGAATAAAACCGAGCTTTTTTCAGGGCATTCTCAGCGAAACTCTTACCATCCTCCTCGATCTCAGGAACATTTGGAAAATCGCTTAATGCATAGATCCGAAGGCCCAACCCTTTCAAAGCCTTTCGAATTTCACGAATTTTCCCTTTGTTCCAAGTTGCGACAACCACTTCCAATCGTTTTCTAATATTAATTTTATCCTTTCCCTTCCAGAGACTTTTTTTGAATTCTCGTGAGGACCTTAATTCCGTTTTGGGCGATGATCATTAACTCGTCCATCTCTTTTTTTGTAAAAACGCCCCCCTCTGCAGTACCCTGGATTTCTACAAATTTCCCACCACCGGTCATTACCACATTCATATCCACTTCGGCTTTGGAGTCCTCTTCATAATTTAAATCCAACAGGACTTCCCTATCCACTTTCCCCACACTGATCGCAGCGACAGAATCTTTGACTGGAACCTTTTCAATACTTCCATTTCTAACCATCTTTTGAAAAGCATCCACCAAAGCGACATAAGCACCTGTGATGGAGGCTGTCCTGGTCCCACCGTCGGCTTGAATCACATCGCAGTCGATCCAGATGGTTTTCTCCCCGAATGCGTTGAGATCGGTCACAGACCTTAAAGAACGTCCAATCAATCTCTGGATCTCAAAGGCACGGCCACTTCCTCGACCTGTCAGCGAATCCCTGGAAGTCCGGGTATGCGTTGAACGGGGAAGCATGGAATATTCTGCGGTGACCCAGCCTTTTCCGGTATTTCTCAAAAACGGCGGTACCCTCTCTTCTATGCTGGCTGTACAGATGACTTTGGTATCCCCTATTTCGATGAGGACCGACCCCTCTGCATGCTTCAAATAATTTCTCCTAATTTTTACCGGCCTCAGAGCCTTAAACCCTCTTCCATCCGAACGTTTCACTAAAAGCCTCCACTCAAATTTATTTTTTCAAGAAATCACCAAAAAGTCAACCCTTCGACAATAGCTCAGGGCAGGCCCTTCGACTCCCCAGGATAAATGCTGGGGCTTGCTCAGTTCGAGTGTAATAATTATTCCCCTCCAGAAACGTTAGATCTCCCCTCCCTTGTCCAAGAGATGAGGATCGCTGTTAGCCCAATGATAAGGACAAGCTTCCAAACATCCTGAATACTCTCCAGAGAAGGGCCTGCCTTTGCTATTTCCAGTGGGGCGGCAGGGAGCCTGAAAGCAATGACCATCTCTGCAAAGGCGACTCCAATCACCATTCCCAAATTTCTCGAAAGGGCTAAAAAACTTGAGGCCAGACCCACCTTCTCACGGGGCAAAGAGCCGATGATGGCGCTGTTATTGGCTGGATTGAAAAGACTGATCCCGATGCCAAGAACAATCTGTCTCCAGAGGATGTCTAAATCATTTGTACCCAGCTTCAAAAAAGTAAAAGAAAAGACGGTCAAAGAAGTTAGGGCCAAACCTATGGTGGCCGGGATTCTTACTCCAACACGATCGGAAAACCTTCCAGCAAAAGGAGCCATCACCATTATGGTGAGGGCAACCGGGAAGATGAGCATCCCTGCTTTGGATGGTGAATATTCCAAAATATTCTGGAGAAAGAAAGGGGTGACGAAGATATGGGCAGCACTCATCCAGAAGGAAAGGAAGCTTGCTCCAAGAGAGGAGATGAAGAGCCGTCTTCTAAAAAGTTTAAGATCCACCAAGGGAAAAGGGGATCGAAGCTCCACAATGATAAATAGACTGAACCAGAACAGACTGAGAAAGAGCCATAACCATAGAAGAGGAGCTAATCCTTGAACCACTTGATTTAGGAAAAGGAGAAGCGAGGTCAAAAAGAAAAAGAGCAGAATGGCTCCCCAGAGGTCCACTCGCGATTTACCTGTTGGGACGACTCTTTCGAGGACTTTCGAAGAGAGATAAATTCCAATGGCACCGATGGGGAGATTGATAAAGAAAATCGATCTCCACCCAAGATGCTCAACCAAAAATCCGCCAAGAATAGGACCTGTTAAAAATCCTGCAGAGACGACAGAACCCAAAATCCCCAATGCCTTGCCTCTTTCCTCTTCTGGATAGGCAGTGGTCAGTATCGCAGGACCGTTGGCCATCAGGGCAGAAGCGCCCAATCCCTGAATCATCCTGGAGCCGATGAGAAAATAGATCGTAGGTGAAAAACCGCAAAGGGCCGAGCCCGACGTAAATGTTAAAAACCCTACGAGGTAAAGCCTTCTCTGTCCGAAAAGATCGGATAACCTTCCCATCAAAAGCAGGCATCCGGTGATGACGATCAAATAGGCCATCACCACCCAGGCCACGGCTGTCAAATCGGTATTTAAAGACCGTATGATCGTAGGAAGGGAGATATTTACAATGCTGGCATCCAGTGTGGACATATAGACACCAATAGAAATATTGAGTGTCACCCACCGTCGCCGATTCATCACAGGAAGGAACATTTGACTCAATGCCTCAACATGACATGTTTCATACTGTTCTTCAAACCATTTTCTCGCCCAAATTTAAACAGATTTTCAATATTTATACAAGAAGCTGTCTCATTGCAGATTGCGCCCTGAACCATATAAGATTCAGGGCTGTCATGCACCCTGCGTGGTGCATGGCGGATTACGGATTGAGAAACTTAAAACAAAAATTAAAATTCGGATAGACTTCATCTGCCTAGGTCAGAAAATATTGAAACATGATGAGAAAATGGTTATGATATTGATATTTAAATTCTCATAGGATGGATGAAGGAGAGAGGATATGCACAAGGAAACTCAAAAGAAAGGATTTACGGGTGCTTCAAAATATGTGCTGGATGATGAGCTTGCCAGAATCGTCAATATTTCGATGGCTCTGGAAATGCCTCTTCTGCTCAAGGGAGAGCCTGGAACAGGCAAAACCATGCTGGCCCATGCCATCGCCGAAGTATTTAGCATGAGGCTGATTGTTCTGAATGTCAAATCGAGCATGAAGCTGATTGATGCCCTTTACCAGTATGATACCCTCACGCGTTTGAACGATAGCCGCTTTGGGGATTCAAAAAGGGATGTCAGCAATATCGAAGAGTACATTCGGATGGGAAAGATCGGGCAGTCCTTTGTCTCGGATGAGAGAGTGGTTCTTTTGATTGACGAGATCGATAAGGCAGATACCGATTTCCAGGATGATATGCTGGATGTGCTGGATCAGATGGAATTCGATATTATCGAGATCGATAAAACCATCAAAACAAAACATCGGCCCGTGATCATCATCACTTCGAATGCCAAAAAAGACCTCTCCGATCCATTTCTGGGTCGGTGTAATTTCCACCACATTGCCTTTCCAGAACCTGACATGATGAGAAGAATTGTTCAGGTTCATTTCCCAGAAATCGATAAGGAACTGCTCGATAGCACTGTCAAAACATTTTACCGTCTCAGGGAAATCAGAGGCATTGAGAAAAAACCTGCCACTCGGGAGCTGATTAATTGGATTAGAGCCTTAAAGGCAGAGCCCGACTTCAGGGTGAAGGATCTGATCAGAGGAGAGGTTCCTTTCTTGGGCGTCCTGTTTAAAAAGAGCCCGGATTATGTGGTCGCCCAGAATGCAGTAGCCCGATCCAGGGTATAATTTTGCAAAGGGCAAAGGGCTTAGAGTCTAGACGCCATGCGCTATGCTCCATGCTCTATGAATTAAGTTAGGGGAATTATGTTCACCGATTTCTTTTATTTATTGAAAAAATCGGGGATTCCAGTATCTCCCACTTCTTTCTTGAGGCTTCAAAAGGCCTTGAGCATGGGATTGATCAATTCTCTGGATGATTTTTACACCGGTGCCCGGACGATTCTGGTGAAGAGTGAGAGGTATTTCGATCTTTACGACCAGGTTTTCGCTCATCAGTTTAAAGGAGCTGAGTTTAAGGAACCAGAGGAATTTGAATTTTCGGAGATCGCCCGCGCCCTTCTTGATGAGTGGTTAAAAGATCCAAAAGGTTTAGCAGAGGCCCTTGGTGTTGATGAAAAAGATTTGTTAAATCTGAGCCCGGATGAATTGATCCAATACTTTCTTGACCGATTAAAAGAACAGACCGAGGCACACCATGGAGGAAACAAGTGGATTGGTACAGGAGGGACTTCTCCTGTGGGACACTCCGGATATCATCCAGGTGGAATGAGGGTGGGTGGGGTATCAAGAAATAAGTCAGCCGTTAAGGTAGCGATGGACCGAAGATATCGTGACTACTCCCAGGAAGGACCGATGACATCGTCTCAAATGGGAGAGGCTCTCAAAAGGTTGAGGTATATGGTTCCTGTGGGTCCTAAGGATAAGGTTAATATTGATAAGACCATTTACGAAACCATGAGGAATGCAGGAGAAATAGAGATTGTTTTTGATCGAGGCATGAAGGACCGATTAAAGGTGATCTTAGCCATAGATAATGGGGGTTGGTCCATGGAGCCCTATATCGAGTTGGTCCAAACGCTCTTTAATTATGCCCGAGCTCAATTCAAAGACCTTAAAACGTTTTACTTCCATAACACGATCTACGACTACCTCTGGGAGGATCCTCCTCGGCGTTCCAAACCTTTTCCAGTAGAGGATTTAGTTCGCCTTGATCCGGAAACGAGGTTCGTTATCGTAGGGGATGCGAGCATGGCTCCCTATGAACTGATGTCCACGGATGGTTCTATCTATGTCGGAGAAAGATCAGGAAGACCCAGTTATGAGAGGCTGAAGTTTATTGCCAAAACCTTTCCCCATGCTGCCTGGATCAATCCAAAACTCACCGAAGAATGGCCCTATACCCGCTCCATCTATCATATCCAGGAGATCTTCCCCATGTTTGAACTGACCCTTGATGGATTGGAGAAAGCGGTGAGCACGATGATGCGGAAGAACTGAACAAATTCCAATAACCAAATCCCAAATTCCAAATAAATCCCAATTACCCAATATCCAAGTAACTGGAATTTTGGTCAGGTGATTCCTTAATCATGGGGGAAAAATTTTGAGGCTTGCTATCCCCATGAGCCCATTACTTTGTTTAAGAGGGGCGAGGGATCGATGAAGTGTTGATCAAGACCCAGTTCTTCTGATTTCAATCCGAAGGCCAATCCCATCAACTGGGTGAAGTAGATGATGGGCAGTTGAAAGGTCTCTTTAAATTCCTCTTCAATCTGTTTCTGGCGAGCATCTAAGTTGACATGGCAAAGCGGACAAGCCACCACGATCGAGGCAAGGCTTTTCTTTTCATGACCCAAAGGACATTGTTGGTGAGCGAATTGAGAGTCGCCACCAGGCGGCATTGGCAAAGAATCTTTTCGCCAGATCCAACGCGGTCTGCATTCCAGCAATGCCTCCACCGACCACCATGACTGAACCCACTCTCGGCTGTACCATCGCTTGTCACTCCTGAAAAAACAGGATGAAAACTATTTCATGCTGGTATTTCTATCTGCTCTGTTTGTAATTGTTCGACCTCACTGATCGGTATCTTATTCATCTTTAGTCCAAGGGTCTCAGAATTAATCCCCATACTCAGACCCAGAAGCTGAGAATAGAGAATGGAGGGAAGAGGATGGTTTAAACCCCGTTGAGAGAGAATCATCTGCTGAACGGTATCGAACTGGATTTGGCAATAGGTACAGGCAGTACAGAGATAATCCGCGCCCGACTCTCTCCCGTTTTTTAGCTTTTTTAACGTAATCTCCGTTGATAACTCATCATGGATCCCCCAAAGAGGAGCGCCACAACATTCGAGCCGCATCGGCCAGGCGATGCTCTCAGCACCGGTAGCTTCCACCAGCTGATCAAAAATGGAGGGAGTCACCGGATCATCAAACCGGACGACCTGGCTTGGCCGCAGTGCATGACACCCGTAGTGAGCGGCAATTTTAAGCCCCTTAAAGGTCTTCGCAATCTTCTTCTTGATCGCTTCGACCCCCACCTCCTGATGAAGAACGGATAGGAGATGCTTCACCTCAACCTCTCCCTCGTATAGGAGGCCCTCTCGCTCAAGAACCGTATTCACCTCCTTGCGCAAGGAGGCATTCTCTCTCAGGAGAAAGTTCGCTTTTTTCAGGGTCCCGTAGCAACACTGGCACAAGGTCATCACATCCAGCTTCTTCTTTTCGGCCAGGGCAAGATTTCTCGCTGATGCCAGGAGAAAGGCCTTGAATTCGATGTTCCTCAAAGGGTACCCGCAACAGTTAAATTCTTCGATATCGACGAGCCCCACACCGAGTCGCTCTAAGATCGCCTTTGATGAGGTTTCGTATTGTTTCAATCGAACGGGGATATGACAACCTAGAAATAGCGCGAACTTCATAACACCTTCTCTTTCACGTATTTGACCGTTAGATTCTTGAGCTCATAAAGCACATCGGTCACGGATACCCCTCGGGGACACGCCTCCTGACATCGATAGCAGGTGAGGCAATCCCAGAGCATATTGGAACCAAAGGCCAGATCCCTCAACCCTAATCCAGCGGCATGCATAATTTGATGGGGCAAGAGCCCCAGGGCCTCCTGAGGATTTTCATAGTTGTCCACCACAGGACAGACGTTCGTACAGGTCTGACAGCCGAAGCAAACCGAAAAGTTTTTTGCCTGAGCAGAAAGGTTCAGCCCACTTTTGAATTTTCTATCCTTCGGGGTCAAAGGCAGAACTTTATCCTTCTTCTTCATTAAATCGCATTGAGCCGCAATCGCCTCTCTTGCTTGGATCAGAGGTTTTTCGTAATCTCCTTGAGCCGTCTCCCCCTTCATCAAACCTCGATAAAATGAGAGAGGGGAGAGGACAGAAAGTTCAGGTATTCCTCTTTGAAGGAGGAGTTCCCTAACTTTAATCCATAAATTCTGTAGATCGATCCCTACTGGACAAACCACTGTGCAACGGTAGCAATTGGTGCAGAGATAGACGCCCTCTTGAATATCCCTGAGCTCACGTTCTCCAAGCGGTCTGCCCGAAGCCAGGGCCTTGATAGATGCGATTTTTTCGGAAGGGAGAATATTGATGTTTGGAATCCCTTCAAAAGCGATAGCAACAGAACAACGGGAGGTGCACATTGCACAATGGGTGCAGGCGTCCAGCTCCATCAGCTGAATCATGGATAGATTCTTCCCCATCCAGCTTTGGGAAAAACGCCTGGAGTGAATAAGAGCCTTGAACCAATTTAGAACTCTACGGGAAAAGCCCAGCTTCATTTCTCCCCCACTGCAGCCTTGATCAAAAGAATGAGAGGGCTGCCCAGGATATGGAACATTTTGCTGAAGGGGAGGTAGGCAACCAGTGCTCCTGTTAGAATGGCATGGACATACCACCCATAGGGATAGACAACCTCCCAGCGGACGGAAAAGAGGCCGAGAAGGAGTGAGATGGGATAACCTATAAAAGATGGAAGTGCAGCTGAAGGAGGGAGGGCCGTAAGAAGTATCCTCATTCCTTCCACCAAAAAGCCTGTCAATAGGATAGCTCCGACAAGACCAAGGACCACATAATCCTGCCCGCCAGTGACAGCCTTTTGGGTTTTTCCTTGTACGCGCCTCATGATCGCACCAATTGTTCCAACTATAATACATAATCCCAAAAAATCGTAGGTGAAGGCGATGAAAGGATAGTTCTTATCAAGTAACACAGCCACTTGCGGACTCCTCGGAAAGGCAACGGAAAGGAGAAGAAGAATCAATCCGATCAGAAACCGAAGAAAGAAGGGAAGGTAGATGAGACTGTGGATCGTCCAGCGGCTTACACTCTCCTTCAGGATCCTTCTGAGCAGGAGGACGTCCACAACAAAGACCTTGAGGAGAGTAAGCATCTTCTTAGAGAAGAAGACTTGCCAGGCTTTTTCTCCAATGTAGGAAAGCTTTTCATGGGTGGAAAAGGAAGGGTCAACCATCGTCCCCTGAAACCAGAAGGTGAGGGTTGCTCCAATACCAACGATAAAAAGGATGAAAGAAACCATGGAGACCGGATCATTGAGAGTCACTGAGCTGCTGTGACACCCCATGCAGATCAGACTCTTAGCCGGAAGGGCACGGATAGGAGCCCCCAGTTGATTGTTATTGAAGTGGCACTTTTCGCACGTTTTCTTATCTCTAAAGTCGGCAAGGCGATGAGAGGTCATCTTAAGCGGAACCCCGTCCTTCACCATCCTCAGAACAATTCTCCCGGTCTTTGGATCCTTCATCACCTCCTTTGACTCATGGTGGCAGGCCTCGCAGGTGACACTTCGATGAGGGTCATGAGCTGTCCCTTCACCATGATATCCGTGGCAGGAAGCACATTCGATCAATGAAGTTCGGTGGGGCGAGGTCGCAACCCCATCATGGCATCGGATGCAAGCGATCCTCCGATGGACCGTCTTTCCAAACTCCTTCTCATCGATATAAAGGGAGACCGGCTTTCCATCCACCTTCTTTTCGACGTCCTTCTTTCCGTGGCACTCCATGCAGAGAAGGATCGAAGTCGTAATCCCCTCGTTGCTGTTTAAATTAGTCTGACGATGACACTTCCAACATAGCTTCTTCTCCGCCTCCATGATCTCTTCGTCGGTTAATCCTCGGGCAAAAGAGAGAGAAGGGATGAGGCCTGCAATAAAAACAACAAGAAAGAGAAGAAGGAGGTCTTGTCTCACTCTTCTTTTCTTTTTCTTCTCAGGGTTTTCGTTTAAATATTCCCACTCCAATGGGTGGCGCTCCATCATCTCCTTCGCATCAATCTTTCCAGTGAAGATAGATCGATCCAAAGGGAAGACACCGGCCCTGAAGTGAGCATTGTAGAGATGAACAATAAAGATAAAACCCACCGCCAAAAGAGCCTCATCGCTATGGATCGTGTAGGCAATATTGAATAAGACCCCTGGCAAAAAACGCGAGAAGAACTCAGAAAACCAGAGAACGAGACCAGAACCACCAATGAAGGCAATTCCCCAGA
>Ga0315282_10013644_pt1 | contig 12211 bp, 9 predicted proteins | sample YL17G07_20_MG_FD_203693 | JGI IMG/M metagenome (GOLD analysis project Ga0315282, IMG submission 203693) | Sediment microbial communities from Yellowstone Lake, YNP, Wyoming, USA - YL17G07_20 | ecosystem: Environmental > Aquatic > Freshwater > Lake > Sediment | place: USA: Wyoming | collected... | reverse complement strand
CCATAGCCTGTGCCAAACTAAACCTGAAGGCTGAGATCTACATGGGATCCGAGGATGTGAAGAGGCAGAGCCTGAACGTCTTCAGAATGCGCCTGCACGGGGCCGAGGTTCACGAGGTTTCAACTGGGTCTCGGACACTAAAAGATGCCATAAATGAAGCCTTCAGAGACTGGGTTGCCAACGCACTCACAACCTATTATCTATTAGGATCAGTCGTTGGTCCACACCCATATCCACAGATAGTCAGAGACTTCCAAAGCGTCATCGGGCATGAAATAAATCGACAGTTCAAAGCTAGAGAGGGACGGCCCCCAAATGCGTTGATCGCATGTGTCGGAGGCGGAAGCAATGCGATGGGCACCTTCCACAAATTCCTTGACGAGAAAAAGGTAAAGCTGTACGGTGTCGAGGCTGGCGGCAAGGGTCTAAATTCTGGAAAACATGCGGCGCCGCTCCGCGTAGGTCGAGAAGGGGTCTTTCATGGAATGCTCACCTATCTTCTACAGAACGACGATGGCCAGATAGGAAGCACACACAGCATATCGGCGGGATTGGATTATCCTGCAGTTGGACCGGAACATGCACAACTTCAGACAATGAAGAGGGTTCGCTACGTGACCGCGACCGACCGTGAGACCTTGAAGGCTTTCACAACACTTTCAGAGACCGAGGGAATAATGCCAGCTCTGGAATCTGCGCATGCCGTAGCTTTTGCAACCAAACTGGCTCGAACTATGCCTGAAAGACAGTCGGTGGTGGTCACTCTCTCGGGACGTGGAGACAAGGATGTTCAGATAGTTGGTCAAAACCTTGGTGTGTCTCTTTGAGCAGGATCGAAACAACTTTCAATGAGCTTAGTGGCCGGCAAGCGGCACTAGTTACGTATATGATGGGAGGATACCCAACGCTAGAGCGGTCGCTTGACATTGCAAGAGCACTTATCGACGGAGGCACAGATATACTTGAGATTGGGGTTCCATTCTCAGATCCGATCGCTGACGGTCCAATCATCCAGTCAGCAGCCAAGAAAGCTCTTGAAACCGGTGCGTCTCTAAGGAGGATCTTGAAACTTTGTAAAGCGATCAGAGAACGGCACCCGATACCAACGGTCATTATGGGCTATCTTAATCCAATCTATCAGATGGGATACAAGAAGTTCTTTGAAAAAGCCGGTACCTCCGGCCTGGACGGCGTAATCATTCCAGACTTGCCACTGGAAGAATCAAATGACTTCAGAACAATAGCCCAAGCACATGGGATAGATGTGATACTTCTAGCAGCCCCGTCGACGTCGCCAGCTAGGCTCAGCGAAATAGCCTCCAAAACCTCAGGTTTCCTGTACCTAGTCTCAGTCTACGGCGTCACGGGACCGAGACGAAAGATCTCAGCCCGTTCTCTGAAGTTCATCAAACGAGCTGTACACACCATATCAGGTCAGGTTCCCCTAAGTGTCGGGTTTGGCGTATCGAAACCAGAGCAGGTAAGGAAAATTGTCAAAACAGGAGCGAACGGTGTAGTCGTTGGGAGTTCGCTGATAAGTGATCTCCTGAAATCACCTACATGTTCGAAAGAGGTGCTAGATCGACTTAGAACCAAAACAAGGAAGCTGAAGAAAGCGACGGTGCTGCTAGGCTAAGAAATTGTGAACAACTACGGATGTTCACGGTTGCTACCATACACAAGAACTTTCAAGGTATAGGCTATCACACTGACTTTCCGTAGGAGTGACCTCAATATTTAGAGATGAATGTTTGTCAAACCTTAAAGTCGTCAAGAATCTTGTCGAAATCTCTTATCTTGTGACGCTGCTCGACCAAAGGCATCTCGATTATTCTTGGATTATGATCCTCATATGTTGGCCTATCTTCCGTGTAAATGACTCCTATTGGAATCCTGTCTCCCCACTCCTGAGCCTTTTGGAAAGCTGCCATTCGATCTTTGGGGTTGTATGAGCTGTCAAGTTTGTAGACTCTGCTTCCGTACCATTGGTATGTGTTTACATGGTTGAATGTGACGCAGGGTTGGAGGATATCGATTAAACTGAAGCCTTTGTTCGTTATTCCCTGTGCGATCAGATCTGCTAAGTGTTCGATGTTACCTGCATAGCCGCGAGCGACGAATGAAGCCTCAAGGGATATGGCAAAGGCGATAGAGTTGAGTCGCCTTGCAAACGCTCCCATAGGGGTAGTCTTTGTTACAAAACCTTCATCACTTGTTGGAGAAGCCTGTCCCTTAGTGAGGCCGTAGACTTGGTTATCGTGTACGAGAAATGTGATGTCAAGGTTTCTTCTAATGGCGTGGATTAGATGGTTTCCTCCTTCGCCATAAGCTTCTCCATCTCCTCCTTCAGCTATCACTGTTAGTTTGGGGTTCGCTATTCGCGCAGCTGTTGCAACAGGCAGTATCCTACCGTGGAGACCGTCAAAGAGGTTACAACGCATATACTGCGGCAGCTTACTCGCTTGACCGATACCTGAAACCATTAGAACCTGATGAGGATCCAAGTTCAATTTGACGAGAGCCTTTTTAACCGCGGGCAGGATGCCGAAGTTGCCGCATCCTGGACACCAAGCGGTCTGGCCAGTAAACTCGTAGTCTTTCAATGTTACCATTTTCTCACCTGATTTTATCAAACTCTCTGAGGATAAAGTCTGAAGTCATGGGTCTTCCATCAAATCGCAGAATTTTCGCGTCAACTTCGATTCCTGTCTCAGCTCTTATTAGATGAGCCATCTGTCCTGTTGCATTGTTTTCAATGGATATTGACAATTTAACTTGCTTCAGTTGTTCAGTAACGGCTTCGGCTGGGAAAGGCCAGATCTCGCTAAGATGAAGCATCCTGACTTTCGAGCCTCGTGCGTTGAATATCTCAGTCGCTTCTTTAATCGGTCCATAAGTTGAACCCCAGCCTATCAGAAGAGCTTCAGCGTCTAGTGGACCGTACGTGTACGGTGGTTGAATTTCCTTTTTCAAGAGATCAAACTTCTTTATTCGTTTTCTCACATTTGCCATTCTGACTTCGGCAAGCTCAGTTATACGACCGTCGTCAGTATGCTCGTCACTATCAGTTACAACGAGTCCCCCACTTACACCAGGCAAAAGTCTCGGAGAGATCCCTGACTCCGTGATCGAGTGCCTCCTATATTCGCCCAGTTTCTCAGCATTCCACTCCGTGAAGAATTCGCCTCTATCAATTATGGCTAAAGATGTGTCGAACCTTTCGGCTGTAAAGTACGAGTCTGAGAAGTATTGATCGGACAAAACAAACGCTGGAATCTGATACTTGTCCGCCAAGTTGAAGGCTTTCGACGTTAGATAGAAGGCCTGTTCGGGAGTGCTAGGCGCAAAGACAGCTCTCGGAAATTCACCATGCGCTGCGTGAATAATAAACTCAAGCTCGGCCTGTTCTGTCCGAGTTGGAAACCCAGTTGCTGGTCCGGGCCTCTGGCAGACAATTATGACCACCGGCGTTTCTGTCATACCTGCGAGGCTAACCCCTTCAACCATAAGTGAGAATCCTCCGCCCGACGTTGCAACCATCGATCTCACTCCAGCAAAAGATGCTCCCAACGCCATGTTGATCGCTGCGATCTCATCTTCAGCCTGTTCAAAAACTACGTTGTAATCTTTCATCTTTGACGCGAAGAACTGTTGAATAGGCGTAGAAGGACTCATTGGATAGCTTGACATAAATTTGCAGCCGGAGATTAGCGCGCTTGAGGCTACGGCCTCGTTTCCATTAAGCAGAAGTCGGTCTCTGGATTCGTTGACTCCTTTAATAGTATATTTGAATTTCATGTTTGAATGTTCGGTAACGTAATCATAACCTGCTTTCGCAGCTTGAATGTTTTTTTCCACAATTTCGTTTCCTTTTTCCTTGAACGTATCACCTAGGACCGTTGACAGAATGTTGAAATCGTAACTTATCAGACCAAGCGCTGCCCCTACAGCCACCGAATTAGCCATTATCACTTTGCCGGTTTTCTCGTTTGCCAACCTCTCAAAGGGAACACTTAGTAAGTTGCTGCTGGAATCCGATGTTTTGATCTTCTCTCCGTCAAAGAGGATCACTCCACCTTCAACCAGTTCCCTTTCATGTTCCGCTATAGTTCTCGAATCTAAAGCAATTACAACATGAATTTTTTCAGAAACAGCTTGAACTGGTTTATCATTAGCGCGGACTTGAAAGAAGTTATGACCTCCTCTAATTCTCGATTCATTATCTTGGTTTGCGAAGACATAGAGGCCACCTTTGGCAAGACTCTTAGCTAGAACGTAACCTATCGACTGAAGACCTTGACCCGCCTCTCCACCTATCTTAAAAGAAATGTCCTTTGCCATAACCGATCGATAGGAAATATGATAGAGCGAGTTATTTCAAGGCTGTCGTTTTCAGCCTTGAAGATCTGAAAAGATGTCCAGCGTCTCTTCATTATCTTATTCGAATCATGCATGTTATAGGTCACTTTTCGAATATACTCGTTCTTGAGGCCATGTCTGCTTGAGATTTACCGGATTCGAGGGAGAAGATAATCGAGTATGTCATTCTATCAGGGATGGCGCTAAATTCCACAGGCAATCTGTAAAGGAAAATTTTGATGCAGTAATTATTGGAGCTGGGATAAGTGGTCTCACAAGCGCCTATACACTTCTAAAGAAGAAACTGGACGTTAAAGTCATTGAGAAAGAGGATAAGGTTGGTGGCGCTTCAAAGAGAGGAAACTGGAACGGCATCTACTACTCTTATGGAACAGCAGACACGGGTCCAAGTTACGAAATTGAGTTTGAAGGTAAGCGAATAAATTTCCTTGAACCACTTTTCAAAGAGCTGGAGATTCCATGGAAAGAGATTGCGGATCCTTCAGACGCTTTCCTATTCAGAAACCACTTGGTGATTGACCCTTTTTGTAGATGCGAACCAGATTTGCCGGCTTCCAAGGAAGAGAGGAAGGGCTTCGAGGATGCGATCTCATATATCGAAGAGTTCAAGGACAAATACGGGGAGCCGACAATTCCACCTGAGGCAAGTATGCCGGAATGCGGTGAACTGGACAAGAAGAACTTGAGGGAAATCTTCTCTAGAGCAGGCGACTATTTTCTTCTTTTCCTCGACCGATATAGCGAATCTACCTTTGGTGCACCGGCGAATGAAATCTCAGCCTTCGAAGGTCTATACTATTTGATGCGCGAGTTGGGGGAAAGGTATGCTTGTCCAGGAGGCAATGCCTGTGTCTCCGAAGCATTTGCAAGTCGCTTAGAAGGTAGGATAGCACTAAAGTCAGCGGCGGCATTGATTGAGCAAGAAAAAGATTCTTGTTACGTAACATACGTCAACGGACAAGGGTCGGCGATAACTCTTCAATCAAGAGCTGTTATAGTGGCTTGTCAGAAGCATTATATGCCCTACATTATTAGGGGACTTCCGGAAGATCAAAAGAGAGCCTTCAGAAGTGTGCGGTACGATTCATTTATCGTTGCTAATGTTCTGACGAATGACGTAATCTATGATTCTGCCTTCGCGACCTATTTTGATAACACGTTATTTACGGATATGGTCGTTGCAGATTGGATGGTGACAGATGGCAAGAAGAAGGTTGACTCAGGTGAATCTGAGGTCTACACCTTATACTGCCCATTGATGGCACGTGGAAGGTACAAGTTGTTAACTGAACCAGCCGAGACTTGGATCAACCAGATATTGAAGGGGTTGAACATGTACTTTCCAGGGGCAGAAAAGAAGATCGCGGACATACGATTGTTCAGATACGGGCATCACTATGTCTTAGGATACCCAGGGTTCATAACCGGTCCCAGAACCATTGCTAAGAAGCCCTTTGGAAACATATTTTTCGCCAAAGATGACATGCAGGGGGTTCCTTGTTTGGAAGGCGCAGTTTGGAGTGGACTTGATGCAGCGAATAGACTAATAGAGAAGATAAAATAAGAACTTATTTCTGATGACACGATTGAACGTTACTATCCCCAAAAAAAGTTTCTAAAGTAAAGGTTTGTGCGATTGATAGTTTTCGTAGACTTTGATCCCGCGGTCTCGAAGATTCAATTCTCTGAAGTAAGGTAATGGATCTACGCATAACTCGGGTGGCACTACTCCCCTAGTTTTTATCTTTCCTTTTGCGATCCACTGGGCAGCTATCGATGGCGGAACTCCGGTATCAACTGTCCCGCCACCAATATTCCATCGTTTGTGGGGGAAAGTAATAGCGCTGCATTGAAGCCTGATCTTTTCATTGCCTTTCTCTCCCTCCATCTCAACTTGCTGTATGTCAACATCCAGCACATTCTCTTTAGGAAGAGAATCAATCAATTTTGCCGTTACTTCGAAGGGTGAGATCTCTTTATCGCCAATGGTTAATTCTTTTCTCTCAGCTAGGCCCAACTTTACAATCGTAGATATGGTCGAAGTGAACTCGGGTTCGTAGGCCACAATGAAATCCATGTCTCTAACTCCTTTGTTAAGATTCCTTGGGAGCGTCGCAAGTTCAGAGTGGATAGTGAAGTATCCTTCAACCTCGCCTACAGGTTCAGGTAGAGTAAATTTCTCCTTCACCGACAATGGTGGTACTGTTATAATCTTACCATCCCTCAGAATGGGGGCTGGCTTTGTGAATTCACCTAGAACAGTCCGGAGGGAATAGGGAATTTGGAGAGTTTCTGTTTTTCCGCCGACTATCGCGTATCCGCTTCTCAGTCTAACCTTAAAAATATGATCAAGTTTGCCGCCAGCGTAAGCGGCCATTACATTCATGGTTCCGGGAGTGCTTCCCATGCCCAGAAGGCAGGTTACGTCCTTTTTCTCCGCTTCTTCACTCAATTTTAGCTGTTCAAGTGTGACATGATAGAGTCCACCGAGATCAACGTAGGATATTCCAGCATCAATAGCGGCTTTCATCACTTCGACATTGTATTCGTACCAAGAGGAGTTTATGACCACGTCGAAATCTTTGATGACTTTTCCTAGATTATTCTTGTCGGTTATGTCTACTTCGATTGGCTGAGCCTTTGAATTCTTCAGCTCATCTGCGAAGGATTTAGCCTTCTCCAGCCTTCTTCCACAGATAGCTACATAGTTTACGTCAGGGCTTTCTACAAGATCTCGGACGATGACTCGGGCCATCGCCCCGTATCCGCCCAGTACAGCAATCTTCAAAATAAATCACAATCGGCAGCAATTCATTCTACCGTGCAGACGCTTATGATTTTCTATGAATTACCTAGGATCTTCCAACTCATGTCTAACGTCAATAATTAGTTGACCTGTTCATGGGAATCACATTCACTTCTATGGTGACTCTTGGGGTAGATGAGTTATTCTGGACATGAGGCTTTTCAGCAGTCTCTGCCAAGGTTTCGCATTCAAGATTCCTTATATCTTCAGAGTCTCTACCTCACACTGAATGAATATGAAAGTTGCTCAAACCTCGATTGCTTCCACGCTCAATAAGTTGCAGAGGCAGTCTCTCGCTACGGATTCTTGAGAATCCTTAAATTTAGGCCCAGATTTCGAATTATTTTGGCAGCTAATCTTCTTAACGGTAGAGATCATGAAGTTAAGATCAATTAATCCTGCGACAGGCGAGCCTCTCGAAGAATTCGAGTTAGCGACAGAGGAAGAAGTGTCAAAGATAATCAAGGAAGCAAGAGTCGCATCAAAGGTGTGGCGAGAGACGGATATCGCAGAGAGAACCAAACATCTGTCCAAAGCTGCTGATCTATTCAAGGCTGACAGAATGGAGCTTGCCAAACTTGTAACTAGAGAAATGGGAAAGCCGATCAAAGAGTCGTTAGCTGAAGTTGACAAATGCTCCGCAGCACTTGATTACTTTGCTGAAAACGCTGAAAGAATGCTGAGAGACGAGGTAGTGAAGACTGAGTTTCATAAGAGCTACGTAGCTTTCGAACCTTTAGGAATCGTATTTGCAGTAATGCCATGGAACTTTCCCTACTGGCAAGTTATTCGTTGCGGTGCACCGGCATTATCCGCAGGCAATACTGTCATACTGAAACATTCCAGTTATGTTCCTAGATGCAGTCTCGAATTGGAGAGAATCTTCAGAGACGCTGGGTTACCTGAATTTGTCTTCAAAACCATATTGGCCGATTCAAAACTGGCAGAGAAAATCATTGAATCCGATGTTGACGCCGTGTCTTTTACAGGCAGTATGAGCACAGGAAGTAGAATAGCTGAGTTGGCTGGAAAACACCTGAAGAAATTTGTCTTGGAACTCGGAGGAAGCGACCCCTTCATAGTACTAGATGACGCTGACCTTCCCTTCACGGTTAAGTGGGCAGTGGCCAGCAGAATAATCAATACAGGCCAGAGCTGCATAGCCGCAAAAAGATTCATAGTCATGAAGAAGATTGCTCAGGAATTTGAGAAAAACTTCACAAAAGAGATGGAGGCGCTGCGAATAGGTGATCCACTAGACGCTGAAACTGATGTGGGACCATTAGTTAGGGAAGAACAACGAATTCTGATGGAAGAATTTGTAAATGACGCTGTCACCAAAGGAGCAAAAATTCTGACAGGAGGAGAACGCATCCATGACAAGGGGTTCTTCTTCAAACCTACCGTATTAACCAATGTTAATCATTCGATGCGAATCCTCAATGAAGAGACTTTCGGACCTATCGCTCCAATCATAAGAGTGGACGATGAGGAAGATGCTGTTCGAGAAGCAAATAGTGTCGATTTTGGCCTGGGATCTAGCATCTGGAGTAAGGACAGGAAAAGAGCCGAGGGATTAGCCAGAAAAATTCAAGCAGGCAATGTGTACATCAACAAGATGGTGGCCTCTGACCCGCGGCTGCCTTTTGGAGGCACCAAAAAGAGTGGGATCGGAAGAGAACTGTCCCGATATGGGATCCTAGAGTTTACAAACATAAAGACAGTATTGGTCAACTGAATTTTCATTCAAAGTGGCGTTCTTTCTATTTCATTCGGACAAGTCCAATCGTACTGTTACCGGAATTACTTGGACATCCTGTTCAAATTATCGCCGGAATCCCTATTTGCGTTCTCCGTAACAATAAGGTGTCCGATCTCCTTATGAAGATCTCACGTCGAAAGTTTCTACTTGCAGGTTTAGCAGCTTCCGTTGGCGTAGCATTGGGAGGATACGCTATTCATAGAATGGGAGGTTATGTTCTGCCTTTGGTCCCTCCTGCTACTTCAAATGTCTTCCTAGTCAATGCCTCGGACAGAATGAAGGGGATCAAGAAGTTACTCGGAAGGTTTGACTTTACTGGTTTCAAGAGTTCAACCGTAGCTTTGAAAGCGAACTACAATAGTGATGACCCCTTTCCAGCCTCAACGCACATCGAAACCATTCGAGCCATAATTGAAGGGTTAGACGAGGTTGGCGCTGCTGAGATTACGTTGGCAGAGCGTAGTGGTATGGGAAACACCCGTCAGGTACTAGAGAATAGAGGTGTGTTAAAACTCTCAGATGAACTTGGCTTCAAAGTAACCGTATTGGACGAGTTAGCTGCGAAAAACTGGTCAGACATCGGCCCTGAGGGGCTCCACTGGGTAAGAGGTTTCAGAATCCCGAAGATCTTTCTAGAGGCTGATAGGGTAGTTCAGACATGCTGTCTCAAGACCCATAGATTTGGAGGGCATATTACCATGTCCCTGAAGAATTCAGTTGGTCTCGTGGCAAGGAAGGTTCCTGGAGAATTATACGATTATATGGCTGAACTTCACGCCTCACCGTTCCAGAGACTTATGATAGCTGAAATCAACAGGTTCTACAATGTAGATCTCGTCATAATGGATGCGATTGAAGGATTCGTAAAGGGCGGACCTGAACGTGGAGAACTTGTGAAGCCTAACCTAATTCTAGCTAGCAAAGACAGAGTGGCCATCGACGCTGTTGGAGTAGCTTTACTGCGATCCTATGGTTCCACTCCAGAAGTTATGAAGGGCCGCGTTTTCGATTTAGAGCAGATATCCAGGGCTGCGGAGTTAGGTATTGGGATAAGATCGCCCTCAAACATCAAGCTTATCCCTCTTGACAGTGAAAGTCAGAGAGTAACAGGAGAACTACAAGAGATACTTAGTGCTTAAGGACAGAAGTGAAATATTCGGTTGGAGTATTTCTGCTGTGCTAGTTGAAACTTTCAAGAATTCCTTTTTCGGCAGAAACAACGATCGAGGAGTTAATGAACCATTATAAGTCGATAAACCATTTTCAGGTTATGTGGCCCTCCTTCATCCCCAAAAAGGTTTTGTCCAAAACAATTCCAGATAATGAAAAAAAGAGAAAAGATTGAGACTCAGATTCCTAGGCTACATCTGAGTTGGTGTTGCTGTCTTGGATTTCGGTGGCCTGCCTCTCGGTCTTCCTCTTGGACGTCCCCTTGGTCGACCTCTCGGTCGTCCTCTCGGTCTACCTAATTTCTTAGGTGGGCGGCCACGTCTCTTGACAGGCTGATTAACCACTGCTAAAGCCAAATCTCTAGCTTTTTCTCTTATATCGGCCTGAAGAGCAGCTATGGCGTTTCTCAATTGCTCGGCAGAGGATAGCACATCTGCTATCACGCCGGAAGCTTTCTTCCTTGGCATATTATGTCACTGATGTTTCAGGTGCATTTTGATTTAATTTAAGCTTTTTCTTTTCTTTCTCTTGAATTATTGGAAGTCAAATGATTAGAGAATTCGTATCTCGTTATTACGTTGGATTGAAATCCACTTTTCTTGATACATAGTTCACAATTCCATGCTTTAATGAGGCTGATTAGTAAACACATGGAATTTTGGGAGCATGATGAAAATCCTGTGAGATAGTGAAATGGATCTGTTATCCATGCTTTTACGTGATTATTCTATGGGTAAGTCTTCTCGGTTACCCCATTCCTCCCACGATCCATCATACATTCTCGTATCGAAGCCTAGGAGGCGCATCGCAAAGTATGAGTTAGCTGCCCTATGTCCAGTCTGGCAATATGTAACCACTTCTTCATCTCTGGTCACGCCCACTTCCTGATACATTTTCAACAGTTCATTTGCCGACTTGAATGTTCCATCTGAATTCAAGTTTCTCGTCCATTCCGCATTTACAGCTCCTGGAATATGGCCTCCCCTTTTCGACCTAATGTCGATGCCCCTGTATTCTAATTGGGATCTGGAGTCGAGAAATGTTATCCTTGAATTCTTCAGATTCTTAAGAATGTATTCCGCCGTTGCTAGGAGTTCAGGTCGAACCGTCGCCTTATAAGCTGTTTTCTCATAGGATGAATTCTCTTTGGCTGGTGGGTGTTCATCTTTCATCCACTTACTCCACCCGCCGTTTAGGATTCTGACATCACTATGTCCATAGTATTCCAGCGTCCAGAAAACCAAGCTTGCATCTAAACTCTGTCCTTTATCATAAATTACAACTGTGGTATCTAGAGTTATACCTAGTTCTCCAAGAATGGATTCAACAGTTTCTTTCGGGGCTGCGTTTCTCAATCCGTTAACTGTTGTTCTGAGTCTCTCAAATTCTAGGTTGACGGCGTTCTTGATGTGCCCCTGGTTATATTCGTCTTGACTTCTAACATCAATTATTCTAACCTTTGGATCGGCCAGATGGTCCAGAATCCATACATCATCAACTAGCAGTTGAGGATTAGCATAACCTGCAGAAACCCTAGTCTGATACCTGCTGTAGAAAAGGTAGCTTCCTGTCAAAGCTACTATGACTAGGACGGCTATGATAGAGGTGGCTCTCTTACCTAACACTATACTATCACTTCTTCATCTCAGGCTACAGTTTTAGCGATTCGCTTGAATAATTTGGCGGGCCCGCGGGGATTCGAACCCCGGATCCCAGGCTTTCTCCAGAAACCACCGAAGGCTTACACGACCAATGTCTCTGTGTCTTCATCCTGGCTAGACTACGGGCCCATTAACTCCCGGATTCTCACTTACTGCACTCTATAGGGTTACCGTAAGACGATCTGACCTATCTAATTTGCCTAAACGGATTCGGCTTTGTTAACTTACGTGGATCTTTTGGGGGGTCGTCCCTAGGGTGTTCCACTGGAAACGTATACAAAAATAACCCGTATAATACCCGAATGAGGTTCAGTTTTTTGGTGTTCTATCCCCTAACATGTGTCCCTTTTGAAGTCTTTGAAGTATATGTCTGCGGGGTATAGATAGCCTATTCCCTGATGTGGTCGCTGATAATTCCAGTAGTGGATGAAT
>Ga0315282_10013642_pt1 | contig 12213 bp, 8 predicted proteins | sample YL17G07_20_MG_FD_203693 | JGI IMG/M metagenome (GOLD analysis project Ga0315282, IMG submission 203693) | Sediment microbial communities from Yellowstone Lake, YNP, Wyoming, USA - YL17G07_20 | ecosystem: Environmental > Aquatic > Freshwater > Lake > Sediment | place: USA: Wyoming | collected... | reverse complement strand
TTGACCCTTCGGCGGCGTACAAGCCTGGCCTTTTGCGGGAATAAAGTTGCCGCTCAGGGTCAACCCTGAGCAAGTTCACGGCCTTTAGGCCGTTGTGTCGAATGGAGTTGAAATGGCAGAGACACGGTTAATGACCATCAATATGGGACCCCAGCACCCGGCGACTCACGGGGTATTGAGGATTGTGTTGGAATTGGATGGAGAGGTGATCGTCAAGGCAACCCCCCACATCGGCCATCTTCATCGAGGGATAGAGAAACTGGCTGAGACCAAAACCTACCATCAATCCATTCCCTTCACCGACCGTTTGGATTATACCAATGCGATGGGTAACAACCTGGCTTATGTTCTGGCCGTGGAGAAACTTTTAGGTCTTGAGGTTCCCAAACGGGCTCAATACCTAAGGATCATGATGGCTGAGCTCCAGAGAATCGCCGCCCATCTCATCTGGTTGGGGACTCACGTTTTGGATATGGGGGCGACGACTCCGATCTTCTATACCTTTCGGGAAAGGGAGGATATTCTGAGGATCTTTGAGGAGGTTGCAGGTGGGAGGCTCACCCCAACCTACTTGCGGATCGGCGGGGTTTCAAAAGATCTTCCAGAGGGGATTGAGGAGAAAGTCAAATCGTTTGTGCGAACCTTTCCGGACCATATGAAAGAGTACGAAACCCTGCTGACGAAGAACGTGATCTGGTTGAAGCGGACGAAAGAGGTCGGGATCATCTCCAAGGAGGATGCGCTCAGCTGGGGGGTAACGGGTCCTACTCTGCGGGGTTCCGGGGTCAAATATGATGTGAGAAAAGTTTTCCCTTATTCGAGTTACGAGGAGTTTGATTTCGATATTCCGATAGGATCCGTCGGGGATGTCTACGATCGGTACATCGTCCGTCTCAGAGAGATGGAATGGTCCAATTCCATCGTCGAGCAGGCTGTGGGACGGTTGCCCAAAGGGCCTATTATTGCAAATGATCCTCGCATTACCCTTCCCGCGAAAGACGATGTAACGAAGGACATCGCTGCATTGATCCGGCAGTTCAAAATTGTCTGCGAAGGCTTCAAACCCCCGGCGGGCGAGGTTTATGCCAGTGTGGAAGCCTCGAAAGGGGAGTTGGGATTCTATATTGTAAGCGATGGATCGAACCGTCCGTTCCGGTTCAGGATTCGAACCCCGTCTTTCGCCAACTTGAGCGCACTTCCCAGGATGATCGAGGGAAGTCTCATCGCTGATGTGATTTCAACAATCGGGAGCATTGATATCGTTCTGGGAGAAATAGATCGGTAATTAACGCTAAGCGCATGGCGCATAGCAATATCGAGAGGTCGTTATGACAGATATTCTTTTTAGCAGTTGGGGTGGAGTGGTCACGGATAATCGAGGGAAACCTGAAGCAGAGAGACAACCTGTCGCCGCTCTCAATCTGCCCCTGGAATTTGATAAAGAGAGAAAGATCAAGGCCTTCATCGGATGGGATGGAATAGTCATTAGAGACCCTGAAGTTGACCTCGTCGATTTGATCCGGGCTTACCTGGAAGCGGTCCAGAAGGAATCCTGCGGAAAGTGCACACCCTGCCGCGTGGGGACCCGGGTCATGGCGACCATCCTGAATCGGATTGCCGACGGCCAGGGCAAGGCGGATGACTTAAAGCAATTAAAATATTTGGGTGAGATGATCCTGAAGAGTTCGAAATGCAACTTGGGACAGACGGGTCCAAAGCCTGTGCTGGATGCCATCGATCACTATGAAGACCAATTTTCCGGTGCGATCCAATTGCAGAAGAAGATTCCCCGTCAGGACTATAAGGTTAAGGTGACCGCACCCTGCGAAAGTGCCTGCCCTTCTCATCTTCCTATTACGCGTTACATCGAGTTGATCAAAGAGGGAAGATTCGAAGAATCGCTTGCCGCTATCCGGGGAGCGACCTGTTTGCCCGGAATCCTGGGAAGGGTCTGTGTTCGACCCTGTGAGGATAACTGCCGCAGGGGGAATGTGGATGAATGCATTTCCATCAAGTGGCTCAAGCGATTCGTGGCGGACTATGAACTGGAGAAAAGGAAGGATCCCTCCGTGAAGATGCAGGAGATGCGGCCAGAAAAAGTGGCCGTCATCGGAGCAGGCCCGGCAGGCGTTTCCTGCGCCTATTATCTTGCTCTGAAGGGTTATCCCGTCACGATCTTCGAAAGATTGGGTGAGCCGGGTGGAATGGCGGCAATGGGGATCCCGGACTATCGTCTCCCGAGGAATATTGTCGGATATGAAGCAGAGATGGTAAAGCGGTTAGGGGTCGAGATTCGGTATAACACTCAAGTGGGAAAAGATATCACCCTCTCTCAGATGTTCGAACAGGGTTATAAGGCTATCTTCGTTGGTGTGGGAGCACAGACCAATACGCCCATGGGCGTCGAAGGAGAAGATAAAGGATATAAAGGTTTTATCCCCGGTGTTTATTACCTTCTTGAAATCAATCTTGGAAGAGACCCCTATCCCGAAGGGAAGAAGGTAGTCGTGGTCGGCGGCGGAAACGTGGCCATTGACTGCGTCCGATCTTCTTTTCGCATTGGCAAAGCGGACGTGAACCTGGTTTATCGAAGGACAAAGAAAGAGATGCCCGCCGATCGGGTGGAGATCCACGATGCAGAAGAAGAGGGTGTCAAATTCCATTACTTATGCAATCCTGTCCGGATTGTTGAAAAAGACGGAAAGGTTGTTGGAATGGAATGCATCCGGATGGAGTTGGGGGAGCCGGATGAAAGCGGAAGGCGAAGGCCCGTTCCGATCAAAGGTTCGGAATTCTTCATCGAGGCCGATATCGCCATCCCCGCCATCGGACAAGCGATTGATCTCTCCTTCCTTGAAGAGAAGGACGGAGTGAAGACGACGAAACGATCTACCATCGCGATCCAGGAAGGAACATTCCTAACCAGCCGGCCGGGAATCTTTTCCGCCGGGGACTGCGTCACCGGGCCGGATGTCTTGGTCCGTGCTGCGGGTCATGGAAAGAGGGCCGCCGACAAGATTGACCTCTTCCTTCGCGGGATGGAGGTGAAAGAATCCGAGGAAGAACGCCTGGAGGCCATGGTTGAGAAGATCAAGGTTTATAACAAGAATGAGAAGATCGGGATCTCCGGCGGGCAGAAGAGGGCGGTGTTGGAGCTGCTTCCCCCTGATTCGAGAAAATGGCTCTTTGATGAGGTGGAAAAGGGGTTCACCATCCCGGTGGCTCAGAAAGAAGCGGAGCGCTGTCTCCGATGTGTGCGTGTTGGGCTCTTTGCAGTTTAGATAACCAGATTCTGAAATCGAAGACCCTGAACTTGTTTCAGGGAATGGTTCAGGATGACTGTTATACGATTCGTTCATGTCATGGCGAACTAGGTCCTGAACCTGCTTCAGGATCTAACGATTTCGGCATCTCGGAAAGATTGAGGCTGGAGGCTTCATAAAGCATGTTAAAGCTAACCATTGATGGGAAAGAGGTTACTGGAAGGCCGGATCAAACGATCTATGAGGTGGCCAAAGAAAACGGGATCTATATTCCCACCCTCTGTTATCACCCCAGATTAAGCCTGCTCAAGTCCTGTCGTATCTGTCTGGTTGATGTCGAGGGTGCGGAGATGCCGATGGCCTCCTGCGCGACGCCAGTGGTCGAGGGGATGGTGGTTCAAACCCGCACGGAGCGCGTCGAGAAGATGAGGCATGAGGCTCTGAAATTATTATTGGTTAATCATCCTCTGGACTGTCCTGTCTGCGATGCGGGAGGAGAATGCCAGCTTCAGAACCGCACCTATGAATTCGGGATTGAAAAAAACGAATATCCTCCGGAGAAGAGAGAGTTTCCCTCCATTCCCTATGGAACCCCCCTCATCCGGCAGTGGTTTGATCGATGTGTCATGTGTCTCCGCTGCATACAGTCCTGTGTGGATGTGCCAGGAGCAGATGTCCTCGAAGTGGCCGAACACGGTTTTCCCTCCCATGTGAAGGCCGTTCGAAAAGAGAATTGTATCTCCTGCGGAGAATGCCTCCACATGTGTCCAGTCGGTGCGTTAACAGAGAATCTCAGTCCCATTAAAGGAAGGACATGGCAGCTGGACAGGATACAGACCACATGCACTTTCTGCGGATGCGGTTGTCAACTGGAGCTCAATTCCGTTGCGGATCGGAAAGTCGTAAAGGTGACCACAAAGGGAGAGACCGGGGTCAACCACGGGAGCCTCTGCGTGAAGGGAAGATTTGGTTTTGATTTTATTCATCATCCTGACAGGCTTCAAAAACCACTTGTAAAAAAATCCGGGGTTTTCGTGGAGGTCTCCTGGGAAGAAGCCCTGGGTTTGGTCGCCACAAGACTTGGGGAGATAAAGAGTAAGTATGGTGGCCGAAGCATCGGGGGGGTTTCTTCCTCCAGGGCAACCAATGAAGAGAACTATCTCTTTCAGAAATGGATGAGAACCTGCATTGAGACAAGCCATATCGATAACGGTGCCAGGTTGTCCGGCGGGTCTTCCCTCTATGGGATGATGGCCTCCACCGGAGTCGGGGCGATGACCCATGAGATGGATGAGGTGATGAAGGCCGACCTCATTCTGATCGTGGGTGCGGATGCGTACGACGATAACCTCATCTTCAGCAACAAGATGAGGAGGGCGATCCGTGAGAAGAATGCCAAGATCATCCTTGTTGACCCCAGGAAGACCCAATGGGAAAAATGGGCTGATCTTTGGTTGAGACCTGTGCCAGGAACGGATATCGCCTGGATCAATGGTCTGGTTCGTCTCCTCATCGAGAAGGGTGCTTCTTCCAAAGAGTTCATCGGGTCGAAGACAGAGGGCTTTGAGGCCCTGCGGTCCTCCGTTGAGAAATTCTCTGCCGACTTTGTCAAGAAGACGGCAGGAATCTCACCATCGGATTTAGAGGGGGCCGCGAAACTCTACCTGTCTGCGAAGAAGAGAGCCATCGTCTTTGGCTCCGGTGTGGCCCAGCATGCGAGTGGGACCGAGATCGTAAAAGCTCTCTGCAACTTAGCCCTGCTGACCGGAGAGACAGAAGGGGAGGGAGGGGGAATCTACCCGCTTCTCTCTCAGAACAATGCGCAGGGTGCATTTGACATGGGCTCTCTTTCAGAATTTCTTCCCGGTTATCAGAGGGTGGAGGACGAAAAGGCACGAAGTAAGTTCGAGGAGATCTGGGAGAGAGGAATTCCAGACAAACCGGGCCTCACCTACATGGAGATGTTCGATAAGATCATGGAGGGAAAGATCAAAGCCCTCTATATCTTTGGCGAAGATCCCTTCATCAATCTTCCCAACATAGAGAGACTGAAGAACGGGCTGCATCAATTGGAGTTTCTGGTGGTTCAGGATCTTTTCATGACCCAGATCGGGAGTTATGCCCATGTCATTTTGCCCGGGGTGAGCTTCGCCGAAAAGGATGGAACCTTCACCAGCATGGAGAGAAGGATTCAACGGGTGAGAAAGGCCATCTCACCGGTCGGAGATTCCAGGCCCGACTGGAAGATCCTCTGCGATCTTTCAACGAAGATGGGTTACCCGCTGGGATATCAGCACCCGGCTGAGATCATGGAGGAGATTGCCTCTCTGGTGCCTTTTTATGCTGGAGCGACATACCCCAATCTGGAAAAGGGCGGAATCCGATGGACTTCAAAGAACGGCCGGAGGAAGAGGTTCTTTTCCATAGAATATAAAGGCCCGGCGGAACAGCCCGATGACAAATTTCCTTTGTGGATCATCCCGAGAGGCTTCCATTATCATTACGGAATAGGGACGACGACGAAGAGAGCCATGGGGCTGGCCAAGGTTTTTCCTGATTCCTGCGTCGAGGTTCATCCGGAGGATGCCACGAAGGCAGGCCTGGAGGAAGGGGGCAAGGTAAAAGTTATTTCCCCGAGAGGTGAGGTGGAGACGACCTGCCGGATTTCCGGCGCAGTTCCCAAAGGGGTGGCCTACTTTGCCACTACATTTTTTCCTGTTTTTGTGAATAACCTTTTGATTTCCGGATATGATGCGACGAGTCAACATCCTGAATACAAAGTTTTTGTCGGAAGGATCGAAAAAAAGTAGGAGAGCAGGATGCAACTTTTATATCTTGTCATTGAGATCATAGTCAAATGTGTGGTCGTTTTTGCCGGTCTGATGATCGTCGTGGCCTATCTGACCTGGCTGGAGCGGAAGGTCTTGGGTCACATCCAGATTCGTTTTGGCCCCAATCGCTGCGGGCCCTTTGGATTACTCCAGCCCTTTTCGGACGCGGTCAAAGCCTTCTTTAAAGAGGACCTGGTTCCAGGAAGGGCGGACAAAGCGATCTTCGTCCTTGCGCCGACGATCTCGATCATCGCCGCCATCAGTATTTTTGCGGTCATCCCCTTTGGCAATCAGTTTACCATCCCGGGAACAAATTGGGTGGTTAAACTGCGGGTCGCCGATGTCGATATCGGGCTTCTCTATATCTTCGGCGTTGCCTCTCTCGGAGAATTCGGAATTATCCTCGGAGGCTGGTCGTCGGGCAACAAGTATGGATTGACCGGTTCCCTACGGGCAGCGGCTCAGATGATCAGTTACGAGGCAGCTCTTGGCATCGCCGTCGTCGGAGTCCTCATCCTTTCGCAGAGTCTGAGACTGACGGAGATCGTCCGCCTTCAGGCAGGAGGGATCTGGAATTGGAATATCTGGTATCAGCCGGTTGCCTTTGTTCTTTATCTGATTTGTGCCCTCGCCGAGATCAACCGCACTCCCTTTGACATGCCTGAGGCAGAGGCAGAGCTCGCCTGCGGGTTCAACATCGAATACAGCAGTATGAAGTTTGCCCTCTTCTTCATGGCAGAATATGCCCATATGGTCACCGTGGGTGCCATCGCGGTCACCCTCTTCATGGGAGGATGGCAACCGATTATTCCTCAACTCAGTTTCATTCCCGGCATCATCTGGTTCTGTGCGAAGCTCTTCCTCTTCCTCTTCTTCTTCATCTGGGAGCGGGGAACCATGCCGAGGCTCCGGTACGATCAGATCATGAAGTTCGGTTGGAAGATTTTGATCCCTCTGGCACTCATCAATCTTTTGGTGACTGGATTTATCGTTTCGTTGAGAGGCTAAGAAAAGAGGTTCGAGATGATCATTCCATTGTTAAAAGGTTTGGGACTTACGTTAAGTCGGTTCTTCTCCAAACCCATCACGACCCAATACCCGGAGGAGAAGATCCCTCCGGCGAAACGTTGGAGAGGAATCCAGTATTTTGAGAAGGACGAGCGTGGCAAAACCAAGTGTGTGGCCTGTGGCCTCTGCATGGCGGTCTGCCCCTCTCAATGCATCTATATTGAAACGGCTGAGGATGAAGAGGGACGGCGGTATCCACTGACCTATGAACTCGACGCCAGCCGTTGCATCTTCTGCGGTTTTTGCGAAGAGGCGTGCCCGGTCAAGGCGATCTTTATGGGGCAGGGCTATGAATGGGTAGAAACGCAGAGAAAACCGTTGCTCATGACCACCGAAAAACTCTTAGAGGAGAAAAAGTTCAATCCATAATGTAAAGACGCATAGCGCAAAGCGCATCGGGCATAGCGTAAAACCGTAAAATAACGTTTTGAGATTTTGAAAATCGGAATTTTGGATTTATTTGGGGTTTGGCTGCCTGCCGGTAGGCAGGGATATTGGAATTTGGGATTTTATCTGCGATGACATTTTGAAAAAAGTCTGAATGTTGAACGGACTTTAGATAGGAACCCAGGGAGAAAAAGGATGGCTGAAAATATCGCGACGATATTTCAATGGTTGATCTTTTTAGGGGCGGCGTTTACCTCCATCATCGCCTCCCTATTGGTCGTCACTCGAAAGAACCCTATTCACAGCGCCCTTTTTCTGGTGTTGACCTTCCTCTGCGTGTCCGTGCTTTATCTCTTGCTCTACAGTCAATTCATCGCCGTCATCCAGGTAGTGGTTTATGCCGGTGCCATTGCGATGCTGATCATCTTTGTCATCATGCTTCTCGACCTGGAGCAAGAGCTTCGGTCCGGCTTAAAACTTTTCTATTCTAAAGTGATTGGCGGTCTGCTGATGATCCTTTTTCTTTTCGCGATTATTTATTCCGTCGTGGCGAAATCTCTCACTGGCAAGGTAGGCCCTTATACACCGGATAAGGTGAGCGCCAATGTGAAGGCTGTCGGCGAAATGCTTTTTACACAATACCTGTTTCCCTTTGAGATCGTATCGGTCCTCCTCGTGGCAGCCATCGTCGGAGCGGTCGTGTTGAGTAAGAAGAGGAGTTAAATTTTTCATTGAAGGTTTAGCAGGAGAAAATTATGACGATTCCAGCTGTTCCCCCTGAATGTTATTTAGTCTTGAGTGGGATACTCTTCACGATCGGCGTCATCGGGGCCCTGACAAGGCGAAATGCGATTGTGGTCTTCATGTGCATCGAGATGATGCTCAATGCGGTGAACGTTTCTTTCATCACCCTGTCCCGCTTTCTCCAATCCTTGGACGGGGTTCTCTTCGCCTTTTTTGTGATGGCCGTGGCAGCAGCGGAGGCTGCGGTTGGGTTAGCGATCTTCGTCATGATTTATCGCTCAAGAGAAACGATCGATTTGGATGAAATTAATATGCTAAAGTGGTAATCCAAATGCGGAATGGAGGATGCGGAGTGGGGAGTGAGATCCCGAAGTCCGCATTCCCGCCTGCCAAAGAACTTGTTCGAGGGGCGGTCGAAATCCGCAATGATAAAAGGAGTCTTTCATGCTCGAAAATGTCTGGTTGATCCCTTTGTTTCCGGCGATCGGTTTTTTGATCAATGGGCTATTCGGCAGACGTCTGGGAAGGAAGGTGGTCAGTTGGGTGGGTCCCGCGGCGATTGGACTCTCCTTCCTCACCTCCATCCTTATCTTCTTCGAATTGATCGGAAGACCACCCACCGAGCGCCACTTTGAGAAAGTGATTTTTGATTGGGTGGTCTCAGGCTCATTCCAGACAGTGATCGGCTACCAGATCGATCCTCTTTCCATTCTGATGGCTCTGGTGGTCACTGGAGTCAGTTTCTTCATCCACATCTACTCGGTCGGGTACATGCATGACGATCCGGGATATACTCGTTATTTCACCTACCTCAACCTCTTCGTCTTCATGATGCTCAACCTCATTCTGGCGAACAACTTCTTATTGATGTTCGTGGGATGGGAAGGTGTCGGCCTCTGTTCCTATCTCTTGATCGGTTTCTGGTATGAAAAGGATTCTGCCTCCAACGCAGGGAAGAAGGCCTTTGTCGTCAACCGGGTGGGTGACTTCGGTTTCATCCTCGGGATGTTCCTCCTCTTCACCAGTCTTGGAAAACATGGGATCTGGACATTAAATTTCACGGAAGTCTTCGCCAATGCGAGCAAGCTTGATCCATCCACCGTGACTGCCATCACGATCCTGTTCTTTATCGGTGCCTGCGGAAAATCGGCACAAATTCCCATCTATGTTTGGCTTCCCGATGCCATGGAAGGCCCGACACCGGTCAGCTCCCTCATCCATGCGGCAACGATGGTCACCGCAGGGGTCTATATGGTTGCCCGGTGTAATGTGCTTTACAGCATGGCACCCGTCTCCATGGCGATCGTGGCCATCATCGGCGTGGCCACCGCCATCTATACTGCTTCGATTGGTTTCTGTCAGAACGATATCAAGAAAGTTTTGGCTTATTCTACGATCAGCCAGTTGGGCTATATGTTCCTGGGCGTCGGGGTGGGCGCCTTCAGCGCAGGAATCTTCCATTTGATGACACATGCCTTTTTCAAAGGACTTCTCTTTCTCGGCGCCGGTAGCGTCATGCATGCCCTGAGCGGCGAATTGGATATGAGAAAGATGGGAGCCTTGAGGAAGAAGATTCCTTACACCTTCTGGACGTTCTTCATCGCCACACTGGCCATTGCCGGGATTCCCGGTCTTTCCGGATTTTTCAGCAAAGACGAGATTCTCTGGCAGGCTTTTTCGAGTTCCCATGGCCATTGGCTGCTTTGGGCGGTGGCAGCATTAGCAGCTGGCATGACCGCCTTCTATATGTTCAGGGCTCTGTTCTTGACTTTTTTTGGTGAGTCCAGGGTAGACGAACATGTGGCCCATCATGTCCACGAATCACCCAAGATCATGACCATTCCTCTCATGGTTCTTGCTGTTCTCTCCATCATCGGAGGTTATATCGGCGTTCCGCATGTTTTGGGAGGGGCCAATCACATTCATGAGTTCCTTGCTCCTGTATTGGGAGCAGGGGCTGAGCCGGCCAAAGCCCATGCGGGGATTTCAATCCTCTCGCAGGCTTGGGCATCCGGGGGAGAGGGAGGGGGACACGGAGCTGCCCTGGAATTTCTGATGATGGCCATTTCTGTGGTCATCGCTCTCACCGGGATTGGAATCGCTTACCTCTTCTATGTGAAGAACCCGGCTCTTCCCAAACGGGTAGCGGAGAGGTGGAAGGGACTCTATACGCTCGTCTACAACAAATATTACGTCGATGAAATCTATGAGGTTCTTTTCATCAACTCGCTTAAAAATTTGGGCACGGGACTCTGGAAAGGATTTGATGAGCTTGTCATCGACGGGTCGATCAATGGCATTGCCTATCTCATCGGTTTGCTCTCCGGAGCGATGAGAAAGATGCAGACCGGCCTGGTGCAGAACTACGCCTTTTCGATGGTTATTGGTGGAATCGTTATTGCAGCCTATTACATTGTGCGGGCTATATTCTATTAAAATCCCCCTCAATCCCCCTTTTCCAAAGGGGGAGGTTACTCCTCCCTTTCGTAAAGGGAGGTAGGGAGGGATTTAAAAAAGGAGTCGGTTTCATGACAATTCTGGGGATTCCCATTCTATCGCTGCTGATCTTCTTCCCAATCTTGGGGGCCGTTGTTTTGCTCTTCATGAACAAAGAGAATGCAAGAGCGATCCGGTGGGTTGCATTGATCTTCGCCTTCGTGGAGTTTATCTTCTCTTTACCCCTTTTCTTTGCCTTCGATTCCAAGACAGCAGCGATGCAATTCGTGGAGGATTTTTGGTGGGTTCAGAGCTATGGGATCAGCTACAAGTTGGGAGTCGATGGGATCAGCCTCCTTCTCGTCCTTTTGACCACCTTTTTAACCATCCTCTGCATCCTGTGTTCCTGGACAGCCATCACCTTCCGGGTAAAGGAATTCATGATCTCATTCCTTTTCCTCGAGACCGGGATGATCGGTGCGCTGGTGTCTCTCGACCTCATCCTTTTCTATGTCTTCTGGGAAGTGATGCTCATCCCGATGTACCTCCTCATCGGTGTCTGGGGCGATCCCAAGAGACGGATTTATGCAGCAGTCAAGTTCTTCCTCTTTACCATGGCAGGGAGTGTGCTGATGCTTGTGGCCATCTTGGCCCTCTATTTCCTCAATCAAAAGGCAACCGGTGTCTCCACCTTTGATGTGCTCGAACTCTATAAATTGGGGTTACCCGTTGGGGTTCAGTACTGGCTTTTCGCAGCCTTTGCCCTGGCGTTCGCCATCAAGGTTCCGATGTTTCCATTTCATACCTGGTTACCCGATGCCCATACCGAGGCGCCCACAGCAGGAAGTGTGATCCTGGCGGGTGTCTTGCTGAAGATGGGAACCTACGGGTTCATCCGATTTGCCATCCCGCTCTTTCCGAAAGCAGCTTTCGATCTTCTGCCTCTCGTTTCCATCTTGGCGATTATCGGAATTATCTATGGGGCATTGGTATCGATGATGCAGCCGGACCTCAAGCGACTGGTTGCTTTCTCAAGCGTGAGCCACCTGGGATATGTCATGCTCGGGATGTTTGCTTTCAATATGCAAGGTGTGCAGGGTTCGATCTACCAGATGCTTAACCATGGCATCAGCACCGGGTCCCTTTTTTTGATCGTCGGGATGATCTATGAGCGCCGCCACACACGATTGATTGCTGACTTTGGGGGACTGTCGAAAGTAATGCCGATCTACGCTGTCTTCTTCATGATCGTGACCCTCTCGTCCATCGGCCTGCCCGGGACGAATGGATTTGTGGGAGAATTTCTGATCCTCCTCGGCGCGTTTCAGCGCCACGTGGTCTATGGGGTGTTGGCTGCCACGGGCGTTATCTTTGGGGCGGCCTATATGCTGTGGATGTTCCAGAGGGTGATGTTCGGGAAGATCACCCGGCCGGAAAATGAAAAACTGAAAGACCTCAACGCCCGGGAGATCGGCATCCTTGTT